>Ga0105240_10005117_pt1 | contig 19622 bp, 15 predicted proteins | sample KBSC54metaG_FD_80426 | JGI IMG/M metagenome (GOLD analysis project Ga0105240, IMG submission 80426) | Corn rhizosphere microbial communities from Kellogg Biological Station, Michigan, USA - KBS C5-4 metaG | ecosystem: Host-associated > Plants > Roots > Rhizosphere > Soil | place: Michigan, USA... | reverse complement strand
CGACGCAAAAGGCTACGCACCTCTCCCCAATAGGGACCATCCGGAAAAGAATGCCGGCGCCAATATATTTGTCAGGCGGGAAGGTTATGTACCCGTGGCCATGGGCTTTCACGACTCCGAGACACCATCCAATTTCACGTTCCAACTGGAACCCGCAGTTGCGGTCGGGGGCATTGTAGTCGACGAACAAGGCTTGCCCGTAAGCGGGGTCAAACTAGAGGCGCAGCGCGATGGTTCGGATGATTACAAGCGTGACGCGCCAACCACGGACTTCCAAATGTGCAACGTTCAATCCGACGCGAACGGGCGCTGGTATTTTCCGTTCGTCCCAAGCGCGTATGAATCGATTCGTTTTTATCTAACCGGCAGCAACTACGCGGTCGCGGATTTCACGCTCCTGACGAAAGAGCCCGAATCCTTAAACGCCACGCTCATCATCGATCGCGGATGTACAGTAGCCGGTCGTGTGACAGATGCGACGGGGCAGCCGATTGCTGGAGCCACCATTCAGGAGCAGCATGACTTTGCCTATCGGAAATTATCGGTGACCTCAGACCAAGACGGATATTACTCCATCCAAGGCGTAGTAGCCTTGCCAAGCCTGAAGCAGGTGAATTTCTCCGACCCTATGCGTCCCACCGTCAGCACCAACATCCAGGAGCGACGTGAAATCCTTGTCATTCGTGCGCCGGGCATGGCGCCGCAGTACCACTTCATCGCACACCTGGACAAGACGAACCTGGTCAATTTTGTCCTAGAGAAAGCACCCGTCTTTCGGGGACGCATTGTGGATGAATCGGGCAACCCGATTCCCGACGCCGTTGTCCGGACCGATTACGATTTCAAAAACCAGGTTTCATCCAGCGTCGAGTGGCTGGCGCACACGGATGAAGACGGCCGTTTCGAATGGGATGCGGCCCCGAAAGAGGTGACGTGCTTTTGGTTCGAAGCTGACGGCTACGAGATCATCCGCAGCACCCGGTTCCTGCCCGATGGAACCGACCATGAGATCAAACTGAAACGTAAAAGCAGCGCGGCCACGAATCGGTGACGCTTCGGTTCCGATTGTCGTAGCGATTTTCGCCATTCTTGCGGCACTGGGCGACTAGCCATCCGCACCGCAACACCTCCGCTGGTAGGGCGCGTCACTCCGCGCGAGCCGTTTTTGGCCTGCCAACCGACGGCGCGCACGGAGTGACGCGCCCTACCTTTAAACCTCATTTTGTTAAATGCTCTTAAACTCTTCATCGCTTCAACCTCATCTTTAGAAGTTGAATGTTGAGCGGTGAATGTTGAATGTTTCTTCCGTCTTTAGACAGCACATGACCAAGACCCAGCTCCAAGCGCTCGCAAAGAAACACGGCACGCCGCTCGTGGTGATCGACCACGACGAACTCCGCCGCAACTATGCCATGTTCCGCAAGCATCTGCCCAAGGTGCAGTGCTATTTCGCGGTCAAGGCCAACGCCGAGCCCAATATCATCCGCACGTTTTACAAGGCGGGCGCCAGCTTCGACGTCGCGTCGCTGCCCGAGTTCATGCTGGTGTATGAGAACATCAAGAAACTCTCCGCCAAGCAGCAGCAGGATTACATCTGGGACAAAATCATCTACGCGAACCCCATCAAGCCGGAGAAAACCCTGCGCGCGCTGGATAAATATAAACCGCTCGTCACGTTCGATAACCTCACGGAACTCGAGAAGATCAAGAAATTCGCTCCGCACGCCGGCGTCGTCGTGCGCCTTGCTGTGGCGAACACCGGTTCGCAATGCGAGCTCTCGAACAAATTCGGCTGCTCCACGGGTGAAGCCGTTGACCTGATTTGCGCCGCGTTCAAGATGGGCCTCGTTTGCGAAGGCATTAGCTTCCACGTCGGCAGCCAGTGCACGAACTTCCAAAACTTCGTGCAGGCGCTCAATGCCGCTGCTGCCGTCATCAAGGAAGCCCGCGAACGCGGCGGTCACGAAATCAAGATTCTCGATATTGGCGGTGGTTTCCCCGCGCCTTATAACCAGCACGTGAAGCCGTTCGGCGAACTCGCCCGGGTCATCAACGCCGAGATCGACCGCCTGTTCGACAAGAACATCCAGATCATCGCCGAACCCGGACGCTTTCTTGTCGCCACGGCTGCTACATCCGTCGCCCGCATCGTCGGCAAAGCCGTCCGTGAGGGTAAACGCTGCTACTATATCGACGACAGCGTCTATCACACCTACAGCGGCATCATTTTCGACCATTGCCAGTATCCGTTGAAGGCGTTCAAGTCCGGCAAACCTGAAGTTTGCGCTGTTTTCGGTCAGACTTGCGACGGCTTGGACGTTATTTCCCAGTCGGAATTGCTGCCCGATCTCGAAGTGGACGATTTGGTCTACTCGGAAAACATCGGCGCTTATTCCAACGCTTCCGCGACCTTCTTTAACGGGTTCCCGCCGGCGAAGGTGATTCATGTGAATGCATAGCGGGAGCGCCGGTCTCTGACCGGCTTTGCGGGTAGGAGCAACAGTCATGCGGCGCCTACCTCGTGATTTGGCCCTTCGGGTTTGCGTTCACCCTAAGCCGACGAAACGTCGGCGCTCCTTTCCGAGCGCCTTGTAGCAGCCGACGTGAGTCGGCTCCATATCTGGCCCCTTCCCCGTCCACAACTTTGCAATTCCATGACACCTCTTGCCCCTGCTCCCGACACCATCCCCTCATAAACCTCATAACCCCATCCATTTTGCCGAAAATAATTTGCAACTTTTCCCGCAGGAAGCTGTCTATGCCCTTAACGCGCGCTGACTCGTCTGAATAAGTTTGGACGAGGACGACGTCTTATATAGCGTTCCAGACCATTCAGTTTGCAGGATTAAACCAAGCCATCCGGCATGAGCACATCGGGCACAGATTCGGAGGGGATTCTCGAATCAACGGCGGAAACCGCCGGGCTAACCTCGTCGCCGGAAGCCGTCCGCGCCCTCCCCGCCGATTTCGTCAAACGCCACCGCATCCTGCCCATCAAGATTGCCGATGGGACGCTACACATCGCCACCCATACACCCGGCAATCAGCGGGTCATCGATGACATCCGGCTGCTGACCGGCCTCGAAGTCGAGGAAATCGAAGCTCCGGAAGCGCATGTCGCCGAGAAAATCGCCGGTCACTATCAGGTGTCCGTCGAGAAGATGATTGAAAACCTCAGTCCGGCGGGCACGACCAACGGCGAGGCGAAGAACCTGCACGACATCGAGGTCATGGCCAATGAGCCAACCGTCGTGAACCTGGTCAACGTCATCATCTCCACCGCCATCCGTGAGCGGGCGAGCGACATCCATTTCGTCCCGTTCGAGAATTTTCTCCAACTGCGCTACCGCGTGGACGGTTTGTTGCAGGAAAAACCGCCGCCCCCGAAGAATCTCCACGCCGCCCTCGTCTCGCGCATCAAGATCATGGCGGACATGAACATCGCCGAGCGCTACATGCCGCAGGACGGCCACATCCAGATTCATCATCGCGGCTCCCGCGTGGATATCCGCGTCGGCACGATGCCTACTATTTATGGCGAAAGCCTCGTGATGCGCCTATTGGAGAAGGGTTCCAAAGTCCCCACGACCGAGGAACTCGGCCTCGACGCCCAACGCTCCGCCCAACTTTCGCGCCTCGTCGAGAAGCCGCACGGCCTTTTCCTCACGACCGGCCCCACCGGCAGCGGCAAAACGACGACGCTCTATTCGCTGCTCCAAAGCATTTACACGCCGGAGCTAAAGATCATCACCATCGAAGACCCGGTGGAATACGAATTGCCCGGCATCGCGCAGATTCCCGTGCGCGCGAGCCGCAATTTCACCTTCGCCGCCGGCCTGCGCGCCATCCTGCGGCAGGACCCCGACGTCGTGATGGTTGGCGAAATCCGCGATTCCGAAACAGCGGACATTGCCATCCGTGCCGCACTGACCGGCCACCAAGTCTTCAGCACCCTGCACACAAATGATTCGACCGGCGCGGTGACGCGCTTGATTGACATGGGCGTGGAAGCGTTCCTGATTTCCTCCGCTTTGGAAGGCGTCCTCGCTCAACGCCTCGTCCGGAAAATTTGCCCGCATTGCCGGGCCGAGACGCCCGGCACACCAGCCTTACGTGACCAAATTGAAGCCCTTGGCGGTCGAAAAATTACCGGCAGTTTATTTCACGGCACAGGTTGCGAGGAATGCCACGGCACTGGTTATCGCGGCCGTATTGGCATCTTCGAACTGCTGGCCATCAACAATGAGCTGCGCGAATTGATTTTGCAGAAACGCTCCAACGCCGAATTAAAAACTACTGCCCAGCGCACGATGACGACCATGCATCAGGACGCGCTTAACAAGGCCGCGGCGGGCATGACTACACTGGACGAAATTTTGCGCGTCTCCTCTGGCGACCTGCTCGAATGAACTCCTTCCGCTACCAGGCATTGTCGGCGGGAGGCTCGACGGTCGAAGGGACCATCGAAGCCGAAGACCGCAAGAGCGCGCTCCAGCAACTCGGCCAGCGCGGGCTGTTTCCTTCAAACTTGGAAGCATGCAAACCTGCCGGCACGGCAGCCAAGTCTGACGTGGCCGACAAGTCGTCCGGTATTGCTTTCAGTTTTGGCAGTGGTATCGGTCGCAAGCAAATCACCGCCCTCACGCGCGAGATGGCCGCCTTGCTCGGCGCTGCCATCCCGATTCCACAGGCGCTCGAAAGTCTTGGCGAAGAAGAATCGAATCCCGCCCTGCGTGCCGTCATTTTGCAGATCTCCGAAGCCGTGCGCAAAGGCGACTCCTTCTCCGCCGCACTGGCCACGTATCCCGAATTGTTCACCCCGCTTTACGTCAGCATGATTCGCGTGGGCGAGGAAGCCGGCGTGCTGCCCAAGGTCATGAACGACCTCGCTGACCTCCTTGAACACGACGACGAGGTGCGCAGCGAAGTCCTGATGGCGGTCGCCTATCCCGTGTTCGTCCTCTGCTTCGGCTTTGCCACCGTGGCAATCATGCTCACGTTTGTATTGCCCAAACTTTTCCAGATGCTGCAAGAGATGCTCAAAGTCCTGCCGCTCCCGACGCTCATCCTGCTGAACATCAGCAACGCCGTGCATCAACACTGGCTTTTGCTGCTGGTCGCAACCATCGGCATCTTCGGCGGGCTCCGCTGGTATTTTCGCACGCCGCGCGGTGCCGAAGCGTGGGACAAACTCAAATTGCGCATCCCGGTCATGGGTTCAGTTTTTCTGTCCGCCGCAACCGGCCGCTTTGCCCGCACGCTTGGAACGCTGGTGCGAAGCGGCGTCTCGTTGCTGCCCGCGTTGAAGATTGTCGAGAACACCATCGGCAACCGCATCCTCAGCGCACAAATCGCACTCGTCGCCGAAGAAACTCGCAGCGGCGATTCACTCGCCGCACCGCTGCGCAAACTCGGACTCTTCCCGAAGACCGTCGTCCAGATGATCGCCGTCGGCGAAGAAAGCGGCAACTTGGACGTCATGTTATTGAAAGTCGCTGACATCGAAGAGCGCCACATGCGTGCGCGCATCAAAACCCTGATTTCATTGCTTGCGCCGGTGCTGATCCTGATTGTTGGAGCCGTGGTGGCTTTTATGGTCGTCGCCATCCTGCTCCCGATTTTCAAGATGAGCAGCGCCATCCGTTGAACCATAGAAAATAAATCCCATGAAGATTCAGTTGCCTAAAAAGAAGAACGCCGCCTTCACGCTCGTTGAAATCCTGGTCGTCGTCATCATCATCGTCGTTCTCGCCGCCACGATTCTCCCGCAATTCATCGGCACCACGCGCGACGCCAAGATCGGCGCTGCCAAGGCCCACATCTCGGAGCTCGAATCCGCCATCGAACGTTTTTACGTCCATATGGACCGCTATCCCACGCCTGACGAAGGCTTGAAAGTGCTGGTCGATCCGCCTGCCAACGATGAAGGCAAAAAATGGCGCGGCCCCTACATCAAGCAGCTTCGCAACGACCCGTGGGGCAATGAGTATCAATATCGCGTTCCCGGCGTGCACCACACCGCGAGCTTCGACCTCTGGTCCCGGGGCGTCGATGGCGCTGATGGCGGCGAAGGCGACAACGCGGACATCGGAAATTGGGAACCGGCCAAATAAGAATGAATCTGGGCCCGCAATCTGGGAACGGGATACGTGTATCTACTCCGTCTGCCGCGTCAGGCAGTTGGATTCGGCGCGCGCGTGCCGTTGCCATTCAGGGCTTCACGCTGATGGAACTGATGATCGTCGTCGTCATCATCGGCATCATGACGGCGATGATTCTTCCCGAGATGCGCGGCACGTATGAGGACGCCATCTTGCGTTCCACGAGTCGTGACCTCGTCAATGTGTTCGACCTTGCCGCCAGCCGCGCCATTACCTTGAACCAGATGCACCGTGTCCGGCTTGATCCGACCACGGGCCAATACCAGGTGGAACGGCGCGTTCGCTCCGGTGGCGCGATAGATTTTGTGCCAGTCACTGACATCTCCGGCGGCGCGGGCACATTGGACAAACGCATCACCATCGAAGTCCATCAGCCCGATGACGTCGCCAGCGAACCGGTTGATGCGCTGACACCCGCTCCGGATTTGACCGAAGCGATTTCGTTCTACGCGGACGGCACTTCCGATGGCGCGCTCGTCACGCTACAAGATCGCCAAGGCTTCCGGCTCGGCCTGAAGCTTAATCCCATCACGGCGCGTGTTCGAATCGTGGAGGTGGAGAAGCAATGAATGTTGCTCTTCATAAGAGAAACGCAGGTTTCTCCCTCATCGAAGTCATGGTGGCGATTTTGATTCTCGGCATCGCTCTTGTTGTCCTGACGCAGGGCATCACGACCGCACTCGGCTCCAGCAAAGAATCTGAATTACAAACGGCTGCCATGCTTTTCGCGCAGGGGAAAGTTGAGGAATTGCGCGCCACCGCCATCCTCGAAGGCGAGGACGAAGGCACCTGCGGTCCGGGCCTCGAACTTTATCAGTGGACGCAAAACGTCACCACCACCGACCTCGACGGACTGTACAACGTGGAAGTGACGGTTGAAAACGCGCGCACCGGCCAAGAAATCTGCGCGCTGCGCACGCTCCTCTTTGAAGTCCCCGCCAGCGACGAACCCGCGAAGGATAAGAGCAAGGGCAAAGACAAAAATTCCAAGTCGAAGAAGAAAGGAGGTGCAAAATGAGAGCCCGCCATTCTGTCGCCCGCACAGCCTCCGCCTTCACGCTCATCGAAGTCGTCATCAGCGCCAGCTTGATGGCCCTGGTCCTCGTTGCTGCCTACGTCTGTTTGAGCGCGGGAATGGCGGGCAAAAAAGTGGTTGAACCCCGCGCCGATATCATCCAGAACGCCCGTGTCGCCATGAACCTCATGGCCGCTGACCTGCGCGCCGCCTGTCCGATTGGACGCGATTATCAATTCATCGGCATGCGCCGTCTCATCGGTGAGATGGATGCGGACAACGTTGATTTCGGCACGCACAATTACACGCCCAAGCGCCCCCTCGAAGGCGATTTCTGCCAGGCCAGTTTTTACGTAGATAAGGATCCCGAGACCGGCCAGTTCTGCCTCTGGCGTCGGCGCAATCCGCTCATTGCCATCGATCCGCTTTCCGGCGGCAGCAAAGAGGAAATCGCGAAAGGCGTCGTTGGCCTGCGCTTCGAATACTCCGACGGCCTCGACTGGTACGACGACTGGGGTGAAACCAAACCCAGCAAACGCGACCCCGCCGAAGATCCGCCATCCAACATGGTCGGCATGCCCGAAGCCGTGCGCATCACGTTGAGGCTGGATTCCAATCCCAAGCCGAAAAAATCCGACGATGACGACAGCACTCGCCCCACCGAGCCGCCTTTCGTTTTCCAGACTGTAGCCCGGCTGAATCTTGCGGGCAGTTCGACCGGCAATTCGTCAAGCACCGGTGCTGATTCCAGCGGCCAAGACGCCTCGTCGGCAGGAGGGAACACGCCACAATGAACGTGCGGCGAAAAAAGTCGGAGCGCGAATTGTCCCTACGCGCAGCGCTCAGCAAAACAAAATCGTGTGGAACGCTCGCAGACCACCCTTGTTTTCAACGTGCTGCGGACGGGGACCGTCCGCGCTCCGAATCCGCCTCCGTTCTCGTCGGTGTGCTCTGGTGTGTTGTGCTGCTCGGCATCGTCGTTGTCTCCGTTTTGCACACCGCGCGCATAGACCTGATGACCGCGAAAAATTACGGTGACCGCATCCAGGCGCATTATCTCGCGCTGGCAGGCATCGAGAAAGCCAAGGCGTTGCTCAACCAAAACGCGCGCGAGCGCAGTCGCAGCGGTAAAAATCACACGGGCGAACTTTACGACGCGCCAGACCAATTCCGCGACATTGAACTCGGCCGCGGCGAATTCCGCGTCATGCGTCGCGCGCGTCAGGACGAAGGTGGCGGCATCGTCTATGGCGTGAGCGACGAAGAGAGCCGGCTCAATATCAACGTCGCCGATGGGACGGCACTAGCGAAGCTCGACAATATCACGCCCCCAATCATCGCCGCCATCAACGACTGGCGCGACCCAGACAATTCCGCATCGCCCGGCGGCGCCGAAGCGGAATTTTACCTGTCGCTTACTCCGCCCCGCCTCCCGCGCAACGGACCATTCATGTCCATCCGCGAATTGCTCATGGTCCGCGATGTGACGCCTGATCTATTGCTCGGAAACGACCGCCAGCAGAATGACCTGCTCGATTCCGTCGAAGATGCCACGGGCAACTCCAGCCAGAACGATAACCGTGCCGCCGATGTAGACACCGGGTGGGCGGGAATTCTTACCGTCGATTCCACGGACGACAACGTCAGCGCCGCGGGCACCGACCGCATCAATGTCCAGACCGCGAGCGAGACGGAATTGCGAGGCATCCCCGGCGTCACGGCGGAAATTGCCCGGGCCATTGTTGCCTATCGCGGGCAAAACCAGATCCGCAACATCGCCAGCCTGCTCGATGTGACGCCGCCGCAGAACAACAATCAAAATTCCGGGCGCGGAAACCGCCCGAATCAGCGCGGGACCGACCCGTTGCAAGATTCGGGAAGTTCTTCCGGCCAGAGAGTCATCAGCCAAGACCTCCTCATGGACATGGCAGATGATATCACTGCGGAAGACGGCGACACGAAACCGGGACTCATCAACATCAACACCGCCAGTCTGTCCGTGTTGATTTGCCTGCCGGGAGTCGACCGTGAACTGGCACAGGCTATCATCTCGTATCGGCGGTCGAGCGGGTTTTTACCGAACATCGCGCACCTGCTCAAAGTGCCGGGCATGAACGCGGATATCTTCAAGCAAGTCGCGCCGCTCGTGACCGCGCGCTCGGAAACGTTCCGCATTTTCAGCGAAGGCGTGGTCAAATCCACCGGTGCGCGTCAACGCATCCAGGCCGTGGTCCACGTCGGGCTGAACAGCGCTACCGCGCTTGAATATCGGGAGGATGACCTGTGAAGGATTTGCCACTCATCAATTCATCGCCGGTCTACATCGAGGTCTGCCAAGGCTCGCTCAAAGTGCTCAAGGAAGGCGCCGGTCTTGAACTGGCGTTGGAACGCGCCGCGAACGGACGGCTGACGTCGGCCTGCAAGGAATCAATCGCTGCGGGCCTGCAAAAATTCCTCGACCGCAAACCGTGGCAGCCACGTGCCACTGCGTTCTGCGCCATCGGCGCGAACGGCGTCTCCCTACGCCGCCTAAGTCTGCCCGCCTCGGGCAAGGACGATTTGCAACGCCTGTTGCTGTTGCAGATTGAAAGCGAATTTCCGCTTTCGCCGGATGAACTCGCGTGGGGCTGGCAATCGCTCCCCTCAAAGGAGGCTGGAAAGCAGGATGTTCTCGTGGTCGCAATCCGGCAGGAAGTGGTGGCCGACTATGCGGAGGCGTTGATGGCTGGGGGCGTGAAACCCGTGTTCACGCTGGGCGCACTGGCGCGCGCCGCACTGGGCGCGAAACCATCGCGCGACTACGCCTTGCTGGATATCAATGGCAGCCAGGCGGAGTTGGTGACTTTCGAAAATGGCGTCCCCGTGAGTGCCCGCGTTTTCCCGCTGACCACCGTCGCGGAAGCGACGGCGCGCGCACTCGGCTCGAACTGGAATGGCCAAAAGCTGATTCTCACTGGGGCCAATGACGAAACGACTTCAAAGGTCACCCGCGCGCTTGGTGGTGGTGCCGCGGTGGAAACGCTCGTCACGGAATCCGGCACGGGGCGTTCGCCGGCGATTCAGGGACTGAAAAAATCCGTGGCGCTAAATGGCGGTTCGCTACCGCTCACGTTGCAAGTCAAAGCGAAACGAGTCAGCGGAAAATTCAATCTCGCCAACCCCGATGCAAAATTGTGGGCGATGCGGGCGGCAGCATTGCTTTGCGCGTTGCTGATTCTGCCTTACGCCGAAGCGCTGATATTGAAACCGTTCCTCACACGAAAACTTGCGGCCCTCAAGGCCGACAAGGGCCGGCTGACGATGATTGACCGCGAGCTGGATTTCCTGCAATCGCTCAAGCAAAGCCAGCCGCCGTATCTCGATGCCATTTATCTCATGTCCAAGCTGGCGCCGCAGGGCAGCAAGATTGAATCACTCACAATGAACCGGCGCGGGGAGGTTTCGTTGCGCGGCTCGGTGCGTGACGCCTCGCAGGTCACCGACTTCCGCACCAAGCTTATCAATTCGGGATTCTTCGCAAACATCGCCGTAGAAGAACAAGCGCCCGGTCAGCAGAAATTAAATGTCCGCATCAGCGCGCAGTGGAAGCCCGTCGAGGCGCGCGCCAATCTGACCAACGGCCCGACCGTTGCGGAAATCGAATACGCCAAAACCAACAAGAGTTCAAAGGGCGGAGGTTCCATGCCATCGATGCCCTCCGGCATGATGCCGTCGGGGCCGATGCCGAGTGGCGCGTTCCCCATCGCGATGCCGCCCGGAGGGTTACCGCCAAATTTGTCGCCGGAAGTCCTGAAACAAATTCAAGCCGCTCAACCGCGTTAACCCATGCGCCCTTTAACTCCCCAGGATAAACGCACCATCCGCATCGCAAGTGTGGTGCTCGGCATTTATCTCGTGTTGTTCGGCGGCTACAAGTTTTGGAAATTTTTCGAGAACCAGCGCACGGACTACCGGAAGCTCGTCGCCGAGGCGGAAGGTTTGAAGCAGGAGGTCAAGCGTTACGAGGCCAAGATCGCGGTCACGAAAAAGATGATGGAGTCGTTTCACATGAATCCCGCCAAGCTGACGCGGACCACGGTCGTGGCGGAGGCCAGTGCGGCGATTCAAAAGGCGGCGCGCGATGGCGGCTTTCAGGTCGGCACCGTTCGTGAATCACCCGCACGCAACGGCGGCAAGGAGCTTTCTTCGATTCAGCTCGATGGCAGTGGTCCGGTGCAGGCGACGATGGGGTTGTTCAGCCGCTTGGAGACGTGCGGTTATCCGCTCATCATCGATCAGACACAGATCACCGCCGATCCCAACCGGCCGGGGCAAATCAAACTTAGCCTCACGATCATCATTTTAGATTTCGATCCTGCTAAGAAATCGGAGGTGCCACGTGCGTGAACGGATGGGCCTGATTTTGAAGCTCGCCTGCTACGTGCTGGCGGTGGTGCTGATTTGCGAACTGTGGTTTATGGTCGCTCGCTTCAACCCGTTGAGGCGCGTCGCCATTCCAGCGCTGCCGACGTTGGATTCGGAAACGAATTCACTCGCGGGAGCGACGGGCACTGGTCCGGGCAAGACGGGCACGAATTCGCCTGCGACGGGAACGCCGAGCACCGCCTCGGCTCGTACGAATTCGGCTGGTACAAATTCGCCTGCAACGAATGCGGTGGTAGTGAAGAAATCCAAAGAGGCGGGAACCAACTTGGTCGTGGCTGCTGTTGGAAAATCTGAGGGCACGAACTTCACCGTGCCTCCGCCCTATTCCGAAGGTGAGCAGGGAAAAATTGCCGCGTCGGGAAGCGTCACGAACGTCTCAACAAACTTGCCGACGCCACCGAAGATGGAAACAGCAGGCACTAACTCCATCACCATTCCGCTGCCGACGAACGTCATGGCCGGAGTCAATTTCACGACGACCAATCTGCCGCCGGAACTCGCCGCCATGGGCACAAATATTTCCCTGCCCCTCGCGGCGATGGGAACAAATGCCGCGCGAACGAACGCTTCCAAGAAATCCAAATCGACCAATTCCCCGTCTACTGGCCCAGCCATGGCCGCCATGAACATGAACGTCGCAATGATGGGCGGTGGCGGTGGCAGATCGGGGAAATCCGAGCTGCCGCCCGAGATCAAGGCGCGCGTGGACAAGATTTACGAGAGCGAATTGTTCGGCCAGATCATGCGCCCGCAACCGATGGCGTTGCAGGGCATCGCCGGGAACTCTGCGTTCATCCGCACGCCGAGCGGACAGACCGGGTTGGTGAAAGAAGGCGACTCGCTCGGTGAAATCAAACTGCTCCGCATCGGCATCAATCGCGTGCTGGTCGAGCAGGACGGCCAAAAATCCGAACTGACTATTTTTAATGGCTACGGCAGCGAAAGCCTAATGCCAAAGGATAAGGACAAGGAGACTTCAAAATGAAAACTGTAATGTCCCCACAAACGCCGGGTCAGGGGACCCGGCCTACAGCGTGCAGGCCAAGCGCCCTTACCGGACGGCTACGGCACCAGTGGCGCGCGATACTCTTTCCCGTCCTGTGCGTCGCACTCCTGACCGCACTTATTAATCCCGCCGCTGCTCAGCGGTTTCCCGGCTTGCCGCCGGGGATGGAAATGCCGCCGGGCATTAGTTCCTCGTCGTCTTCTTCGTCCTCTTCAAAATCAGACTCTGGCGGGAAGGAAGCTGGCGGACCATGGTTGCCCGCTGAGATTCCCGCGACCAGTCCCTATACTACGAATACCGACGGAACCATCATCACGAACAAGACGGAAGATATTCAACTCAGCTTCCAAGGGGCGAACATCGACATGATTGTTCAGTGGCTTGCGCAACAGACTGGCAAGACGGTCGTCAAACATCCGCGGGTGAACTGCCAGTTGACCATCACCAGTTCCAAAAAAGTTTCGCCGCGCCAAGCCATCATCCTCGTCTATCGCGCGCTGGCGTTGGAAGGCTACGTTGCCATCGAATCCGACCAGTCCATCATGATCGTGCCCGAAGGTCAGGAGCCGAAGATGAGCCCTGAACTTGTGACCGCTTCGGGCAAGGACCTGCCTGTGGGCCGCCAGAAATTGGTGAAGGTTTTTGCGCTAAGTCACGTCCAGGCGGCCGACCTCAAAGACCGCATCCGCATCGCGCTCACGTCATCAGCCATCCTCGACATCGACGAACGCAACAACCAACTCATCATCACGGATTACAATGACAACATCCGCATGGCCGGCGACCTTATTGCGGCGCTCGATACGGATGAACCCGAAGACGTCGCGGTGCGTGTGCTGCCCTTGAAGAATGTCGGGGCGATTCAGGTTTCCAAGGAAATCGGACCGCTTTACCAGAAGATGAGCGGCAAATCCCTCGACGTGACCGCCGACGAACGCGCGAATGCCTTGATCATTTTGTCCAGCGAGTCCGCTTTCCGCGCGATCCAGAAACTGGTCGCCTCACTCGATACGGAAGACGCGTCGGAGAAATCCTCCGAAACGTTCATCCTCAAGAACGCCGATGCACAAGACGTGGCGAAACAATTGGGCGATTTGAATACGGGCGCCAGCCAATCGCCGAATCGCTTTTTCTATGGCTACTATCCCGGCAACGATTCCGCGCCGAAGAAAGTCAGCGTCGTGGCCGACCGCCGCCGCAACGCGGTCATCGTTCAAGCCCCGCCCGGGCAGATGGACAGCATTCGTAAGATGATTGAAGAGCTGGATGCGCCGATCGCGGACAACAGCCTGGCACCAAAAATCTATCAGTTGAAATACGTCAGCGCCGTGGACATCGAGGAAGTGTTGAATGAACTTTTCCTCAAGAAAGCACCGCAGCGGGCCTATTACGATTTCTTCAACCCTGACAGCGGGTCCAGCTCAGGCGAGACCGACGCCGGCCGACTTTACGGCAAGGTTCGCATCACCAGCGAGGCGCACAACAACACGCTCATTATCACCTCGAACTCGAAAGAAAACCTCGCCGTGGTGGAAGACGTGCTGGACCAACTCGACCGGCCGTCGGAAGCGGGCGACAGCACGATGCGCATCGGGCTGAAATTCGCCAAAGCGGCGACGGTGGCGAATAGTTTGAACATTCTTTTCGCCAAGAATGGTTCGCCCGGCATCCGCAACTCCGGTCAACCGCAGCAAAACAATCCCAACAATTTCAACGCCAACCAGCAGCAACAACAGCAGAATGCCACTTCCTCCACCGGTTTCAACCTGGAGCAACAAGTGAAGGAAGACGGCTACTATCCCTGGCTCGGCGGCCAGCCGGACAATGATCGCCCTGGCACCGGCGGCAAAGCCTCGGCCCGTGCCGTCAGTGATCTCGTGGGGCGTGTCCGCACGGTTCCCGATGAACGCGGCAATTCCATCGTTATCTCCGCCAACGTACATTATTTCCCGCAAATCTTGAAACTCATCAACGATCTCGACGCCGCCACCGACCAGGTTTCCATCGAGGCGCGCATCGTGGAAGTCTCGACGGACAAGCTCGACAAGCTCGGCGTTCGTTGGTCGCCGGATGGCAGCAAGGTTTTCACGCCGGATGACTACGAAAATTCATTCCTGCTGCACGGCTCGGGTAATTACCAAAAGGGATTCGGGAGCAAAACAACGGTGAACTCTCCCAATGACAACAGCGTCGCTCAGGCCATCACCAGTCTCCGCTCGGGACAACTGACCGCCTCGATGAACATGGATCTACTCATCCAGTTCTTGAAGAAGAACACGGATGCCAGTGTCATCGGTTCGCCGCAGATCACCATCAACGACAACGAAACCGGAAAGCTGTTCGTCGGCCAGCAGGTGCCAGTGCCCGACAACACGCAGATTTCCTCCGTCGGTTCGCAGAACACGAGCGTGAAATACAAGGACGTGGGCGTGGTCTTGGAAGTCACCCCGCACATCAATAACAACGGCGACGTGCAATTGAAGATTCATGCTGAATCTTCCACGGTAGCAGGCGGGACGTTCTTGAACATCAACGCCCCCGCCTTTGAAACCCGCAATTTCCGGACTGACCTCACGTCACGGAACGGCCAGACGCTGGTGCTCGGCGGCATCATCCAACGACAAATGTCGGATATCGAACGCCGCACGCCGATTCTGGGCTACATCCCCGTGATTGAATGGGCCTTCAAGAAGAAGGATAAATCGCAGCGGCAGGTTGAGCTGATGGTTTTCTTGCGCACGAAAGTCGTCCGCACGGCGGAAGAAGCGCAGGAACTACTCGACGATGTGGATAGGAAAGCGCCTGCACTGCAAAAGTGGCAGGATGACAATTTGCCGAAGTCGAAGGTTAAGTGAGGCGGGGGAGCGCTGGTCTCCAGACCGGCTTTGCACGCGGGAAAGTCACATTGGAGCGCCATTCACGAGCGGCTTGGAGCTGCGGGTTTGTGTTCGCGTTAAGCCGACGAGACGTCGGCGCTCCTTTCCCGGACTGCGGGTATCCGCAGCCGCAGCAAAGTGGCTAAGTCGAAAGATTCCGGAGGCCTAATGGCGCGTTATTGGGCGCCGAGCGGTGGACGTTTTGTCCCCCATCCCAAAGCTTGCCAATTCCAGCCCGCCCAGCCATGCTCAAACTGTAATCATTTCGAGGCATGGTAATACCACGCCTGACGTTTTAGACAGCCATGAGCAACCAACCCGAGAACGACCTGTTCAATCTGGACAACTTGTTCGCACCCGCTTGGGCGAAACAGCCGGAAACGGCCAATCGCTATGCAAAATACGAGGGGCGCGATGAATCTTCCTACGACCGCGGCGACCGCCGTGGTGGTGGGCGCCCCGGCGGTGGCGGCGGCTTCGGCGGCCCGCGCCGCGACGGTGGCCCACGCCCTGCACGCGGTCCTGGCGGTCCCGGCGGTCCGCGTCCAGCGGGTGGTGGTGGTCAAGGACAAGGTCGTCCCGGTTTTGGTGGTCCCCGCCCCGGTGGCCAAGGTGGTCCCGGCGGAGATCGTCGTGGCGGTGGCCGGCCCGGTTTTGGCGGCCCGCGCCGGGATGACCGTGGCCCGCGGCGCGATGAGCGCCCGGCGCCGCAGCCGTTGCCGGAGGTGAATCTCCAGTTGGTGCCGGATTCCGGCGGTGTGGACATGCTCGCCCGCCAGATCAAGATGACGGGCCGCGCGTATCCGTTGTTCCAGATTGCCTTGATGATTTTGGAAAAGCCCGAGCGTCACGCAGTCACGTTCACGGTGAAGAAGAATGGCGAAGGCAAGCCTGTTCAGCCGTTGTTCGCTTGCGCGCTCGACGAGTCACTCTGGCTTTCCGAGAACGAAGTGGTTCAGCACATCTTGGCCACTCACCTCGCGACCTTCTACCAGGCCGAGCGCACGCAGACGGAACCGCCCAAGGGCAAGTACACCTTCGTCGCGCAGTGCGGCATGAGCGGCGCCATCCTTGGTCCACCCAATCATCACGATTACCAGAAGAAGTTGCATGAGTTGCACGCCGCGCAGTTCTCCCGCATGCCGTTCGACATGTTCAAGTCCCGCGTCAAAATCGTGAAGGACGAGGCGGTCGTCGCGAAGTGGGTTGAGGACCAGAGCTGGAAGACTGAGTACGTCTGCCTCAACATCCCCGACGCGCCGAAGCTGGCGACGATGGAAGACGTGGAAAATCATTTCCGCGCCGTTCACGCGCCCAACATCGTGAAGCAGGTGGAAACCATCACGATCAGCGGCAAAGCTGCCCGCAACCTGCGTTCGCAGGGTTTGGCGCGGATGTATCGCATCGCCGTGGAAGATCAGCGCCGGTTCCCGTTGCAGATCGCCACGACGTTGAGCCAGCAATTCGCCCAGCACGGCCTGCAATTCTTCAAGGTCAACAAGACCGTGACGCATGTCTGGGTCGCGCGCCCGAAGTATCTCGACCTCGAAACCACGCCGGTTTCCGATGGCGTGAAGCGCATCGTCGAGTTCATCAATTCGCAGAAGAAGTGCACGCGCCGCGAACTCGTCGAAGCCCTCGCGCCGACGCCGGTATCGACGGCACCGATTCCGGTTCCGCCGCCGACCGCCGAAGGCGCCGAAGCGGCCCCTGCTCCTGCGCCCAAGCCTGCCGCAGCCGAGCCCACGCCGGAACAAACGGCGGTCATCTCGGATTTGCACTGGCTCATCCATCAAGGCCATGTCATCGAGTTTGCCACGACCGGCATTTTGGAAACGGCGAAGAAGCCGTTGCCGAAGCCGCCGCCGAAGGTAAAGGCTCCCAAGGCCGCGCCCGGCGCTACGCCTGACGCTACGGCATCGGCCGCAGCCGATGCTGCTGCTCCTGCGGCTGAGACCGAGGTTGAAGCGAAGCCGGAGGATGCCATTCCGACAGCTGCTGAAGCGTCGGCGGTTGGTGAGGCGGTCGCTGCACAAGAGAGCGAAAGTGCACCGGCGCCGCAGGCGTAAGCGGGAATTATTTCACGACGGCGGAAGCGTTTGCTTCCGCCGTTTTTCTTTTTGCGGAGCGCCGACTTTCAGTCGGCTTAAACGCGTGGTGAATTACCCAGTTTACGACTACCGAAACCTAACTGTAACCCGCACACGTAAAGCCGGTCTGGACACCGGCGCTCCTTCAGTCGGTCGCCTTCTCATCCGTAATTTGGCCGAGTTTTTCTTTCCGCGGAGCGCCGACTTACAGTCGGTTTAGCGCAACCGTGAATCGTTCAGCTTACTGAACGTCGAACACCAACGGTAACCCACATACACTAAGCCGGTCTGGAGACCGGCGCTCCTCCTATCAGCGCCCTTTACTCCCTGCCCTCTTCAACGTGTAAACGGTTTAACCCGTCACTTTTCTGCAATCTTCATTTGTTATTCTGCATTTTTCTGGCCCGGCGAGTTTGGGCATGTCTTAGAACACTTTCTTGGGTTGGCAATAGTGGCATTTCGTCCCACACTCCGGTCACACATGAAAGCCCATCTTCCCAAATTCCTTTTGGTCATTGCTGCGGCCCTTGGCCTGGTTTCGTGCGGACAAAAGGCGCCGGACGCAGGCAACCAAAGCACAACGACGCCGGCAACGGGTGAAGCGCCCAAGGCGTCGGGTGGCGTCACGCTTGCAGTGATTCCCAAGAGCACGGGCGGCGAATTCTGGGAGACGGTTGGCCAAGGCGCGAAAGCTGAAGCAGCCAAGGAAGGCGTCACCATCCGCTGGGAAGGCACGCTGACCGAAACCGAAATCGCCGAGCAGAACAAAATCATCGAGAACATGATCAACCTCGGGGTGAAAGGCATCGCCCTCGCACCGTTGAACAAGAAAGCGCAGAGCAAGCTCGTCGAACGCGCGGTGGACGCCGGCATTCCGGTGATCATTTTTGATTCCGACGTGGAAGGGAACAAACACTCCAGCTTTGTTGCCACGGACAACCACAAAGGCGGCGTCATCGGTGGCACGGAACTCGTCCGGCTCATCGGCGACAAGAAGGGCGCGAAGGTAATGTGCATGCGTTTCGTGCAGGGCACCGGCAGCACCGAGGCGCGGTCCGAAGGTTTCATCGAGACCGCGAAGGCAGCCGGTTACGAAGTCGCCGCTGATCCGTATCCAGACACAGGCACGATTGAAGGCTGCAAGACCGCCGCCGCGAACACGCTCGAAAAATTCGTCAAAGACGGCGCACTTCAGCTCGACGGTCTCTTTGCCGCAAATCTCTATTCCACCATCGGCCTCGCCTCTGCGCTGGAAGATATCCGCAAGAGCGGCATCAAGGTGAATGCAAAATTTGTTGGCTTCGACACTTCGAAGAAACTCGTGGATGACCTGCAAGCCGGGAAGATCGATGCGCTCGTGGCGCAGAATCCCGCCAAGATGGGTGCGCTCGCCGTTGAGACGTTGAACAAGGTTGTGAAGTGAGAGAAAGTTCCTGCGACGGTGGACACCGGAACCGTCCTCGTGACGAAGGAGAAGATTGCGAGTGATCCGGAGGTGAAGAAGCTGGTCGGGTTATGATGGCAGAAGTAATGGTTGCAATCCCACATTGCGACGATCTGTTTCTCCGTTATTTCGACCGTTGGTATGACGAAAACGATCGCAAACGAAAAGGATTCAAGGCCACAAGACCTGATTTAATCCGAAGCGATTCTTTAATCGGAATCTCACAAGCTCAGGTGAAGAGAATATCAGACGAAGGCCAGCAGGAAGTCCTGAGAAGAGTCGAATCAATGCTCAATGCCGTCCGTGGCGATTGGCCGACTTACCTAGAGGTATTTGGCCAGGTTGATTTAGGTTGGATTGATGCTTTCGATAAGCATTACGACAACAAGCGAATCGCAAAAGTAATCGAGCGCTCAGATCCTAATGATTACAGTAACGATTACATTGTGCTTTGTTGTGAGTTCGGCAGCGCAATCGGGCACGTAATGCGTTGTTTACGTCCTAGCCTCATTTGGTGTTTCGATTGGCCATATTGGGAGTCAGCTTTGATCGATCCACAGTCGGGGAATCTTATGCCGGTCTTCCACTGGTCTATCAAAAAGATG
>Ga0105240_10005112_pt1 | contig 19636 bp, 21 predicted proteins | sample KBSC54metaG_FD_80426 | JGI IMG/M metagenome (GOLD analysis project Ga0105240, IMG submission 80426) | Corn rhizosphere microbial communities from Kellogg Biological Station, Michigan, USA - KBS C5-4 metaG | ecosystem: Host-associated > Plants > Roots > Rhizosphere > Soil | place: Michigan, USA... | reverse complement strand
GGTCAGACGGAGGCTTGGGCATGTGTTGGCCGCAGGAAATACACTCTGCCGAGATTGGCCGCAACTGATGGTCGTAGCGAATGATTAGTTCGGGGATCACTAAGGCGTCCTCCGATCTGCGTCACTATTCTATGCTCAGTTTTGTGTTTTCAGGGCGACAGATGACGAAGCCGTTGCGGTCAATTCCGACCCGCCTTATGTAGCCTTTCACGCACCGCGAGTAACGCATCAGGTGCTACTAGCCGTCTGCTGCACCTGAGACATCGTGCCATGTGCTCGACATAGAAATTGCGTGCTGCGGTCAGCTCCACCTGAGCGTGTCTAGCTTCTACTTGGAACTCGTGGACTTGGGGAATGCCGACGGGCAACAGTTCCAAAGCACGCTCGTAAGCGTCGAACCATCCCCACTCCTTCAGAGCGTGTTCGAATTGTAGGCGGAGGCGTAGGCCTTCCGGGCAATCGCTGTTCATGTCACCTTCTAGGCTCAGGCAGCTGTCAGGTAGGGTAGGTGACTGGAAACGAGGAAGTGTAGTCCACACGGAGCTTGAATGCGAGTGGCCTAGGTGCGATTGACAAGATCGTGTGCCATAAGTAGCTGAGAGAGATTTCTTGCCAGCTAGGGGAAACCCTAGGAAAGCTGCTTTCATCCGGTTGATATGCCACAGGCCTCCCTCCACGTCCGTAATCTGCTAGAAACAGCCGTCTTGCAGGTTCAGCACTCGCCGGACCTGAACGGGGACGACGTTCGTTGGATTCAACAGTTCGCAGCTCACCTGATTGCTGAGTTCAGTGTGTTGAAGGAACCCAGTTTGCTGGAAGATGACGCCTCAGTGGACCAGAACCGGGAGCTGATCGACCGAGTTGGGACGTTGTAGGCGATCTTCGGCGGAGAGCCATGCGAGGTCGTTCTTAGCTTCGGTGCGTTGAAACTTCAAGTGAGGAAGTCGGCGGTGAATCTCTCCTCGCCGCTGATTAGAGATTCCTGCGGTCCTCAGCTCGCGTATCAGAGCCGAGTGCTCCAGTTCGCAGAGAAGAATCTTTGCCTTGAGTTCGCTGATTTTGAGGCGTCGCAGCGTGCCGTTCATACATCACCAACTTCTTTGAATGGCAGGGGAATTGAGTATTTAGATTGACGAATAATCTACTCCACTTCGGTGATTTCCGTCACACAATCAGTGGTAATCGCTTCGCTATAGAAGCAAAGCTGTAACGACACCACCGCTAAAGTTACCGATTTGTGTTACCGCCATGCACCCGCGTGGGACGTTCCAACCTTGATTCTTGTGGACCTAAGAGTCCGCTGATTGTTCAGATGATGGCTGTTCTGGGTAGATGGTCGGCAACTCGGACTCAAACCAGGAAATTGTTAGGTTCCGAGTAGCCGGTTTCTCGCCCGCGGGGATCGATCAAAGTAATATGATCATCGCGGCGTGGAGGAGGATGATGAAGCTAAAACACGGATGCGCCATTCTCATGTCAGTGTTCGCTATCATCAGGGTCCAAGCCGGTGCGGCGACTCAGTCTAGTGCAGATGTGCCTACAAAGTTCGACGTGGCAACCATACGCGCCACCGCTGACCGTTCGAGTCAGTCATCTAGTTGGATTGGTATTCGGGTCACAGGAGCGACGTTCGAGGCGCGAGGGATGTCACTGGAGAACCTAGTTTGGTTCGCTTATGGGGACCAAGGTTTGACTCGTAAGATGGTTTCGGGCGGCGGTGGATGGATCAGTTCTCGGGAATGGGACATAATCGCGAAGGTCGATGACCCTTCGCTCGCATCACTATCCGACTCAGAGCGAAAGAATCGGATGCGACCAATGGTACAGGCTCTATTAGTCGAGCGGTTCCGCCTGAAGGTACACACCGAGACTCGTCCGACTCCGGTATACCTGCTTGTCCAGACTAGAGGTGGCGCAAAAGTCAAGGAAGTGTCTGCGCCTCCTGCGGTGGATGGCGACTGGCATGAGGCTCTAAATCGTTTCCGCGAAAAGAATCCGGGCCAACCTTTCCCTGGCGCTATCGACTGCGGTCTTGATGGCTGCACCGCGAAGGCAGTGAAAATGGCCGACGCTTTAGGACAGATACAAGGCAGCAGCCACGCGGATCGCATGGTGGTCGATGAGACGGGATTACAGGGCTACTACGACTTCTCCTTTCGGAACCCAGGCGCGGATGATAGCGAAGCAATGGGGGAAGTCGAGGAGGACTTAGGAATGAAGTTTGAATCGCGCAAAGTGGATGTCGTAACCTACGTGATCGACTCTGCCCAACTGCCTACTCCCAATTAGAGCAATTCGGAAATGTGTTGTCAGCAATTCGGGACCAGCCCAAAATCCGTTAGGGTCCGAGTTGCCGGTGATTCGGGCGGAACTCCGATAAAGTAGAAAATGGATTTGCAGATGACAGTTGAGGAAGTACGTGCTTTGGTCCGTGTTCAAAGTGCCGCGAACGTGAGCGCAGTCAATCACGGCATCACTTTGAAAGAGGCTCTTGTAGAGCCGCGAGCGATCCGTGTGATTGATCGCCAAGTCAAGAATGGCCGCGTGAAGGACCGGGATTTGAACGTTTGGCTCGTGGGGGAAGAGAAAGGCCCTGAAGGTTACAAGATCATCCTGAGCGAGGATTGGATCGTGGTTTGGTCTTGCATCCAGCGGCAAGCACGACAAGTCACCGATTTTGGTCGGGTGGTATGGCGATTTGCTGAACACTTTTCTCGGCATGTAGCTGGGCGAACCAGGCGTTCCGGGAGAGTGGTCGGCAACTCGGAACCAAGCCCAAAATCGGGTAGGGTCGGTCACTCGCTCACGGTGCCAAATCGAGCACGGTAAGGAAAGCGCCAACTTTCGAGAGGCGCAAATGGGGAAAACGGAGTGACAAAGAACGCTTAATACCGTTTTTTCCTCGCTGGGAGCTATCAGGTGTTCTGTACGCCAAAATTTCAGCACTCCTCAGAATTTGAGTCAACCAGAATGACCGAAATCCGTCTCAGTAATCAAAGGGAACTTCGAGAACGGCAGCGGTCGCTGGTGGAGCTCAGATCCTGTCTCGCCTTTTTGGGACTTTCCCGGTACTTATCTGTCTGATCACGGTTGGGGCGCTGTGCTCCTCACTTGCGCGCGTCGAGGGCCAGCTTCGCGCAGCATCGGGCGACAAAGCTACTCCCGTGCGCGAAGCCGACGCCGCTTGCGCATCATGCCACAGGACAATATTTAGAAGTTATCTTGCCACTCCAATGGCAAATGCCAGCGGTCACGCCAGCGAAAAGTTGCATACGGGTAAATTCGTAGCCAAGGCATCATCCGCGGAGTACACGATTCTTGTTCGAAACAATCAGCCAATGCTCTCGTACCACTCGCTTAAGTCGCCCGATGTCGCGGAGGAATATCCGTTGAGCTACTTCCTTGGGTCCGGCCACCTCGGAACCACATATTTATATTCAATTGGTAATTTCCTGTTCGAGTCTCCAATCGCCTGGTACGGTCCGTCGAAAGACTTTGATATGAAACCAGGATTGGAGGATTTGGATTACTTGCCGCCCCCGCTGCCGATGCAGAGCGACTGCCTAAGATGTCACATGAGTTCGGTTCAGGCGAGCGATGCCGGAACGGTCAACCGCTATCAAGGTCTCGCGTTTCTTCACACCGGTATCACATGTGAAGCCTGCCACGGTGATTCGAAGTCGCATCTGGAGACATCGGGCAAAGGACCTATCGTCAACCCCGCGAAACTCGCAGCAGAGGCACGAGATTCGATTTGCATCAGCTGCCACCTTGAAGGCGATGTGTTGGTGGAGCGATCCGGGCGCACTGCTTTGGATTACCGACCGGGAGAGAACATATCTTCTTTCGTTTCCTTTTACGTGAAAAATGGATCGAAATTAACTGATCGAGGCGTAAGCGAAGTGGAACAGCTCAGCCAGAGTACGTGCAAACGTATCAGCGGGAACCCGATGTCGTGCACCAGCTGTCATGATCCTCATTTCACACCTGAACCATCGCAGAAGACGGCATACTTCCGAAGCAAGTGCCTGAGTTGCCACAATCGACCTGACTTCGCTGCATCTCATCATCCCGAAAACATAGACTGCATCACCTGTCACATGCCGCGTACCAGTGCGGAGAATATTCCCCATGTGGCATGGACAGATCATCGGATTCTGGCACGGCCAACCGAAGTTAGGAACCAGCCGGCCGAAAGAAGTACGGGAGAGTTTGTGCCGATCTTTTCTCCGAGTGCGACTATGCGCGATCTGGCAATGGCCAACTATCGAGCGCTGCTCGAGGGTGATCGATCGCGCGAGCCGATTGCACGGGAACAACTCAACACAAACAGGGATCTCATCGCTAAAGATAAAGATGCTTTGGACGCCCTGGGGAATCTGAGCGCCGAAAGAGGAGACCTCAAGGAAGCTAATGAGGTCTTCCGGAAGGCACTGGCGATCGATCCACATGACATTACTGCCTTGTCGAACCTCGGCGTGCTACTTGCCAAACAGGGTGACTTGACGGAGTCGATCTCAATACTCGAAACGGCGTTCGCTAGGAACCAGGACCTCCCAGGGTTGTCAATGAATCTGGCACGCCTGCAATGTATGGCCGGCGATGCATCGGCCGCTCGCAGGACGCTGACCACCGCACTGGCTTTTTGCGGCAACCTTGAGAACATCAGACGATTGCTGACCGAGATGAAAACCTGTGGGGTTCCAAAGCGACAGCCCCTATGACCATTACTCAATACCTGCCGAATTTCGCGATTAGGCGCGGGTTGTCACCGACTTGGAATCACACGAAGAAATTGCCAACTTCCGAGTAGCCGGTCGCTCAACCAGAATGCCCGATCTTTGGTGACTAGGTGATAACGTCGCGTTGAGTGCCGGACAGAACCGATCGCTGAAGCGAAGCCCATTTGAGATAAGCCGCTTCGCGCAGGACAAGCAAAGCGCAAGCCTGAGGACCGTCGGTTGGTGGACTACACACGCAGTGTCACGTATGCATTCCTTCGGGGAGTGGGGCAAAGGTGAGGGTGAGAACGGTGATGTCATCTTCCTGCCCGAATTGCTGCGCCCGGCTGACGATTTCTGATGCTGGCAAAGAGGACAGCTCGCGGGTGCGGTCGAAGCCGAACAGCTCGCCACCCTCGGATTGCGCCTCGTCCTCGTGAACGCGCCAGCTCTGCGTCAGATCGAGGGTGCCGACTGGGAGTTGCCGAGCGTCAACCAGCGGAGCACCGGGCTGGCCTCGAGCAACGAGCGGAGCGACAATCGCCAGCAGCATCACCGCGAATTCAAGCACTGGCTAGCTCCACCGGCATTAATGCGGCCGTCAACACCGTAAAATCGTCGTGCTGGGGGGCGCGGGCGAAGTCTTCGGCAGATCGGCGGGAGCGGTAGAAGCCGAAGAGCTCGTCGGAATTGTGGATGAAAAACTGCGGCCAGTTGTGAATGGGGTACTCGGAAGGATGGACTTTTATGAGTGCGGACTGTGTTTCTCCGGGGATGTCGGCAGTATATAGCAGCGAGAATCGCTTGATCCATGCGACCGGAAATGTCAATCGTTGCCATCAGCCCAAGTCACTTATTCACCCTTTTACGGCGTGAGCGATAACAGATTGTCTGATTCGTGAGTGGTTGGTCGGCAACTCGGACCTAAACCGAGGAGTCTGAAGGTTCCGAGTAGCCGGTAACTCAGGCTCTTAACCATTTGCTCCCTTTTTATCGTCTTTTGGGCAGCCTGATAGCCTCGAATTGTGGAGCAGCCAAAGCCATCTTTGTGGACTAACCGCCTCTTCCCGATTTGTGCGCGGGAGGGACGAAGTCGAAAACGATACAAGGCCGGATACATCAACTGTGCAGGAGAGATCGTCATTCCTGCGGACTTCGAGGATGCATATCCGTTTCGCGATGGGCTGGCCGCTGTGAAGCAAGCGGGCCTTTGGGGAGTCATCGATCCCGCTGGAAACTTTGTCATTGCTGCGACGTATCGCCGCCCGCTCGTCTTCACTGAGGAGCGCGCAGAAATTCCGACTCTGAATGAGAGGGACGGAGATAAGCGCGGTGTCATATCTTCTACAGGTGAGATCATTGTGCAGCCTCGCTATCGAAGCGTGAGCCATTTCAGCGGCGGTCTCTCCTGCGTGTGTGATGGTGAGTTCTATGGGTACATAGACCGGGATGGCAATCAAGTAATTCCGCCGTTTTTCGAGGATGCGCGAGCCTTTTCTGAGGGGCTGGCTGCGGTGAAGCTCAATGGAGCGTGGGGCTACATCTACCCTGACGGTTCAACGGCCATTCCAATTCGATATGTCTGTAAGCGGGGAATGGCCGGGCCGTTTCGCGAACGCTTGGCACGGATAGCACACAACGGGCGTCGGGGCCATATCAACAAGGATGCGAAGTTCGTCGTCGAACCGCGCTTTGATATGGCATATGAGTTTTCGGAAGGACGAGCCGCCGTCCTGCTCGACAGCCGTGCCGGATATGTAGATCATGATGGAGAGATAACTATTCCAATCTCATTCCGTCGGGCGAGCCGTTTCGCCGAGGGTCTAGCCGCGGTAAATACCGGCACGGGAGAAGCTCATCGTTCCGTCACCGATGCGTGTGATGCAGGATTCATAGATACAGAAGGGAACGTTGCGATTCCGGCTCGATTCTTCTCCACGGGAACGTTTCAAGAAGGACTTTGCCCTGTAGAGACCGAGAAGGAAGTCGCCTATATTGACCGCAAAGGCGCAGTAGTGTGGAGCGGAGGTTGGGTGGAGCATGGAACGATTGATCCGTACCACATCTTGCCCGCGGCACTATAGAGCAATCACGATCTCGACTCGAAAAACATCCATTTTTCTGGTTTCAGAGTGAGTAGTCGGCAACTCGGACCCTAAAGGGCCAAGGATCGGCAAAGGGCCGAGTTGCCGGTGACTCGACTCCACTTGCAAATTGCTCAATGAGTGAACTGGCGATTTCGCGTCAATCCAGTTGCTGAATTTCCCTTGCATTCCTAGGGACTTTTGTGAGAGCTTCCCCTTGGAACCTCAGGGGGAGCACGTGGACGACACGTCTAAACTCGAATTTTTGCGCGGCACGCTGGATGTTTTGATTTTGAAGGCCCTTGTCTGGGGGCCGCTTCATGGCTACGCGATCACTAACCTGATCCGGCGTCAAAGTGACGATGCGCTGATTCTCGAGGAGGGCACGCTTTATCCGGCTCTGTGGCGGCTGGAGAACAAGGGGCTTCTCGAATCAGAGTGGGGGCTTTCGGAGAATAACCGGAAAGCCAAGTTCTACAACGTTACGCCTGCGGGCCGGCGTCGTCTTCGCAACGAGATGAAAACGTGGGAAGCGTATGCCGCGGCGGTCGCCAAGGTGCTTGGAGCAACACAGCCTCCGTTGCGCGAGGAGCTGGGATGAAACCGATTCCGATGTGGCGTCGCTTTGACCGCCTGTTCGGCGCGGACAGGGCATCCGATGTGAAGGATGAGCTTCGTTTTCATATCGAGACAAAAATCGACGATCTGATTGCGCAGGGGTGGAAGCCCGAAGCTGCTCGCAGGGAAGCCGAACGCCAGTTCGGAGATCTGCCGGCCGTGCAGCGGATGGGCGAGCACATAGGAAAGAAGATCGATCGGCGTAAGCGCGTTAAGGATTATTGGGGCGACGCCATGCGCGATCTACGGTATGCGATTCGCATGCTGTCGAAGTCACCCGGATTCGCCCTTGTCGCGGTCGTTACGCTGGCGCTCGGCATCGGCGCGAATACGGCTATCTTTAGCGCGATCGATGCGGTGATGTTCCGGCCGCTGCCGGTTGTGGATCAGGAGCACCTTGTCATTTTCAGCTGGTCGGCGCGCCACGAGGCGAAACACCTGGGTATGACGGATAACGGAGATTGTGGAGATGGATACCACTGTCCGGTTTCGGCGCCGTTCTTCAATGCTGTGCATGGGCAGTCCGGCATCTTTTCAGGAGTGGCCGCCTTCTCTGGTCCGCTCGAGGTTGATTTCAGCGGAAATGGGCCGGCCGGTATTGCGCATGGGGAATATGTATCCGGGGATTTCTTCTCAACCGTCGGTCTGAAGACATACATGGGACGCGCGCTCGGCCCCGCAGATGACACTCCCACTTCCGCGCCCGTAGTCGTGCTGAATCACGGCTACTGGCAGCGCGCATTCGGCGGAGACCCCTCGGCAGTAGGCAGCACGGTTCGCCTCAATGGCGTCGAGGCAGCGATCGTGGGCATTGCCGAACCGGGCTTCAATCACCTCACCCCCGGTAAATCGCAGGATTTTTTTATGCCGCTGTCGCTCTCCATGCGCGTGCGCAGCGAATGGTCTGGCACGAAGGACCATCTGCAGGATCCCGCCACTTTCTGGGTGGTCATAGCGGCACGCCTCAAGCCCGGCGTCTCGATCAAGCAGGCGGAATCAGTGGTCACCGCGATATTTCGGAGCCAGACGATTGAAGCCACGCTGTTCACCGAGAACGACGCGCCTGTCATCACGTTTGTGCCCATTCAGCAAGGTCTCAGCGGCGAGAGCGGCTCGATTGCGCCCATGCTGAACGTGATTATGGCAGCGGTGGGATTTGTCCTGCTCATCGCCTGCGCCAACGTTGCGGGCCTGATCCTGGCGCGATCGGCGAAACGCCAAAAGGAAATGGCCATGCGCCAGGCACTCGGCGCGGGCCGCGCCCGCATCATACGCCAGCTCCTAACGGAGAGCGTGCTCCTTTCGTTCGGCGGGGGCGCGCTCGGGATCGTCTTTGCCTACCTGGGCGTGAGCGCCATGACCAGGATGGTGGAAAGCGGGTTCGGCGAGCCATTTCCCTTCGTGATCGCGCCAGATCTGCGTGTTCTCGCGTTTACTGTCGCGATCACGCTCGGCACTGGAATTCTCTCCGGGCTTGCTCCGACTCTACGTGGGTCTCGGTCGGACCTGACACGTTCTCTCCGCGAAAACGCTTCGTCTGTTCCCGGCGGCGCGCACACCGGACAACGATTCCGATTTGGCGATGTGCTCGTCGTGTTGCAAGTGTCGCTTTCCATCGTGGTGCTGGTTGGCGCCGGGCTACTGGTCCGTACGCTGCTCAATCTGAAAGCAGTCAACCCTGGCTTCGACACCCAGAACCTTTTGCTCTTCGGCATCAATCCCACGATGGCCGAATACAAGGACCAGCAGATGATGCATCTCTACAGCGAATTGCAAGAACGGTTCGCTGCGCTCCCCGGGGTCGTTTCAGCTTCTTATTCGGATGAAGCGCTTTTGGCCGGTGGATATTCGAACGACATGGTCCATCTTGATGGCGCGCAGCCCAAACAAAATTCCGAAACCTATGTGCTGAGCGTGGGCCCGCAGTTTTTCTCGACACTGCGGATCCCACAGCTTGCCGGCCGCGCATTCAATGCGGCCGACTTTACTTCCACAGAAGAAACGACTGCCGCGATCAAAGCGGCGGAACAGGCGGCAGACAAAACGGCGACGGGCTCCAGAGCCCCGCCAGTGCCATCTCATGCCAAGCAAGGGGCGGCTGCCCCGATTCCTGTCATCATCAATGAGGCCTTCGCGCGGAAATACTTTCCGAAGCAGAATCCCATTGGCATGCACTTCGGAAATATGGACGAGGACAATCCGCGAGTCGTTGTCTTCCGCCCTGGATTTCAAGTCGTGGGCATCGTAGGCGACACGAAGTACAAGGACCTGAAGCGGGAGATCGGGCCAACCATGTACAGTCCGCTGGTCGGCAGCCATGCGTACTTCGAGTTGCGTGTTGCCGGCGATCCGACAGCGGCTATCAATGCCGTGCGCAAGATTGTTGCAAGCACAGACAGCCGCCTGCCCATCTTCGACGTGCGGACGCAGACACAGCAGATCGCGCTAACGCATTTTCAGGAACGACTGCTGTCACGCCTGTCGAGCTTCTTTGCGGTGCTGGCGACGGCGCTTGCCTGCATTGGCCTCTATGGATTGCTCTCCTACGAAGTTGCGATGCGCACGCGCGAACTTGGCATCCGCATGGCCCTCGGCGCGCAAAAACGCGATCTGATGAAGCTCGTCCTACGCCACGGGCTCTTACTCTCGATTGGCGGCGTAATCCTGGGCATGGCCGGAGCGTTCGGGGTAACGCGCTTCATGGCCAGCATGCTTTATAACGTCAGACCCAACGATCCGAGAACCTTTATGGCGGTCTCGGGGCTTCTGCTGCTGGTCGCCCTGCTCGCCTGCGGCATACCGGCCCTGCGAGCCGTACGAGTGAACCCCCTGGTCGCACTCCGGAGTGAATAGTCCTGAATCTGCCCGCTCAGGAGACAGCTTCTGTCTCAAATCTTGACTTCAGCCCGAAGCACTCATTGACGCCTTCAGGGATTGGAAATGTAGCATTTTCTGCACTCGAGCGTGTGTGGTCGGCCACTCTTACCTGAGCTGAAATCAGTTCACGCTGATTTCCAGAATCGTGAGGGCATCTTCCCAAATCTGACCGCCTGAATATGGCCCGTCTCCATCGGCGTCGAATTGAGCCTCGTCAAACCAGACCCAATAGACTGTTTTCGCTCCCAGTCGGCTTTCTTCTTGCTAAGTGAGATTTCCGTCCCAAGGGCCTGAGATCGCAACCACCGCTCCAGGAGGCTCCGAGATGGTTCCCGTCGCTCCTTTCGCCCAGAAGAACTGCTCTGAAATCCGAACCCTGTTTCCAGCAAAGAACTTGAAATCTCTCATGGGATCACGAGCTTTTTCAAACGTCTCCAGAGAGTACCAAATCCCAGTTGGCGTGTTGTCGCCAACTCGGACCTAAACCAAGAAATTGCCAGCTTCCGAGTAGCCGGTAATCCGCCCACAACCGGACGGATCGCCCATGTTTTTCGCTGGCAAGTCGCATCTACTGATCGCTAGTCTGCATGGATGGGATGGCTCGGACTCCTCATCGTGATCTTGCTGACGTTGGCGGCAGCCTCCATGGGCTGGTCTAAGAGGAAGTAGCCACATACGCTCTGTCGAGGAAGGCAACTTCGTTCGCCCCCTGCACATCCTCCGTATGTGCGTCCGGATCACACACGGTGCGGTTTTAGCGGGCCACGCCGTGCCGCGTCAGGAGCACGAAGTCGGCCGCTTGTGCAGCATCTTTGAGGAGCGTGTTTCGCGGCACTCCTATCTGCGCACGCATGGTAAGTCCCCGCGCTAAGTCCGTGACTTGGGTTGCGCGCGAGGTTACGGGAAAGTCAGATGGGATTTCTCCCGCGCTGACCCCGTCGTGGAAACGGCGCTCCACCAGCGCCGCACAGCCTGCGGCCGCGCTCTGCAGGAACCGCTGAACCTCAGCATCGTTCACAAGCGGCGCAACGCACATCAAAAGGCAGCCCCGGGCGGACCCTTTCTCGGTCGCGCTCTCGACGGCGTACCTCAGAAAGCCTGCAATCGAGTCGCGAAGACTCTGTGGCGAGAGGAGTGCCTTCGCAGCTGATGCGCCCTTCCGTTCTGCGTACGCCCGAAGGACGCGCAAGAATATCGCTCGCTTATCCCCAAAGACGGCATACAGGCTCGGCCGTCCCACGCCCATTCCTTCGACGAGATCGTCAATCGTCACGCCGTCGTAGCCTTTCGACCAGAACACCTGAGTCGCCTTTTTCAGCGCCCCCCTCTCGTCGAAGCTGCGCGGTCGCCCCCGCGGCCTAACGGTATTTTGAATCATTCGGTTCAAAACTCCTTGACGCTGTCCATTCTACCAATATAGAACCAAATAGTTCATAAATAGGAAAAGCGGGCTTCGGCGTCGCGCTCTTCCGGTTCAACCTTCCCCTTTTCACTGAGGAGCAACTCATGAAGCATTCAATCGCTCTCGTCACTGGCGGTACTTCCGGACTCGGTTATGCGGCTGCACACTTGCTCGCCGCCAAAGGCTACCGCGAGGTCATCGTCACCGGGCGCAGCCTGGCCCAGATCAAGGAAACGGTCGATCAGCTCGCCGCGGAGACCAGAAGGCAGATCTTCACGCCCCTGGAGCTTGATCTGAATGACCCGCTAAACGTTCACTCCGCCGTCGCCGCACTGGTCAAAAAAGGTCGGCTAGTCGATTTCCTCCTGCTCAATGCCGGGTTGGTTCCCTACAAACAGCGCGTCCTCACTGCGGAGGGCGTCGAAGCGTCTCAGGCTCCCCTTATTGGGCATCATCAACTGACTGTTGGGCTGCTCAATGCCAACTTGTTAAGTGCCAACGCGCGGATCGTGATCGCCGGTGCGGAGCCTGCCCGCGGAGGCGTACCGATGTTCAAGTACACCGACCTGCCAGAATTCGCGGCCAAATACCACCAAGGCAACCGAACCGCCGCCGTGGAAGAGCTGATCCGCAACGGGCCAAACGTGAAATATGTGCCTAACAATACGTATGCCGACGCGAAGCTCATCAGCGCTTGGTGGACAGCAGCACTGGCGCGCCGGCTGCCCTCCGGCATGGCCGTATACGCTGTCTCGCCCGGTGGGGCGACCGCCACCAAGGTGGTGCGAAGCGCTGGCCCGTTGTTGAAGTTTCTGTTTATCCCAATCGTGAACCTGATTCCGGGCATGAATCAGACGCCCGAGACCGCGGCCGGTCGCTACATCCAGGCGTCGGAGTTCGGAACCGACGTCTCAGGGCAATTCTTCGCCTCGGCCAAAGGGAAGTTCTCAGGCCCAATAGAGGTGCAGCGCCAGCCACACCTCCATGATCGCGCCAGCCAAGAAGCCGCGTGGCAGGCCGTTGTCAAGGTCTCCGGCGTGGACTTGTCTTAACCAGCATCCTTGACCACGGTGTTCTGGAGCCTAAGGGCCCATTGGATGACTTATTTTGCGGACGAAGCTCCGAAGAAGTCGGCTGAGAACCGGAGTGTATTCTCAACTTCGGATACGAGAAGCGGGGCCAAGCGTTCTCGAGTGACGACTTCAGGCCAAGTCACTGATCGAGCCTCTCTGATTGCGTGGAATGCGGCCGCTTCTCGTTTCGTGAGTGAGTCGTCGCCTATCAGGGGATTTCCCCGGAAGTCGGTCTTGTATCGAACATGGTGACGCGAAACGCATCCATACGCTCCCTGCTTAGCTCAGAAACAGTCGCGCTTAGGTGAGCTTCACGGAATCCGACCCGTACACGAAACCGCCGACCCATGGCATGTCACGGATGATCGAATGCGTGGTGGGCCATTTCCGTGCGATTGCGACGTACTCTGGTTCGAGTTTTCAGAAACGAATATCCGACGGTAGCAGCGTATTCACTACGCTCACTCACCAAGTTGCCCCATCCAAGCGGCCCTAATTACCGCAGTTGCCACCCAGCTTGGATCAGTCAGAAGGTTTTAAACCTCACCGGCTTCGGTGGGTCATGGGAGATGCGAGTGAAGGAAATTGTCCCCTTATCGAAATCGATGTTCCCAGTCATCTTGTCGCCATCTACGGTCACATCACATCTGGCGAAGACGACATTGCGCCCCGGTTGAGGATGAGTCCAGATCGTTAACGCGATACCTTGCAGTTCGGCGGTGATGGCATCGGGTCGCTCTCGCTTGGTCCCAACCATCCGGTAACCCGATCACCTCTTTGAGTGAACCCGGCAACGCCGTCGACTTCACCTCCAATGTCGAGACGATCTTCACCTGCCAGCTTCCTGTGATGTCGGCCTTCACGCCCGAAGGAACCGGCACTGCAAATAACAGCGCTAAAGAAAGCAGCAACTTCGACATGGCATCTCCCCTTACATGAACAACGCCAGTCCGCCGAATTTGTTAACAGATTTTCTGTAAGCTGATCGGGACAAAGGGTCGGAAACCCTAGTAGTGTTCCCAGACTATCCGCCAGCTTTCGTCGGGGCGCGAAGATGTCAGGACTAGCTGCTTCCCCGAGAACCTGTAAATTCGCGTAAGGTCTTTACCAATTAACGAGCGCACCAGAGCACCTTGGACGTGATGGGTAACAGAATGCGCGCCTTCATTGACATCAAAGGTGCCAAAGTAGGCTTCGTACCCATTGGCACTGTATTGCACAGGAGTGCTGACATCAGAGTCGGTCGGACTCTTGTCCAAGATCTGAACGGATATGTGGCCATCGCTGGTGTAGGTGAGGATGCCTGTCTGGTCCAGCTTTGTCAGTTTTCCCTTCACGGTTTCTTCATCTGAAACCAGCCGCCACGCGCCGATCAGCTCCTGGCGCACGGAATTCTGGGCCAGGGTTGATGGAATCGTTCGGTGAGTTGCCGAGAGAAGAAAGCCGAAAGCTACAGGAACCGTCACTCGCAACAAGCGCATCTGACCACCGCCTACTTCGAATTTCCCGGAATGTCTCATAGCCCGAAGCAGCCCGCCCGTCGCATGTCCGATGTGACACCGGACGAGTGGCGGGCCGTTTACGTGCGTTTGCGGTTAGTGACGGCGGCTACTTACCGTTGACCAAGGTGCAGTGCGTCGAAGCCGTTTTCCAGGTCCCAGAATCATTCACCCAGGTGTCACTGCAAATGACTGTACGTGCGCGATGTGTGCCCTTGAAATCGGCGTCGTAGGTGAAAGTGTAATGAGAAACCGCAGTGTTCGGCCCGAACGTCGCGACCTTCACATCGCTGAGGTTGCCGCTCTTCCACTTGATCGCCTTGCTTTGCAGGTCCTTGATGAACTCGTCTCTTGTCTCCCAAGCTCCCCAACTGTTTCCGCCCATGAAACCCTCAGCTAAATGTTGCTGCTCCCAGGACACATCATTCTTCATTTGCGCGTCTCTGGACTCCTGCTGCAATTGCTTGATCTGTTGCTCGACATCGCCAGTGCTCTGGCTGTGAAGGTTGGTGGTTAGACTGAGACAGCAGGATAGGCATAGAGCCGTAAACCCCAATACTTTCGTCATCGTGTGGGTCTCCTCCTTGAGAGTAAGGGCATTCTACACGCGCGTGAACTCTTATGCGGGAAATATGTAGCTCACTCAATTGCTCTTCCAGTGCGTCCGTCCACGGGTTCTTCATCTGCTTTTTTGACCCCAAGTCCAGCAGCGATCAAGCGGAAGAACAGATCGCAATCAACTAAACAGTGGTCCGGTTCGTTGAGCTGATTCGATCTGAGCCGAAGATCGTCTAGCTTCACCCGACGGGAAGTGGTACGTTAGGAGATTCTTCGAGAACGTTGCATGACATACGTGTGTCCAGTCTGGATTCACAGCCGAGCAATTGAGCTTCGAGTGGACGCCACACCGTCCAGTTCCTGGCGCTGGGCGGTTCGGACTCCGGAGGGCCAGGTGTTTCGCCAGGGAGCAATGGATAGTCAAACGGCGGCACAGGTTGCGGCTCAATGTGCATTCGAGGAGCGGCTTCAACGGGCTAGTCTGAACCGCTCTTCCCTCCGGGTGGATACGACTGGAAGCAGGTGCTCTAGCTCAGCATACGGCGGACACTATGTTCAAAACTGTAGAGCGGAGAAGACTATGAAAAGAACACGCAGAGACCTACCGAAGGGTGCGGTGCTTCTCGTCTGGGTCGCGATCTCAGGCCGAGGCTCAACTCTGATGGATGCTAATGTATCCCGAATTCTCATAGCCTTGCTCTTCATACTTACCGGTGCTTCGAATGCTCAGGAGCTATCCGAGGGCGTGAAGGCTTACGTCAAAATCTCAGCTCCCGTAATCGCCTTGACCCATGTCCGATTGATTGATGGTACAGGGGCCGCACCGCTACAGGATCAGACAGTTGTTATAAGCAATGGCAAGGTCGAATCAGTTGGTGATACCTCAAAGGCCGCGGTCCCCACAAACTCGCTAGTGCTGGACTTGCACGGCCACTCAGTTTTCCCCGGTCTCGTGGGTATGCACGATCACTTGTTCTATGGGGGAGTGGACAGCCTTACGGAGATGCCTTTCAGCTTCCCCCGCTTGTATCTTGCAGCGGGAGTGACCAGTATCAGAACGACTGGAGCCTTAGACCCCTATACCGATCTTGGCCTGAGCGAACAGATCAAGAAAGGGCTGATGCCCGGTCCAAAAGTGCATGTCACCGGACCGTTCCTCGAAGGTCACAACCCTTGGGGCGGCTATCGCTTTCATCCGCTGGCGGGTCCCAAAGACGCGGAAGAGATGGTGAATTTCTGGCTCGATCAGGGCGTCGAGGACTTTAAAGCGTACATGTTCATCACGCCGGAGGAGTTGAGGGCTGCCATTGCAACAGCGCACAAACGCGGAGCAAAAGTCACGGGACATCTCTGTTCTATTGGCTTCCGTGAGGCTGCCGATCTCGGCATTGACGGACTAGAACACGGGCTGGTAGTTGATACGGAATTCGAGCCGGAAAAGAAGCCCGGAGTCTGTGACGGGAAGGTCTTCGATGATCCCGTTCGCATGTCAAGACTAGATGTGAATAGTGGCCCGGTTCATGACCTAATCCTTTATCTCGTAGAGCACCATGTCGCGGTGACATCCACGCTTCCGGTTGAAGAAGTTTCGGCATTTCCGGGGCGACCACCGATTCGAAAAGAGCTTTTAGACGTACTGTCACCAGAAGCTCGCACCTCGTTCTTGCAGGAATTCACAATCCAACATGATGAGAGATTTATTCATCGTTGGTGGAAAACTGATGTGGCACATCATCCAAGAGGTGCCGCATTGAAGAAAGAGATGGAGTTTGAACTCGCGTTCGCGAAGGCTGGTGGACTTCTCCTTGCCGGACCGGACCCCACAGGAGAAGGGGCCATTGTCGCCGGATTCGGTGACCAGCGCGAAGTCGAGCTTCTTGTGGAAGCGGGATTCACTCCGGCAGAGGCGATTCATGTTGCCACTTATAACGGGGCGCAGTATCTCGGGCAGCTGGACCACATAGGGATAATCGCTCCCGGCAGACAAGCAGACATCGTAGTAATCAAAGGCGATCTTTCAACCAATATCAATGACATTGAGAACGTCGAGACAGTCTTTAAAGATGGAATCGGATACGATCCGACGAAGCTGATCGAGTCAGTGAGAGGCCAGGTCGGAATTCAATAGTCGTTTTTCGTCCTGAGATTATCTCGTCTCAGCTCTAATCCGAGGGTGCATCGGTCCGGACGCGGGTTCCGTGGTACCTAATGCTATGTCTCCCTCACTACCTGCTTAGGCTCTTTGTCGTTTCTGAGTCCTAAAAACGCCGCATGACGCAATCGTTCGTCAGGCGTCCACACTGCAAACTCAATCTCCGCGACTGCGGCCGGTTTTAGCCAGATGCAAGCCTTCATCTTTTCGCGTGTGATTCCTTGTCCCCAAGCTCCGGGCCGTTTATCCGGTAGGTTGACGAACGGGCAGGTCGCTGTCCGCAGATGCGCAACTTTGTCGTGAACCTCGCGGCGCAGCGGCGGAGTAAACCCGCCTCGCACCGCCCCGGCAAAGCGAAGGGCCTTGCCTCGGTAGAATCCGACCAGTAGCGCATCCAGTTCCAGGTCGCTGGGAGTGTACCCGCCAATTACGAACTCCTGGCGACAATTGAAGCGCAATTTGACCCAACTTCCAGTCCGCTTGCCGGGGGCGTATCGACTGTCCGATCTCTTGGCGACGATCCCCTCCAGTTTGTGTTCTCTCGCGAAACGTTCCGTCGCTCCGAGGTCGCTTGACCAGGCCGCAAGATCGACATGCGGCCCACGTTGCACTATGGTGCGCAGAAGCTCCCGACGTTCCTTCAAGGGCAGCTTCGAAACATCCTGTCCTTTGTGCGCCAGTACGTCAAAAGCAAAGTAAATCAGGTGCGCCGTCCCGCTACGGTAGTTCTGGAGTAAGTTGAAACGTGGCACTCCGTTCTCATCAAGCGCGACCAGTTCACCATCCAGGGCCGTCTCCGGCGGAAGCTGCTCCAACTCCAGCGCAACCTTGATGAACTGACTCGTCAGGAGCTTACCCTGCTTCGAATACAAGGTGACTCGATCCTGTGTGCGTACTGCTTCGACGCGGAAGCCATCGAGTTTTAGCTCATAAGTCCAATGCTCCCCCCTGGGCAGCTTCTTTACGGACAGGGATTCCATCGGCTTTTGAAAACGTATCTCCATTCAGCGGGATCATATCGGGCCAGGACTCGGGTTAGCACGTCCGTTCCGAACTTCGTGGTCCGTGGGCCGTTCTCGACCTGTGCAACTCGGAGCAGGATCCCGCGATCCCATTACAGTGGGAGGTTCCTCCATGAGCGCAGTCGCAGAAAAGCAAGTGATGTTCGTTTACAACGGGAATGACAGGGACACCGAAGTCGAATTCGATGCAGAGGGCGATTTTCCATGTCCTGTGGATGGAAGCATCTTGAAGCGCCGAGGTCAGCAATGGAAAGTCGCCAGAACCAGTGTTCAGTCGGCCGCGTCAGGTGCAAAGGCCATGCAGGTTCTGCGCATTGATTTGACTGACCGATTCTGAGGAAGCGATTACCTTGCAACCACCGCGAGCACCCGACAACGAGTCTCTTCCGCAGTGAACAGAACGGCCGCATCGGTGTCGAAAACGATGCAATCCCCGGCGGAAAGTCGCTCCTCGGAACCTGCGCTGTTGACGCGAAGATTGCCCTCCAAAACATGGGCCGTGAATTCTGCCCTTTTTGCAGGTTCACTCAGGGTCACGGTAGCGCCACCCGGAAGATCGATGAGTTTCGATACCTGCTTGCTCTCCGCTCTGGGCAGGTGTAATGGTGTCGTCTTTACGATGGACTGTTCCCTGCGGTCATCCAGCATGTGCGCTCTGCGCGTGAGCGCTGAAGAATGGTGCTGCACATCGGAGAAGAAGAAGCTGAGATCGACTCCATAGGCGTGGCTAATCTTGGCGAGGGTTGGCAGGGTGGGAATCATTCGCTCGCTTTCCAATTTGGAAAGCAGTGCTGTAGACAAGCCAACTTCTGCCCCAAGTCGGGCGAGACTTAGACCTTTTTCTCTACGAAGTGCCTTGAGCTTTAGACCTATTGAATAGGCCGCTAAGAGAGTATCGCTGTGGCCAGTCGGGGTTACTGGCATTTAGTGTCCCGCCTTTTCGCACTGGCTTCAACAATCGCGACTCTTGCAGCTCTCGTCTCCGCAGCGAGAATCTTCAGAACATTCAGAGAGAGTGCTGGGCTGGACGCGATCAAATCGCAGAACCGATCCCGGCTCATGACCGATACTTCGGAACCCTTCCAAGCGATGGCCGTCATCGAGTACCGCTCGCTGCTAAAAGCAGCCGGTAGGCCAACTAGAGACCCAGGCTTCGCACGGAAGCCGATGCCATCCTTATCTCCAACCGGCAGGATCAGTCCGACTTCGCCAGACCTCACCAGGTAAACACTGTTCCCGGGTTCTCCGGTTTGAAAAAGGACCTCATCAGCCGTGCATTTGACGGCGACGGCTTTCTTGTTGAAGGCAGCCAAAAACTCCGGGCATCCCATGAATTCAGAAAGGGATGGCTCTACGACGATGGATGCGAAATCCTGTTGTGTTATGGGCAAAGAATTGAGCATGATGGACCCTGTATTCACCGATTTTGCGACTTGGCCCACCATCCGGGGAGTGATCTAGATCACATCGTTCCGGTCAACCCGGTTAACATCTATGCGAGGCCATTACAACCGCCCATCGTCGCAACGTTGCGGCTCCGATTCGAAAGCGCCGACTCGGGCCGAACCGCCCCGTACAACATGGATGATTCCTTCCCTCGTCAGATTAATCAGATGACAAGTTAAAGGGG
>Ga0105240_10005110_pt1 | contig 19641 bp, 18 predicted proteins | sample KBSC54metaG_FD_80426 | JGI IMG/M metagenome (GOLD analysis project Ga0105240, IMG submission 80426) | Corn rhizosphere microbial communities from Kellogg Biological Station, Michigan, USA - KBS C5-4 metaG | ecosystem: Host-associated > Plants > Roots > Rhizosphere > Soil | place: Michigan, USA... | reverse complement strand
CTGCTTCAGGCTCAAGACAAACCTGCCGAGGCTAAGCCCGAGCCGCGGGAAGCCGTGATCATTCCGGTGAAGACGCTTACCGGCGATTCCTTCGATAGGTTGGTGAGGCTGCTGGGAGTATTCGGCGCACAAATGACCGCCGACAAGAACCTGCGTACGATCTTGGTCTACGCACCCAAGGATGTGGTCGAGCAGATGCGTAAGGTCGTGACCGAGTTGGACCGGCCGGGGAGCGAAGCGGCCATCGGACGCAACATCGACATGACCATGACCTTTCTGAAGTGTTCCACGAAGGCACCGGCGGGAACGTCCGCCCTGCCGGCTGATCTCGAGTCCGTAGCGAAACAATTGCGCGCCGCTACACAGTACAAGGACATCGAGGTTTGGGATGTTGTGCCCCTGCGCCTTCAGGAAGGCAAGGTGACGGAGGAGTCGTTACGCCTGCCTGGCTCCGTGGTTCCCGGCGGTGCGTTCCCTACCGCGAATATTCGCATTCACCCGGAGTCTGTGACTCATAAGGATCTGGGACGTTACGTCCGCTTCGAGCAGGTGAAGATCGGGTTTCGAATACCAGTGTCCACGGGCGCAAGCTTCCAATTCATAGAATCCGGATTAACCACATCGGGCGACTTCCTGGAGGGCCAGAAGACCGTTCTCGGCAAAGTGTCAGGTATGGAAGAAGACACCGCGATTTTCGTGGTAATCGCACTGAAAGTCCTGGACTGATTACCCGACGGGCTGAGGCTCCGGCCGTACACCTAGTTGCCGCAGGCAGCGATCGATCCACTGTTTGGTGAGCTTTTCCTGGACGCCGTTTTGCGATAGCCGAGTACGCAGGTTGCTCCAATCCACGTGATCCAGTTGTTGATCCTGGTTGAAGCAGGAGAACACCACGGTCTCTTCTCCGGTTACGGGATCTTTGTGGAGCTGGAGGCACTGCGCGCAGATCTCTTTCATCATGCACTGCATGGGCGAATTGATGCTGCCGATGGCCTTGTGATCGGGCTTCAAATACGGCGCTAGCACCGTGTGCCGCGCCCGCGCGACCGCCCCCATCATGGCGTCCGAGCCGATGACCACCAGGCGGTCGACGGAATGAAGCGAAATATCCGACTCGGCTTCCTCGGCGGGTAGTGCATCCGCGCCCGGCGCGAAATCACCGCGCCCGTAGGCCAGAATGGCATCCACAATATTTCCGACGAAGGCTTTGTCCTGTACGCGATTCGGCGTAAATCCAGGAGCCTCATCGCAGCACCAGATCACGATGTCAGCGGCCTTCTCGATCTCTTCGACCTTGTAGCGGTCGATGATCTTCTTGTAACCGGCGAAGTAAATCGTGCGCGACCCTTGCGCGCGCAACTGCTGGCCGATCGAAAACAGCACGGCGTTACCTAAGCCGCCGCCAATCAGTAATGCCGTTTCCTGGCCCGGCGTCTCCGTGGGCGTGCCAGTCGGGCCCATAAGGATCAGCGGCTCGCCCGGTTTGAGCAGCGCGCACAGATCCGACGATCCACCCATCTCGAGCACGATGGTCGAGAGCAGTCCTTTTTCGCGATCGACGGACGCGCCGGTAAGCGCCAGGCCTTCCATGCCGAGCACGGTTCCGTTCACGCTGGGAGCAAGCGATTCGTAATTCTGCAGGCGATAAAATTGTCCCGGCTGGAACGCCCGCGCCGCGGTCGGAGCTTGCGCGATCACCTCGACGATGTTCGGCGTCAGACGAACGACGTCCTTCACCACAGCGCGCAGTTCGTAATTCAGCTTCTTGAGTAACTCGGCCGGCTGCGGCGCCGAAGGCAACCTTTTGGCCAGCAGGCGCGAGACCACTGGATAGCCTTGCTTCGCGCTGGCCATGGCTTTGACGACGTTACCCGCGAACGAAGGATGCAGATCGCCGAAGAAACTGATCCCGCGGCCGTCCTTGCGGATCGACATGAGCACGGAGACTTGTGCCGGCTTCGCCACACGCTCGGGCTTGACCGGATTGCCGTCCTCGCCGACGGCCTGGAACCACTTGCCGTCCAGAAAAACGTTGTGCTGGTCTTCGCGCCCGAGCACGGTATTCGGCTGTGTGCCTGCGGCTACCAGAATCGACTTGGCGGGCATCCGCACCTGCTCGCCGGATGCCGCCTTCAAGTGAAGTGCGGCGGCATGGCCGTACTGATCCAGTTCCACTTCTTGCGGCGTCAGCGATTCCGCGAAGCGGATGCCCTCTTCGAGCGCCAGAGCAACTTCCTCGTGGTTCAGTGTATAGCTCGGCGCATCAATCAAGCGGCGGCGGTAAGCGATGGTAACTCCGCCCCAGGTGTTGAGCAGTTGGGCCAGGTTGGGGTTGCGCCCTTCCCTAGCCGCCAGGGCCCGTTCAGCGCGAATCGCGTAGGCATGCTTCAGAAATTCAGCGGCGGTTTCGGATTCCTCAGCGGTCCAGCCTGCGCGAACTTCGCGCTCGCCCTTCTCGTCGACCAGAGTCTCGTAGCGCTCCAGGAATTTTTCGACCTGCACCGTGTAATATGCGAGCGATTCCGTGGCCGTATCGATAGCCGTGAGTCCGCCGCCGATCACGACTATAGGAAGCCGGAGCTGGAGATTCGCGACCGAGTTGGTTTTGGCGGCGCCGGTGAGCTGCAGCGCCATCAGGAAATCGGACGCTTGCCGTACCCCGCGCGCCAGGCCGTTCTTCATCGGGATCACGGTGGGGCGGCCGGCGCCGGCGCACAGCGCAACGTGATCGAATCCCATTTCGAAGGTGCTGTCGACGGTCATGGTGCCGCCGAAGCGCACGCCGCCGAACATGCTGAACTGCGCGCGCCGCTCGAGCAGCAGCCGGATCAGCTTTAGAAAATTCTTGTTCCAGCGAACGGTGATGCCGTATTCGGCGACGCCGCCGAAGCCCGCCATCACTCGGTTGTCCAAGGACTCGTACAACTCGTTCACGTCGTGAATCGGGCGGAACGGGGCTCGTTCTCCACGCACGGTCACCCCGGAAATGTTGTCCGGCAGGGGCTCAATCTTCAGGCCGTCGATTCCGACCACGGTGTGGCCGTCGTTCATCAGATGATGTGCCAGAGTGAACCCGGCGGGGCCCAGACCGACCACCAGCACCTTATACCCGGAATCCGGACGCGGAATGGGACGCGCGAAGTTCAGCGGATTCCAACGCGTCAGCAGGCTATAGATCTCGAAGCCCCAGGGCAGCTCCAACACGTCCTTCAACGCGCGCGTTTCCACCTGCGGGATATCCACCGGATCCTGCTTCTGGAAGATGCAAGACTTCATGCAGTCATTGCAGATGCGATGACCGGTGCCGGCCGCCATGGGATTGTCGATGGTCACGATCGCCAGCGCCCCGACGGTGTTGCCTTCCTGCTTGACCAGGTTCATCTCGGAGATCTTCTCTTCGAGCGGGCAGCCAGCCAACGTAATTCCGAACGCGCTGGCCTTGAACGATCCGTCTTTCTCCTTGAGGCCGGTCGAGCAACTGTCCTTGCCCTGGTTGTGGCACTTGATGCAATAATTAGCCTGATCGAGCGCCCGGGTCAGATCCATCCCGGCATCGGTGAGCTTGAAACCTTCACGATGCCGCCAGTGGTGCTCGGGAAGCGCGAGTGCCGCGACGCCATTCGCCTGCAAAGCTTCCACCGGGATCAGGTGCGTCATCTCCAGCTTGTGGGGGACGCGGAACAGCACGCCGCGATGATGCTTTTCGATACCTGCGGGTGAGAGCGCGGCCCATGCGGCGTACTGCGCGGCAATCTTGAGCTGCGGCTCATGTTCCTGTTCGGCATCCAGCCAGCGGGACACATGTTCGACGAAGCTCGCTTCGGTGAGCGGCTCGTTGAAGAGCGATTCCAATTCGGCGGCCACGGCCGGGCCGTTGATCGCGCTGGCTTGCTCCTTGGTAACTCCGCTAATGGCCTTTTTCTGCACGAACCGGCGCTTCAGCGCGTAGATAGGCGCCAGGCTGTGATGCTTGGCCTGAAGCGCGCGCAGGTCGGCCGATATGCCGAACAGCTCGCCGATGAAATCCTCTACATGCGGCGCTAACTCGACGATAAGATCGGACTGTTGTTTGCGCGCCAGGGCCTTGGGATTCGAACGAGCGTCCGCAAGCCGCTGACTCAGCGACAGGTTGGCCGATTGCAATTGCTCCAGGAACGTCTGATCCAGGCGGGCGAGGCCCTCCTGGCGGTACAAGTCTTCAAACGAAAGCCCGAATCTGAGATCCAGCTGATCTGTATTGGTGTGCATCTGTAGGGTCCAGCCCGGCGAAAATCGGGGCTGAAAAGTCTAACGAGCCGGAAAGAGAAACCGTGAGCCCATCATATCAACTACCTGCTCAACGCTCCGCGTCACTACGGCCCAACCGACTGGCAAAAATAAATTTCTTCCGGGAACAAACATCGGGGGCGTTACGTCCGTCTATATAACAAAGCAGCACGCCTCCGCGCGGTTTCCTTGCCCCCCAACACAAGCCTTCCGCGCGGGGGTTCAAATCCTTTTAAGTCAAGTATACACGGCGTTCCGGAAGCGGTCACTATGAACGCTGTTCGCTACCGAACAGCAACCGTGTTGACGGCATTAAGGACCACGCCGCGCTGCAGATAGTCCACCACCTGCTCGACGATCCGCACGCCGACAATCTCCTGGGCCTCTCCGGTCGAGCCACCGATATGCGGTGTTGCCAGGACGGGTTCGAGCGCCAGCAGAGGGTTGTCCGCCGATGGAGGCTCAATCTCGAAAACGTCGATTGCGGCTCCCGCCACCTTGCCGGATTGAATCGCTCGGGCCAGCGCTGCATCGTCAATCAGCTCCCCACGGGCGCAGTTGACGATCCGCACGCCGGTCTTCATCTTGGCGAAGGCGGCGTCACCCAGCATCTTATTGGTTTCTTTGGTAATGGCAACGTGCAAAGTGATGAAGTCGCTTTGCTTGTAAAGCTCGTCCAGGCTCACAAGCGACACGCCCAAGTCCGGCGCGATCTTGGCGTTAGCGTACGGGTCGCTGGCGATGATCTTCATTTCGAAGCCGCGGGCGCGCTTGGCCACTTCCTGGCCGATGTACCCCAAACCCAGGATTCCCAGAGTCTTGCCGCGCAGTTCGGAACCCAGGAACTTCTTCTTTTCCCACTTGCCGGATTTGGTCGAAGCACTGGCTTGGGGGATGGATCGCGCCATGCACAGCATGAATCCCAGGGTGTGCTCGGCCACCGCCACGGCATTGCCGCCGGGAGTATTCATTACCAGAACGTTTGCCGCCGTGGCGGCGGTAAGATCGACGTTGTCGACGCCCACGCCCGCACGTCCGATTACTCGGAGTTTGGGCGCCTTGGCGAGCACCTCGGCATTCACCTTTACGGCGCTACGCACGAACAGCGCGTCTGCGTCCTCCAGGTGCTGGGTATATTCTTTCGGATTGGAAATGACGATGTCCCATCCTGGCTGCGCCTTCAATAGCTCGATTCCCGCCGCGGCCAGCGGCTCGGCAACTAAGATCTTCACTATGCGTTCACCGTTTCTTTTTTGGCGATCGCTCGCTCGGCATAAACGCGCTGGACGGCGGCGACGCCTTTGCCGAACTCCACCGGCGCTCCATTCGCATGCAGAATGATCTCCAGCTCGGCCATCATCGCGAACAGATCCGGAAAATCGAAATATCCCAAGTGCGCGATTCGGAAAATCTGTCCCTTCATGGATCCCTGGCCGTTGGCGATGATGGATCCAAAGCGGCTCTTAAATTCCTTGACGATGACGCCGGAATCCATCCCCTTCGGCGCTTTAATCGAGGTTACCGACGAACCCGGGCTGTCGGGCGCGAACAGTTCCAGTCCGAGGGCCCCACACGCGATGCGCGTGGCATGCGCGAGTTGTTGTGCATTATCCACCAGCTTGGCCATGGTGAGCTGTTTGATGTACTTCAAGGCTTCCGCCAGGGCCAGCATCAAAGCCGTGTTTGGCGTCCAGGCGGATTCGCCTCCCGCGGCCATCTTGCGCTCTTTCTTGAGGCTGAAATAATAGCGCGGCAGCTTGGCCGTATCCATGAACGCCCAGGCTTTCGGGCTGATCGCCATGAAGGCGAGTCCCGGAGGGATCATGAAGGCCTTCTGCGATCCGCCGATGCAGATATCGATTCCCCAGCCGTCGATATCGAGCGGCATGGTGCCGATTCCGGTGATCGCATCCACCACAAAAATCGCATTGGTTTTCTTGACCGCTTCGCCCATCGCACGCACATCGTGCACCACGCCCGTGGAGGTTTCCGAAGCCTGCACGAATACGCCCTTGGTGTCCGGATTCGCTGCCAGGGCTTCTTCCACCGCTTCTGGCGAGACGGCCTTCCCGTAAGGCGCTTCCAAAACCACGGCGTTCAAACCGTACGCTTTGACGATTTCCACCCAACGTTCGCCGAATTTTCCCGCCGTGCACACAATCACGCGGTCGCCCGGCGAGAAACAATTGGACACTGACGCATCCATGGCGCCCGTTCCCGATGCCACCAGCACCAGTACATCGTGCGACGTGCCCAGGACCTCCTTCAGATCGGCTAATACGCGGCTGTAGAGATCGCGAAAATCCTGAGTTCGATGATGCAGATCGGCGTCCATCATCGCGTGCAAGGCCTTGGGGTAGAGAGGGGTCGGCCCGGGAGTCAATAAACGCTGTTTCTTGATGTGCATGGGAGGAGGTTGGACTACTTTTTCAGCATAGCATCGCGTAGACTGAGGGGATTATGGCGCTGATCGATCAGGTTTCAAAAGATATGGTGGCCGCAATGAAAGGCCACGAGGCCACGCGTTTAGACGCGCTGCGCATGCTCAAGACCGCGCTGATGAAGTACAAAGTGGACACCATGAAGGAGCTCGATGAGCAGAGCGAGTTGCAAATCCTGAACATGCTGGTGAAACAGCGCCGCGAATCGGCTGACATGTTCCGCAAAGGGAATCGTCCCGAGCTCGCAGATAAAGAAGAGGCCGAGCTGAAGCTGATCGAGGCCTACATGCCCTCCGCGCCCACAGAAGCGGAGATCGACGCAGCTATCGCCGCGGCGCTTTCGGAAACCGGGAACGCCTCGGTCAAACAAATGGGTGTTGTGATGAAAGCCACGCAGGCCAAGCTCGCCGGCAAGCGCGTCGACGGCAAGGCGCTCAGCGATCGTGTGCGCGCAAAATTGAGCTGAGTCTGTAATGGGCTCTATTACGCTGGCGCAAGCAGCTTTGTTCGCCGCGCTGGCGATGGTACTGCTGACCGGGTACTACCTGGTCGACAACACGGCGCTCGTTAATGAGGCGCCTGCGCTTGTTTTGTTAGGCAGCGTCGTCCCCAGCGTCGTATGGGCGGGATTCTTTTTCATTGTGTACCGAAGTCCTGCTTCGGCGCGAGTCTTCGCGTGGATCACGATCGTCTTCGCCGTGTTCCTGGAAGCCATCGTCGCCTACATCCGGTTTCAGCACGCGGTGAATTACTGGACTCCGTTCGGCAACGCACTCAGCATTTCAGGCTGGTTGCTGCGGCTCGGATGGACCGTGTTTCTGATTTCCTTCGCCCTGTCTCAGGGACGTGCTCCCGATGCGCGCGCTCGCGCAGCCGCGCTGGTGCTGGCGATTATTGCCGCTCCTTCCGCCTTGAGCGCCGCTTACGACGCGTTCAACAACGGAATAGGATTCCTAATCGATGACATCCCGAAGGAAGCGTTTTGGCGCGTCTTGATTACGCCTACAATGCGAACTATATATTGGGCGTCGCAAATTCTTTTCCTTTGGAGTGCCTGGGGAAATCCCGAGGCGCGAAAATCCAGTGAAGTATCGTGCACGCGCTTCGCACCGTAAGAATCGCCATCGCCTGAAAACCCCCTTGACTCGCCGCGCGACTGCGTTGTTAAATTGAAGACCATAAGAATTCGTCATGAGTTCCTTAGCCACCTCGCACGTCGATGCGAAGCCCGATGTAAAGAATGATGTGAACGATGAAATCCGAATCGCGATCACGGAGGCGCTAGGGACGGTAGCTCATGAATTGCGACAGCCGCTTTCGAACATCGAGGCCATCGCGTATTATCTGAGCATGATTCTCCCTCCGGGTGATGCGAAAATTCAGCCCCAGCTAGCGCGCATCCGGGAGCTGGTCGAGCAATCCGATCTCATTCTTTCGAATGCTTTGGGCTTGGAGACAGCTCCTGCCCCTGGGCCGCAGTCAGTGCAGCCGGGCGCCTGATGTTACCATAGGGGTTTCCCCTCGCGGTAACTTCAAATGGTGCGTGAAGTCCCCGATATTCTAGCCCGCATTGCCGAATACAAGCGAGCCGAGCTTGCTCGGAATTTCGCACGCCGGGATGAACTGGAGCAGCGTGCATCCGCGCGTACGGACTATCGGGATTTTCGCGGCGCGCTGACCGCCCATCCGCCTGCTATCATCGGCGAAATCAAGAAAGCGTCTCCCATCAAGGGGGTGCTCGCATCCGGCGAATTCAATCCGGCGGTCATCGCCCGAATGTATCTGAGCGGAGGCGCCGCCGCCCTGAGCGTGCTGACCGATCGCCAGTTTTTTCAAGGATCCATCGATGCCCTGGAATCCGCGCGGGCTGCTGTATCTCTGCCGGTGCTGCGCAAGGATTTCACACTCGACGCGTTCCATGTGGTCGAAGCTGCCGCGCACGGCGCGGACGCGATACTGCTGATCGCGGCGCTGCTCGAGGAAAAAGAAATGCGCGAACTGCGGGAGTTAGCCGCGCAGCATCGGATGGCCGCGCTGGTAGAAGTACATAACTCATCTGAGCTTGAATCCGCGCTTGGCTCCGGCGCCCAGATCGTCGGCGTGAACAATCGCAATTTGCATACGTTCGAGGTCGCGCTGGAAACGTCGTTGCAGCTAGCTGAAAGGATTCCCGCGAACGTCGTGAAAGTCAGCGAAAGCGGAATTCATTCGCGAGCTGACGTTATCCGTTTGACGGGTGCGGGTTTTCACGCTTTCCTGGTCGGCGAACACCTGATGAAATCCGCTGATCCATCGGCGGCACTGCGGGAGCTGCGGTCGTGATAGTCAAAGTCTGCGGAATCACGCGCCGTGAAGATGCAGAAGCCGCGGTAGGTGCGGGAGCCTCGGCCATCGGATTTGTTTTTTATCCGAAAAGCCCGCGCTATGTGACGCCAGAGGCCGCTAAGAAATTGGGGGCCGGGCTGCATATTTGGAAAGTCGGCGTCTTTCAGGATGAATCCCCGAGCGTCATTGAGGAGACGATGCGCGCCGCGGACCTCGACATCGCGCAGATCTATGGCGGCGATCTTCCGAATGTCCCGCGCATCTGGCGTGGAATTCGAGTAGGGCCGGCCTCCAGGCCGTCCAATGAAACCGTGGAGGCCATCTTGCTCGACGGTCCCGCCAACGGCATCACCTTCGATTGGAAACAAGCCCGAGGCGTCTCAGAAAAACTGATACTCGCCGGTGGACTCAACGCCTCTAACGTCGCCGAGGCAATTCGCCTCGCTCAGCCTTGGGGCGTCGACGCCAGTTCAGGTCTCGAATCTGCGCGGGGAATCAAGGATCACGAAAAAGTGCGGCAGTTTATCAAGGCGGCACAGGAAGCATCACGATGATGACATCGCAACCCGACGCCACAGGTCACTTCGGTCCCTACGGAGGCCGTTTCGTGCCCGAAGTGCTCATGGCTCCGCTCGAGGAGCTGGAACAGGCCTACCGCGCGGCGAGCGCCGATCCCACGTTTCAAGCCGAGTTGACCGATCTCCTTACACACTACGCGGGCCGGCCGACACCGTTGTATTACGCACGCCGCCTTAGCGAGACTCTGGGCGGCGCGAAGATTTATATCAAGCGCGAGGATCTGCTCCACACGGGCGCGCATAAAATCAACAACTGCCTGGGGCAGGCATTGCTCGCTCGCCGCATGGGCAAGAAGCGCATCATCGCCGAGACTGGTGCGGGTCAGCATGGCGTGGCAACGGCCACCGTTTGCGCGCTGTTTGGTCTCGAATGCATGGTTTACATGGGCGAAGAGGACATGCGCCGCCAGCGCCTGAACGTCTTCCGCATGCGCCTCCTGGGCGCCACGGTGGTTAGCGTTTCGAACGGCAGCCGCACTCTGAAAGACGCGATCAGCGAAGCCATGCGCGACTGGGTCACTAACGTTCACACCACGCATTATCTGCTCGGTTCGGCGCTGGGGGCGCATCCTTATCCGCTGATGGTGCGTGATTTTCATCGTGTGATCGGCGACGAAACCCGCGTGGAAATTCTCAAGCGCGAAGGCCGCCTGCCCGATTCGATTTTCGCTTGTGTCGGGGGAGGCTCGAATGCCATTGGCATGTTCCACGCCTTCATCGGCGACGAAAACGTGAAGTTGATCGGCATTGAAGCCGGAGGCCGGAGCCTGCAACTGGGTGAACACGCGGCGCGCTTCGCCGGTGGTGCGCCAGGCGTGCTCCACGGAGCCAAGAGTTATCTCTTACAGGATGCCGACGGACAGGCCGCGCTGACGCACTCTGTCTCGGCGGGCCTCGATTACGTGCTGATCGGCCCCGAACACGCCTGGCTGCACGATCGTGGCCGCGCCGAATATACCTCCTGCAGCGACGCCGATGCGCTGGCCGCAGCCATGAAGCTGGCCCGCACTGAAGGGATCATCCCGGCGCTCGAATCCGCGCACGCCGTGCATGAGGCGATCCGTCGCGCGCCCGCTGAGCCAGGCAAGCTATTCGTTGTCAATCTCTCTGGCCGCGGCGACAAAGATACCGACATCTATCGCGAAAATTTTCCGGAGCTTGATGCAGCAGACCCGAATACAAAAGCTGTTTGAATTCGTCCGTAAAGAGAATCGTTCCGCGCTCATCGCCTACGTCACCGCCGGCGATCCCTCGCCTGAGCGCACTCCCGAAATCGTCGCGGCACTGGAGCGCGGAGGCGTCGATCTCATCGAGTTGGGCGTGCCTTTTTCCGATCCGATCGCCGATGGTCCGGTGATCCAGCGCGCCGCCGCCCGCGCGCTCAAGGCCGGAACAACCGTCCCGAAAGTTCTGGACATGGCGCGCGAGATTCGCAAAACGTCAGAGATACCGATTCTGCTTTTCACGTATTTAAATCCGGTGCTACGCTACGGGCTGGATAAGCTCGCCCGTGACGCGAAAGCTGCCGGGATCGATGGATGTCTGCTGACCGACGTCAGTGTGGAAGAAGCCGAACCTTATGTCGCTGCGATGCGCGCGGCCGAACTCGATACCGTCTTTCTCGCGGCACCGACTTCCACGGAGCGCCGTTTGAAACTGGTCGCGCAGTATTCCACGGGTTTCGTGTATCTTGTTTCGAGGACCGGAGTGACCGGCGAACAAGTCACGCTGTCGGATTCGCTCGCTCCGTTGATCGATAAAATGCGCGCGGTGACCGAATTGCCATTGGCAGCGGGATTCGGAATTTCCACGCCGGAGCAGGCTGGCGCGGTGGCGAAAATGGCGGACGGAGTGGTGGTGGGCAGCGCGATCGTGCGGCAGGTCGAAAAGGATACGAGTGGCCTCGAATCGCTAGTGCGATCGCTGGCGGAGAGAATGAAGAAATGACTTCTGAGGATGCCTGGCAACTCTTGCAGGAGAGCCGGAAAAAGATCGATGAAATTGACGTGAAGCTGGTGGAGTTGTTGAGTCGCCGCGCCGGCGTGGTCGAGGATATCGCGTCAGCGAAGCGCATCCTTAGCAAAGAGGTCGACGATCCCAGCCGCCGGGAACAAGTCCTCGCGCATGCACGAGCGCAGAACGCCGGTCCGCTTTCGAACGAAGAATTGACCAGCATCTTCGAGCGCATCATTGATAAGATGAGCGACCATCAGGTGGCCCGCCTTAAAATCGGACGGTCGTGAACACAGTCGCCATCTGCGGCGTTGGCCTGATTGGGGGCTCGTTTGCGCTGGCACTTCGCAAGGCTGGATTTCAAGGAAAAATCATTGGCGTCAGCTCGCCGGGGACAGTCCAGAAAGCTCTGGCCCTCGGCGTTATCGATGAGGCGCTTCCACTGTCCGAAGCCGCCGCCGCTGCCGATCTGATCTATCTTTCGCAACCCATCAGCGAGATTCTCGATACGCTCGATGTGCTGGCGACGGATGCGATCGTTACCGACGCGGGCAGCACAAAGGCTGTGATCTGCGAACGAGCTCGGAACCTGAAGCGATTCGTCGGAGGACATCCGATGGCGGGCAAGGAATCGCGCGGTGTGGAGCATGCCGATGCCGATCTGTTCCGCGGCCGTCCTTATGTGCTGACTTCGCGCGAGCCCCAGTTGGAAAGCTGGATCGAACATTTCGGGGCGCGTCTCGTGATCCTTGATCCGGTCCAGCACGATCAACAAGTGGCGTTCGTGTCCCATTTGCCGCAACTGCTTTCGACCACGCTCGCCTTGCTGCTTGCGGGGAAGAAAGACGTCGCAGGCCCGGCCGCGGCCGATCTGACTCGTCTGGCGCTGAGCCCTTACGACATCTGGCGCGACATTTTCGGGACGAATGCCGACCCGATTGATGCCGCGCTCGGCGTTTTTATTGCGCGTCTGGAAGAAGTTCGCGCCCAACTGCGCAGCTCGGAGCTCGAAGCTGTTTTCTCTCAAGCTGCGGCCTCCGCCCGCGCCCTCCGCGGCAAGTGAGGGCAGTATACTAACGGGCGTGAATTGGCTGAGCATTGTGTCTCTGGTTCCGCTGCTTATGTACGGGCAGAGCATAACGGGCAAGATCGTCGATCCAATCCAGCTACCCTTGTCGAATGTTCCAATCGGACTGCTCCCAGTCGGAGGAGACTGGGTCACGCGATCCACTCGTACTGACGCGAACGGAGCGTTCCGGTTCTTCCCGATTGAACCCGGAGACTATGTGATCGTCATGAGAGAATCCGGATTTCAAAGTCAGGTTCGAGTCGTACATGTTTCGAGCGCAGAGACTGATGTCGGCACGCTAAAGGTAAAACTTTTCGCCGGTTGCGAAAGCCCGATTGGAAATTGCAATACCGTAGGTACGCCGGCCTGGCCCGAGGCTCCAGTGATGGATCTCTGCGAGGCTCTGAAAACTCCTGACCGTTACGCAAGCAAGCTGATCGTAATGGTCGGCATGCTCACAACTGTCCGCGGTTGGCCAGCTTTGACCGCGGCGTGCGACAGCATGCTCGCTTCGGGAGGTCTGACATGGACCAACGCTGTGCTCCTACCCGAAGGAGCCGTTCCCCAACAGTCCGCGATGTTCCCCAATGTCCCGGATCTGAAAAAGAAGGTCGCGGATCTTTCCGCAGCCGTCAGAAAGACCAGCGGTTCCGCAACCGCGAAGGTTGCGGCAGTTTATGGATTTCTCGACATACCCGACGGCCTCTACGTCGTCCCATGCACCGGCGATTCTTGTTCGCGGCCCGACATTCGGATGCCCCCTGCAAACTTCCTGAGAGTTGATGGATTCCAGGAACTCAAGTAGGCTTCAAGGCCCCCACGCTCGCCCACTGTGAACCGCAGGCACACCTATTTGCCGCCAAAGTATTCAAAAGAAAGATGCAACCCTTCGGCCCCCGGCGTGCGTCTAAGGCTTTTACGTATGCGCACGCTGTTCCTGACGGGGATCTTCGTTATAGCGCTCCCAATCTGCTGCGCGCCTTTCCCGGACGGCCCCTTGGACAACGACGAAGCCGGACCGACCAATGTGAACACCCGGTTGATCGTCGAAAGCGTTCAGGTTTCCGGGCAGGGCAGCGCCAAGCTCAGCGATCCCCTGCGTTCTGAGTTGAGCGAGTTCGCCGGCAAGAATTTCGATCAACCCCTGCTCGAACGCCTGGCGGATCGCATTAAACAGGAGCTGCATGCTCCCGACGTGCGGATGCACGTCGTCAAGGGCGACATGCCGGATCACGTGATCGTAAATTTCGAGATCGGCGTCGAACGCGAAAAGCGTTTCGACCTGGATCTGGCTCGCTTTCTGTATCACTCTAAACAGGGATGGTCTGGACAGGGCCACGCGACCGTGAACATCCACGAGAATGCCTTTAGCTTCGGCATGATCAGCGATGGCGACCGGCTGAGCCAGCGCTATGCCGGCATTCAGGCGGGCTTTGAGCGGCGCCACGTCGGTACGGACCGGCTCCAGCTCCGCTTTGACTTCGCCAGTTATCACGAACAATGGAACGAGGCCACGCTGCTGGAGGCCGCTCCCGGAGACATCTATCGTACGCGGACACAATTTTCTCCAACAGCAACGATCGTAATCCTGGAACCGCTGGTCGTGAGCTTCGGGGTAGATTTCGCGCGATATCGGCTGAGTCTGCCGGTAGCGAACACCGAATCGTCCAACGCGGTGGTATCAACTCTGCGCTACCACCAGCGTTGGGGTTCGGCTGGAGATGAGGGCGAGCAGGATATCCGAGCCTCCTATTCGGTGCGCGCCGGCACCCATTTCCTCGAGAGCGATCCGGTCTTCGCGCGTCATGAAACTGAGGCGCGCTATCGTTTTCGGCGGCGCCATCAGGATCTGTCGATCGGATTCCTCGCGGGAAAGATCTCGGGACTAGCGCCCTTGTTCGAACGGTTCGTGTTAGGGAACGCCGAGACGCTGCGCGGATGGAACAAGTTCGACCTAGACCCCCTGGGGGCCTCGCGCGTAGTGCACGGATCTATCGACTACGTCTATCGCGGTTTTCTAGTGTTCTACGATACAGGAGCGGTATGGGACCGGCCGGAAGACCGCGAGCAGAAACAGTCGCTCGGTCTCGGCTGCAAGAAGAGCGGGTTTCAATTAGCCGTGGCTTTTCCGGTTAGAACCGGGGTCGTGAGTCCGGTATTTTACGCGGGGATGAATTTCTAAGAGACGGCATTATTAAAACAACGATGCGCATGCGCACCATCAAACCGTGGTGGGTCATTGCGGCGTTTCTCTCCGGGTTGGCTTTCGCGATGTGGGCCGAGGAGCTGGTCCTCAGCACGCAGGAAGGCCGTCTGGAGTTCGCCGCGCCGCGTGTGCATTTCCTCGTAGGCAAGCCCCTGGAGCGCCTGCGTAATGCCTCTGAAGTGCCGTTTGTCTTCAAGATCACCTTATGGTCGGGGACCCGCACGCATGTATTGCGCGAAGTTCCCGCCCGATTCGTAGTGAGTTATGACCTGTGGGAGGAGAAGTTCTCGGTAACCAAGCTGGTGACGCCTCGCCGGACAGCTCGCCACTTGACGGACAATGCCGCCGAAGCCTGGTGCCTGCAGGAAATGTCCCAGGACGTGACCGGCATCAGCGCGAACGAGCCACTATGGGCGCGTCTGGAAATCCGAGCCGAGGACAGCAAGGAATCTGGTCTGCCGTTCGGGCGTGGAAACATCACCGATTCCGGTATCAATCTGACCAGCCTGATCGAGATTTTTAGCCGGCCGGCCGCCACCACCCAACCGCATTGGACCATCGAAACGGGACCCGTGACGCTGGATGAGTTGCGGCGGGGCCGCCGCCGCGGCTGATAGTCTGGTCCTGTCGTTTGTCATTTGGTTAAGACATGAACCGGCTGCGGACCCGCCTGATTGCCGTTTTTCTTCTAGCCACCCTTCTGCCCCTGGGCCTTACTCTGTGGACTTCGCTCAACTTGCTGGAGCGCAGTCTACAACTTGCGCCCTTGAGCCAGATGGATACCCTCTCCCGATCGCTCGAGAAGACCGGCCGCGAGCTGTATCAGCAGGCTCGGGAATCGCTGCGCCGCGATGTTGCTGCGGGCCGCGTTCACCCCGTGCAACTTAGCGCGGCGGACGCGCAGGCGTTTCGCGAACGCAGCCTGGACGAGGAGTTCGTACTGGCCGGGGCTAACGGCGACCGGCTCGATTATTACGTCTCAGGAAAACAGAAGGTCCTGCTGTATTCCCGGCAACTGAACGTGCCACTGGGGGAACTCACCAGGCAGATAGGCGCCGCGCGGCAGACGGTGGAGACATCCGGAGTGAGCGATTTCCGCCGTGGACTTCGAGGTGCGCTGTTGCTGATCGCTGCATCGCTTTGGCTGGCGGCTCTGGCTGCATTGGTGTTCTTGGCCGCGCGCATCACGCGTCCCATACGGCACCTGACGCAAGGATTGGAACGGGTTGCCGCCGGGGATTTGACTATTCGCGTTCCTGAACAAGGCTCGGGCGAAATCGCCGCGGCGATGCAGGCATTCAATCATATGGCGAGCCAGCTCCAGCAGGCTCAGGAACGCCTGATCCAGGTCACTCGCGTCGCCAGCTGGCAGGCTCTGGCGCGAAAGATGGCGCACGAAGTTAAGAATTCGCTGACCCCGATTCGCCTGACCATGGAAGAGATCGTCAGCCGCCAAGGCGCCACTGATGGAGCGTTTTTGGAACAGGCCGCTCAGATTGTGGCGGACGAAGTGAACACCCTCGAGAAGCGGGTCCGCGCATTTTCAGAGTTTTCTGCTGAGCCTCCGGTACTGCCGGCTGAGATCGACGTCAATGCATTAGTGGAAGAACGTGTATCCTTCCTCAAAAACGCGCATCCGGATGTGATTTATCAAATGAATCTGGCACCCGACCGGCCCAAGGCCGTCGCCGATCCGGATCTGATCAAGGGCGTGCTTACGAATCTGTTGGAGAATGCCGCGGAGGCCGCTCGTCCAGGTGGGGTTGTGATGGCGCGGACGGCACGATCGGGCGAGCAATTGAATATTGAAGTGCATGACTCGGGCCCGGGGCTGAGCTTGCAGGCGCAATCGAGTTTATTCGAGCCGACGATCTCCTTTAAGAAGGGCGGCATGGGGTTGGGGTTATCCATCGCACGCAGAAGCGCGCTCCTATGCGGCGGCGACATTCAGGCGCTTCACGGCGAGCTGGGCGGCGCGGCGTTTCGAGTGATTCTGGCTGCGGCCAATATCAATAGAGCGAACGGAGTCTGACACTTTAAAGAATGCCGCAGCGACGAATCCTGGTAGTCGACGATGAAGAGAATATCGGGCGCAGCCTGCGCCTGATTCTGGAGCGCGAGGGTTATGCGGTGAGCCTGTGCTCCTCGATTGGCGAGGCCAAGGCGTATCCGCAACGCGCCGACGTTTACCTGCTGGATGTGCGGCTGCCCGACGGGAGCGGCGTCGATCTGTTACGGTGGCTCAAGTCCAATGACAACGACGCGCCGGTGATCATGATCTCGGGACACGGGACCATCGCTGACGCGGTGGAAGCTACGCGCGCGGGTGCGTTCGATTTTCTGGAAAAGCCGCTAGGCCGCGAGCACGTGTTGCTCGCCTTGCGGCACGCTCTGGACGAGTCTAAGTTACGCGACGAGAATCGCCACCTGCGGGAACTGGTGGGCGGCGCGCGCATGATCGGGTCCAGCCCATCTTTCGTACGTGTTTTGGAACAAGCGACAATGGCCGCGCGCAGCGATGCCCGCGTGCTGCTGGCGGGAGAATCCGGCACCGGCAAGGAGTTGCTTGCCGCGCACATTCATGCGGAGAGCCCGTTTTCTTCGGGTCCCTTCGTGAAAGTTAACTGCGCGGCGATCCCCACGGAACTGATCGAAAGCGAGTTGTTCGGCCACGAAAAAGGCGCTTTCACCGGCGCGACGTCGGCCCGGCGCGGCAAGTTCGAGTTGGCCGACCGAGGGACTTTATTCCTGGACGAAGTCGGCGATCTGCACGCGGCTTCGCAGGCCAAGCTGCTGCGCGTTTTACAAGAGGGCGAATTTCACCGTGTGGGTGGCGAGCAGGCCATTCGCGTCTCGGTGCGCGTGATCGCAGCGACGAATCGAGACTTGAGTGAGATGGTCGCGCAACAAAGATTTCGGGAAGATTTGTACTACCGGCTGTGTGTCGTGCCGGTGCGCGTGCCGAGTCTCCGCGAACGGCGTGAGGATATCGCCGCGCTCGCCGAATACTTCCTGGGCGAGTTTTGCGCGCGCAATAACTTCAAGCCCAAACGGCTGTCGGCGGATGTTTTCCAGGCGTTTGAGGATTACGGCTGGCCGGGCAACATTCGCGAGCTGCGCAACACCGTCGAGCGCATGGCGATCCTGACCCGCGGCGATGAGATCGACGCGGAGGCGGTACCCGTCGAGATCCGCATCGCACGCGGCGCCGGCGCCAAGGGCAATTTGCGTGAAGCGCGCGAATCAGCCGAGCGGGAGCACATCCTCAAGGCGCTGGAGGAATCCAAGTGGAACGTCTCCGGCGCGGCCCGCGTGCTGGGGATGGAGCGGACTAACCTGCACAAGCGCATCCGCGCGTTGGGCCTTAGCAGGGAGAAGTAAGTTAACCTTCACCCGCTCCATCACTGTCGCGGCGCAGAAGTTACGACTAGTACTTCGGGACCTTGATCCGGCCTTCCCACAGACTCTTATTGTTCTCCTCGCAGGAGTACTCCATGATCTGCGTGTCCGTACGAAGCGTGAAGGTTCGCTTATTGCCCCAATCCGCAGTAAAAGCCTTGGGATCGTGGATCGTTACTTCATAAGACATGTGGCCGAGGTCGGGCCGTGCGAACCGCTCGGTAATTTCGAGCGCGTCACTGTGTGGATGGCCGACCGTATCGAGCCGCGTCTTCCCGTTGAAGTTGTTGGTGTGTACGACTAACGTGTCACCTTCCCAGTGGCCCACCGAATCCCCGAACCAAGTAGGATCGAGGTTCTTCGAATGCGGACGCCCATCGATCGGGATCAGCTTGAACCAGGTGTTCTGCTCATACAGCAAGGCGAGGAAGGGCTCATGCTGAATGAACTGAATGGGATCGGGGGAGTTCATGGAGCGCATTAAGCCGAAGGGCAGACAGGCGCCCGTGTAGTCGCCATCGTCAGGTTTATAGGCGTCCCACTTAGCTTTATACTCCGCCGTGTAAGGGAGTTCTTTCGGCCCAGTCGGGTCGCCCTGGCGAGTATCCTTGGCCGGTCCCGATGCCATGTTCGGCGTGTAGGGACGGAACCATAATCCGCTCAGATCGGGCTTCCCATCTGCCGCGCGCGGAGTCGGGCCCGTGGGAGCAGTCGGTCCCCCGCGGCCTCCGCCCTTGCCTTTTCCGGCGCCTTTGCCTTGGCCCCTACCTTGGGCTTTCCCTTGATCTGCGGCGGGTTCCTGCGAAAAAGCCAAGCCGACCATGGACAGCGCGATCGCGGCGCTTAAAATTCCAACCTGGAGACGAGTGCTCATAATTAAACTCCTGCCGTCTATAGCTCAAACGACTCGTTCTATTCTACAGCACGAATTTCATGGGTGCTCAATGGCATTCCTCAGAAATGTTCCCCGTTCCAACTCCTCGAACGCTTCCTTCAGTTGATCCTGTGTGTTCATCACAATGGGACCGTACCAGGCTACGGGCTCTTCGAGCGGCTTGCCCGACACCAGCAGGAACCGGATTCCATCTTCGCCGGCCTGCACGGTAACCTCGTCGCCCCGGTCGAACAGCACCAGCGAGCGGTTATCGGCCTCGGCCGGAGGAGGTCCCGTCTCCGCCCAACCGACTCCTTCGGTGGGCACCGCCAGCGGGCTGGACGCGTTCGAAAATTTCCCGTTTCCGGCGAATACGTAGGCGAAGGCGTGGCGAGTGGTTTCCACCGGCAGGGATTTCCTCTTGCCCGGCGGGACCGATACATCGATATAGATCGGATCTGCCGCGATTCCATCCACGGGGCCCTTCTTGCCCCAGAAGCTTCCGCATACCAGCCGCACCTGAGTACCGT
>Ga0105240_10005109_pt1 | contig 19644 bp, 15 predicted proteins | sample KBSC54metaG_FD_80426 | JGI IMG/M metagenome (GOLD analysis project Ga0105240, IMG submission 80426) | Corn rhizosphere microbial communities from Kellogg Biological Station, Michigan, USA - KBS C5-4 metaG | ecosystem: Host-associated > Plants > Roots > Rhizosphere > Soil | place: Michigan, USA... | reverse complement strand
CGATGCCGCTGTGTTCTCATTTTACGCCAGCAAGATCGTTACCGGAGGTCAAGGCGGCCTGCTCTGGTCAAGAGCAGACTCCGTGGTCACACAGGCATTGGATTATCGTCAATTTGATGGGCGGGAAAGTTACAATCCCAGGTTCAACTTCCAAATGACGGACACACAGGCGGCGTTAGTCGTCAGCCAACTAACACGCCTGGATGCAATACGTGCTCGCAGGGCCCGACTTGCCCATCTGTACCGATCAGCGTTGCCTAACGTGCTTGGCACTCAAGCAGGGCTCGATCAGCCCGGCAGTATGGTACACCGATTCGTTATTGTGACGGGCGATATCAGTGTCCGTAACGCGTTGCTGCAGTGGATGGCGGATGCCGGGGTCCAATGTGCTATCCCGGTGGAGAGGTTTGAATTGCTACATCGCTACATGAAGCTCGATCCAAATGACTTTCCCGTAAGCGAACAACTCGTCGATACGACGTTATCGATCCCGATCCACATGTGCTTGAGTGATTCTGACGTGGAGACCATTTGCAACGCCCTCGGGAAATTCAAGCTGTGATTCTGACTGCCCACCAGCCCGCTTATCTTCCCTGGCTTGGCTATCTCGACAAAATTGCGAGCGCCGACGTATTCGTCTACTTGGATACGGTGCAGTTCGAGAAGAATAGCTACATAAACCGCAACCGCATTAAGACACCGCAAGGACCTCAATGGCTAACGGTTCCAGTGAAGACTAAAGGGCATTTGGCTGCGACGCTGCGGGACACGGAAATCGAAAATAGTCAGCCATGGCGTAGTAAGCATTTAAAGAGCATCGCCATGAACTACAGTCGCGCGCAGTTCTTTGCAACATGCTTTCCGAAACTGGAAAGTCTTTTTGCAGGAGCGCAGCCCGGCCTGTCAGAATTATGCTGGGCACAGATGCACTTCTGGCTGAATGAGTTCGCGATCACGACCCGCGTCATACGCTCGAGTGAGCTCTCAATCGAGGGCAGCAAGAGCGATTTAATACTCAACCTCTGCCGGAGTTTCGGCGCCACCCGCTACATTTCCGGTGCTCTAGGGCGCGGCTACCTAGTTGAGGAGGACTTCGCAGCCGCTGGTATTGCGGTCGAGTATCAAGACTATGTTCATCCCACCTATACGCAGCTATGGGGTGATTTTGTGCCGTACATGAGCATTGTTGATTTATGGATGAACTGCGGCCCGGGCGCCCTAAGATTCGGGAGGCATTAGAGATGAATTTCAGCAAAGAGTGGGATCAGCGCTATGCCGAGAACACTCACCTTTCGATATGGCCGTGGTCGGATCTGGTCAGTCTGGTGCGCCGTCATTGTAAAAATTTGGGCGGCCGCCGAGTCCTTGAGCTCGGTAGCGGCGCTGGTGCCAACATACCGTTTTTTCAAGCACTGGGCGCCGATTACCATGGCGTCGATGGAAGCCCTACCACGGTTGCACGCCTACAGCAGAGGTTTCCAGACTTTGCTCCACGAATCGTGGTAGCTGATTTTACGGTCGCTTTTCCATTCGAGACGAGCTTCGATCTGATAGTTGACCGGGCTTCACTGACTCACAACACAACTGCAGCGATCGAGTCGGCGTTGCGGCTTGTCCGCCGTTCTCTGCGTCCGGGAGGCTTTTTTGTTGGCGTAGACTGGTTTTCGACCAAATTTACCGAATTTTCACGAGGACGAGCGGACACCGATCCAAATACCCGCTCCGGCTATACGGACGGGCCATTTGCCGACACCGGACGGGTGCATTTCTCGGACGAGCAGCATATTCGTACCTTGTTCGCTGATTTCGAGCTAATCGTTCTCGAAGAGAAGTTGGTCCGTAGCGTTGTCTCTAGCACGACTGACGTTTTTGCGGCCTGGAATCTTGTTGCGAGAGTATGAAATGACTATTGGCCAGCAGAAGCCTGCCGCACCGAGTGTTAGTCGCAGCATCCTAATCGTCGCCGCACACCCCGATGACGAGGTGCTGGGGTGCGGGGGAACGGCGGCCAAACTTGCCGCGGAGGGCTGCGATGTTCACGTGTTGCTCATGGCGGACGGGGAAAGCTCAAGGAACCGAGCCGATGCACCTCTGGTGGATGCATCGCTACTGGAGGCGCGGCGTGCAGCCGCCGACTCCGCTGGGGCGATACTCGGCTGTAAGTCCGTTGAGATGCTGGCATTCCCAGATAATCGTATGGATTCCGTGGATCTTCTGGATGTCGTTCAGAATATTGAGTCCTGCATTCAACGCCTACGTCCGTCCACCGTATTTACCCACCACGCTGGCGATGTCAATATTGACCATCGAGTGGTGCACGATGCGGTTATAGCGGCCTGTCGGCCGCAGCCAGCGCATTCCGTGCGAGAACTGTTGTTCTTCGAGGTGCCGTCGGCGACGGAATGGCGACCTGCGGCGTCGAGAGCTGCTTTTGCACCGGACTGGTTTGTTGACATCTCTGCGACTTTGGAAATCAAACTTGCGGCACTCCAGGCTTATAGTGCCGAGTTGCGTCCGTTCCCGCATCCGCGTTCACTGCAGGGAGTTACAGGTTTGGCTCAATGGCGCGGCGCCAGCGTAGGCATGCATGCAGCGGAAGCCTTCACTCTCGGGCGCAAGCTGGTTGTCTAAGGGTTGCTAGTTGAAACTGATGCTAAGCGAAAGTTCGCCATTGCGGGTTCTCGGGTTCGATAGCTGGACCGTAGGATCGCACCATTTCGAGCGACTGGTATCAGCGCTATCTGGCGGTGGCGCACGGCTGCAGTTGGTGCACTTGGGTTCGTGGGGAAATGATGCCGGACGTCCGAATAGGGAGCGGATTGGCTCGCTGGAAACATGTGATATCGCTTCTTACAGTAACAGCTCGTTCGAACACATTCTTGATGTGGAGAAACCTGACGCAGTCATTTTTCTTTCCATAGAGACCTTCGCTCATCGGGCTTTCATTCGCTACTGCCGGCAGCGAGGCATCCCAACACTGTTGTTGTATCACGGCCTCGTCAATGTCCAGGTGACGAATGACCGCCGGGGTAGCTATCGAGTGTCCCCGCTCGCCTATGCCCAATTCGTTTGGTCGCGTCTCGGGAAGCTTCTGCGGCGAACTTTTCCGTGTTACATCCGTTCTCTCGTAAAAACCGGGGGGACGTGGGCCGACTGGCGGCAGTTCGTTAGTGATATCGCACGAATGGCCACCGGCAAAACCGCCTTACGCGGTCCCGCCAGAGATGCGAAGACCACACGATGTGCGGTTTACACGGACTCGGACACCGAACACGCAGTTCGGATCTATGGATTTGCTGCGGACGAGATTTCGGTAGTGGGCAATCCAGATCTGGCACGGTTCGGTCTTCGCGAGGACATGCTGGGGTCACATTTGCAGCGCGACACGCCGCGGACGCGTGAAATTATGTATTTAGACACAGGTCTGCCGGCGTTGCGTTTGCTATTTGCCAGTCACGAGGCCTACATCGAGCATCTTCTCTACACCGCCAGCGTACTACGGGACCAGGGGTACTCCCTGTTGCTGAAACCGCATCCGGCGCACGATCTGGAATTCCTCCAATCCCGATTGCAACCAGCAGGCATCAGCCTCATTTCGAACGCCGAATTTCTGTCGAGATTGTGCAATTGTGACGTATGCATCGCCGAGACAACGACTCTCGCGATGGTCCCGGCCCTACTGGGGATGCCGTTGCTGCTGGCCAATTACGGGCCTCTGGCGGAGCTGCGCTTTGGGCGAGTCTTAACCAGCTATCCGCGCAGCCACGCTCTTAGGTCATTAGCTGGAATTTCGCAGCTGCTTGCCGAGGATGAACGCTCGGTCAATGTGGCAGCTGTACATGATTGGATTTCCCGCAACACCGGGCCCCTGCCAGCGGAGCAAATGCCAACCCGAGTGGCGCAGATCATCATTTCCATGATCGGCAACTCGCGCTCTGAAGTGCGGACCGCTACCGCTACCGCTACCGCATCCGTAAAAGCCTGAGTGCCACGATGTCGAGACAATCTATGATCGCGTTTCCTGGTGCACGTGTCGTGACCAGCTTACCTTCCGAGCTAACACCGGAAGTCAGGCAAGGACTTTCCCTAGCAGGCGATGACTATTCGGGTGAGCAACTTGTAGCGTGGTTCGAACAGGAGAAAGAAGCGTTCTTCCATGATAACGACGGTAATAGCGAAATCGACAGTTGGTACGCGCATATGCGTTACGTCAATGAGCGGCTCGGATTCTCCGAGTTAAGATCGAGCGCTACGTCCTTTTCAGTTCTAGTTCTAGGCCCCGGTTCTGGTATTGAAGTAGAAAATATCGCGGCCAGGAATCCGCATTGGCTTTTCAGCTTTGTCGAGGCGTCCGAAAACTTCAGGCAGCATCTGAAAGTCAAGCACCCAGGTTCCCGCATTGTCGCCGCGCAGGTTTCTGGAGATATCGACCTTGCCTCCGACACGGAAGATGCTGCGTGCGCCTTCTCCGTCCTGCATCACATACCGAATGTGAGTCATGTTGTGCGTGAGGTATTCCGTGTTCTCAAGGCGGGGGGAATTTTTCTGGTGAGAGAGCCGTGTTCCTCTATGGGTGACTGGCGTTTCCCGCGCTCCGCCACGCCCAACGAGCGAGGTATCAGCCGCAACCTGCTCATCTCCATCGCTAGGAAAGCCGGATTTGAGTTGGTCGGGGGAAGGCCAACCCCGGTTCTCTTATCTCCGCTCAATGGCATTTTCAAACGACTGCACCTGCAAGGGTTTATGGGAGGGGCACCCTTCTACTGGCTCGATCGCCTTAGCTCACAGCTGGTGGCCTTGAACGATCACTATTGGCGTGATACCTGGTGGAAAAGAATCGGCCCTTCCGCCTATTTCTACGTGTTCAAAAAGCCGTGAGACCCAGCGGAATCTGTCCCAGCCAGAACGGCGGCCGCGCGACGTGCGTCGGCTAATCGTATACTCCGCCTTATACGCGGGAACGGCTGCTTTCCAGAAGCTGCTGGGCTTCGGTATCTTCTTATGGCTGGCCCGAATGCTGTCAGTCGAGCAGTATGCGCGCTTTGGGCTCCTTTATGCGCTTCAGCAGGGATTTGCGACTCTCGCATCCGCAGGAGTTGTGGAAGCAGTCGTCGGGCAATTGAGGACGTACCAAAGCAGCGACGCGCGCTCGAAGCTATTCGGTACCGCGACTCTTACGTTCCTGATACTGATCTTTGTAGCAGGCGTGCTCGGAATTCTTGTCTGGTATGTTATTCCGACGCGCAACCCCTCCGAGTTGTTACCTTACGTCAGCGTCATAGTGAGCGGCTCGGTCTTGGCCTTAACGTCTTTCCAGTCTCAGCTCGCGCGACTCGATGCAGGGCATCTCTGGTCTGTTTTGTTGAACACCGTACCGGTCTTAAGCGCACTCCTTGGTGGGTTCGCAGCATTTGTTCTTACTCCGTCTCTTACGGCATTTTTCGGCGGAACTGCGCTTTGCGTGCTTGTCGTCTCCTGTGGACTCTGGATATTCCACAGGCGTTTATTATCGATCGACGGGGCTCGCTCAATGTTGCGACCACTGCTCCTCCAAGCGGCGCCATACTCTATCGTCGCGCTACTGGGTTGGCTGAGCGGCTATGGTAATAATTATATCATCAAGCTTGTATTGCCAGATTCTGCCGTCGCGCGCTACACCTTTGCGCTGTCTTTGTGTTCGGTCATGCTGCTAGTGTCAGGGGCGCTGAACCAAGTGTGGTCCCCGAGATTCTATGACCTGGCGCGTCGGCAACCGTTCGAACTGATCGAGCGGCAGAATCAGAGCTTCTATCGTATGCTAGCTCTGGCATTAGGATTCGCAGGCGGTCTTGTGACGCTGGTATTTCCCGCAGCGATGCGTACGCTGGGCGGTAATCTCGTTAGCTATCAGGACGCAACTGTACCATTGGCGTTGTTACTTTCGGGATATGTCATCTTAACACCCTGGTGGCACTGCCAAAACTATCTGATGTTCCATGGAATGGGGCGTAGCATTCTCAAGATAACTCTGATCACCAGTACCATTGGCATCAGCCTCTTGTTACTGATGATGTGGGTGCTCGGTCCCATCGGAATCTACATTGGATTCGCGCTGCAGATGATACTGCGCAGCGTCGCCATAACACTGGAAGCTCGTAAGTTCTGGCCGGTACGGATAGGCGTCTCAGGAGTCACTGCTGGCCTCTCCCTGATCGTGATGGGCTGTGTGTTGTCGTCAGTGACCTCGAGCCGCGTTCTCCCAGAGCTCGTGTACGTCGTTGTGTTCGTTTTGCTGGCGGGTGTCTTTTTTTATCGGGACTTTGTCACTTTGACTGCGAAACAAGCGATTCAATGACGAACGTGTTGCAACCAGGTTTTCCACAAAAGGTACGCGTGACGCAAGTCTTGCTGTTCGTGGTAATGCTTGCTCCTGTATCTCTCACGGTGGCGGACGACAAGGTAAGCGCTAACTACCTGTTTGTGTGCTTGCTATTGAGCCCCCTTGGATTTCGACACAATTATCTCGCGACCGCCTATATCGCCTTTATGGTTGTCTCTTTCATGGTCGGCGTCGCCATGTTCTCGCAATTCGAGCCGGATTTCATAATTCGGCAGGCGACTAGTTTCTTCTTGGCGTTGATTGCTGTCTTGTTGCTGTTTGTAAACCTCAGTGTGCGACTGGAGGAGCTTTTTCTGGCTATCGTGCTGTGCGCGGTAGCGTATTCCTGTTGCGCCATCTACATGTTTGGAGCCGGGGGCTTCTCCCTAGCCGATATCTACCTCGTCAAAGGGGGATTACGAGAATTCATAACTGACTGGCCGCAGCGTTACGTTATTGTCCTGATTTTCGCATTCTTTATTGCGATTCGGCGCTTCGCTAGCAGTATTTTATGGCAATGCGCCGTCGTGCCAATTGTGACGTGCATCTTCCTAACTTTCACACGCGCCGCATGGCTCGCGACAGTAGCGGGGCTGATCGTCTATTTCCCTCTGAAGAAGTTCATCGACAGGCGCGAGGCGCATCATGCCGGGAAGAAGCGCTATCTGGTCGTTTATCTCGGTATCGCCGGTCTTGCCACCCTGCTCGTTTTTGCTATCAGGAACCCGGAAATAGTAAGCGCTGCGGGTACGTTAACGACGAACTTCTTTGCTGTTGTGCAAACCAATCCGGATGAAGCTTCTGCGAATGGTAGTGAGGGGGAACGTCTGGCGCTTTATTCTTCAATTATTGAAACCATCAAAGCTAATCCGTTGACTGGAACGGGGTTCGCGGGGGCCTATTTGGTGATCGAAGGAGAGGGCTCGGCACACGGCCAGTACATGGACGCTCTATTGCGCACGGGAGTCTTAGGGTTGATCTTCTACCTCTTTCTATGGGTGAAGGTGCTCTCGGCCTATTGGCGTACCCGGCCTGAGGTGGTTGCTGGGTTGATTGCGTGGTTTGTGTTTGGATTCTTTCACGAGACCACCAAACTGTCTTACGGCGCGCTGATTTTTTTCGTTTTGCTGAACAAGGCATACGAACCGCAGTTGAATTCACACATCTATCGTTGTCGTTGGGTTAGCCTAGGACGGAATCCTTCGTGTGCGGCATAGTCGGAATCGCCTCCGCTAGTCCTGTTTCCGACCGGAATTGGCTAGACGCCGGCAGAGAGACGTTGCGACATCGTGGCCCTGATGGCTCCGGAACATGGTGGTCAGTGGATGGCTGTGTCGGTTTGGCGCATCGCAGACTCGCGGTCATCGATCTCAGTGCGTCCGCGTCGCAGCCCATGCACGATGTCGCGGGAAATTTGCACATTGTTTTTAACGGGGAAATCTACGATTTCGCCGAGTTGCGCACGCAACTTCGGTCTGCAGGTTATGTGTTTCGGTCGGACAGCGATACGGAGGTCATTCTCGCTGCCTACCAGCGTTGGGGCGTTGAGTGTGTGAAGCACCTCAACGGAATGTTTGCGTTCGCGATATACGACGCGGCCGCGCGCACGCTGGTGCTGGCAAGGGATCGAGCCGGGGAAAAACCGCTCTACTACTCGGTGGCCAATGGAGTCTTGCGGTTTGCATCCGAACTGAAGGCAATTATGGCCGACGTGACCTTCGAGCGTCGGGTCGAGTTAGATAGCCTGAATTTTTACCTGTATATGGGTTTTGTCCCTGATGAGCGGACCTTGCTCAGGGGGGTGCACAAGCTTCCGCCCGCGCACGTCATGTCATACGACGTCGCGAGTTCGAATCTAAAGATTACGCGTTATTGGAGCCCTCCCGCAGCGCCAGCGGCGCTCGCAACCGATGAGCGTGAACTGCTTCAGGAGTTGGAAACATTGTTGCTGGGAGCCGTTCGGCGTCAAATGGTCGCCGACGTTCCCGTTGGCATATTGCTCAGCGGTGGCGTGGACTCGAGTCTAGTTACGGCCATGGCTACGCGGGTCTCCTCGGATGTGAAGACATTCACGGTCCGCTTTCCCGGCCACCGCAAGCACGACGAGACGTGCCACGCGCGACTGATTGCCGACCATTTTCACACTCAACATCTGGAGTTGGAGGCGCAGCCTTCGAGCGTCGACATTTTGCCATTACTGGCGCGGCAGTTTGACGATCCCATTGTCGACTCGTCGATGGTTCCAATGTATCTCATCAGTCGCCTCGTGCGCGAGCATTGCACCGTTGCGCTGGGCGGTGATGGAGGTGATGAGTTGTTCGGGGGGTACGGTCATCATCGACGTCTGCTGTGGATGCAAGCGAAGATGGGGAAAGTTCCACAGTGGGCTAGAGCCGCAACGGCCTCAGTTGCGACTCGTTGCTTGCCAGTCGGATTCAAAGGACGTAACTGGCTGGCGGGATTGGGAACCGACTTCGATAAAGGCGTGCCGCTAATCGCTTGCTACTTTGATAACGTCGCCCGTGCCCGTCTGCTGAACGGGGGGTACACGTCGATGGCTGAACCGTCCCGTAACGGACACATGCCCGCAGCCACGGATCTCCTACAACGGGCAACGAGACTGGATTTCGAAAACTACCTTCCGGGAGACATCCTGGTAAAGGTCGATCGAGCCAGTATGCTCAGCTCGTTGGAAATGCGCTCCCCACTGTTGGACTATCGCCTCATTGAGTTTGCCTATGGCAAGGTGCCATCGAACCTCAAAGCCACACCTCACGAAGGCAAATTATTGCTGAAGCGCCTCGCGCAGCACGTGTTGCCGCCCGAGTTCGATCTGCGGCGTAAGCAAGGGTTTTCCATTCCCTTGGATGTTTGGATTAGCGCTGGACCTTGGCAGGCCTTCTTTCGTGAGGTCTTGCTCGGCGCCGATACGATCTTTGCGCGCGATGCCGTGGAGAAACTGTTCGACGGTCAGGCACGCGGTTATAGCAACAGCGAGCGCCTGTTTGCACTTGTGTTTCTTGAACTATGGCGACGCGAATATCGCGTCGCGATGTAGGCGGCATTATGCGCAGCGAGCTGCTGGAGTTTCTCAGGTGCCCGCGGTCGGGAAAGCGACTGCTGCTGGACAGCCCAGAGTACCGCGGGGATGAGGTTTGGCAAGGTTGGCTTGTCACGGAAGATGGTGCTGAGCGGTGGCCCATCCGGGACTTTATTCCTAGATTCGTGCCTGAATCCAACTACGCCGATAATTTCGGGCTGCAGTGGAATAAGTTTCGCAGAACGCAGCTTGATTCCCACTCGGGCCATCCCATTTCCGCAAATCGGTTTTGGCGCGCAACGGCCTGGAATCCGGGCGATCTGTCGGGTCATTGGATTCTCGATGTAGGCTGCGGCGCCGGAAGATTTGCCGAGGTCGCCCTTTCAGCCGGCGCCAAGGTGGTTGCACTGGACTATTCCAGTGCGGTTGATGCCTGCTATGCGAACCTAAGTAACTTCAAAAACTTGCACGTCGTACAAGGTGATATTTATGCGCTGCCGTTTGCTAGCCAGGCCTTCTCGTTCGTTTATTCACTTGGGGTTTTACAGCACACTCCAAACGTAGCGCGCGCGTTCGCTGCGCTTCCGCCAGTCGTGTCCAATGGTGGCCGATTGTGCGTCGATTTCTATCAGAAGTCATGGAAGAGCGCGCTGCTACCCAAATACTGGCTGCGACCTTTCACGAAACGAATGCGCAAGGACAAACTGTTTTCCCTCTGCGAGAGTGCTGTGCCCAGATTGCTGCCAGTTAGTCGCGTTGTGAGTCATATACCGTTGTTCGGTTCGACGTTGCGTCGCCTCGTTCCGGTTGCTAACCATTCTGGCATTTTGCCGTTGACAGAGACGCAGCACCTGGAATGGTCGTTGCTCGATACCTTCGATTGGCTGTCTCCCGAATTCGACAATCCTCAGACACCGTCCGTCGTGAGAAAATGGTTTGAAATGGCCGAAATGCACAGCATAGAAGTGCTCAAAGCTGGGCACTTAACTGCAAGAGGAACCGTGTCGCATGCGCGTGGGGATTGACGCCTCAAATCTTCGCGCAGGAGGCGGGGTCACCCACCTCGTCGAAATTCTCCGCGTGGCCGATCCTGTCTTACATGGCTTCTCACAGGTCATTGTCTGGGGAGGGCAAAGCACCCTGCGCCAGATCGAGGAGCGGCCATGGTTAGTGAAGGTTCCACAGCCGCTGTTAGACGGTGGCCTAATCCAACGCGCTTGGTGGCAGCGCAATCGGCTTTCGGATCTGGCTCGTAGCGCGGCTTGCGACGTTTTGCTCGTCCCGGGAGGATCCTATTCCGGGTCTTTTCGGCCGATCGCGACCATGAGCAGAAACATGCAGCCTTTCGAACTGCGTGAACTTAGGCGACACGGAATTTCTCTGACCGCGCTGCGTCTTGTCTTGTTGCGCTGGGCTCAGGCGCGCTCTTTCAGAGCGGCCGATGGCGTCATTTTCCTTACCGGATACGCCAGAGATGCGGTTCTGCGTGTAGTCGGGAAAATCTGCGGTGAGACCACAATCATCCCGCATGGCATTGACGCACAATTCGCGCAATCACCCCGCGGGCAATTACCAATAGGATCCTACTCCACCGACAAACCGTTTCGAATCTTGTACGTGTCAATTATCAATGTGTACAAGCATCAGTGGCACGTAGCAGACGCCGTTGCGCAACTGCGCTCGCGAGGATTGCCCGTGACTTTGGATCTGGTCGGACCGGCGCACAAACCGGCCTTGGCCAGGTTGCGCAAGGTTTTGCGGCATCTAGATCCCAATGGGGAGTTCGTGCGGTACCTGGGCCCGTCGCCGCGCTCCGAGTTGCCGCGACTCTATATGCATGCCGACCTCTGCCTGTTTGCTTCTAGCTGCGAAAATATGCCTAACATACTGTTGGAAGGAATGGCGTCCGGACTGCCGATCGCATGCTCCAATCGAGGTCCAATGCCGGAGGTGTTGCACGACGGCGGTGTTTACTTCGACCCGGAGAATCCACAGGATATCGCCCGCGCGCTACAGCAGCTTATTGATTCGCCCGAGCTGCGGACGCAGATGGCACATAAGTCCTTTGTGCGAGTCCGGCAATTTTCTTGGACCCGGTGTGCGACAGAGACCTTTCGGTTTCTGGGAGATGTCGCGCGCTCCGCAATTCCGGAAGTCGTCCGAACGGAGGGCTGAATGCGTCAGATTTTACAAGAACTATCGACTGGTCAAACGGTCTTGAACGAAGTTCCGCAGCCCGCTCTTCCCGGTGGGCATTTGCTGATCTCCTCACGGCGGTCGCTGATTTCCGCCGGTACGGAGCGAATGTTGGTGGAGTTTGGGCGAGCTGGTCTGTTGGATAAGGCTCGGCAGCAACCGGAGAAAGTACGCGAGGTGCTGCAAAAGGCACGGACTGACGGCGTGCTGGCGACGTTCGATGCCGTGCGCAGCAAGCTCAGCCAACCGCTGCCGTTGGGCTATTGCAACGTTGGGATCGTCACTGCAGTCGGTGCCGGAATATCAGAGTTTTCGGTCGGCGACCGCGTTGTTTCCAACGGGGCGCACGCCGAGATGGTGGTAGCGCCGCGCAATCTTTGCGCCCGAATCCCCGCTAGTGTCTCGAACGATGAGTCCGCCTTTACCGTACTTGGCGCCATTGCGTTGCAAGGGATACGCCTTGCCGCACCGACGCTGGGAGAGCGATTCGTGGTGATCGGTCTCGGCCTCATCGGGCTGCTGACCGTGCAACTTCTGCGCGCTAACGGTTGCCAGGTGCTTGGGATCGAGCTTGATCCCTACAAGCAGGAACTGGGCCGCCGGTTCGGCGCCGAGATCGTTGACGTTGTTCGGGGCGAGGATTCTCTCGACGTGGCGCACGACTTTTCCGCTGGAGAGGGTATTGATGGCGTCATCATTACTGCCGCCACGCAAAGTAGCGAGCCCGTTTCGCAAGCCGCGCGCATGTGTCGCAAGCGTGGTCGCATTATTCTGGTGGGTGTCACTGGTCTTGAATTAGACCGCGGCGATTTCTATCGCAAAGAGCTCACCTTCCAGGTCTCCTGCTCCTACGGTCCGGGTCGCTACGACCCAGAGTATGAGGAAAAAGGCAATGACTATCCATTAGGCTTCGTACGCTGGACTGAGCAACGCAATTTCCAAGCCGTGCTCTCAATGATGGCATCCAAGCGGCTCGACGTGCATCCATTGATTACCCATCGCTTCGCGTTTGAGTCGGCTCCGCAGGCGTATGAGCTGCTCGCGACCGGCTCGGAATCTTACCTCGGCATCTTGCTCGAATATTCCGACAGCGATGACTCCAATGAGTCTGCGACCACGATTGATCTCCCTCTGTCGACCCAACCATCGGATGCCGGCAAGTCACCGGCTGTGGGATTTATCGGTGCGGGAAATTATGCCGGACGAGTTCTGATACCGTCGTTCGCCGCAAGCGGTGTGCGCTTGCGCACTATCGCCAGCGCGGGTGGCGTAACGGCAGCCCACTACGGACGGAAGTTTGGCTTCGAGACGGCGACGACTGACGCAAAGACCGTTATCGCCGCAAATGATATCGACATTGTCGTTATTGCCACCCGACACAACAGTCACGCAGATTTGGTAGTGCGTGCACTGCAGGCACGGAAGCATGTTTTTGTCGAAAAACCACTGGCAATTACCCAGAAGGAGCTCACGCTCATCCATGCTACCGCACAGGAGCTGGCGAAGGACGGAGTACGGCCGCATGTTATGGTGGGTTTCAACAGGCGATTTGCTCCACAGGTCGTGCGGATGAAGTCGCTGCTAGATGGTGTACGCGAACCGAAAAGCATTGTCGTGACGGTGAACGCAGGGGAGATTCCTCCGCAACATTGGACTCAAGATCCACGCGTAGGAGGGGAGCGCATTATCGGAGAAGGGTGCCACTTCATCGATCTCGCTCGATTTCTGGTAGGCCAGCCCATTACTGAAGCTAGGGTACAAACCCTCGGCGGACGTGGGGGCAAGTCGAGTAACGACAAGGCCGTAATTACACTTGCGTTCGCGGATGGCTCGTGGAGCGCGATTCACTACCTTGCAAATGGTCATAAGTCCTTTCCGAAGGAACGGGTCGAAGTATTTTGCGCAGGCCGAGTTCTGCAGCTCGACAATTTTCGCCTATTACAGGGATATGGTTGGCCTGGATTTAAGCGAATGAAGTTGTGGCGGCAAGACAAGGGTCAGAATGCTTGTGTGCGGGAGTTCTTGACGGCGGTCAAAACCGGCGGTGCAACGCCCATTTCGTTCGAGGAGATCATGGAAGTAGCGCGTGTTACCATTTTGCTGGGCGAGGCCGCCAGAGCTTGAGCGCGCTCGCGCGGTATTTTCACACTATCCGGCATTTGCGGCCTATTCAAGTGTCCGCACGCCTGCGGTTGCATTTGCGTAAACCTCGGGCAGATTTGCGTCCTCCCCCTCCAGTACGACTCGCATGCCGGGCGTATATAGACCCAATCGCTCCCGCGGCGTCGCTGGTAGGTCCCGATACGTTTAGGCTTCTAAACGTTGAGCGTCGCTGTCTGGCCGCGAGCGACTGGGCCCCCCCGGACATGTCGCACCTATGGATCTATAACCTACATTACTTTGACGATCTGAATGCATGCGATGCCTCCGGTCGCTCCCAGTGGCATGCCGTCTTGCTCAGGCGCTGGGTTGATGAGAATTCTCCCGGAAAAGGCTCCGGTTGGGATTCATATCCTGTCTCACGCCGAATCGTGAATTGGATTAAATGGGCGGCTCGAGGCAACCCCTTACCGGCACGATGTCAAGCCAGTCTCGCCGTGCAGGCTCGGTGGTTGATACATCGTCTGGAGTACCACCTGCTGGGAAATCATCTGTTTGCCAATGCAAAGGCGCTTATTTATTGCGGTTTGTATTTCAGCGGGCCCGAGGCGCAATGCTGGTACTCTCGCGGACTAGAGATTGTCGCCCGAGAGCTTCAGGAGCAGATTCTGTCGGATGGCGGCCATTTCGAACTCAGTACGATGTATCACGCGGCCGCGATGGAGGATTTACTCGATCTCGTCAACATTATGAGCGCATACGGCTGCGAGATCCCGACACCCTGGTTGACGGCGCTATCCCAGATGCAGCGATGGCTCCGGGTCATGATTCATCCCGACGGCGAAATCGCCTTCTTCAATGATGCCGCTTTCGCAGTGGCACCGGCCGTCGCCGAGCTGACGTCCTATGCCATGCGGCTGGGTCTCTCCCTGCCCGAGAGTCCTGCAGAACCCGTTGTAACGCTGGAGGCAAGCGGATACGTTCGTGCTGCTGTTGGGCGTGTTTGTCTTCTATGTGACTGCGCACCTGTAGGACCTGACTATTTGCCTGGTCATGCGCATGCCGATACGTTAAGTTTTGAAGCCAGTCTCGACGGCAGACGACTGTTTGTGAATTCAGGCACATCCCAATATGGCTCGAGTGCCGAGCGACAACACCAGCGCTCTACCGCCGCTCACAATACTGTCGTTGTCGATGGGCAGGACTCCAGCGAAGTGTGGGGTGGTTTTCGTGTTGCTAGACGGGCTCGAGCGCACCTACACAGAGTCATTTCAGAGCCGGAAAGGGCAAGCATCGAGGCAAGTCACGACGGCTATCGGAGACTGCGGGGAAAAAACCGGCACTTGCGACGCTGGACTCTAGACCGGCGCGGCCTTCGCATTGAGGACCAAATAAGCGGCGACTTCACGCTTGCGGATGCCTATTTTCATCTGCATCCCGAAGTGGAAGCGCATGTCGTCGCACCTGCCGAGGTGATACTGTCACGACGGGGCAGCAAATTGGCGTGTATTACCTTCGAAGGCGCTGCTCGTGTTGAGTTGCGGCCAGGGTTCTGGCATCCGCAATTCGGGATGGTGGTTCCTAATCATCACGTCGTAGCCCGTCTATCTGCCGCCGCGCTGACTACCGAAGTGCGATGGGAGGGGGAGGGGGAGGGGTGAGAATTCTAGTGTTGAGTTTTTATTACCATCCCGATCTGTGCGCAGGATCGTTTCGGACCACCCCGCTGGTTAATGCGCTGCGCGAGCGTGCTCCGGCTGGCTCACATCTGCATATTATTACGACATTGCCCAATCGCTATCACACTTTTACGCAGGACGCCGCTGAGCTTGAGAGCGGCGACGGCGTGGAGATTCGGCGCATCAAATTACCGGCCCATCGCAGCGATATGAGGGGGCAGGCGCGCGCGTTTTTGTATTTTGCCCGCCAAGTGCTCAGGATCGTCGCCGATCGGGAATATGACGTTGTGTTTGCAACTTCTTCGCGACTCATGACAGCGACTCTCGGGGCTTGGGTCGCTCGTCGCAAGGGCGTGCCGCTCTATTTGGATATACGAGACCTCTTTGTGGATACCATCAAAGATGTGTTTCCGGCTCCCTGGGCAGCGCCGATCGGCTTTTTTTTCTCATTCGTCGAAACCTGGACCGTCAAGAGCGCGCGTCGTATTAACCTCGTTTCCCGAGGGTTCGAGGGGTATTTCAGGCGGCGTTATCGTGATTGCTCGTTGGCGTGGTTTACCAATGGCATCGACGATGAGTTTCTCAGCGACAGTGCGCCGAATCGCGTGCGCTCCGACACCGACCGACGGATTACGATCCTCTACGCAGGAAATATCGGCGCGGGACAGGGATTGCACGAAATCGTACCGGAACTCGCGCGAGAGCTACAGGACGTCGCGCGCTTTGTAATTATTGGGGACGGCGGACGCCGTAGCGCACTCGAAACGGCTATCGCGAATGCAGGCATCACGAACGTCGAGCTGCGACCTCCCGTCTCTCGTGCTGTGCTCATGGAGGCTTATCGTTCAGCGGACGTGCTCTTTGTGCATCTCGGCCCTTATCCAGCTTTCGAGAAGGTGTTGCCATCAAAATTGTTCGAATACGGTGCGCTTGGCAAGCCCGTTCTTGCGGGTGTGGGTGGCTACGCGGCGCAGTTCGTTCGTGAGGAGATTCCCAATGCCGCGGTCTTTCAACCATGCAATGCGTCGGAGGCGACCCGTGCATTACGCTCGCTGGACATTGCCGACCATCCACGGCTCGAGTTTGTGGCCAAGTATTCCAGGGTCAACATTGCGCGTGCGATGGCCGATGACGTACTAGCCATGGCCCACGCTACGGGCGCGATATCAGGACGATGACGATGCGCGTTCTGGTGACCGGTGCGACTGGCTTTGTCGGACGCGTCCTGAGTGAAGCTCTGGTTCGCCGTGGCCATCTGGTGAGGGCTGCCGTGCGGAGCGATCAGGCGATCGTGCACGATGGTATCGAAAAAGTCGTCGTAGGTAACATCGCTTCGGTCTCGGATTGGATGCCTCCTCTAGAGGGCGTGGATGCAGTAATGCATCTGGCAGCCAGAACTCATGTGTTGCACGACCGCCCTGACAACAGTCACCTCTACATGGAAACCAACGCGCATGCAACCAGACGCTTGGCAGAAACTGCGGCGCGAGTGGGCGTCCGCCACTTCGTTCTATTGAGTAGTGTCAAAGTGAATGGAGAGGAGACCAACGGCCGCGCTTATGACTCCACGGATGTGCCCGAGCCTACCGATGCGTACGGAGTTTCCAAGTGGCACGCCGAGAAAGCCGTACTGGATGCCTCCGCGGCCGCGCAGATGGCCGGCTCAATTGTTCGTTCGCCGCTGGTATACGGTCCAGGTGTTCGAGCCAACTTCCTACGGCTTATGAGCTGGGTGGACAAGGGATGGCCTCTGCCGCTCGGAGCGGTAAGGAATGCGCGCAGTATGGTGAGCGTGTGGAACTTATGTGATCTGCTGACGAACGCGCTCGACAACCCAGCGTCCGCGGGACGAGTGTGGATGGTGTCTGATGGAGAGGACTTATCTACACCTGAGCTCATTAGGCGGGTGGGGCGGCTGATGCGCCGTCGGGTGAGATTGGTGCCCGTGCCTGTGTGGTCGATGTACGCAATGGGTCGGCTCACGGGCCTGAGCGGCGAAATCAAGCGTGTGTGCAGCTCGCTAGTGGTGAACATCGAGCGAACGCGGCACGAGTTGAAATGGATTCCTCCTTTACCGGTAGACCTTGGGCTTGAACGCACCGTCGCATGGTATTTATCTGAGGGTCGACTTCGTGAAGTCTGAGGTGATCTTGATTGCGGTCGCGGCACTAATCGCTTCCGCGTTACTTACTGGGGCCGTGCGTAGACTGGCCCTTCGGCACGGCATTTTAGACGTGCCGAATGAGCGAAGCTCACACGACAGGGTCGTTCCCCGGGGCGGCGGAGTCGCGGTGTTTCTAATCGCTAGCATTGCTTACATTGTGTTAGCCGTATACGGCATAGTATCCCGCGAGCTCCTATTGGCGTTGCTTGGAGGCGGCACGGCCGTCGCTGCAATCGGCTTGTTGGACGATCGCTACCGAGTGCCGGCGAGTCTCAGGCTAGTGGTGCATTTTGCCGCTGCCGTGTGGGCGGTTGTATGTGTTGGTGAGCCGCTGATGGTGCGCGTCGGTAGTCAGCTCGTTACGCTGAGCTGGGTAGGCTACGCTGTTGCCGCGATAGCGATCGTGTGGGTATTGAATCTCTTCAATTTTATGGACGGCATCGACGGCATAGCGGCGTCGGAGACGGTGTTTGTCGCATTCGGCGTGACTGCGTCGTTCGTTCTCACCGGCATCACTTTTCCGCTGTACGCCGTATGTTTGGCCTTTGGGGCGGCGTGTCTCGGTTTTCTGCTTTGGAACTGGCCGCCCGCCAAGATTTTCATGGGCGACGTCGGGAGCGGCTACATGGGATATGTCGTCGGGGTGTTGACATTGGCGGCAACCCGCGTAAATCCGAGCGCATTGTGGATTTGGTTGATCCTTGGCGGGGTGTTTTTTGTAGACGCGACTGTAACGTTATTGCGTAGGCTATTGACTGGGCAGAAGGTGTATCAGGCACATCGTAGCCATGCATACCAACATCTGGTCCGTTGGTGCGGCAGCCATAGGCGTGTGACACTTGGCGTGATTGCCGTCAATATCTTGTGGTTATTGCCATGCGCGTTACTCGCTGCGCGCTATCCCGAGCGAGGGCTCGTCATTGCTATCGTCACGTGGGTGCCATTGGTTATCGGAGCGATAGCAGCCGGTGCCGGGCGGCGTGAGCGGCTGTCGACACCAGCGCCTTGTTGAATGGTCACAATGTGAAATGCCGGATGCGCCGTTTCCTGTTGGTTATCCCTGGTTTATACGCCTTCGCGGCTTTGCCGGCGGTGCAAGATGACACACTACATGTATCAACGGGGCGGACGTTAGCCGAGGCCGCCGCGGGCGTTAACCCGAGCAACCTAAGCTATGAGCCTGGGGAGCTGCGTCGCTATGGCGCGAAGTGCGATGGTGTGACAGATGATCGCGCGGCGCGCGATGCGGCTTTTGCGCAGGCGGTTGAGTCGGGCGGCGCGGCGGTTCGCGTGCCCAACGGCACGTGTCTCGTGACGACGGAGAGTAAACCGGTAAAGAGTAGTATTACCATGATAGGGTCTGGTAAGGAGCTCTCTGTATTAAAAACGACGGCTGACGTCACGCTGTTTCAAACAGCTGACGGTGTGTCTTTCAACAAGATTCAGGGTGTTGGATTTATTGGCAAGGGGACTGGGGCGAGAAACCCTGGGGTGCGCTTCGTCGACTCAGCTTACAACATCCTGGACGATGTCGAGGTCAAGAATTTTGGCAATGGTGTTTCCTTTGAAACAGGAGCGCGCGCCAGCTTTTTAAACACCATACGCGACTCGCGCATAATCTCCAATGCCGCTATAAATATCGATGCGCAAAATCAGTCGCATCAACTAACGCTATACAACGTAACTTTCGGAGGTGGGGCCCAGGGCGGATTGCGCGTCACGGACTCCACTGGCACCCATATTTTTGGCGGCGACTGCGAAGGCAACACGATTTACTGCGTGCTGTTTGATACCACGGGCGTGGATGTTTACGGCAATCATGTGATTTATGGTGTGGATTTTGAAGGTAATACGAGCTCGGGCGGTGATATTTACCTTGGCATCAATGGTGCCGTACAGAATGTCACTATAATTGGTTGTGGATTCTCGGGCGGGAGCATTTCCAAGGCTGCATTCGCTGGCTGGATCTCCGGAACGAAGCTTACGGTTGGCGCGATGGTGCACGGGACGCTGGCGGTCGGCCAGAACATCGAGGGTGCAGGTATTGTCCGCGGAACCCGTATCACGGCGCTCGGTACCGGTTCGGGGGGCGTCGGAACTTATACGG
>Ga0105240_10005102_pt1 | contig 19662 bp, 22 predicted proteins | sample KBSC54metaG_FD_80426 | JGI IMG/M metagenome (GOLD analysis project Ga0105240, IMG submission 80426) | Corn rhizosphere microbial communities from Kellogg Biological Station, Michigan, USA - KBS C5-4 metaG | ecosystem: Host-associated > Plants > Roots > Rhizosphere > Soil | place: Michigan, USA... | reverse complement strand
GTCACCCCGGGCGCGATCGTCACGGTGCTCGAATCTGAAGAAATGGGGGTAGCCGGCTGCCCATTGATCTGATATTGGGCTACCGAACCCGCGGCTAGAGCCCCCATCAGATCGTTGGATCCGTCATTCAGTTGAAGGGCGATAGTGCCAAGTTTGGTGCTTTGCAGCGATAGTTGATAGTTCGGCGCTGAAGGCGAGCCTAAGTTGACGATGGTCGCGGTGACATTTGCCCCGGAGGAGTTGATGGCGTCCGCCAGAGAGCTCAAGGTATTGGCCGCGGGAGTAATCGTGACGGGAGTATTGTCCACGGTCAGCGTAAACGAGGTGGCGGTGGAGATGGACTGCGTGGAAGGGTCCGTAACCACCGGTAAGGTGCTCTGACTGAGCGCGCTGGACGGGGCGCCGGCGCTCACGACATGAATGGCGTAAGAACCCGCTGCCGCCGTGGCATCGCTTTGGGCCGCGATCACGCTGCTATCGGAAACCTGCGCATTGGTCGAGCTTGCCGCAGTCGAAATGGCTTGCACGGCCGATTGAACCGCTGAGAACTTGCCGTTCAAGGTCTGCAGTTCCGCGGAGCGGTTTTGCAAATTGGTAAGCGTACTGTTGAGCTGGGTCAGCGGGAGGGAGGCGATCGCGACGGCGCGGCTAAGCACCTGTTGCAGGTCGCTGGAGTACGAACTGGAGGAAGGCGGCGCGGATGTGGTGCTGCTCATTCTTAATCTTTCTGGCTTAATCTTCTGGCGTCCAGCGCTCCGGTGCTTTCTCAAAACAAGCCTGGGCCGCTCTCGGTAGAGAATCGGCCCAGATTGTTCTAAACATTAGACAGCAGGCTGCCTTACTGCAGCAGCGTCACTTTACTGCAGCAGCTTCAGGAGCGCTTGCGGCGCCGCATTGGCTTGCGCCAGGGCAGCGACCGAGGATTGCTCCAGGATCTGCGCCTTGGTCAGGTTGGCAGCTTCGGTAGCGACGTCCGCATCGCGGATCGCCGATTGGGCGGCCGAGAAGCTGGAGATCTGCGATTGTGCGAGCTGGCTGGCATAGTTCAGCATGTTCTCGCCCGCACCGACCTTACCTTGAACCGTACCGAGCCGGCCGATGGCGGCGGTGATGGCCGTCAGTGCCAGCAGAGCATTGCCGTTCGACGCCGCGTTGGCGACCGGAGCAGTGATCGTCGCCGCGCCGGAGGCGAATGCGCCGGTAACGCCGCCGCCAGCAGAGCTGAGCGTGAAGGCGGCCGTCCCCTGCAGTTGGATTACGGTGGAAGAGCCTGCGGCGAGCTGGGCATGCACGCCGAGAGATCCCATGGTGCCGTTGATCTGGCTGATCGCCTGGTCGATGGTGGTTCCGTTCGCCAGGCTGACGGTGGTGTTATTGCCGCCAATCGTGAAGGTCAGCACTTCGGGTCCACCCGCGACGTTGACGTAGGTCTGTCCGGTGGCGGAGGTCAGCGAAGTATTGGTGGCCGTGCCCGCGGCGGTGGCGATCACGTTTCCGCTGCCGCTGACCGCGCCTGCTGTGACGTTGAATGCGTTGGAGCCGCCGTTGAAGTTCAGCTGGCCGGTGGTGGCATCGATCGAGGCTGAGACTCCGTATGAACTGATCTGGGTATTGAGCTGGTCCACCAGCGCCTGGCCGCTGAGTCCGGATGCGCCGCCGCCCACTGTGGCAGTAACCTGGGTGCCCCCGAAGTTGAAGACAAACGACTGCGTGCTGGCAGTCAGGAACGTTCCGGTCCGAAGATCGACCGCAGTGCCGCTGATGAGGTTAGTTCCGCCGCCGCTCACCGCAGAAGAGCCGATGCCCAAACTGCCGGCATCCACGCGGTTGGTGTTGCCGCTCAAGTCGATGGACACGTTGCCATTGGCCTGCACGCCCTCGCCGCCGCCAATGTACACGCCCAGGTCGGCATTGTAGCGGCCGCCGACGGTGCCGGTCGACAGGCCGATGTTGGAAGCCTGCCGCGTAATTTCGGTCAACAGCGATTGATATTCGTTGTTCAGCGTGGCGCGGTCGCCCGAGAAGGTGCTCGAAGCAGACTCTGTCGCCAGGGTCTTAAGCCGGTCCAGAATGTTGGAAATGTTGTTAAGGCCGCCATCGATGATCTGCAGAATGCTGACACCGTTGTTGGCGTTCTGAACGCCCTGTGTCAGTTCGGCGGTATCGCTGCGGAGTCCGTTGGCGACGGCCAAACCAGCGGCGTCGTCGGCGGAAGAGTTAATACGATAGCCGGAGGTCAAACGAGTGATGGTTTGGCTTTGAAACTGGCTGTTCACCCGAAGATTCTCTTGAGCTACCAACGAGGTTACGTTTGTTTGAAACGAATATGACATTGCCTCACGTCCTTTTTTCTAATTGAAATCTTCGGCTCCCGCCGAATCCGCCCGGCATTGCTCCTGGAGCGTGCTAGTCATTTCGCACCGCTCGCGAAATATTTCAGACTTTTTTGTTAAGAAAGTGCAAACACGTCACTTTTGGTACTTGGAACGCCAAAGTCCCAAAAAAAGTCTAAACTACGCGCGCGGCAGTACGATATGTCTGCGTCCATGCCTATCACGATAAAAATGAAATCGGCGGCAGTCTCCGAACACCACGCGAGGCTTCTTCTTTCCGCCTGGAACAGCGGTGACCTGCGGCGTCTGCGGGATACACTCACGCATAGCACGATTTCGATTGAGCCGGCCGGATGGCCGCTTACCGGAGAAGATGAGCGCGAGCGACTGGAGATGCTGGTAACCATCGCCGATGCCATGCGGAACTGGCTGCGCCGCGGAGGCGATGCGCCCACGGAAGATTTGGAGGTTTCGGTGAAGCTGCTGCGGCACTTGGCCGGGATTGAATCGCTGTGGCGCGAAAACTGGGGCCTGAATCGCGAGAATTGATTTTCAGGGCAACGCGGCGATCTGGAAAGCTCGTTTTTTCCCGGAACTAACCACCGCACCTTGCATGGATAGCGCTCGGTTAACCACACCGCGCAGGGGCTGATCCAAGGGATGGTCGAGTTTGATCACTTGTCCCGGGCTTAAATTCATGAGATCGGCGACAGGCAGGAGCGATCCGTCCAGACGGACCTCCAGCGACACGCCGGCCTCGTCCAGCAGGGCTAATTTCTGCTGCACATCGGGCTCCCACGCATTCCCCGGCGACTTCTGGTCCGGAACTGCACCCGCGGAAGAGTCGAAAAACGACTGTGGTGCGGCGATCTCCAATACCCCGGATTGTTCACCGCATTGCAAATTGAACGCCAAGCGGATCATGGGCTGATTCGCAGGCTGGTTCGGATCGTTGGGCGCGACCAAGCCAGGTTCGCTGACCAGCGATTCTACTTCGAACTCGACGGTTGCAAAGGCCTGCCAGGCCTCGCCCAGAGGACGCACCATCACCCGAACAATTTCCTCCAGCAGGCTCCATTCGATCTCGGTCAAGTTCCTGGCGGCGGCCGGCTCAGGGCCACACTTGCCGCCTAGCAGCATCTCCAGCAATCCGAATACGGTGGCGCAGTTCATGTGCAGATACATGCGCTCCTCCCGCGGATGGAGCCGGAACACCATGAGGCAGGTAGGATTTGGCAGTGCGGCCTGAAAGCCACCGCTGGTCTGGATCGAGAGATCGTTGAAGCTTACCTGGAAATCCGAGCGCAGAAATGCCGACAAGGCTGTTGCCAGGCTCGGCGCGTAACGTTCATGCACGGCACGAAGAGTCCTGAAACGCGGACTGGCCGCGTCCGGCTGTCCAATCTCGAATTGTTTGGCGCCGGCCGAAGGGCTTGTGGCGAGCATTCCTGGTCCTAAGAAAACATCGGCCACCTAAGGGGATTCCTTTAGCCGTTAGGTGGGCGCCTGCCTAGGCAACTTCAGGTAAACTTTCCTGGATTTTCATCGATATGGACTCTGCCCCTCATCTGGGCAATGCCGATGATACGACTTACCAGGCTAAATCACGTTCCCATGATCCTCAACGCCGATCTGATCGAACATATCGACATGACGCCCGACACGGTGGTGACTCTGACAACCGGACACAAGTACATGGTGCTCGAATCGGCCGAAGAGGTTGTGGACAAGGTGATTGTCTTTCGCCAAAAGCTGCTCAGTCCCGATCTGGCGAGATTGACCGCGCCTCGTGAACACCATTCAGAATCCGAGTCGCGGAGTTAGCAACCACCCATGGCAGATAAACAGGAAGCGGCGGGCGCTCCCAAATCCAACCTCAAGAGTTCGAAACCGGATATCGCGAGCTTTGCGGGCCTGCTGATCGCCCTCGGCGGCATTATCGGCGGGCTGATGTGGGAAGGCGGCAAGATCAGCGACGTCATACAGATTTCGGCCGCGATTATCGTGCTGGGAGGAACATTGGGCGCGGTCATGGTGACCTCGCCGCTGTCCGCGCTCCTGGCGGCGGTGGGAGGACTGAAGGGCGTATTCTTCGAAGAGAAGCTGGACCCCGCGGCGGCCGTCGATGAGATTATCGCGTACGCCACCAAGGCCCGTAAAAGCAGCATCGTTTCGCTCGAAGAAGATTTGGAGAAAGCCGGCGACAAGTTTCTTCAGAAGGCGCTATCGCTGGCGGTCGATGGCACCGATCTTCAGGAACTGCGTAAGATGATGGAACTCGAGATCACGCAGTCCGAACACCATCGGGAATCTGCCGCCAAGGTATTTGAAGGAGCCGGCGGATACGCACCCACCATCGGCATCATCGGCGCGGTTCTGGGCCTTATTCAGGTGATGAAGCATCTGGAAAACATCGAGGAAGTAGGCAAGGGAATCGCGGTTGCCTTTGTGGCGACCGTGTATGGCGTGGCAGTCTCCAATCTGGTTTTCCTTCCCGCCGCGAATAAACTGAAGGCTCGCATCCGCCAGGACGCACAGGACAAAGAACTCCTGCTGGAGGGCGTCTGCAGCATCGTCGAAGGGATGAACCCGAAACTAATCCGGGTGAAGCTGGAAGCCTTTCTCCAGCATGCCGGCAAGGTTAAAAAGAAAGCCGATGCAGGAGCTCCCGCGGGCGCCCCTGCCGCGGTCAAGGGTTAGGGCCGGAACGTCATGCCTCGCCCCAAGCACGTTGAGCATGAGAATCACGAGCGCTGGCTAGTCTCCTACGCGGACTTCATCACGCTGTTGTTCGCGTTTTTCGTGGTGATGTTCGCCTCCTCGCAGACCGACAAGGGCAAAGCGAAGCAGGTTTCCGAAGCCGTCGAGAAAGCTCTGAAAGAAGGCTCCTCGGTTTCGACCAGCATTCCCCCGGCGGTCGCCAAAGTGCTCGGCGGCACCGTAGACGATAAAGGTCAAGGGAACGCTCAGATGCATGGTCCGGGTGGCGCGCAGAAGGCCGCCAAGGAAGACCGGCCGGAAGTCATGGAGCTGGGCATCTCTCTCAAGATGCTCTCGACACAACTGGCCGATGAGATCAAAGAAGGAAAAGTAGAGGTCAGCATGACTCCGCGAGGCATTGTTGTGAGCCTGAAGCAGGCGGCCTTTTTCCCTTCCGGAACCGATGCCGTCGAGCCCGACACCATGTCCACGATCGAGAAAGTCGCGGGGGCGCTTAGGGCTGTTGAGAATCCGGTTCGCATCGAGGGCCACACCGATTCGATCCCTATCCACACCGCCCGATTCCGCAGCAACTGGGATCTCTCCGCGGCCCGGTCCATCTCCATCATGGAAGTATTGTCGAATCGTTTCAAAATCTCTCAGCAACGCCTGGCGATCGCCGGATATGCGGATACCGTTCCGGTGGCCGACAACGATACGCCCGAAGGACGGGCGCGCAACCGCCGAGTGGATCTGGTGATCCTGAACAGCTACGCGCTGGCCAAGACGGAGCCGGTGAGGGCCAATCCAGTCAAGACCGAGCCTGCGAAAGCCCAGCCCGCTAAATAAGAAATAGACGCCGCGAGCGCGGCTAGATCCGGCTACGCCCTGCTACCTCAGGTGCTGGGCGTGGTGCTCAAGATATCGAACAGGCTGTTCCGAGGCATGGACGCCTGGGCTTGCATGGCGGCCTGCTGGCTGAGTTGCTCCTGGGTCAGTTCCGTCGCGGCTGTGGCCACATCCGTATCGCGCTCATTACTGAGCGCAGTCTGGGACTGGAGCTGGAACTTCTGCGCCACATCCAAGGCATTCGTGATCCGGTTTTGGACCGCACCGTAAAAGGCGCCCTGCTGGTTCAGATAATCTTGCGCGGTTTGAATCGCGCTGGCCGCCGCGACCGCTCCGGCCTGATCGTTATTGGCGAGCGCCACGCGCAGGCTATTCACCGCGGCGAAGACGTTATCGGCCGCGAGGCTGTCGTCGGGATTGCGATGGTCGAAGAGATCCTGCGCGGTCTTGGCTACCGCGAAGGTTTGGCCACTGGAATCCTGAATGAGACGGGTGGCAGGCGCCGTCACCAACCGGTTGACGCCATTCGGATTGGCGAGATTCACAGAGTAGGCCGGCTGCGACGAATTGTCGCCGCTAAACAGGTACTGCCCGTCGAAGGTGGCTCGGCTGTCATCGATCAACGTATTGAGAATCTGCTCCGCTTGCGCCGCCATGGCCGTTCTGTCGGTGGGCGAAATGGTGGTTGAAGCGCCCTGGGCTGCCAGCGAGCGCGCTTGATCCAAAAGAGATACAGCGTTCTGTACGACACCGGAGGCGGTATCGACTTCGCTCTTCACGCCGTTTAAATTGCTGGCCACCTGGGTAGCCCGCCCGATATCGGACTCGAGTTGCAAAACATCGCCCACCGCTGTCGGATCATCCGACGGTTTGCTGATCCGGATACCCGAGGTAAGCTCGGCTTGAGTCTTGGTCATGCGGTTCTGAAGCGACGCTAGGTCGTTCAGGAATTGGCTCCGCGTCGGATCTAAGACTTGCAGCATACTGGTTTCTCCCTAGCCTCAAGTGACCATGTTTATGAGCGTATCGGTCAGTCCATCGATCACGCTGATCATCTTTGAAATCGCCTGGTAACCGCGCTGAAGCTCCATCACGTTGATGGCTTCGTCATTCAGCGAGACACCGGATACCTGAGTTCGCATCGCTTGCGCCTGCGTCAAGGACTGTTGAGCCACCGTCTGACCCGAGGTTGCGCTGGCGACCTGCTGCCCGATGATCTGGGTCTGTCCATTCAGGAAGTCCAAAATCGATTTGCCACCGATGGTGTCCGCGGGTGCGGTCGAATCACCCAACCCAGAAAGCGATATCGCGATTCCATTGGCTACCTGCGGCGGACCGGGATCCAGAGCGGCCAACGTGTTGACCGTAATGTTCGGATCTATCGCCAGCGAGCGGGCGGTGTTCGCTGCGCTCGAGGAGTCATAGGTAAAAAGCGGAGCGCCCGCATTCCCGGCTGGATCGGTTCCGGATGCGAGAAGCTGATTTATGCGATCCGCCACTTGCTTGGCGATCTGGTTCAGCGCGCCGGCCTGCTGGCTGTCGCCTTGAAGAGAGGGGAGCACCGAGTTGCGGACCGTCAGCAAGCCGCTCAGAGTCCCGCCCTGGACGTTAGCGGTGACGTCCTGTCCGTTGGCATCCAGGATTTGGACAGACGGAGTGGCATTGGGGTTCACCGGATTAGCCGGGGTGAAGTTAGCGGCCTGCAGGGAATACTGGCGCGTTCCGATGACCAGAGGAGTTTGGCCGCCCAGTAGAAGCGTAACGCTTCCATCGCTTTCGAAGCGCGCCGTGACGCCCGCCAATCCGCTCAGAGTTTCGAGCGTATCGTGCAAATGCGCGTCCGCTCCAGAATCGGCAGGTCCGTTCAGATTCTGTTGGACGTTGTAGGTCTGGACTTGCGCGGCGAGGGTGTTGATCTGTGAAACCGTGCTATCGATCTGATTGCCGACGTTGCCTGTGACGCTTGCAAGGACCGATGCGGCTTGTTGGAAGCTGGCTCCCAAGTCTTGGGCTTTGGACAATACGTCCTGACGCGCCGCTGCGGAATCGGGATTGGTACTCCATGCCGAAAAGCTTTGGAACATGCTGTTCAACGAGGCAACGATGCCGGTCTGACCCGTGACATCGAAGATCGGCTCGACGCCGCTCAGCGCCTGCGCCTGTGCCTGGAAGTTGCCGAGCACTCCGTTCTGATAACGCACAGCCTGCTCCAGATATTCGTCGCGTGTGGATTGAGGAGGGCCGGCTTGAACTCCTCCCAGCATTCCGGTCGAGGGCTGGAACGGAAGCGCGTTAAGCGTCGCCAACTGTTTGGCATATCCCGCTGTGGACGCGTTGGAAACATTGTTTTGCGCGACATCGAGAGATTGTTCGAACGCGTTGAGCGCCCGGACGCTGGAGGTTAGATTTGCAAATAGACCCATGCGAATTAGACCTCGTAGCTGGCCAGTGGCTCGCTGAGCGGCACCGCCGGCGCTCCTTGCTCGGTGTAACCCTGGCTCACCCCCAACTGGGTCCAGCCTTGGCAGAGATTCACGGCATTTTGCACCTGGAGCGCGAGCAGGCGGATCCGGTGCCGGAGCCGCAACAGTGCATTTCTATCGGAAGCGACAGGAGGGCCGGAAGCAGGGAGACTCGCGTGCGCTCCCACGGAGTCGCCGCCCAGGATCGCGATCACTTCCTGGAGCTCCGCTTGGCAGTGGTCCAGGATTTCTGGGCGAGGATCCAGAAGCGCGTTGGAAACCCGCTCCAGTTTGGCCTCACCGGCTTGGCAGCGCTCTTTGAGTGTCATGTCCAGTCCGTGCTCAGTAACCTTTGAGCATGGCTGCGACCATAGCGCCGCTCAGTTCCACAGGATCTACCTGGTACTGGCCGGATTGCACGAGCTGGGTAAGACGCGCCACGCGGCTGGTATCGTCCGCACTGGGAGTCATCGCCAAGGCACGAAGCTGATCCTGGCCCTGCAGGGCCACGCCGTCTTGCAGGACCGGCGAAGCGTTCTTGGCGGTCCTGGAAGAGACATCGGACTTCGTCTCGTAGACCTTCTCAGACTGAGGTTTCTGAGTATTCAAGGCTTTGCGCTCGTCAATCTTCATTTTTGGCGCCCTTTTATATATCGCAGCGAACTCACCTTTGTTGAAGGAATAAATCCGGCGTTCCGCCGTGAGGCGTGGGGCCGTAGTACTAGATAATGCTTTAGCCTGAATACCTCCTCATGTAAGGCGTTCGACCCAGCCTCCAGGCGCAGCTCCATTTCAAGCACGCGTATGCGCCGTTTCCGGACCGCCCGGGCCCGTTTGGCGACTCTCCAGAGTACGCCTCCGAGGACACCTTCCAGCAGCAGAATTGCGATCCGCCTGATCACAAGCTGAAGGCCTTTCCGGGGCTTTCTCCAGAAACCAATTCCAGCACGCGCACTCCGTAGTGGCCATCCACCGCCACCACTTCTCCGCGGGCAATCACACGATCGTTCACCCGAACTTCTACGTTGTCGTGCAGCCCCTGGTCGAGTTCCACGACCGATCCCGCAGTCAGGTTCAGCAGATCCTTCATCCGTATTTGGGTGGCTCCGAAGGAAACCGACACGGGTACCTGAACGTGCATGAGCATATCGCTGGCCTTCATCCGGCCGGCCGGTGAGGGAACGGGCACGGCGTGTTGAGGTTTCGCTAGGCTGCCCAAAGCATCCTCGAATTCCGGGCTCAGAACGCAACCGGCAGCCGGCCACTGCCCGGCGGGATAGCGCATCTCGATCGCGATTCGAGTCCACTCTTCGGAGGGTGCGCCCGACGGGCCCGAGTCCTGAGCCGTTGCTCGATTTCCGCAATACTCTTCCACGGCCTTCGCAAAACAGCGGCTGACCAGGGCCGAGCCGTTCTTTAGCGCATTCTCGGAATCGCCGCCGCGCCCGAGCTTTTCCCAAGTTTCTTCCGGCGCGCCGATAAAGAGGTTCGCTCCGGGATGTGTGCTCAGTCCACCGGACCACCACGTCCAGGATTCCGCGGCGGCGGCGGGAGAGGGCGTCAAGCTCCAATCAAGCTGGATGGCTTCGGGTCCTGTTTCGGAAAGGGCCGCCCCCACCGCGCGCGAGAAGGCGTCGAGTATTCCGGAGACGAGTTCGTTTTTATCCATTGTTAATACGTCCCCTTCGGTGTGGGCCAGTGACGTTGCAGATAATTTCGCAGCCGCAGGATGGCCTGCGCCTTAATTTGGGAAACGCGCGTGATGTGCAGCTTCAGTATGGGGGCAATCTCGCGAATACCCAGTTCCTGACGGTAGTAGAGATCCAGCACCAAACCTTCCACTTTGGGCATCTTCTTCAAGCCTTCGGCGATCAACTTTTCCAATTCGGAGCGCTCCAGAAGACGCGCCGGCGAATTTTCCTCCGGCGTAGCGATGAAATGGATCAGGCTGCGCGAATCCTCACGCTGCGGGGCCGCATCCAGACTGCCGAGGCTAACGCCGCGGAGTTCCAGCAGGGCTTCCTGATAGGCTTGCAGACTGATTCCCAGCTCAGCCGCGATCTCTTCTTCCCCGGGTGCACGCTGCAAGCGCTGCTCCAGAGCTCCGACCGTCGCTTGAATGTGTTTCAGGTTCTTACGCTTGTGCGCCGGAATTCCATCCATGCCACGGATGCTGTCCAAAATGGCCCCGCGGATCTTGTGCTCCGCATAGGTTTTGAGCTTTACGTTGAACTGCGGATCGAAATTGTCGATGGCGTTGATCAGCCCCACGATGCCGATGGAGATCAAGTCTTCGAGACTGGTGGAATCTGGAAGCTTCTCGTGGATCCGCGTGGCTACCCAGCGCACCTGGGGCAGGTGCTCTAGTATGAGCCGTTCCCTGTCGCTCGACGGCTCGGCCTCGGGCGCGGAGTACGAGAGTGTGCTGAGACTGGCCATTTATTTCCTTAGGCTGCCTTATTGGATGCAGCCCGGGTGCGCTGCCGCTCCCGCGCCATCGCCAGCAGATCCTCTCCTGTGGCGGCGCGAATATCGTCTGGGATGCGGGTTCCGTTCGCCACGAAGGAAAGAGCCAGCCCCGCCAGAGCCGCCTCCGAGAATACAGTGCCGAAGGTCTCCGCCTCATCCATCTTTGTGACGAGCAACTTGGAAGGCTGAAAGAGGCGGTACCGTTCAATGGAATTTCGCAGATCGCGAGCTTTCATATAGGCCGGAGCTACCAGGTGCACATCGACGTCGCCACAGGCGGCCAAGGCCGCGGCCAACTTCTCGGCGGCAGGCTGCTGCAGGCGGCTGTAGCCGGGCGTATCGATCAATACACACTCGTTCTTCCGCGCCTCCGCCACCAGCTTCGGCAGGCTCTCGATCGAATCGACAGAGGAGAACGTGATCGCGGAAGTGGCCAACGAACCAAGCAGCTGCTGCGCTCCGTTGTGCGACCTATCAAGCGAAATCAACCGCACAGGACGTTGTGCGCTGGCCGCGATTGCCAGCTTAGCCAGACTTGTCGTTTTTCCGCTGCCGGCCGGACCCACCATCGCGGCGACGGCGCCCTTGGCTCCAGGTACACCGAGTCGCGGCCGCAGGGCCACGCGGCTCTCCAGTTCGGCGCGCAGGAATTCCTCCACGCGAGCCGGGTCGGATTTCAAGCTCTTCCAGCGATTCTGCATTCCTTCGGGTTCAGGCCCAGCGAAGAGAAAGAAGGCGTCGGTGGCCATTGCAGCTTCCAGGCGATCGGCAATGTCTTTGCAGAGAAACGGATCCACTTCCGCCGCGATGAGGTTGGCATAAACTTCGGCAGTTTCGGGAACCGATCGCTGCGTTGCCCAGGCATTCTTCGCGGACCCTACCAGTAAGCTCTGCAGCTCATCCATTTGCGCCCGCAGCTTGGCCATATCGTTGGCCACATCGTTTCGCGCGGCGGCTGTATTGGGCGGTGTTGCGGCTGGAATCGGGGGCGGCACAGGCGCCGATTTAGGCGCCGGCACAGGCACCGCGACTTTGGACGCTGGAGCCGAGCCGGCTACGCCCATCACCACTTCGTAACCCGCGCCCATTCCGTTGTCCGCGATCTTGCGGGTGTTCAGAAGTAGCGCTTCCGAACCCAGCTCCACGCGGGCCTTGGAGATGGCCTCGTCCACCGTCTTTGCGAAATAGGACTTGATCTTCATGCCGTTTGCGTCTTTCATTCAATGACTCCCCGCGACCGCACCTTAATTTCCGACGGGATTTCATTGTGCGAGAGCACCGTCAGGTTAGGCAGACTGGCTTCCAGCAACTGCCGCAGGAAATAGCGTGTTCCGGAACTAGTCACGATGGCGGCGGATTCGGCTTTCTCCACGCGGCGCTTCACCCGCGTCAGAATATCCGTGATGGTCTCCGGGGCCACGCTGGCGACACTATTCCATTCGCTGTGCTCCACCGTTGATTCGACCGCGCGATCGAGCGGCGCATCCAGCAGATACGCCGATAGCTCGCCTTGCGCATTCACCAGGGGTTGCGTGATGGCGCGCCGGATCGATTGCCGGACGTATTCCGTCAGCAACACCGGGTTCTTCGTGGTTTGCGCCGCTTCTCCCATGGCCTCTAGAATTCCCACTGCGTCACGGATTGGCACGCGTTCGCGCAGCAGGTTCTGCAATACTCGCTGGATCGTGGCCAGGGAGAGCAGTTTGGGTACCAAATCCTCAATGAGCTTGGGATTCTCCTGGCTAACGCGGTCGCAGTAGTTCTTGGCGTCCTGCCGCGTGAATAATTCGTGCGCGTGGCGGCGTACGATTTCCGTCAGATGTGTTCCGATGATGCTGACCGGATCGACTACTGTATATCCGGCGCTGCGCGCCATGGCGGCCTGGTCCTGGCGCACCCACAACGCGGGTAGTCCAAACGCCGGATCCCGCGCCGGTTTGCCGGCGATCCCGGTATCCGCCGTACCGCTGGAAATAGCGAGTTCATGGCCTTGCATGAGCTCAAAGCGCGCGATTTCCATGCCGCGCATCTGGATCACGTATTCGCGCGACCGGAGCGCTACGTTGTCCTTCACTTTGACGGCGGGAAGCAAGTATCCGAGCTGGCTGGCGAGCTGTCGCCGGATGGCTCCCACGCGCAGCAGAAGAGGCGACTGCTGACCTTGCTCCACCAGGTTCACCAAGCCCAGTCCGACGTCCAGCGACAGGGGCTCCAGCTTCAGCAAGCCTTCGAGATTTTCCTTGGCTTTGGGCTCAGCAGCTGTCAGAACCGCGGCTTCTCTGTCAGTTTTCTGACGCAAGCGCATCGCAGCGATGCCCACACCGCCGCCTAATACGAGGAAGGGAATAGTCGGCAGTCCCGGCAAAAGGCCCAGGACCATCAGGACTCCGCTCGCCAGCATCAGGGGCTGCGCGTTGCCCAGTACTTGCCTCTGGAATTCAGCCCCGAGCGTGTCTTCCGAGGCAGTGCGGGTCACAATCAAGCCGCCCGCAATCGAGATCATTAACGCCGGGATTACAGTGACCAAACCATCGCCGATAGTCAGGACTGTATAGGTTTCGAGCGCGCGGCGCAATTCCATGCCGTGTTGCAGCACGCCGATCAAAAATCCGGCGATGATATTGATGCCGGTGATCAGGATGCTGGCGATCGCGTCGCGCTGCGTGAACCGCGAAGCCCCGTCCATAGCTCCGAAGAATTCGGCTTCCGACGAAAGCTGCTTGCGGCGCTTGCGTGCTTCTGTTTCGTCAATGAGTCCGCCGTTGAGATCCGCATCGATCGACATCTGCTTGCCCGGCAAGGCATCCAGCGTGAATCGGGCGGTGACTTCGGAGATACGCACCGCGCCATGATTGATGACGACGTATTGAATCGCGATCAAGACCAGGAAGATCACGGCGCCGATAATGTAGTTGCCGCCCACCACGAAGCTTCCGAAAGCTTCAATCACATGACCCGCCGCGGAGATTCCCGTGTTTCCGTTTAGCAAGATCAGTCGTGCTGAGGAGATATTCAGGGCCAGCCGGTACAGCGTCAGCAAGAGCAGTGTAGTGGGAAAGACGTTGAAATCCACGGCCTTGCGGATGTACACCGAAACCAGAAGAACGATGACCGACAAAGTGATGTCGACTACGATCAGGAAATCGAGCAGCATCGACGGCATGGGCATGATGAGCGCGATCACGATCGCCACCACGGCGAGGGGGACGGCCATCTCGCTCCACCCGATCGGGGAACCGGGTATCGCCAGAAGTTTGGGTTTCGCTGTTACCGCAACTGTAGTTGCTTGCGCCATTTACTTAAGCGGGACCTATGCCGCGCCCGCCACGCACTCCTGACCTTTTAGCTTGTACAGCAGCGTCGTGCGCTTGAGGCCCAACGCTTTCGCGGCTTTGGCTTTGTTCCCACCGTGGCGCCGCAGAGCTTGCTCCAAGAGAAGCTTTTCCACCTTGCCCATGAGATCCTCGAACGGAAGGTCGTCGGTAGGCACATCCAGCGGAAATTCCACGCCATTGGATGTCGCGCTCAATTCGCGCGACGATGGCTGCAGATGCATTTCGATGTCGCCCAGATAGATGGTTTCGCGGTCGCCAGTCAGGGCCGCCGCCATTTCCATGGCATGCTCCAGTTGGCGGACATTGCCCGGCCATTCGAATTCCGTCAGCTTGCGCAGGGCTTCCGCGGTCAGCTTTTTCTGGGGCAAGTCTTCGCGCTGGCACACTCGTTCGATGAAATGCGCAGCCAGCAGGGGAATATCGCTGCGGCGCTCGCGAAGTGTCGGAACGCGAATCGGGATCACGTTCAATCGGTAATACAGGTCTTCGCGAAAGCGCCGTTGCGCCACCGCCTGGTCCAAATTTGTGTTAGACGCGGCGATGATGCGTGCGTCCACTTTAACGGTTTCCGAGCTGCCCACGCGCTGTAGCTCACGTTCTTGCAGCACGCGCAGCAGTTTGGGTTGCAGCATGAGCGGCGTTTCGCCGACTTCGTCCAGGAACAGCGTGCCGCGATGGGCCTGCTCGAAGCGGCCTGTCCGCGCTCCTATGGCGCCGGTGAATGCGCCCTTCGTGTGGCCGAACAGCTCGGCTTCGATCAGGTGTTCCGGAAGCGCCCCGCAGTTGACCGCGACCATCGGTGCTCCCGATCGGCGGCTGGCCAAGTGGATGGCCTGGGCCACTCTTTCTTTACCTGTGCCCGTTTCTCCGGTAATGAGCACGGTCGACTGGCGCGGACCCGCCAGGCGGATAATCGCGCGGAGTTCCCGCATGGGCTGGCTCTCGCCGATCAGCAGTCGGTTCCAGGATTCCTGCGATTCGACGGGACACTTCTGAGAAGCGGCTTGCAGCGCGGCCGATACACGGGCGGCGATCTCTTCGGGTGAGGGGTTCCCAATAATATGCTGAAATGAACTGAGCGACGGCCCGATAAGAGATTCGTCCAGATCCCCTTCGCGATCCAGAATGACGACGGGAAGAGGACGCACCGCGTTCTGCGTGGCAGTCATTACCTCTTGCACGAACGCCGACGACGCCGGAAGCTCAAGCACGATCACCCGACAGCGCTGAGTGTCGCGCTTCTTCCACTCCGCTGTATCCGCGGCCGCCATCACAGCCTTCAGTCCACTGTGCCGCGCCACTTCTTCTGCGAGCGCGGTGTCCCTGCCGAGACTGATCCAGAGCATATCGCCTGTGCCCAACTTTCTTCGAGGAGATTAATACCTAGAACCTGAAGGGCTTCTGTTACATTGCCGGCGACTGCACGTGTCTCTCGCCCGGCAGGGCCCACCCAGGTCCTTACCTGTGAAGGAGATCGCCAGAAATAAGCCAAAGGCTTAGGACGACTTTGAGGATTAGGACACCCCCATTTGGGGGTAGAGGCCTCTCAGGTAAAACAGTTTGACCCATGGAATCAACACGCGAAAAGCTTCTAAACCGGCTTGGCATTTGCGATATGAAGTTCGTGCCAAGCCCCGATCCAGTGCAACAAGCACAACGCGACTACCTGAAGAGCCGGGTTCTCTCCGCCCAACCAGCGGAGCTGGTCGAGATGCTCTATCAGATCGCGATTCAAAGCTTGAAGAAGGCGATCGGGTACCTGAAAAGTGGCGATGCCCTGGCTCGCGCGGGCGAGATCAGCCGGGCCCAAGAGGCTGTGAACGAGCTGATGACGGCGCTGGATCACTCGGTGGGCGCTTCCTTCACCCAAACGCTGGCATCGCTGTATGCTTACATTCAGCAACAGATCCTGAAGGGTCACGCAGGAAAATCCGAGGAAGCCCTGGAGCGGGCGATCAACCTTCTGACCACACTGCAGGAAGGCTGGAGCGGCGTTTGCACTGAGTTAGCCAAAGCCAATCAACCCGCCGCGCCTCCCACCCCTTACATCGAACCGGAGCAACTAGAGGAACAGCCCGTAGGTGCCGGCGACCGTTCGGGGGAATATTATCAGGAAGCCGTACCCGTTACGTCGCGCGACTGGAGTGCGTGAGCGCCTCCTTTGCCATAACGATTGGCCGATTTCTGGCCACTTCCCAAGGTACTGCTACCCTTAACTCTGCATGCTTCGGAAGCGATTTGAATGGAAGTTCCGCAATAAGACTCTACAATTAGGCGAGCGGACGCTGCTGGTGGGAGTGCTGAACGTCACTCCGGACTCGTTTTCAGACGGCGGCAAATTTCTTGATCCCGACCGGGCCTTCGCGCACGCAGTGGAGCTGGAGGAGGCGGGAGCCGACATCATCGACATCGGGGCGGAATCTACGCGGCCCGGCGCTGTCCGGATCTCAGAAGCCGAGGAGCTTCGCCGCCTGGTCCCAGTGCTCAAGCGGCTGCGCGATAAGCTGACGATTCCGCTGTCGGTGGATACCTACAAGGCGGCCATTGCGGAAAAGGCTCTGGAACTGGGTGCGGACATTATTAACGATCCCAGCGCGCTTACCATCGACCCTGATCTGGCGCGCACTGTTGGGCAGGCTAATGCCGGACTGATCCTGAACCACATGCGCGGGTCGCCCGAAACCTGGACCAAGCTGCCGCCGCTCAAGGACGTGATGCAAACCATCGTCAAGGAGCTGGATGCTTCCATGCATCGGGCCCTGCGCGCCGGTCTCGACCGGAAACAGATCGTCATCGATCCCGGCCTGGGCTTTGGAAAGCGCAAGGAGCAGAACGCCGAGATCCTGGCCCAGCTCGATGCTCTGGCTCGCCTCGAGATGCCGATTATGACCGGCCCGTCGCGCAAACATTTCCTGGCGCGCGAATCGCAGGAAGGCACGGAGTTCGCCACCGCGGCGGCCGTCGCCGCATGCGTGCTGAACGGCTCGCACTTGGTGCGGGTTCATGACGTGAAGGCCATGAAACCGGTTGTGGAAGTGGTCGATGAAATTCTGCGCTACGAAGTTTGATCCTATTTCTTTTGGCAGTGCGGGCAGTAATGGGTTCCGCGCTGCGCCACCAGGATCTTGCGGATAGGACGGCCGCAGTTCGCGCAGGCTTCGCCGTCGCGACCGTACACGCGATGTTCCATCTGGAACCAGCCGCGCTCGCCGCGACCGTTTACATAGTCGGAAATAGAGGATCCGCCCAATTGGATCGCATGCGTGAGAATGCCGCGAATCGCGTCATATAGTTTCTTCGCGCGGGCGTCCGTCAGCTTGCTAGCAGGTGTCAGGGGATGGATTCCTGCGGCGAACAGACTTTCATCCGCGTAGATATTTCCCAAACCTGCAAGGAAAGCCTGGTTGAGGAGCAGGGCTTTCATGCGCGTCTTGCGCTTGAGCCGTGAGCGGAATTCGTCGAAGCTGATCTCGAGGGGTTCCGGACCCAGCCGGGCGACGCGCGGGGAAGCACCCGGGCTCCACTCGATCCGGCCGAACTGGCGGGGATCGTGATAGAGCAACAACCCGTCATCCAGATGGAAGGTGCCATACGTATGTTCGCCGGACTCGCCTTCGACTAGAAGTTTCCCGGTCATGCCAAGGTGCACGGTAAGCGTACCTTGATCCAGCGCAATGAGAATGAATTTACCGCGGCGCGTGACCGATTCGATGCGACGGCCGGCTAACCTCTGCGAAAGTTTTGCGCGGCTTCCGGGAGTTACGAAGCGCGAGGTGAAGCTGGTGCTGACGATTCTGCGCCCCGCCATATACGCAGCCACCGACCGAACAACGGTTTCGACTTCAGGCAGTTCCGGCATTAAGGAACATCAATCAGGATGTCATCGCCGTCGATTTTCACTGGGACTTTTGCGACCATGAACCCGTCGTCCATTTCATTCGCTCCCGTGCGGCAATCATACTCCCAGGCATGCCACGGGCAGACCAGCGTTGTGCCATGCAAGGCACCCTGCCCCAACGGACCACCGGCATGCGGACAGATTCCGTCCAGGGCGTGAATTTCGCCACCCGCGTTGCAAACGGCGTAAGTGCCGTTTCCGACCAGGGCCTCGACTACCGATCCCGCTGGCAGTTTGGAAAGCGAACTGACCTTCACAAAAGCCATTAGCCCTATTCTTCCACGTCCTCCTCGGGGGATCGCTTGTGTTTGGGCTTTTTTCGAGCCGTGGGAGGCGGAATTGGCCGCGAAGGCTTCACCGGACCCACCCGCTCGCGGGCAATCGCCCGGACGTCCTTCTTCTGATTAAAACGCTTTTGGATTGAACTGGCGCGCTTGCTCTTCATGGTACACTCAGGTTGCAAGGAGGCCATATGAGAAACATAGGCCCAATGGAGCTGCTGGTTATCCTCCTGGTCGCCCTCCTCCTGTTTGGCGGCAAGAAGATTCCGGAGTTAGCAAAGGGTTTAGGCGAAGGGATTCGGAACTTCAAGGATTCCTTGAAGGGTCCCGAAGACCAACCGCCTACATCGCGCCCCGACGAAAAGAAGCAGGCGTAAGGCTTCCGGCGTGCGCCAGCAGTATCGGCGCGGCCTCACTCGGTTTTATAAATTACTAAGACAACAAACCCCGGCCCGCGACAGCGATCCGGGGTTTTGCTTTTTGTTCTAACTCGCTGTTACTTTTTTTTTGGGACGATAGCGTCCTTCACGGCTTTGGCGACGCGGAACTTCACCACTTTCTTGGCCGGAATCTTGATCGCTTCGCCGGTCGCCGGGTTGCGTCCCATGCGGGCCTTACGATCCACGCGCACCAGCCGGCCGATGCCAGGCAGTACGCACATGCCGCTCTTCTTGGTCTCCTTCACTGCCAGGTCTGCATAAGCCGTAACCAGGGCTTTAGCTGTCTTGTTGGGTACTTCGGTCGCCGCCGCCAGCTCCTTCATGAACTGCGATTGGGTCAACTTTGCCATGTATCTCCTTTGTACTTTCTAAACTTTGTCCGATTCTTTCCCGTGTACAAGCTACCGCTGAGTAGATTTTCCTGCGGACGCTCATTCGCATGATACGGGATCGTTCGCGCGGTGTAAAGAGAAAACTGCCAAGAAACCCCAGGTTTTCCGCGTTTTTTTTGAACGTCAAACACTTTTGTGCACACCTGGAAGCCTTTTAAAAAATCTCGACGCGCCTGCGCGAGAGGCATGTTATGCTTTCTGTGGACCAGCAAACAAAAGGCGAATGAGTGACTTACAGCAGCAACTGGCCGATCTCCGCGCACGTGTAGCGCGCGTCGCTAAGCGCTGCGATGCGAAGTACGACGCTGTGTCGGGTGTGCCGTTTTCCACACGCAATGCACTGCCGCAAAGCAGCGAGCCCGCCTGGCACGAAGAGCCCGTAGAACACGAGATTGCGGAGCATCAAACCGCGGAACGCGCCCAGAACGCAGTGGAAGCGTGGCTGGGAGGAGAGACCATCGAGACCGCGCACGGCCGTCATTTTGAGACGGAGAAGCTGTACG
>Ga0105240_10005101_pt1 | contig 19667 bp, 15 predicted proteins | sample KBSC54metaG_FD_80426 | JGI IMG/M metagenome (GOLD analysis project Ga0105240, IMG submission 80426) | Corn rhizosphere microbial communities from Kellogg Biological Station, Michigan, USA - KBS C5-4 metaG | ecosystem: Host-associated > Plants > Roots > Rhizosphere > Soil | place: Michigan, USA... | reverse complement strand
GAACAGGGTACACCGAATGAGGTGGATAAAAAACTTGATTTTTAGTTTTTTTAGAGGTTGTATTGGTTGTAAAAGTTGTAGTGGTTGTAGTGGTTTATTCATTGCTAACAATTCACTACTCACTACTGACCATTCACCACTCACAATGTTATGGAGAAGTTTGACTACAGGGCGGCGTTAAAAAAAATACCTCATAAACCGGGTGTATACCAGTATTGGGATTCGGAAAACGAATTGATATATATCGGTAAGGCAAAGGACCTGCGCAACCGTGTCAATTCCTATTTTAATAAAGATCTGAATGTAAATGCCAAAACCCGGGTTTTGGTATCCAAGATCCGCAACATCACTTTTACCATTGTTGATTCCGAAGTAGATGCATGGCTGCTGGAAAATGCCATGATCAAAAAGCATCAACCCAGGTATAACGTGCTGCTAAGGGATGATAAAACTTATCCCTGGATCATCATCAAAAATGAGAATTTTCCCCGCATTTTCTGGACGCGGCGCATCGTTCGCGATGGCTCAAAATATTTAGGACCGTATGCGTCTATTAGTATGATGCATGCTATCCTCGACCTGATCAAAGAGACCTATCCCCTGCGCACCTGCAACCTGGCATTAACCCGCCAAAATATTGATGCAGGGAAGTTTAAGGTTTGCCTCGAATATCAATTAGGGAACTGCAAAGGGCCTTGCCAGAATTTTCAGACCGAAGACGACTACGCTCACAATATTGAAGAAATAACAGACATACTGAATGGTAAGATCGGCGCTGTGGTGCGCGCTCTTAAGTCGGACATGGACAGAGCCGCCTCCGACTTGAACTTTGAACTGGCGTACCGCTTGAAAAGGAAATTCGATCTGTTAGAGAAATACCAGAGTAAATCTACAGTGGTTAATTCGTCTATTACAGATGTGGATGTGTTCAACATTGCTTCGGAAGAGAAGTATGCCTTCGTGAACTTCCTGAAGGTGATGAATGGGACCATTATTCAAACTCAAACCATCGAATTAAAGAAACGGTTGGATGAAGATGAAGAAGAGCTGCTTTCGCTGGCTATTTCAGAATTCAGAACCAGATACAACAGTCATTCAAAAGAGGTGATCGTACCGTTTGATATTCATATTGACGATGCATCAATAAAGTTTACTGTACCGAAACTTGGCGAGAAAAAGAAACTGCTCGATCTATCCTATAAGAACGTGCAATTCTTTAAGCGGGAAAAGATCGATCAATATGAAAAGCTAAACCCTGAAGTTCGTACAGAGCGCTTACTGACGCAGATGATGAAGGACTTGCGCATGAATCAGCTGCCGCGCCACATAGAATGTTTTGATAACTCTAACTTCCAGGGGAAATATCCGGTATCGGCTATTGTAGTGTTTAAAGATGCGAAACCTTCTAAAAAAGATTACCGGCATTTCAATGTAAAGACGGTTGAAGGTCCAAATGACTTCGCCACGATGGAAGAAGCCGTACATCGTCGTTACCGCCGTATGCTGGACGAAGGAACGGAATTGCCTCAACTTATCATTATTGACGGTGGCAAGGGTCAGTTATCAGCTGCATTAAAAAGTCTTAAGTTATTGGGCATCGATAAACAGATGACCGTTATTGGTATCGCAAAACGCCTGGAAGAGTTATACTATCCCGGCGATCAATATCCTTTATATCTCGATAAAAAATCAGAGACCTTAAAGATCATCCAGCAGCTGCGCGATGAGGCACATCGTTTTGGCATCACCTTCCATCGCAAAAAGCGCGATAAGGGTACGCTTGCCACCGAGCTGGAACTGATAGAAGGCATCGGCAGAACCTCTGCTGAGAAGCTTTTAAAGTACTTCAAATCAGTAAAGAAGATCCGTGAAGCGACAGGTGAAGATCTGCAGGAAGTAGTGAACACCAAGCAAGCAAATGCGATTTTGAGTTATTTTAGGGAGAAAGTGGTGAGTGCGGAGTCGTAAATAAAAATTTATATGTCATTGCGAGGATACGAAGCAATCGCATGCTATACAGGGCGAAGATGCATAGTTCTCCGCTGGCTAGCGGATTCTTCACCCCACTGGCCGTTCATCGCAACGACATGGTAGGTTTTCCGTATTGGGGCGCTCCACTCCCCTCCAAAACAAAAAGTCCCGGGCATTAACCCAGGACTTTCAACTTATAACTTTAGACTCTCGACTTACCTTAGTACGACCACAGGTTAAGCTCCCAGTCCATTAATTGTTTCTTTATACGCTCGGCTTCGTAAAGCTTATCGATCCCCTGGGCGTAGTCTTTAATACGCTCATCTTTATCGTTAGATACTTTTACGATGTAGCTGGTAAATATTCTCTTCATGAATACGTCATCGAAACTCAAGCCGGTTGCATCACTATTTCTGCTGACAACCTCTTTGGTAGCAAGTATCTGACGTGCATCAGGGAAATATATCCAGAACGCAGGCTGATAGTCTCCCTCAACGCCACCTACTTTGATCCTGATCATCGGCGCAATACCTACGATACGCGGCTCAAAAATAGAACGCTGTCTGTCGAATATCCAGTCTTCCTTGATACGGAATTTAACAATGCTATCCGCGTTAAATTCACCTGCCTTCAAGGTCGAACCAACTTTATCACCGTTTTTATCGAATTTATCTACTACAACGCTATCTGCCATCTTGTTCCTTGCCTGAGCAGCAGTTAATGGATGTGCGAATTCATCGCCATTGACATCTTCTTTCGAACCGGGAGTAGCATCATATGCCGTTAATTCACCGGCCTGTATAGCATCCATGAACACTTCGATCAAACGTCTTTTCGGTGACGAAAAGAACTGGTTCATTTTCTCGCGGGTATCGATTTCGCGCCACACTCGTTTAGCATAAGCCACATCCGATTCACGCAGATTCGGGTACGGCGTAACCTTTGCGCTTAAAATGTTGGTCTTTTTATAGTAACCGTCGAGCGGCCTGTCAAATGCTTTGCCAGGTTTGCTGCTTGCTACCTTCTTTGAGGTATCAACAGTAGCTTGTGTGCCTACATTTGCACCTGCATTCTGCGTAGTTGCAGGTTTTTTTGCCGGTGTGGTCTTCTTCTTACGCTTTTGCGCATATCCCGCTACACATGCCAGGCACAGTACAATTACTAAAATCTTCTTCTTCATAATGCTATTAATTTGCACTTAATATTATATCATCCAATCCGCGCTGACCGCCGGGGCCAGTTGCCATAATATTACCGAATATCACTTTTGTACCAGGGCCGATCGAACCTAATGCCTGCTTCATCTGCGAGGTCAATTCACTGCCTGAGCTGTTTAATATGATCGCATCCTGGCGTGGTTTCATGATATACATAGTAAATCTAGTCACTGTAAAATTGATATCGAAATAAAAATTCTCCAGTTTGGCAAAAAGTCTGTCCTGAGCCTTAAGGTTAGCAGCACTTGTTGCGCCACTACTCTTGCCTGCAAACTGCGCTTTAGGGTCAGGTATACGCTTTATCCTGAACAAGGTTGAACCTAAAACCTGTGTTTTACCACCCAGTTCTCCGGATACAGTTATTGTTGCTTCTCCTGGTGCACCTACAGTAGCTTCATATTTTCCATTAGATCCGCTTAGTGAACCATTTGAAATGCTCACATGCAATTTTTCTTTTGGAACGCCCGGCGCTGAAACTGATACAGGGTTTTGTACACCAATGAACAATACATTCATTTTATCCGGAGATACCACTGCCGATGGACGGGCTACCTGGTAAGTTTGTGGCGGTGTTTTGTATTCTTTAAATGAACCGTCATTTTGCCTTACCTTAATAGTACCAACCCATGTGTGCATACCCTCACTACCTGTGCTGCCAGAGTATTTACCAACACCCGCTTCAGTGGGTAATTTAGATCCTTCAACTGTAATATCGGGATTCGAATGCGAATCAGATGCTGTCAAAAATACCTGTGCTGTGTAAGGTTGCCCTACCAGTACGTAACTAGTTGGAGCCACGGCTACTGCATTAAACTTATCCAGGTTGACAACCGCCTCATCCATCTTACCCAGGATCTTCTTTACAACTTCATTTTCAGAGTTTTTTAGATCCGATTGTATTTTTATCATAGCTACCATAGCAGCGCCCATTGGAATACCTTCGCCAAAATTTGCTTGTTCCCAATCTTTGTTAGGGAAACCTGCACGTGGTTTTGGTGGAACTGCCTGTAATGCTAATTTAATGCCTACTGTATCTTTCGGATCTAACAACGCTAAAAGCTGCTTCCTTGTATCATCCATTTTCTTGTGCAATTCGTAAGCATTTTTTCTCCTGTCAACCATAAGGTCAACAGAATAATCCAAACCTTCACGTCCTGCGTAATCTCCTGTAGCCGCGCTCATCCCGCCCGATTCGTTAACCAATGTTAGCTTTAAAGATTCAATATACGAATCCAGGTTATTAGCTAAATCTTTTGCTTTTTTCGCCTTGTCAAAAATAGGTTGAGCTCTTTCTTTCTGTTGAACCAATTTAGTTTTTTCAAACGAAGTAAACGTGTTGTCAATACCTACCTGGACATTGTCTTTTGACGCTTTCAAGCTATCACCTATATGTTTAAATGCGTCCAGCAAATTCTCCGGTACTTCAAGGGCAATCAAGCCTAGTAGTACCAGGTATAGGATACCTATCATTCGCTGTCTAGGGGTTTCATTACCTCCGGCCATTTTGCTATATTTCTATATATAATATTAGTATCTTCTGTTAATTATTATACACGTGGCTGGCTCATTGCTGACAACATGTTGCCATAAATTGAGTTCAGTGAGCTCAGGTTCTTAGCCAAACGTGCAACTTCGCTCTTAAACTGTTGTGAATCCTCCAGCGACTCGTTAAAGTTCTGCATGGTGCTTGCCATACTGTGGTAGAACTTGTTCATCGATTTCAGGTGAGCGCTTGAATCCTGCAATTCTAATTCGTATACAGCATTCAGAGCCGACAGGTTCTTCGCCAGGTTAGTCACTTGATCGTGATATGCTTTTGAGTCGATGTTTGAGTTTGCCATTTCCTGCAGGTTTGCAGATGCCTGGTCAAATGCAGAGCTTAGTTTATCATAGCTTGCACTGGCAGTTTTTACTTTCGAGGTAAACTCGTTGGTAGCAGCGCCTGCATCAGCAACTTTTGAAATGTTTGCTACTTTATCGCCGAAGGTTCTTAATCCTTCGCCCAGGCTTCCGATCAGTTCAGGACCGATCTTGGCGTCTTCAAGCATTTTGTCTAATGCAGCAGTATTTGATGATCCACCGCCTACGCCACGTACAGTAGCTTTCGGCAACTCGCCTTTAAATTCTTCGCTTAATTCTGGGTAAACACGCGTCCAATCTATATGCGCTTCTTCGTTTTCTCTTTGGAAACCCAAAAGGAAGAACAAAGCTGCTTCTGTTACAAGCCCGGCAGAGATGAACAAGCCGCCATAAGGCCAGTGCTGAATTTTAAATAGTAGACCGATGATTACAACGGTTGCGCCCCAGGATACAATATTGGTAATACCGTAAGGTTTTTTCTTCCCAGCCATAATAGTGTTTTAATAAAATGAGTGTAATGATTGTTGTTAATTAAATTAATGTTTGTCTTTTATATCTCGTCCTAAATAGTGTGTTACACAGCGAAATCCGATGTATGACTTAGCAGTGTCCTGGTATTCATACGTACGGGTTGAGTTTTGAAGGAAGTAACCAACGTCTTTCCATGAACCGCCACGTACAACTTTACGTTTCAGCACGGGAGGATCACTAGCTTTGGCTTCATAATCAAAACTGGGGGCAAGATCATGAACAAATGTAGAAGCGGATTCGTCGAACGCTGAAGCAGTCCATTCAGCTACGTTTCCAGCCATATTATATAGCCCATAGTCGTTAGGGAAATATGAGCGAACATTAACAGTATAGGCACCACCGTCATCGGCATAGTTACCGCGACCTGGTTTAAAGTTGGCCATTAAACAGCCTTTTGCATTTTTGATATACGGACCACCCCATGGGTAATCAGTACCGATCCTGCCGCCGCGAGCTGCATATTCGAATTCAGCTTCGGTTGGCAATTCGTACCGGCCTCTTGGAGGTAAGCCACGAGATTCTTTGTAAGCTTCGTTATAGCGTGTACGCCATACGGTGAAGGCTCTTGCCTGGCGCCATGTCACACCCACAACCGGATAGTTACGGTATGCCGGGTGAGAGAAATAGCTTTCAACCATTGGCTCGTTGGCAGCATAAGAGAAGTCACTTAACCAAACAAGGGTATCAGGGTAAACCGGAACAGTATCGCGGTAAATGAAGTCTGATCTCTTTTTGGATTTGTCGTTCTTATAGTCAGATGCGTCGCGCAGTTTAAATAAAGCGTAGTTGTATTTCAGCAGACGTACATCCAGTTCGTTTTTATCAAATACCCTGTCATCGCCCTGGTAATACATACCCTGCAATTTAGCAGCGTGAGCGGCATTACCTTTTTTACCGGCGTTGAATGAAAGCGGATAATGTTTTACGTAATTCCAGTTGATATATTTTTTACCGTTGGCGGCTTTCTGGCCTTTTGCGGGTTTCAGGTAATATTTTTCGTCGTGAAGGTAATTGGTGATAGCGATCGAGTCGCGCACCCAGTTTACAAATTGCCTGTATTTCGAGTTGGTGATCTCGGTTTCATCCATAAAGAATGCGTTTACAGTAACTTGTTTGGTTTGGGCAATTTGAGCAAATGTAACGTCCTGGTCGGTTTGACCCATCAAAAATGAGCCTGCGGGAATATAAACCATGCCGTACGGGACCTCGGCTCTGAATGACCTTTGCGCTACACCGGTCACCTCGCCTCTATCGCCACCTCTGCTACAGCTGCTTAGCAGCATAACTCCACCGGCCAAAACTGTTAATAAATAGTATATCTGCTTCATTTTTAATCTCTAATCAATTGTCTGGATATAACGAAATTATGCCCTTGTATATATAAAATCAGTTTAAGTTAATTAGAACACAAATATGTTGTTTTACTTGTAAAAACAATGCGCTAATCATAACAAATTTATAAATTAATAGTTTATCCGCACAAAACATATCAACTTATAAACTAATTAGTTACTACTCGCAGCTAATTTAATACAAGGCATTATACGTCCTGCAGCTATGAAAAGTTGCAGGACGTTGCTATAAAATCTTTAAAATTATTTGTTTACCATCTTAACATATTGCTCAAGAGCCATAGTCATTGATGGGGCGCCGGGAGTTGGTGCGGGGATATCTAAAATTAAGCCGGCATCTAATACCGCTTTGTGCGTAGTAGCACCAAAAGCAGCTATGCGGGTGTTATTTTGCTTAAAATCAGGAAAATTCTTATAAAGTGACTGGATGCTTGACGGGCTGAAGAAAGCCAGCACATCATAAAATACATCAGCCAGATCTGACAGATCACTGCACACCGTACGGAACAGTACTGCAGGAGTAAAGTTGTAACCGTTATCTAAAAGAAATTTTTGCGTTTCTTCGGCAGCTACATCCGAGCAAGGGTAAAGAAATTTTTCACCCGAGTGCTTTTTCAATACTTCAGCCAGGTCGGCCGCAGTCTGTTTACCAAAGAATATCTTTCTTTTACGATACTGAATATATTTTTGAAGATATAAAGCGATCGTCTCAGAAAGACAGAAGTACTTCATTTCAACCGGCACTTCAAAGCGCATCTCTTCGCAAATACGGAAAAAATGATCGGCTGAATTGCGGCTCGTAAAAATAACAGCAGTAAAATCAGGCAAATTGATCTTTTCTTTTCGGAAATCTTTCGCCGGCACACCCTCAACATGGATAAAAGATCTGAAGTCGATCTTTAAATTGTACTTCTTAGCCAGTTCGGCATAAGGGTTTTTATCATTCTCGGGCTTTGGTAAGGTAACCAGTATGCTTTTAACCTTTTTCTTTCTTTCTTCCAAAATCTGTAAAATATAAAAATCTAATACCTATATATTTAACGCCTTTATCAAAATTAAAACAGGGCAAATTTCGAGGGCACAAAGATAGACAATTAAATAGAACTTATGAAATAGAATACTAGAAACGATATTAACGCTGCTGCGCAGATACTGCCACACGAATATTACCACAGCTAAAACCAGTGCTATCCACAATATATAATTGATCAGTTCAGCTGTGAGCAGGCAAAAACATACCGTAACCGGTAAAAACACAAAGCCTATATTAAAATAGGTGAGATACAATGTTGACAAATATTCAGTAACCAGTTTATTGATATTGAACACAAAGCCCAGAAACTTTACGATCAGGAACTTAACAGCAAGCGCTATCAGGATAATGAGGGAAAACGACACAAAAAGCCGCACACCATTTATGCTATAATAAACTCCTTTATACTGCGCCAGTTGATAGAGGAATAAACCGAATATCAACCCAAACAACAAAAACAGCGCTATAAAAGTCCAGCCGTTAATAATGCTATCCTCCTTCCCTACTTGCGAGAGCACACGTTTACTATAAAACGACTGCCACACGCTTTCCACATCCTTACTCATAATGCGATTGAGCAAACCGGTATATAGCAGTAGCCCAATAATGGTAACGATAACCCATTGATCGCGGGTTTTGCGCGAATGACCTTCTTTCAGCAGACTTTTTGAAACATGAGGAATATCAAGAAAGTTGTTGCTCCCTTTATATAAATTAGTTTTTAATAAAGTATCCACAAGCAGATTGCGACGCAGAGGATTGCCCGGACGGATATAAACACTAGCCAGCGAGTCGGAGACAAACTGATCTCTTTGCTGCATGGCTAAGGCTACTGAATCGAGAAACGGGAGACGATTGGAGTTACTACCGGATATGGATGTATCATTATTCTGCAATAATGCAGAATCTTGTTGCGCATACGTATTACCTGCCAGAAGAGTAAAAAACAACAAGGCTATGGTAACAATACGCATATGATATACCAGGAGCGAATCAAAATCCTAGTGCAAAGTTACCTGAATATTTGATTGTTTCATCAATGGATATTTACTTTAGTGTTAAACAAAATATATTATTTGCCAGAATGAACACCAACCCCGTAAACCTTGCAGTACGATTTTTATTGGAAATAGCTATGTTAATCATATTAGGCTATTGGGGCTGGCATTTAAGCGGCACATGGCGATATATCGGAGTAGCAGGCTTGCCTATAATTGCAGCCACCTTGTGGGGCATATTCCGTATTCCCAATGATCCGAAGCCTGCGCCTGTCGCTATTCCCGGAATTCTTCGCTTGTTATTGGAACTGGGCTTATTTGGGTTCGCCAGCTGGGCTTTGTATGATCTTGGCTATTCGGCACTAAGTTTAATAGTGGCAAGTATCGTTGTAATACACTACATGGTATCTTATGATCGAACATGGGTTATGCTGAGAAACAAGCCTTATAGGGGCTTTATAAAGTAAATAAGCAGCCATTGAGGCTGCTTATTTACTTTATAAATCGAACTTATTATTTACGCGTTCCTTTCAACTTATGCAAAGTGAGAATCAACGTATCAATATCCGCACAGGTGTTATAAAAAGCTAAGGACGGCCTTACCGTACTTTCTAATCCAAACCTTCTTAATATAGGCTGCGCACAATGATGCCCTGATCGCACAGCAATTCCTTCCTGGTTTAGCGCATGGCCAACCTGCTCGGTGCTGTAACCGTCTAAAACGAAGGACATCACACTTGCTTTATCCGCAGCAGTTCCGATCAGTCTCAAGCCCGGAACTTCTCTCAAAAGCCTTGTGGCGTATTCCAGCAGGTAATGTTCGTACTGTGCTATCACATCGATACCTATACGGCTTACATAATCCAAAGCTGCGCCTAATCCAACAGCATCTGCTATATTACCGGTACCGGCTTCAAAACGCAGTGGCGCATTATGATATTGAGTATACTCAAAAGTCACATCCTTTATCATATTGCCGCCACCCTGCCATGGTTCGGTTTCGTTCAGCAGTTCCTCTTTGCCATATAATACTCCAATGCCTGTAGGACCAAATATCTTATGCCCGGAAAAAACAAACCAATCGGCATCCAGCGCCTGTACATCGGCCCGCATATGCGAAACCGACTGTGCGCCATCCAGCAATACTTTTGCGCCGGCCTGGTGCGCCATATCGATTATTTGTTTTGCAGGGGTGATTGTCCCAAGCGCATTAGATACTTGTGAAAAAGAAACTAACCGTGTTTTAGGGCCAAGCAGCTTGGAGTATTCGCCCAATATTACCTGTCCGCTATCATCAACCGGGATCACCTTTATCTTCAAACCCTTCTTAGCTGCCAATTGCTGCCACGGAACAATATTGGCATGATGTTCCAAATGACTCAGGATGATCTCATCACCAGCTTTGAGATATTGCTCTCCCCAGGTTTTGGCCACCAGATTAATAGCCTCGGTAGTGCCCCGAACGAAAACTATTTCATTTGCCGAATTGGCATTCAGGAACGTTTTTACTTTTTTCCGGGCTTCTTCATAAGCATCAGTTGCCCGTGCAGCCAGTTCATGCGCAGCACGGTGAATGTTTGAGTTTTCGTGCTCATAAAAATAGCTGATACGGTCTATCACCTGCCTCGGCTTTTGCGTGGTGGCTGCATTGTCCAGCCATATCAACGGCTTGCCATTCACCCGCTCCTGCAAGATCGGGAAATCCAGTTTTATCCGGTTGACATCAAACGAATGTCCTCCTTTAGCTTGCTCCTGCGCTGGTTGAACAGACCCGAGGGCCGTCCTAACATGATTCCTTTCATTCAGGAAATAAAATCCGGAAGCCGCAGGAGTGTAAGGCAATTGCTGATCGGGGAATGATGTATCGATCCCTTTTAATAATTCAAGCAATTCCGTCTCAAAAGGCTGCTCGGTATAGTAAGGCAAGCTTTGCAGCGAGGATGGCAACGCGTAATTATTAGTAGATTGAAGTGGTGTCTTCAGATCAAATTGGGTAAAACCATTCACATTCTCCAGGTACGAGGAATATTGGCTACCCGATGGCTGTTGTGCTGCCTTACCTGCGCTCTGCTTATTTGGATCGGGGAAACTTGTTTGTGGGTTTTTCAGATCAACTGCATTATGCTGTTCTATAGCAGATGGTGATATTCCACTTCCTGCGACCGACTCAGGGACATGACCTAAGCCAGTAGTGTTTGGATCGGGCAAGCTGGTTTGCGGATTCTTTACATCTACCGAATTGCCATGCTCAAAACCAGACGGAGAAATCCCGCTACCAGCTACAGATTGCGGCACGTTGCCCAAACCTGTACTATTAGGGTCAGGCAGACTGGTTTGCGGATTTTTTATATCAACCTCATTACCATGATTAAATGCTGATGGCGATTTACCACTCCCCGCAACAGATTGCGGAACATTCCCTAATCCTGTACTATTAGGATCGGGTAAAGCGGTCTGCGGATTTTTTACATCAAACGCATTGGTCTGGTTAATTGCCGATGGCGATATGCCACTACCCGCTACCGATTGTGGTATAGATCCCAAACCGATCATGTGCGAGCCCGGGAGAACCGGTTGAGGGTTTCGCAAGTCGATAGAGTTTGGGTTGCTGATAGCTGAAGACGATACGCCCACTCCACCCACAGAAAAAGGCACCTGCCCCATGCCGATAGATTGAGGCGATGGCATAAACGGTTGCGCATGCGGCACATCGACGCCATTTATTGCGTTGGTATAAGATGGTGATATTCCGCTTCCGGCGATAGAGTTGGGTATCCCGGAAAGGCCCTGAGAGCCAACACCCGGCAGATCAACCGGGATATTGCCTGAACCTAAGTTGCCATATTGCTGTACCGAACCTGCGTCAAAAGACGGCTGAGTAGATTGCTGTGCGTTCAAGCCTTCAGGAACAGTACCAGGCAAAGCCGAGAAAAACTGGTTAGCCAGTTTCTCTAAGGCCGTAATGTCGGGTAACCCTTCAGGATATTCATTGGTACTCATAGTAATTTCCTATTTCGACATCCTCTAATACGGCGATGGCATCATCAACCAAAACAGCTAACGAGCAATATAATGAAACAAGATAGGACGCGATAGCTTTGCTGTTGATTCCCATAAAACGCACCGAAAGACCCGGCGACTGCTCGCCCGGTAAGCCCGGCTGGTATAAGCCGACTACGCCCTGCCTGCTTTCACCTGTGCGCAGCAATATGATCTTTGTCTTCCCGTTTACGACCGGCACTTTGTCAGAAGGAATTAACGGTAAACCCCGCCAGGTTAAGAATTGCGAGCCAAATAGCGATATGGTTGGCGGAGGGACACCTCTGCGGGTACATTCGCGGCCAAATGCAGCTATTGCTTTTGGGTGCAGCAGGAAAAATCCCGGTTCTTTCCAAACCTTGGCGATCAGGTCGTCCAGATCGTCCGGCGTTGGCGCGCCTTTGCGGGTTTTGATATGCTGTGATGGGGCAATGCTATTCAATAAGCCGTAATCCTTGTTATTGATCAACTCACTTTCCTGGCGTTCTTTTACAATTTCAATAGTCAGGCGTAGCTGCTCGCTGATCTGGTTATAAGGCTTGCTATACAGATCGGATACGCGGGTGTGCACATCTAATACTGTATTTACGGCGCTCAGGTTATACTCACGCGGATTTTCTACATAGTCCACGAAAGTTGAAGGCAACGCGCGCTCATCACGGGCAGAGCAATCTACCTCGACATTTTCGGCATCTTTGACTTTGTTCAAACGGTAAACACCTGATTCCACCGGTATCCAGCTCATTAAATGGGTCAGCCATCTTGGGGAAATAGAGGATAACTGGGGTACTGTTCTGGTAGCAATCGCCAACTGTCTCGCGGCGACGTCGCCAAGGGCGGTTTGCTTAGGTTTTTCTTCGGCCATAAAAATAAAAGTTTAATTATTAGTAGATATCAATTTTCGTTCAAGGTACAGCAAAGGCTCTAAAATTAATCAACAGCAACTATCTAATTTTTAACAAATTAAGTCTACAATCTCTGCACTACAAGTATACTATATTAAATCGATAGATTTTATATAGTATTTGCATTTTATTTTTAAACACAGTTAAAATTTTGCGCTGTAGGGGAAAAATTGAATAAAAGTCCGAACTAAATGAAATGGGCCAAAAGCAACGGGCAGTTAACTGTGAAAAAGCAATAGAACCTGGATATTAAATCGATATTTTACTTAAGGTAAGGTTGCATTTCTTTGACCGAAGGGACGATGTAGTGGGTAAATGCGGTATAGATATCAACTCCTGTTTTATTTAGAGTATAATTACCGCCAGTAAATACAAGCACTATATCCATAGACCGCCAAAAAATGATCAGCTGCCCGCCCTTGCCTATGGCGAAAGGAAGATCAGTTTTGTATCCGGGTAGTGTAAGCGGATGCGTCCAAAATTGAGAACCATAACCCCGGACTATTTTGGGGCTTTCCGATGGCCTGAGCACCTGGGTACTTAACGATTGTTTAACCCAATCTGTATCTAAGACCTGCATGTTACCCCATTTGCCATCGTTCATATACAAAAGCCCGAATTTGGCCAAGTCCCGCGACCTTAACCGAAGCCCCCATGCAGCAGCAGTTATATCCTTATCCTTTAGCATGGGTTCCCAGGTATATTTTTTGATGCCCAAAGGGGCAAACAAGTTCTTCGCGGCAAACCGATCCAGTCTTTGGCCGGTAGCCTTCCTTAATATTTCTCCCAGAAGCGTAGCACTCGCGGCGCTATAATTCCAGGTTGTGCCCGGAACGGAGGTAAGCTTACGACTTAATATAAATTGGACCGGGTCGTCGCTTCCGTCCATTTGTATTTCGCTGTTTTTAGGATCGAGGTAAGGAGTGTCTTCATTCCAATCCAAGCCACTGGTCATCGTCAACAAATTCCGGATCGTTATTTTTCGCTTAGCTGCATCGAAATACCGGACATATCCCGGGAAATAGGGATAAATGGATTCGTCGATGCTCTTAATAAAACCTTGTTTTATGGCAATACCTATACAGGCCGAGGTAAAGCTTTTTGAAATGCTCCTGCAGTCGTGCAGATCATCGATCGTGTGGTCAACATAACCCGCCTGCCCTTTAGCTACTATTTCATCTTCACCGGCAAAATAATTTTCATAGATGAGTTTGCCGTGCCTAAGGATGAGCATGCTGTGGATATTTGGATAGGTGTTATCCAGTATTAGTTTGGTAAGCGCTACAATCCTGCCTGTGTCCATCCCGTTATTGTACATGGCATCTACAGGCAGTCCATCGGGAAGCTGTTTGGGTGTTATATATGAATACGCTGTGGAGCGGTAATGGCGGTGGCAACTGATCAATGCAGAAGATACCAATACGAATAGTAAAAAAGCGCCCGTTGCTTTTTTCATTTGTGTTTTTAGTTTAAGCTAAGTCCTGGAGCCAAGAAGGTTCAACCGGTTGCTTTTAAACAACAAAGGAGATACCAAACTACCAATGAATTGTATATCAAATAGTTGCAATGAGCATAAAATCAACCCGTTCGGAACTGATACAGCAACTGTTCAATTTTGATGCATCATAAATGGGGCATATAACTTTACAACATTTCAACCTTACAACTTTCTGTACCTTTGCCGAATGGCAGGCATCTATATACATATTCCTTTTTGCAAACAGGCTTGTCATTATTGCGATTTCCATTTCAGTACATCGCTGACTTACAAAGAAGAGTTGCTAAAGGCATTGCAGCAGGAAATCCGTCTTCAAAAAGATTTCCTGAATAGCGAGACTATTGAAACCATCTATTTTGGAGGAGGCACACCCTCGCTTTTAGAAGGAGAAAAAATCAATCAGCTGATAAATACAATTACCGATCTGCATTCGGTATCGTCAGCTGCGGAAATTACCCTTGAAGCTAATCCTGATGACCTCGATTTAAAAAAGCTAAAAGAGTTAAAGCAAACACCTGTCAATCGTTTCAGCATAGGTATACAATCATTTTTTGATGATGATCTGATGTGGATGAACCGGGCTCATCGTTCAAATGAAGCGGAGTCATCTGTAAAGCGTGCACAGGATGCGGGATTTGAAAACATCACGGTCGACCTGATCTATGGCTATCCCCTGCTGACTGATGCCAAATGGAAGTTTAACCTGGATAAAGTTTTTGAGTTTCAGGTTCCTCATATATCAGCATATTCCATGACGGTTGAACCACGCACGGCTTTGGCATCATTTATCAAAAACAAAAAACAAGCGCCGATGAATGAGGAGCAAAGCTCGGAGCAGTTTATCCAACTGATGGAAGCTATGCAGGCACAGGGTTTTGAGCATTATGAAATATCCAACTTCTGTAAACCGGGGCATTATTCAAGGCATAACACCAATTACTGGAAAGGCGTAAAATACCTGGGGATAGGTCCTTCGGCACATTCTTATGATGGTGAGAAACGCCAGTGGAACATTGCTAATAATGCCAAATACATTCAATCTATTGAGAAAAAAACGGTCCCAGCAGAAATCGAAATTTTGACTGAAGAAAACCGCCTTAACGAATATATCATGACTTCGCTTCGTACCCAATGGGGCTTAAAGTTGGAACAATTAAATACTATCGCAAAAGGCGCGTCCGAACCTTTACTAAATGAAGCCGAAGAGTTCCTGGAAAAAGGTTGGATCACTCAAAAAGATCAGGTTATTTACCTTACTCAAACCGGGAAATTATACGCAGATCATATCGCGTCTGAGTTGTTTTTCTAAAAGGTCTAAACAAAGTCGTCATTGCTGCAACGAAGTAGAGACGCGATGCGTCTCTAAGTAGGACATTCAATGGAGCATAAAGTATAAGCTGAACGGTCCTTAAGAAATACCTGCTCCCTGATCTGCATAGCATAGAGATTGCTTCGTTCCTCGCAATAACGCTCGTTTATTTTTAATTATAATTAATTGAATATCAATTCAATATACAATTAATTAATCTATTAAAAATCCGTCCCATCTCCATCCCCGTATCTTCTTTCAAATAACCTACAAACAAAAAACTAAATGAGCCTGCCAATTAGCTGCAGCACAAGAAATTTCTCCTGGCAGGATCATTTAACAATTTAAAAACCAAACAATTGAAATGAAAAAAATCATTATCGCAGTCATTGCAATGGCAGCTGTTGCAATCGCTCCTAAAAGTCACGCTCAAACCAAAATGGTAGGTGGCGCCGCTATGTATCCTACAAAAAACATTGTAGAAAATGCTGTGAATTCAAAAGACCACACCACACTGGTTGCTGCTGTTAAGGCTGCCGGATTGGTAGAAACTTTGGAATCAACCGGACCATTTACCGTATTTGCTCCTACCAATGAAGCATTTAATAAACTTCCTGCCGGAACCGTTGACAACCTGGTAAAACCAGAGAACAAAGAAATGCTGACCAAAATTTTGACCTACCATGTTGTTTCGGGCCGTTTAAGTTCTGAAGAACTATGGGCCAAAGTAAAAGCAGGTAACGGCAAAGCTGAGCTAACCACCGTTCAAGGCGGCAAGCTTACCGTAATGGCAAAAGGCAAAAAACTATACCTGATTGACGAAAAAGGTGGCCAATCATGGATCACTATTGCTGACGTAAATCAAAGCAATGGCGTTATTCACGTGGTGAACACAGTACTTATGCCGAATTAGTCTAGTTGGCAGTGTGCAGTTGGCAGTGTGCATTTTACTTAATTTAACTCTGCCCACTGCAAACTAATAACTGCAAACTGAACAAAAGCCCGGAGCGCAAGCCACCCGGGCTTTTTCTGTATAAAACCGTACCTGTTATATAAATGACGAAAATATTAATGTCTATAAATCGTTATCTTGCTATCTTTGACGAATATTGCCTAAAAGGACCCTCTCCTGGCGGCTAATATTAACAAGTGACTTGAGACAATTCATATGAGTTTTATCCTCCGCCCTATTGATACTGTAGATACGATCAGTCCTGCAGATTTCACCGAAAACTATTTAAAGCCGCGTCGCCCGTTAATAATAAAAGGCCTGACAAAAGACTGGCCAGCCCGCGAGAAATGGACACCGGAATATTTGAAACAGGTAGTAGGGAACAAAGTGGTGCCTTTATATGATAACTCAAAAGCTGATCCTTCAAAGCCTATCAATGCAAAAGCGGCAGAGATGCCTTTTAATGAATATATCGATCTGATCAGAAGTCAGCCTACTGAGCTTCGTATCTTCTTCTTTAACATTTTCAAACAGGCGCCAGAGTTGATCAATGATATAAAACTGCCAAAAGATCTGATGGGTGGCTTTATAGAAAGCATGCCTGCCATGTTTTTTGGTGGATCGAATTCGGTTACTTTCCTGCATTACGATATTGACCTTCCCCATATTTTTCATACGCATTTTATTGGCCGCAAGCATGTGATCTTGTTTGAGAATAAATGGAAGCGCCGTTTATACTGCTTGCCGAATGCCACTTATGCGTTGGAAGATTATGATGTATTAAACCCTGATACAGAAAAATTCCCCGCATTAGAGGGAGTCGAAGGTATAGAAGCTTTCCTTGAACACGGCGATACGTTATTTATGCCAACCGGCTGGTGGCATTGGATGAAATACCTGGAGGGTTCTTATTCATTAAGTCTCCGAGCATGGGATGCATCACTTACCCGCAAAGCTGCCAGTTTATACAACCTGGCTATTAAAGGCGGTGTCGATAGCTTGCTTAAAATGACCTTTAAAGGCGATTATGCACGTTACCGCGAAAAAGTTGCTATTAAATGGGCGAATCGGGCGCTAGCGGCTGGGAAACCATACTAAAAACACAAAGACACAATGCATTGCGTCTCTACGATAATATTCCTCTTTCATTATAGCGATCGGTTTAAAACCCATCGCTATAATGAAACCAAAAGCTTACTTCTTCAAACCATTCAATTTACTCCTCGTATCCTCTGTCTCCTGTATACTTAATGATTTGGTAAAAGCTTCAATAGCCTTTTGTTTATCACCGGCCGCTACGTAGTAATCGCCGAGACTGTCAAAGGCATTTCCGCTATTAGGGTACATTTGTGTATTGCGGATAAACAATTTATAAGCCACGTCCATTTTGTGCCGCCCCATACAATCATAAGCCAGTTCGTTTACTGAATTTTCTGTTGGGAGTACGGTATATCCCATTCTTTCGGAAACCATTTTATAGTGAGCTGCCAGAACTGCATCTTCATCCAATTCCGGGTGACCGCTAAACTGGCTGGTTCTGAACGGGTAAAAATTAAACAGAAAACGCAAAGCATCGTATTCCGAGATCAACTCAACCGTGCCATGGCGTTCGTTAGAGTAAAACTTTGATGACCAGTTCAAACCAACCGGCTTCTTATCTCTCAAAAAATGCACAAACGGCAATACCGCTTGTGTAACGGGAGCTATCATACCACCAGTATCTTTTAAAATGGATATAGTATCCATCCCCGGCGGAATATTATTGGCGATACCTACAAACAGCGATTTATTCTTAAGATCGAGCTTCGATATCCCAACGTCCTGCTTTTTGATCCACCTCTGCTGATCCCACCACAGACTGGGGTCTAAAGCGATATACGAATTAAATAATTTGGTATGATTGAAAAAAGCATTTACGACTGCCAGTCCGCCTAAGGAATGCCCACTGATCATCCGGTAGCTTGCGGTAGGATATTTTGATTCAACATAAGGCATTAATTCTTTCTCTATAAAGCTGAAAAAAGCTTTACCTCCTCCTGATAACCTTGCATCGCCCGCATTCACTATAGCGCTCGGACTAACTTTGGTTGGTGTCAGGTCACGTTCACGGAAGCTGTGACCCATATTATCGATCCCGACAACGATCATTGGCGGTATTAAACCACTCATTTGCTCAGACATAGCAACGGCAGACTGAAAATGATCTTCACCATCGAATATATAAAGCACCGGGTAACGTTGATTTTTATCACCTTCCGGAACATGCACCCGGACAGCCCGCTTTTCATTCAGGATTTTAGAATAGACTGTATCTATGGTACCAATAACAATACGATTATCTTTTTGAGCATAGGCTGACAAGCCAGCCAATAAGAATATCAGGAGTAGTAATTTTTTCATTTTAATAAGCTTTAACTTTTTTACCATCGGCCACTACCGGACTAAATGGATGCGCCAGGAATGCGGCAAGCAATTCATCCCCTTCCTTTGTGTTCAATAGCGGGCCATGAGTTTTATCGATAAACAGCAACCGCTGACTGTTGGGCATATAATGATGGATCAGATCATTGTAATATGGCCTGCAATAAGGATCGGTATCCCCTGAGCTCAACAATACAGGCAAGTGCGAATACACCGGCGTCTTGGCTATCGGGTCGACCGACTTCACTTTCCAGCAATCGCATATCGGATGGTTGGCATCGTTAAAATGATACCCGGCAAAGTACGGGAACATGATATTCTGCTTGTCGATCACCTTCTGATCCGCGTAATTGATCTGCTCCGAGCAATACATCGAGAAACGCATACCCTGAGTGGAAGTTCCGGAACCAAACACGCCGTCGAAATATTCCGTCATATAGCCTTTTAGATTTCCGGCCATTAATTGTGTAATGATATAAGGTACATTTTTTAACTCCCGGTTGGATTGAAGTTTATTCATTAATACATAGATTAACTCATCGCGGGTGTAATTAATGCTAATGCTGTCTGGCTTGTATTTT
>Ga0105240_10005100_pt1 | contig 19679 bp, 18 predicted proteins | sample KBSC54metaG_FD_80426 | JGI IMG/M metagenome (GOLD analysis project Ga0105240, IMG submission 80426) | Corn rhizosphere microbial communities from Kellogg Biological Station, Michigan, USA - KBS C5-4 metaG | ecosystem: Host-associated > Plants > Roots > Rhizosphere > Soil | place: Michigan, USA... | reverse complement strand
TGGTCGGCCAGAACATCATCCCACGGCGCTACGACCCCCTGGTCGATGGTCTCGATGCCCGCAAGATTCAGTCCAAACTCGACGAGCTGCACTCGGGCGTCCGCAGTAGTGTCGAGTCCATGCCAGCGCATTGGGATTACATCCGCGCGCGGGCGGGACGTTCGCCGCTCCTCGCAGGATAAAAATTTGTGAATTTGTCACTCCACCCGATGCGGCATTTTTCGGTTATATGCTGCCTTGCACAAACGCAAGGGATTCGGGCGCCGTGTCGCCAAAGACGCCACCAGAGCACAGCGCAGGCAGCCTTTCGGGACTAGACGACCGCTTTCGCCTCACCATGCGAACCAGCATGGTCAGTGAGTTTCGGGACGCGGCGGGCAGGCTGGGCGCGGTCGAATTCAGCCGCGACTTCACCACCACGGGGGCCATGCGCAATGCGTTGTCCCAAATCCCTGGCGTCGCATTCGAGCTTCATGGCGATTCACCACAATCTCTCGGTCCGATGCGCTTCAAGTTCAAAGATCGGCTGTATGAAATATCAGCCCCGTATAAGGACGTGCGCATCGCCGCCGTCGAAAGGGGAGCGGCCTACCGCGAGACCGACGACCTCCTGCGGCTGTTGGCTGAGCGCCTGCTGCCGAAATGGCGGAACCGCGCGCAGGCGCGGTTCTACCGGAACGGATAACCGACCCGCCGCAGGTCAGCCGCAGCAAGCCCTACGCCTTCGCGGTCCTTGCTTCGGCCAGGTTGAACGGCAGCTTGCGGAGCTTGATCCCCGTGGCCGCGCGTACGGCATTCGCCACCGCCGGTGCGATCGGCGGCAACCCGGGCTCACCCACACCGGTCGGCGCATTCGTCGACGGCAGGATATGCACCTCGATGTCACGTGGCATTTCGTTGATCCGTAATACCGCGTACTGGTGGAAGTTGGTTTGATCGACGTGGCCGTCACTCAGGGTGATCTTTCCGTGCAGCGCTGCCGCCAGACCGTAGCCAATGCCACTCTGCATCTGCGCACGGATGACGTCGGGGTTCACCGCAATCCCGCAATCCAACGCGCACACGACGCGATCAACCGTGATGGTATCGCCGACCACTGTAACTTCCGCGACCTGCGCTACGATGGTGTTGAACGATTCCTGTATGGCGACGCCTCGTCCTCGACCCTTTTCCTTTGAGAAGGGCTTGTCCCAGCCGGCCTTTTCAGCCACCAGGCGCAGTACCGCCGCATGCCGGGGATACTTCTTCTCCAGGTGCGCCAGTCGGAAAGCCACCGGGTCCTGGCCCGCAGCCTCAGCCAACTCGTCAAACACAATCTCCTTGGAGACTGCGGTATGGGAATGACCTACCGAGCGCCACCAGAGCACCGGCACGGCACTCTTGGGCTGACTCCAGGCGACGTGGACATTCTCGATCTCGTACTGCTCGGCGGCATGACCTTCGACAGCCGTCGGATCGAGACCCTCCTTCATCATGGCCGCGAAGGGCGTCCCGGCCATGATCGACTGCCCGACAAAGCGCTGTTTGTAGGCCACCACCTTGCCGTCCTTACCGATACCCGCCGTGATGTGGTGGTAATTCATGGGTCGGTAGCGTCCGCCCATGATGTCATCCTCACGAGTCCAGATGAGCCGCACGGGATACTTGCCACCGACGGCCTTCGCGATCGAGGCCGCTTCCGCGATGTAATCCGACTCGGCATTCGCGCGCCGGCCGAACGTACCACCCGCGGCCAGGGTGTTGATAAACACCTGGTCCGGCTTCAGCCCCACGGCCGTGGCAGCATTCAACTGGTCAATGGTCTGGAACTGGCAGCCCGCCCAGATCTCGCACTTGTCAGGACTCAGGCGGACGACGGCGGTCAGGGGCTCCATGGGCGCATGCGCCAGGTAGGGGAATTCGAACTCCGCCTCGATGGTATGGGTCGCGGACTTCAACGCTGCGTCCACATCACCCGCCTGGGCCGCTTTGGCGGTCTCGGGCGCCTGGGCCAACTTGCGGTATTCCTCGAAAATCTGCCCAGTACTGCGCGTTTCGGCACCGGTGTCGTCCCAGGTGACTTGCAACACCTCGCGCCCCTTCTTCGCCGACCACGTGTCGCGGCCGATGACGGCCACACCCCGCGGAACCTGCACCACATCCACCACGCCCGGAACTGCCTTCGCCTGGGTAGCGTCGAAAGAAACCACCTTGCCGCCGAAGCGCGCGGGGCGTTTGATGACGGCCGTCATCATCCCCGGCAACATGACATCGATGGCGAACTGCTGTTGGCCCGAGGATTTGGCGCGGCTGTCGAGGCGCGGCAGCTTGTCACGGCCGATGAGCTTGAACTGGCTCGGATCCTTCAACTTCACATCGGTCGGTACCGGCACTTTCGCCGCGCGCGCGGCCAGCTCGCCGAAGGTCGCCTTTTTCCCCGATTTCTCGTGCGACACCACGCCCTCGCTGACGGTGACTTCAGCGGCAGGCACTTTCCACTCCGACGCCGCGGCGGAAACCAACATGGCACGCGCGGTGGCACCGGCCTGGCGCAGTTGCATCCAGGAGTTGGCAATGGCGGTCGAGCCGCCGGTTCCCTGGACACTGCCCTTCGGATCGAAAGCGAAATTTCCGTACATCGGGACGCGCGCCGGGGAGGATTCGACCCGCATCTGGGACCACGAGGCATCCAACTCCTCGGCCAACACCGCGGGCAGCCCGGTCCAGACACCCTGCCCGGCCTCGACGTGCTTGGATATCACGGTCACCGTGTTGTCGGGATCGACGCGGACGAACGGCATGGCGAGCGCGGCGTTCGAGCCCGTGCCGGCGGCGGCCGCGGCCGGACTCTGCTCCGGCAGGAGCGCGCCGAGAGTCAGCCCGGCACCTGCGAGCGAGGTGAACTTCAGAAAATCCCGTCGCGTCACCTCCGCGGAGGCCGCGCCGGGGAATACGGACATCGGGTCTTTCAGATGGCGAAAGTACATGGTGAGATCCTTCAGCCCTTGGACGCTTCGGGCAGAGCGCCGGCGGCTTCGTGAATGGCGTTGCGAATGCGCGCGTAGGTCGCGCAGCGGCAGATGTTGCCGGCCATCGCGGCGTCAATATCACGATCGGTTGGTTTCGCATTCGTGGCCAACAGGGCGGCGGCGGACATGATCTGTCCGCTCTGACAGTAGCCGCACTGGGGAACATCCAGGTTCACCCAGGCATGTTGGACCGCCTTGCCCGAAGGCGTGCTCAGACCTTCGATGGTCGTGACATTCTTGCCCTCCACCGCCGATACCGGGGTGACGCAGGAACGTACCGCCTGCCCATCGATGTGCACGGTGCACGCTCCGCAAAGAGCCATGCCGCAACCAAACTTGGTTCCCGTGAGCTGCAAGTGATCCCGGATCGCCCACAACAGCGGCATGTTCGGATCGATATCGAGCTCGTGGCTCTGATTGTTGACGGTCAACTTGACGGACATGGAAGGGCCTCCGACTGGAGCGAACGCTCCAGTCCTCATTGTTGTCGTGCGCGCGTAGGGTACTCCATCTCCCGTTAGGGAGAGCGCGGGCGATAGCGTTGGAACCAGTCGAGTATAGCGCTCGCCTTGGCAGCCGATTGTGAGGGCCGCGCGGCGAGGCCGCCATGCGATGCACCCGGCACTTTCACCAACGCAGTCGGAATGCCGCGCAGTTTCAACGCCTCGTAATACTGCTCGGAATCGCTCACCGGCGTACGGAAATCCTGGTCTCCGACGACGACCAACGTAGGCGTGGTCACCTTCCCCACCAGCGCCAGTGGCGAATGTTTCCAATAATCCTGCGGATCTTCCCAAGGCTGCTTGCCGAACCAGTATTTCGGCACATAGTTGGCAATGTCGGTGGTCAGCGAGAAGCTCGCCCAATTGATCACTGGCTTTTGCGCAGCCGCGGCGCGGAAGCGCGGGGTCTGGCCGACAATCCAGGCGGTTAAGACGCCGCCGCCCGAACCACCGGTGACGAACAGCTCATCCGGATCCGCCACACCGTTGGTTATGGCCGTATCTACCGCACTCATCAGGTCGTCATAGTCGTGACTGGGGTAGTCATGGTTGATTTGATCCGCGAACTCCTCGCCGTAGGAGGTCGAGCCGCGCGGATTGCCATACACCACGACATAGCCCGCCGCGGCGTAGAGCTGATCATCGGTGGAGAACACCGGGCCGTAACTGGCAAACGGGCCGCCGTGAATCTCCAGGATCAAGGGATATTTCTTGCCCGCCACGTAGTCCGGCGGCAACACCATCCAGGCATCGATGGGTTGTTTGTCAAAAGAGGAGGTTACGACCAAGGGCTTTACCGCGCCAAGTTTCTTGCCGGCAAACAGATCGTCGTTCAGATGCGTCACTCGCGTGACACGGCCATGATTCACCACCGACAGATCCGGCGGATGCGTCGGGTCACCGCCTGTAAAGGCCAGCGTGCCACCGGCGGCGACGGAAAACTGGCCGCCCGAATACGGGCGATCCAACTCACCGCCGGCGAGACCCGCGGCAATCGGCTCGACGCGCCCGTTCAGACCCAGGCGAGCGACCTTGGTGATCGCCTTGTCGACGTAACGGATGTACAGGCTGCGGCCGTCGGCAGCCCATTCCAACTCATCGATGGTGCGATCCAGATTGTCGCTGATGGAACGTATATTCTGGCCATCGCGATCCATCACATACACGCGCCCGTTCTGATAGCCGAGGAAGCGATCCTCGAATCCCACGTAGGCGATCTTCGAGCCGTCCGGCGCTACCTTCGGTTGTTGGGACGGCCCCTTGTTATGAGTGATCTGGGTCAGCGTGGCATCCGCCACCGACACACTGAAGACCTGCGAGGTGATCGGGTCGATACGCCAGTTCTCGGCATGGTTGCTACTGAACAGGATGGAGCGGCTGTCAGGGGCCCACGACGGCGGCCCGTCCTCGTTGTAGGCACCGAAAGTGAGTTGACGAGGAGCACCGCCGTCCGCGGATACGACAAACAGGTGTGTGTAGCCCGGCTTCAGATAGCCGGCGCCGTCGAAGCGATACGTGACATCGGTAATCACCGTCAACGGATCCGCCCAGTGCGCCCCCTCGGGTTTCGGCGGAGCCTCGCCGAGCTTCGGCTTCTCCTCGGGCACCAGCATGGTAAAGCCGATGTAACGGCCATCCGGAGACCAGGCCAGGTCATTCGGCGCCTCGGTGAGATCGGTGATCCGCGCGGACACGCCTGTTTGCATCCAACGGATAAAGAGTTGTGGCTGACCGCCTTCGGAGGTCGAGACATAGGCCAGACGCTTGCCATCCGGGGACCAACGAGGTGAGAAATACGAGCCCGGCCCAGTGGCCACCGGAGTCTGCACACCGGTATCCAGGTCCGCGAGCCACAGCGTCGAGCGCGCATGGTCGGTCATGATGTCGTAGGACATCCGCACATAAGCGACCGCGTGCCCGTCCGGGCGAACGCGGGGGCTTTCCACCCATTGCAGGTCAAAAATATTCCGGGCGGTGAAAGTATGTGACGGCCCGGTCGCAGGTGTCGCCACCACAGGCTGCACCGTGGCAGTGATCAGAAGGACGCATCCAAGGACAGAACAACGCATGCACGCTCCCTTTTTGGGGTCGGCAAGGAACGCCAACCCCTTGTCAAGGCAGCAATCCTAGCCTTGGGCGTACCCGGGACGCACGGTCTCGAGCGAAACATGCGGCCGGTGGTATGCCCGGGCGTGTCACCCTGAGACAGGGCAGCCGCGTTGAGGGACGGTATGAGAAACATCGCGATCCTGGCCGTAGCGGGCGCCATGGCACTGCCCGCCGGGGCGGCAGCGAGCAGTGCGCTGTCGCGTGAGGACATTCAGTGGCTGGACCGTGTCACCTATGGCCCGGACACCGCGACACTGAATGAGTACCAGAAGCTCGGCCGGCGGCGTTTTCTGGACGAGCAGCTCCACCCCGGAGAGGTGCGGCTTCCCCCGCAGGTGAACGCGGAAATCGGTTCGCTGGATATTTCCCACCAGGACGGCGCCGAGCTGCTGGCCTATGTCAATCGGGAGAACCAACGCATCAACGCCATCGCGGACGATGCGCAGAAGCAGGCCGAGCGCAAAGCCCTCAACGACAAGGGCAACAAGCTGGCCTACGAGGCCGCGCGCCGCGAGATCTTACGGGCGTTATATTCTCCGGCGCAACTCCAGGAGCAGTTGACGTGGCTGTGGTTGGATCACTTCAGCGTGTTCCAATATAAAGCCAACGACCCCTGGCTGGTGGGTGACTACGCGGAAAGAGCGATCCGGCCGCATGCGCTCGGTCACTTCAGGGAGCTGGTCATGGCGACGCTCACCCATCCCGCGATGTTGCAGTACCTGGACAACGCGCAAAACGCCAATGGCCATATCAACGAGAACTACGCCCGTGAATTGATGGAATTACATACGCTGGGCGTGGGCTCGGGTTATACCCAACAGGACATTCAGGAGCTGGCGCGGATCCTGACCGGCGTCGGCGTCAACGCCTCCGGCAACGAGCCCAAGTTGAAACCCGAGTGGCAGGCACTCTATCGGCACCAGGGCGCATTCGAGTTCAACCCGGCACGCCATGATTTCGGCTCCAAGACGCTGCTCGGACAGCACGTCAACGGCCGTGGATTCGACGAGGTGGAACAGGCGGTCGAGCTGATCGTGTCGCAACCGGCCTGCGCCCGGTTCGTCTCGCACAAGCTGGCGGTGTACTTCGTCTCCGACAATCCGCCGCCCTCACTCATCGATCGCATGGCGAAGACCTTCCAGAAAACCCACGGCGACATTGCCGGCGTACTGGAGACGATGTTCAAGTCGCGCGAGTTCGCGGCTTCGCTCGGCGGGAAATTCAAGGATCCGATGCACTTCGTGGTGTCCACGGTGCGCCTCGCCTATGACGGGAAGCCCATACTCAACACTCATCCGATCACGAATTGGCTGAATGCCTTGGGCGAGCCCCTGTTCGGGCGCCAGACACCGGATGGCTTTCCACTGACCGAGAGCGGCTGGGCCAGCTCGGGGCAGATCAGCCGTCGTTTCGAGATCGCGCGAGCCATCGGCAATGGCAACGGCGGACTGTTCGATCCGGAAGACGGCACGGCGGCCACCACGACCGGATTTCCGCAGCTTTCCAACAGGCTGTATTTCACCGCCCTGGAGCCCTTCCTGTCCGCGAATGCGCGCACCGCGTTGAATCGCGCCGGATCGCAGCTCGAGTGGAATACCTTCCTGCTGGCATCGCCGGATTTTAACTACCGCTAGGACTGCAGTCATGAAACGACGCGTGTTTTTGCAGTTATTGGGCGCGGCCGCCCCGGCCCTCACCTTCTCCGGCCGGTTGTTCGCGGCCCCGCCCGGCTCGCCGCGATTCCTGCTGGTCTTTCTGCGCGGCGGCTATGACTGCGCCAACATCGTGATTCCTTACTCGAGCTCGTTCTACTATGAGACCCGGCCCAACATCGCGGTGCCGAAGCCCAACGGCCAGGACGGTGCCGTGGAGTTGGATTCGGACTGGGCCCTGGCGCCCATTCTGCGGCCATCGATCGCCCCTCTGTACGCCCAGCGCCAGGCCCTGTTCATTCCGTTTGCCGGCACCGACGATCTGTCGCGGAGTCATTTCGAAACCCAGGACAGCATCGAGCTGGGCCAGCCGACCCAGGGCTCGCACGATCTGCGGTCGGGCTTTCTCGCCCGGCTCGCCGCCGTCGTCAATGACTCGTGCCCGATCTCGTTCACTGATTCCTTACCGGTTTGCTTTCGCGGCGACTCGGATGTTCCCAACATTTCCCTGAAGGGTGTCGGGAAACCCGTCTTCGATACACGCCAGGCTGCCATTCTCGCGGACATGTATGCCGGTCACCACCTGCAACAGGAAGTCGCCGACGGCCTGGAGCTTCGGCAGGAGGTCGGCCGGGTCATGGAAGACGAAATGAAGCAGGCCAACCGTGACGCCATCACGCCCAAGGGCTTCGAGCTGGAGGCCCGGCGCGTCGCGCGGTTGATGAAGGAGCAATACCGCGTCGGGTTCATCGATGTCGGTGGTTGGGACACGCATGTGAATGAGGGAGCCGCGCAAGGCGCTCTGGCCAACAACATGGACAGCCTCGGCAAGGGACTTGCCGCCTTCTCGCAGGAGATGGGTGGCGAATGGCGTAACACGGTGGTCGCCGTCGTTTCGGAGTTTGGCCGTACCTTCCGTGAGAACGGCAACAAGGGCACCGATCATGGGCACGGGTCGGTCTATTGGCTGCTCGGCGGCAGCATCAACGGCGGGCGTGTTGCAGGCGAACAGGTCAAGGTGGACCGCCAGCACCTGTTCCAGGACCGCGACTTTCCGGTGCTCAACGACTATCGCTCGGTGTTTGGCGGACTCTTTGCCACGCTGTGGGACCTGACCTCGGACCAGGTGCAGCGGGTATTCCCTGGATCGTCCCCAACCACCTTACAGTTGGTTTGAGCCGGGCGCGCTGGACGCGATATCGGAAAATCGACCGGTGGCCTGGGAGTGGACTGGATCAACACCCGCGATCTGTCGGTCAAACACGTGGAGTTCCCGCATCCGGACGCGATTCTGTACATCACCGACGGCCGGGGAGCGGTGCGAATCATGGGCACCCGGCAGGTTCGCGCGGATCAGGATACGGGCATTCAAAGAACAACATCGCTACTGGTCCAACTTCAACCTCGTGAGCGACTTCATCGGCGAAGGACCGCACATGCATGCAGGGTCCCCGATCGAACAGGCCACCCGGATCAAAGCCCCGGTGCTGCTCTTCCACGGAGGACTCGATGCCAACGTGAGTATCCAACAGTCCAGGAGCATGGCCGCGCGCCTGCAATCCGTCGGCGGATCCTGCGAGCTGGTGACCTGGGACAAACTGGACCACTACCTCGAAGACTCGGATGCGCGCACTCAGATGCTCCTCGAGAGCGACGAGTTCTTGCGCAAAGCACTGGGGATGTAACCTCGCCAAGAACCGCCAGCCAAAACTGAGCAGCGGTGGTAACCTTTCAATCACCGGGTTTCGCGAGCACTCTCCCACAGCGTGCGGCGTTCCCAACTTCGCGCCGGCAAATCACCCGTGTGCCTGTAAAAAGCTCGAAACCGAGTCTAGCTGGAACTGACTCTCGGCTCGCCAGAAACCTTTCATGAAGCTTTCATTCTAACACGTAGACTCGTTCTCATCACTCGCATTCTAACAACAAACATCGATCCGGGCCGCGTCAATCCGTCGCGTTGACGGAGGCTAAAGTCGAGGCGCATGAGCCTCAGCGCCAAATGCTAACAGAAAGCAGTTTTCGCTAAGCATTTGCGCTTTCAGCTTGCCGACGGCGAGCCTAGTCTGGCCGGCACGCCAACTTCGGAGGCGACGTCTTCCAACGTGTACGAAGTTGATTGGTCGCCACATTCGTCGCGTAGCTGAATGAGGCGCGAAGGCTGGAGTTGTTCCCGGTTGCCACGAGCACGCAGGCTCGACGACATGCGGCGCGCCGCACCTGAGCCCCAAATCCTGGCGCTTCCGGTAGTTTGCAAGACCTTGGTCGAAAGCGACCGGGTGCATCCAGGACTGACATTCAAACGCAATACTGAAACAACCTGACAGGGGAGCCGCGGGAACGTCGGAATTGGGGCTCGAGTCATTACTTCAGCCCTCAAGGTCCAACTAATGAATCCTACTAGGCAGTAGGATTCATTGTCATTCAGTCGAGCAGCAGTAAAAATTTTCCGCAGGAAACTTTGTGCCCAAGGAAGGGAACATGATTATCCGAAGCTTTCTGAAGAACCGACCCGGCAAGGTCAAGCTGCTCGACGACAGCATCGGCACCAGCGCGGCGAGCCGCCGCGCCTTCCTGCAGACAATGGCGGCGAGGGGCGTACTCATCCCGGCTACATGCGCGCTGTGGAGCACCGAAAGCGATGCGGGCGAGACGCATGTTGACGCTGCGGCTACGGCAAACACTGCGAAGGCGCGCGGCAAGCGCTCCACCGGAGCTGTCCGGGTCGTGCGTGATTTCTCTGACCCCTATCTGGAGCTGATCCGATTGCTGCACGAAGCCTCGGAGGTCGAACACTCGCTGATGCTGCAATACCTTTACGGCGCGTTTTCATTGAAGCCGGCCTACCGCGCGGTCGCCGGATACGGTGCTCCCAGTGCAACCGATCTGATCGGCGTAGCCATTCAGGAAATGCAACATCTGGGAGCGGTCAACAGGATGCTGGTCGCACTCGGAGCGGCGCCGCATCTGATTCGTGAAGATTTTCCGTATGAGCCGGAGATCTATCCGTTCCCGTTCAACCTCGAGCCATTGAGCCTGAAGAGCCTGGCGAAATACGTCTATTGCGAGGCGCCTGTCGGCGCGACCGATCCTGGTAAGGCCAAGACACAGGATGACGCCGCTTTCCAAGAGCGCCTGTTCAAGTCACTGGGCCTCGACCAGCGCCCCAACCATGTCGGAAGTCTGTACAACGCGATCATTGCACAGGTCAACGAAGTGCGTACGGCTTCAACTCCCAGCCTGCCTGATCTCAAGCCCTGGGTCGAGAAGCTCACGCAGATCAAGGAGCAGGGCGAGCACGACCACTATGAATTCTTCAAACGGGTGTTCATGGGCACCCACGACGGTTTCAACGGCCATCCTGACGTGTGGGCATTGAGCCCGCAGCACTCCGACTATCCCGCGATCCCGCTCATCGCAAATCCCAGCGCATATGTCGGCCACACCAATCAGATTCAGGACCCCGTGGCGTTCGGACTCGCCTGGCTCGGGAACCTGCACTACTGGACGGTCCTGTTTCTACTCGATGCCGGCTTCCGTAGTGGCTCATCAACATACATCCTCATGGCGAGGGTGCACATGCTGGGGCCCGTGTGGGCTCTGGCTCGTCACATGCCGCAGTACGGAGTCGGCCTGCCATTCGATCCGCTCTGCAGCGGTTACGCCCCCGGGACGACCCAGGTTGCGACGCTGCGGATCACAGAGCGCATGCTCGTTGAAGCAGACGGCCTGACGCAAAAGCTGAAAGCGCATTTGCCATCCGACTATCCCGTGACCATCGCGAGAGAGTCCATCGCGCAACTAAAAACTGAGATCGACAAAAAAGACGGCCGCAACGCCTGACCAAGCCGGGGTGCGAAAGACCATTGGAATGGCAGTTTCCGCGGGCTGATGGCCCGGCCACGGAAACCGTACCCGCGTGTTACTCACAGGGAGAAGATCGTGTCAAAGTCACGGAGCGCATCGTTGTATATCGAGATCCTCGGAGTCCTGTCAGCCAGCCTGTGCTGGCCCGCTTGGGCGGCCGACCTCAACTTGTACGGTGTTGGGCACCTGTCCTTCGATGAGATGGACACTGGAGCGTCCTCATCCACCTACGTCCATAGCAACTCGTCGCGGCTGGGCATCAAGGGCGATCAGGATTTGAACGACTTTCTGAGCGTCTATATCCAATACGAATCCGGCGTGGATCTCACGGTCCACGGGACGGGCGATGGCAATGGCGGCGCGACCTCCGCGGGACAGATTTTCACCCGTGCCAGGGACTCGTTTCTCGGACTGAAGAGCTCGTATGGCAGCATTCAGTTCGGACGGGTCGGGGGATTGAACCAGTGGCTCTATGACTACAATCTGTTCGCCGACCAGGTGGGAGACCTGGGGAACGCCTTCGGCGGCGACGGAGCGCCCGGACGCCTGGATAACTCTGTGATGTACATCAGTCCCACGGTGTCCGGTATTCGTTTCACTCTCACGTATGTACCCGATGAGGGCACTCGCGACCAGCACGACTTCGTCGCCAAGGCCGACTATGTCGTGAGTGGGCTCAAGGTTGGCGCGGGCTATGCGAAGTTTGGTAGTGGCATCGTCGGGATCCCGAGCCTCCAGATGTACGCGGCAACGGCCAGCTATACGCTGGATTTGTTCAACGTCGGCGGAGCGTATCAGCACGAAAAGAACGTGGGTGGCATATCTGCCGCCGACCGCGATCAGGCGACCTTCGGCGCTGCAGTCCAACTCGGCACGAACCTGACGGTGAAGGCTCAATATACTTGGTCCGGAGCGGTGAGCGGGGCGCCCGGCAGCACAACCCGTCAACTCGCAGCCGGCCTCGATTACAATTTGGCCTCTACGACGGCGATATATTTCGCTTACGCCCATACGAGCAACGCCGCCCTTACCGCATTCAGCCCCTTTGACTATGGACACGGCGATCAGGGAGTTCCGCCGCTTCTGGATGGCAAGACCGCCGTCGCATATACGATAGGGCTGATTTACAAGTTTGATGTCTCGATCCTGAGGCCTCTCTCCAAAACATGAGTGGCCGGACTATTTGGGAGGGAAGGCGGCAGCGACCCCCAGGGGCGGACGCCCCTGGGGATTTGCCGATCCAGTCGCGGAAGCGGAACTGGTGGGAGTCCAAAAGGAGTTTCAGTGCGCATGTCACGTCGGCCGATACCCGAGGGGCAGGACCGCATTAGGGAAATCCTGAAAATCATCGAGTCACAGGCGCCGCGGAATATTTCCGAGCTGGCATCGGAGGTGAACTTGAGTGAGTCCCGGCTACAACATCTCTTCAAACAAAAAACCGGCGTGCGCCTGGGCCGCCTGCTGACCGAGCAACGGCTGCAGAAGGCGGCGGAGCTCCTCGTCCGAACCCAGCTTCGCATCAAGGAGATCGCCGCCGTAGCCGGTTACGAGCATGCTTCCAGCTTCAGCCGTGCCTTCGAGCAACGTTTCGCCCAGTCACCGGTGGTCTATCGCCGCAGCCGAGGAGCAGGCCAGGAGTGATCCTCAGCGGTGGCTATCACGCCACCGGAGCCCCTCTGTCACATCTCATAGTTGAAGATCACGCTCGCAGCCGTAATACTTGGCCCAGGGCGGATAAGGGACTCTCCTATGAAGCACTCACTAACTCCTCGATACACGGCAGTACTGGCGACCTTGGTGGGGCTCGTGGCCACTCTTCCAGGTTACGCGATTCCCGGACCGCCTCCCGGTACCGGGGCAGGCTCGACCTTGCCGGAGGTCAGCGTCATCGCTCCCCGAGCGCCGACACCGGCAGAGCTGGCCGGCAACAGTGTTCCGAGCTTCGTCACCGCGCACGCCAGGCCTTCTCCTGCCTCGGGGCAGTTGGCTCGCTGGCATACGCCGGTCTGCGTGAGCGCCTTCGGCCTGACATCGGGTTTTAATTCGTTCGTCTCCGAGCGCATTGCGGCAATCGCCACCAGTGTGGGTGCGCCCACCGGAGCCGCGAACTGTAAACCCAATATTCACATCTACTTCACGAACGATCCTCAGACCTTGGCCAACCAGATCGCGAAACAGATTCCAGAAGCATTGGGGTTTCATTATGTGAGTGAAACCAGGAACCTGGCCACTCCCCGACATCCCATTGAAGGGTGGTACGCCACCGCAACCACAGGCGAGAAAGGCACCGTCCAGATCGATGACCCGGAACTGCTGAATCCGGCCGCAGCAGGCAATGGACTGCTCGTCAGCAAAACGCCTCCCGCGCGCCTGGGAACACGTTTGAACACGGGGCGTGACAGCGTGTTGGTACATGCGCTGATCCTGGTCGACATCCGGAAAGTCACGGGCTATGAAATCGGCCCGATTTCGGATTACCTCGCCATGTTGGTACTGTCGCAAACACGGCAACAGGATGCTTGCGGGCAGCTCCCGAGCATTCTGGACCTGATGGCGCCAGGGTGTAACCGCGAGAAGCCAACTTCGGTTACGGCCGGCGATCTGGCCTTCCTGCGCGCCCTGTACGTGTCCGATCTGCGCACGCCTTATTACGCGGAAATGGGTTCGCTCTCCGGCAAGGTGCTCGCGGAGCTCGCTCCTCATTGAGGCAATCGGAGCCGAAAGCACATTTTCTGGCGCTCCACGCCAGCATCGAGCGGATATTCAGGCGGCACGTCGATCACGCCAACACACTGCGCGCCGAGTCGCTCGAGCGTGCGCCGGCTGGCAAGATTGTCCGGTTGGCAAGTAATCCAGAACTCATCCATGCCATGGCGCCGCGCCAGGGGAATGATCAGCCGACAGGCGCGCTCAGCATAATGTCGACCGCGAAATTCCTTTTCCACGGCATAGCCGACGTGGCCCGCGTAACGGATGAGGCCATCACTCAAACCCACGCGTAAACGAATACGCCCCATGTACTCGCCCTGGGCGTTCTGCATCCGGAAGGTGTAGGCCGGAACTTTCCACGGACTGGAGTCGCCCGGATGAAGCTCCGTCAGCACCAGGTGCAGATCGGCGTCGGGGGGAAACGTCGGATCAAGAAACTCGAACGGCTCGGCGGCCGGCATAAGGTCCGTAAACAAGTGAGGCGATGCCGGATGTTACACCGGCATCGCCTTGCGAGGGCACGCGAACGGCGCCTGCGCGGCGCGCGTCCCGTCAGAACTTCAGGAAAGCGCCGATGTTGGCATTCCGCGAGCTGTTTTCCTGACCCGCCTGGTTCAAGGAGGCAATACGACTCACTTCAAACAGGAGCATCAGGTTGGTGGTCAGGTCCTGGTATACACCCACCGTGACCTTGTCGTTCTTGCCGACGAGAGAGGCACGGGCGATCCCGACGTCACCACTGGCAGCCTTCAGGACGCTCTGACCGTAGTTGATGCCGAACTTCGTCGACATGACCTTGTAGGTGGCCTGAATGAGATAGCCATCCGAATCACGTGGATGACCGGCGCCATCGTCCGAGCTCACGAACAGTCCGGTGGTGCCCACACCCTTGCCCACGTAATACCAACCTGCAACCTCGAAGCCGGCGATGTCATATTTTCCGCCGAAGTCGACGGCCCAGCTATTGTAGTTGCCGCTGGTTACCAGGACCTCGGCCCCGGTGGTCGTGTTGCGCTGCTGCTGCCACAGCCCGCTTGCGGAAAGGTAGAGGGGACCGGCGGTGTAGTTGACTTTGGCCTGGAAGCCGGGAGCCTTTTTCGAGGCCGGGATCTGGCTCAGGGTGTTCAAGGGATCGAAAATACCAATGGAGGCCTTCACACCACCCATGTCGGGCGTGGTGTAGTCGATCTGTGAGAGCCAGTCAGTATAGATGTAGCCCAAGCCGATGGAGCCCAGCGACGTGTTGGCAGGGGCTGCATAGCTCCCGTTGCCACCACCGACACCCAACAGAGTCATGTCATTGAGGATGGCATCCGCGCCGAAGAATCCAATGTTGCGGCCTGCCATCACGGTGCCCATGTCCTTGTTGCCGAAGGTCAGGAAGACCTGGCGCACGTCCAGGCCGGCAGTACCGAGAGCAGTATGGAGATCAGTCCCGCCGGGCACCGTCCCGTTGCCCTGAAGGTTCGGACTCCCCCCGTCATTCGTACTGATGCCGGGATAGAGGCCGAACGTAAATCCAATGTCGTACGCCCCTTGCGTGGTCGCGCCGCTGATCGACAGCGCAGCGGGCAAAAGACCGTTACTGACTGACGATGAAGATGAATCGGTATCGGTACACGCCAGTCCGCCCGCGATAGTAGCGGGGTTGGTATCACACCTGGAGTAGATGTAGTGGGCGTTAACGTTACCGTCAATCGACACTTTCCAGTCGCCGGCGGTGATGTCAATTGCGTGCGCTGCAGGGGCATACGCCGCGGCACCGACTATGGCTGCAACTGCGGTGGAGAGACCTAGACGTTGGTATTTCATGGGAGCGTTCCTTCGAGTAGTCCGCGGTGCGCGCTCACCGGTTTTCCGCGTCGCGTTACGCGCTGCCACATTCTTTCCGCGCGACGACGGCATGCAGCACCGGGTGCAACGGCCATGCCAACACGCACCGACCCCCGAACTCTCTGTCGCGCGAGCACCACAAGCGCGGGGGGAATGCGGCCGCCTGTTCCATTTGCGGAGATGTTTGATACAGAGTTGTCACGCGAATGGAACGCGGGGTGGTTTATGTGCGAACACACACAACATGAATCGCCCTGTCCGCCCAGAGAAAACCACTCACACAGGACTTGCAGTCATCGAGCCGACGTGTTTCCCTACAGAAACACTGTCACGCGTCGCCGTGGCATGCCTGGTGCAGGCAGTGAACCTACGAGGGGGAGATCGTATGGCAAACGCAACGGGAGCCCGCTATCCCGCAGACCGGCTTGCAAGCGACCAGGATCGCGCCTTGCGCGAGCTGGGGCCGCAGGGGACTCGCTCAGTCGTCACTCCGTGTGAAAGGGTGTCGGATCCGGAGCGACACGCGACGCTCATTGCGCTCGCAACACCGGAGCTCGACCGGGTGTATGAAAAGCTCGGAGCTTGCGGCTACTCGTTGATGTTGACTGACGCGAGCGGGTTGGTGGTGTATGAAAGATCCGAGCGGACCGCGAAGCAGCCGCTGCAGGCCCACCCCAATGCCCCTCTCACGGTGACGCCCGACCCGGCAAAAGAAGCTCACGAGCCGCTGACACTGGAGGATCTGGCGGGAGAGGATCCGCAGATGTTACGCAATGCCAGGAGTGCGTATCGAATCGCGGATTCCAACGTATCCGTTCTCATCCAGGGCCCTACAGGCTCGGGGAAAGAGGCTTTTGCGCATGCCATGCACCTGGCGAGCACGCGCGCCAGCCGACCGTTCGTCGCGGTGAACTGCGCGGCCATTCCGGAAACCCTCATCGAGAGTGAATTGTTTGGCTACAAGGCTGGCGCCTTCACCGGAGCGCGCAAGGACGGGATGCGCGGCAAGATCCTGCAATCCTCGGGCGGCACACTGTTCCTGGACGAGATCGGCGACATGCCGCTGATGCTGCAGACCCGGCTGTTGCGCGTGCTGGAGGAGCAGGAAATCGTACCCCTGGGGAGTGAGAGCCCTATCAAAGTCAACCTCCACGTGTTGGCCGCCTCGCACCGCAATCTGCGCGACATGATCGCTCGCGGCACCTTCCGTGACGATCTCTATTACCGACTCAACGGCATCACCCTGGAGCTCCCGGCGCTGCGCGAGCGCGCCGACAAGGAGCGTGTGATTCACCATGCGCTCGCGGCGGAAACCGGAAATGGCCGCCCCGCGGCCATCGAGCGCGATGCACTCCAACGCCTGTTAGTTTATCCCTGGCCGGGAAATATCCGCGAGCTGCGCAATGTCATCCGTACGGCGCTCGCGATCTGTGACGGCGGCGTCATCCGCCGTATCGATCTGCCGAGAGAAATTCGCGAGGCGGAGACGGTGAAACTGGCACCGCCGACCTCCGAAGTCCGCGCAACCGCTGTCCCCAACGGCCCGGGCGCAGCCAACCCGCTCCAGGTCGCCGAACGCGCCGCCCTGCTGAGTGTGATCGAGGATTGCCACGGCAACATGACCCGGGTAGCCCTGCAATTGGGGATGAGCCGGAACACCCTCTATCGACGCATCAAACGCCACGGGATTCCGCTCGCCCACGGTACGTAAGGCCCTCATAAGACCCTCTGGCCCGGCGTTTGCACGGTGATGTAAGGACAACGCAAACGTCAGTGCGATATGACGCAGGTGACACCGCCAGAGCAGATCAGCTCTGACTGCGCGGGCAATTTATCGAGCGCAGCCGCTCCCGGGCGGACACACCGGAGCCAGGGCATGAAGGGCAAGATAGCGTCCCTCCGGCGCACAATCCGGCTGGCATTGGGGCATCGATTGCAGACGGGCGCCTCAGGGAACGAGCATCGTCTGTTGTCCCCCAAAGGCTCGATTCAGTTGAACGAGACCGCCGTCCTGATCCTCAGCTTGTGCAACGGCAAGCTGACGGCCGAGGAAATTGTGGCCCGGGTGGTGCGCGCCAAAGGCAATGCGCTCGCGAGCGATGTCCGTGCCTTCCTCGATGCCGCCCGGCGCCGAGGTTGGATCGTGGAAAGTTGAGCTCGCGATGGCGCCAGCTCGCAAGGCGGGCTCAGGTGACGCCCTTGAACACCTCGACACCTCTTGCCTGCAGTACGCGATGTACCACGATGAATACCCCGTACGTCGCCATGAACCACACAAAACGTAGAATCGCCGCCGGGGTGGTCGTGTCAGGCCAGAGAGTGCGGCCGACAGTCGGGGCGAACAGCCAACCTAACAGCAACACGACGAGCACCACCGCGAAGTAGACCTGTCCTGCGCGTTGCAGCCTCATGGAACCCCGGATCCGTCTCGTATAGTGCATCCGGGTACGTAACCAGATCATTGCGAAAATGAACAACGCCGTGCCGGCGGAAATCAGTTCTTGGGCTTGCATCAGGGGGCGCAATCTACTTTGGGGGGAAGTGGCGCACAAGCGCACGTGTAAGCGCTAAAATGTTCCACCCAATGAGGATGGATTATGAGCCGCACCACCCCCGATAACATCGTTGAATATGAGCCCGAAGAAGTGAAGGCTCTCCTCGAGCAGGGGAAAATTCTCCTGATCGACGTCCGCGAGCCGATGGAATACGCGGCCGAGCGCATTCCGGGCGCGCTGCTGTACCCCCTTTCGACCTTCGATGCCTCGCAGCTTCCTCCGGACGGTGCGCGCCAGGTCGTGTTCTCGTGCGCGGCGGGCGGACGCTCACTCACGGCGGCTCGCCAGCGTATGGCGCTCGGCCAGCCGGCGGCACACCTGGCCGGCGGCATTTCCGAGTGGAAGGCCGAAGGTCTGCCTGTCGTGCGCATCGACCCGCGTACCGGAAGACCGGTTTAGAAGAACGGTCGGCGAACAGCGGCCTTGCGGTTTGATTTCCGCGATCTGGAGCAATTTGTGGCCGTCGCGGAAACCGGCAGCATCGCGCGTGCTGCCGAGCGCTGCCACACGGTCGCTTCGGCGGTCAGCAAGCGACTCTCCGACCTCGAGAGCTCCTTCGGCACCCCGCTCCTGGTGCGCGGCGCTAAAGGTGTGGAGCTGACGGCCGCGGGAAACACCTTTCTGGCGCGGGCCCGCAGTGTCCTTCACCAGGCGGAGCAGATCGACGAGGAGCTGCGGCGACACGCCTCCGGAGCGCGCGGGCATGTCAGGGTGTTTGCCAACATCTCCGCGATCGTCGAGTTCCTGCCTGCGGCCCTGGCGTCGTTTCTCGCGAGATATCCCGACATACACGTCCACCTCGAGGAGCATGTCAGTGCCGCGGTGGCGGCCGGCGTCGCCGACAACCTGGCGGATTTCGGAATTCTGAGCGAGGTCGCCGCGGTGGACGGCCTCACCATGACGCCCTTCCGGACCGACGAGTTGGTTGTGGTGCTCGAGCCCGATCACCCGCTGGCGGGGAAGCCCCAGCTTGCGTTCAGCGAGATCGTATCGTTGCCGCTCGTGGGACTGCATGCCAACAGCTCACTCCATCACCTGCTCGCGCGGGCGGCGGCGGATGCGGGTCGACGGCTCAACTTCCGCGTCCGCGTCACGAGCTTCGACGCCGTGTGCGCCATGGTGGCGGCGGGACTGGGGATCAGCGTGATTCCCAAGGCTGCGGCAACGGCCTGCGACGCGCAGCTTCGGCTCAACATCGTGCCTCTGGCGGAACCCTGGGCCCGGCGCAAGCTTCTGATCTGCACCCGCACCGACCGGGATCTCCCGGGCGCAGCCCGCCAATTGTTGGATCACTTGCACGGGCAGTAGGAGCCTGTCGGGCTCAGGGGCGCCGTCGCGAGGGCGATCCCCGGCGAGCAGATTTCTGTGATCGTTTCCCGCGCATAGCGGGGACTATGTAAGGGAAAGGATCACAGAAAGATGCCGTCGCGGATCGGCCGCAGCAGG
>Ga0105240_10005099_pt1 | contig 19683 bp, 16 predicted proteins | sample KBSC54metaG_FD_80426 | JGI IMG/M metagenome (GOLD analysis project Ga0105240, IMG submission 80426) | Corn rhizosphere microbial communities from Kellogg Biological Station, Michigan, USA - KBS C5-4 metaG | ecosystem: Host-associated > Plants > Roots > Rhizosphere > Soil | place: Michigan, USA... | reverse complement strand
CTGACCAGCAAAATGTCACCTCCCACCTCCGCCACGGAGCGATTCATCACCCCGGCGGCGTCGTCGAAAATCCGCAGGCGCAGGATCTTACCCGTCAGCCACTCGATGTCCGCTGGGCCGTCTGCCGCCTCGATGGCCAGCAACACCAGCAAGCCCTTTTGAATGGAGCTGTGGACCTGGCTCTTGATAATGACTTCGGCAGCCTTGACCCGTTGGATGACAGCACGCATAAGCATCAAAATCGTTTCACGGTACGTACGGAGCTGCATGCTACGGCGTCAAAATTCTCATAGCCAGCTGATCTACAAGGCCGGTTGAAAAACGAAGGACGGGGTCTGGTCCCCATACCATATGGTCCCGAGACCGGATAAAGTGAGGCTATGAACGAAACCGAAACAACCAATCAACTTCGAGACTGGCAACGGCGCGCGGCTGAGAAGGCCCGCGACATGGGGCAGGTTACGGATCAGTATGTGCGCGAGAACACGTGGACGACTATCGCCATCGCGGCGGCGGTTGGCTGCGTGATTGGATTCCTCCTGGCCAATCGGAACGACTAGCGGGTGACTTTGTGGCAGAAGGGCCGATCGCTCGGACCAGATTGAGGGGCGGAGCTTAGGTCTTTGGCGCGCCGCATTGAAGGAAGGGACCAGGCGCGGACGGGGAGGATGTCATGAATCTGGTCGTGACGATCCTCATTGGTGTCGGAGTCGGGGTGATGGTCGAGTTGTTGCTGCCCGGCCACACCTTGAGCGAGGTTGTGCTGGCGATCGTGTTGGGAGTGGCCGGCGCACTCGTGGCGCGCTATGTCGGTGGAATCACCGGTTGGTTTGGCACCGAGCAACCGGAAAGTTTTCTGGCCTCCGCAGTCGGCGCCGTCCTGGTGCTGATCCTCTACGGGGTGTTCTTCCGCCGGCGTGGCCGCGGACGCGACCAATGATGGTGATTCAGTGAGACTTTCCTGGCAAACACCCGATTTTGGCGAAAGAAATCGCGTAGGCCAGGGTACCGATGATCAAAAGCCAGGGATTGCCTTTGACGGCCAACAGGATTCCCCAGCCGAGGAGTAAGCTGATGGCCAGGTAGGCCACGATCACCAACAGTAGTTTCATGTGAGGGAGATATTACTATTCTTTAACGAAGGCGCAAGTCCATGCCGCGCCTGGCGTTTCGGCGGACCCGGCGTTTCGGCTCGCCCCGCCTCCCAGCTCTCTTTCTGGGAAAGGTACGCCCTCAGGAAGGGCGGTGCGTCCTTGCGCCCGCCGCGCCGGTAATCCCGCCACAAACTTTCCGCGATGCCGCCGGGCTCGTGGTGGAGTTCGCTCGTGAGATACTGGAACATCAGTTGCAGCAAGCGGACGAGGGCGATTCCGTCTGTGCGCCGGGTCTGCCCGTGCAACCACTCACTGAAACGCAGGAACGCGTAGAAAGGCGAGTGGGCGGGCCGACTATCGGGGGCTTGCCAGAGCCGGGGCGTGGTTTCAATGAAGTTGCCGCTATTCCCGACGAGGTCCCAGAAGCGGGCGAAACGCCTGAGCTTCTGCATGACCTCGAAGCCCAGGAGCTTGTTCTGCAGGAGCTCATACGGTGGATGGCTGTGGTAAAACATTTGCCAGGGTGCGTCGTGCCGAACGATCGGCGTTCCGCGCAGGCGCTTGAGAATCCCGACCTGGATCTCCTGTGGCGCCAGGGCGATCAGCCGGTCAAAGCCTTCGGCGAAACTTTCCAAGCTTTCGCCCGGCAGCCCGGCGATTAGGTCGGCGTGGATGTGCACCCCCGTCTTAGTCCGTAAGAAGCGCAGGTTGTCTTCAAGTCGGCCATAATTCTGTCGTCGCTTGATCAGCGCCCCGACTTCCTCGTTGAAGGTCTGAATTCCCACCTCGAACTGCAGGCTCCCCTGTGGAAAACGAGAGATGACCTCCCGCAACTCCGGGGGCAAACGGTCGGGCACCATTTCAAAATGGAAGAACTGGCCGGGTTGGTAGCGTGTCAGGAAGAACTCGAGAATGGCTCGGCTGTTCTGGACGTTAAGGTTGAAGGTTCGGTCGACGAACTTGAAATGTTTCAGTCCACGGTCCAGCAGGCCCTGCATGGCGGCAAGGAAGCTCGGCAAGGCCACTTGCCGCACCGGCACATCGAGTGAGGACAGGCAAAATTCGCAAGTGAACGGGCAGCCGCGCGAAGCTTCCACGTATACCAGGCGGTGAGCGAGGTCCTCTTCCGTATAGAGATCGTAGGGCAACTCGATCGAGGAGAAATCCGGCAAGTCCGCCGCGATTATCTTCCCGGCCGGAGGGTCGCCCGACAAAAGCCGGGTACAAAGCTGCCGGAAAGCGAGGTCCGCCTCGCCGGTTATCACGTAATCGGCCAAAACAGTAACGGGCTGATCCGCGACCTCGAAGCTCACCTCCGGCCCACCCGCTACGATGATCAAATCCGGTCGAATCCGTTTGATAATCCCCAGGACTTCCGCAAACGGAGCCGTGTTCCAAAGGTAAATGCCGCAGCCCAGGATACGCGGTTCGAGAGCCAGCAAGCCCTCCGCGATATCCAGCGGCCTTTGGTTGATCTCGAACTCGCGGATGCGGGCGCGTGATTGAAGCGGGCCTAGATTGGCCAGCAGATAGCGTAACCCGAACGCCGCGTGAATGTACTTGGCGTTAAGCGTCGTGAGAACGATTTCCGGCATGCCCGTGCTAACCTTATCAGCGGGTGGCTCTTGATTCCAGGGGCAAAAGGCGTAAAGTCCAATATAAGTACACCTAACGGAAGGAGCACGTTATGCCAGTTACAAAACTAAAAGAGTTTCTCGACCAGGAGAGCATTAAGTACGTCAGCATCATCCATTCACCTGCTTACACCGCGCAAGAGGTCGCCGCCTCCGCCCATATTCCCGGCAAGGAGTTGGCCAAGACCGTCATCGTCGAACTCGATGGCCGGATGGCTATGGCCGTTCTGCCGGCCAACCGAAAAGTCGTGCTGCAGGATCTCCGGGATATCACCGGATCGGACCAGGTCAAATTCGCTTCCGAGGAGGAGTTCCGCGAGCGGTTTCCAGGCTGCGAAACCGGAGCCATGCCGCCCTTCGGCAATCTGTACGGAATGGACGTCTACCTGGCCGAAGCTCTCACCGAGCGGGAAAACATTGCCTTCAACGCCGGCTCGCACACCGAAGTGATGAGGATGGCGTTCAGGGATTTTTCGCGCCTGGTGCAGCCCAGGATCATGAGCTTCACGACCTGAGCGGCCTGGTCACCCTGTGCTGTCGCAAGATTGCCAGCGTCGAGGGGTTCGAGGCCCCTGCGCCCTTAATCCTTGTGGGCCAGGCATTCCAGGTGCCGGCCGTTCCACAGAGGGGAACTGCACGGCTGCGAGAGGACGGAATAGCGCTGGAAATGCGTTTCCGCCAACAATCGCAGCAGCTGACGTCTTCTTAAGGCGAACAGGGGCGAGCGCCGCTCGCGCACATCCAAGCGGCAACGCCAACGCGCTGACAGGAGTGGACAGAGGACGGAGCGAAGCCGCCGGCCCAAGCGCTGACACCACGGCAACCCGGCTACGTCCACGACGTTGAAGAGCAGTTTGCCCCCCGGCTTCAGCCATTCAAAAAACCGACCGCAGATCTGAACCGTTACCGGGCAGCCGTGGCCGAACATTCCCAGCGAATAGATGAGGTCAAACGAATGCGGTGGGAACGCGCTGAAGTAGATGTTTCCCTGGCGAAGTTTGATTGTTCCAGCCGTGATCCACTCCTTCCGGACCGGGTTGCGGGCCGCTGCCAGCATCTCCTCCGAAATATCGAGGCCGGTCAGATGCTCGACCTTCTCCAAGCAATGAAAGTAGCGCCCGGTCCCGCAGCCGACATCCAGTGCCGCGATGCGCTTGGGGAAGGACTGGCAGATCCGGCGCAGGAGTCGTCCCAGGCGGCAGTGGTTCTCCGTCGTGACTTCGATCTCATCGTCCCGTCGGTATTGGGCCGTGATCCGGCGATAGCCTGCGCGGATGTTTTCCTCCAGTAGCTGGTAATCAACTTCCATGGTTTCGCCTTGCACCGTCCAAGGAGAGCACAGAGCGCGAGTCAATATTCGCAAAATCCAGGGCTCTAAAATGGGGAGTTCAGCCACTTTCAGCCATGCTGCAACCCGCGGTTGGCCCCACGGTTGATTTGCGGAACGGATACCGATTCCCAAGTCTAGGCGGTGGGTTTTACGTCCTGGATCCGATAGATCTCGTCCACCGGGGCTCGATGTTCTTCCCATTCCCTGGCGTCCAACCACCGGGCCCGCTCGAACAGGGTCTGGTTACCATCCATGACTAATTTCCCCGGGGTGAAGTGCAGCCGCCGGAAAGGCACGGCGAATAGCCCGGCTCCCCCTGACAGCTTGTGTGTCGCAAGAATCACGTAGTTTTCTTTTCGGCCGGACAAATCAACCAGGAGGTCCCGAGTTTTCCCCAACGATTCTCCTCGCCGACTGACAACTTCCTCTCCCGTCAAAGCCGTTGCCCATCGCAACGCGCGGGAGTCGGGATCTCGCGGGTGATTCCCGTCCGGCCAATCACCTGTGGGGGCAAGGTTGGCTCCCCCTGGCTGTGAGGGTTCGAGCTCATGATAGAATCGAGCGATCGCCGCGGCTAGTTCCTGGTCATCTGACAAGGCGGTTGACCCCATACTCCGCAACGACGGTGCTGCCTTCCACCTATCCTCGCTCATTGCCATGGCTAGCGTGCGCGCTTTGGTGGTCGCCGACGACAAGGCTCCCGCGGGCACGGGTACCAGACGACGACCGATACCGAGGAAACTGCCCGAGGAAATGACGACATAAACCACCCGCCCGTTTTCCGTGTCGAGCGCGAGATTAACGACGCGACCCAGCGCTTGCCCGTCTTCATTCTCTACCAGATCTCCGATCAAACTCCTGGCCAGATGGTTGGCCAAGGCGGAATCACCCCCGGAGGCGGGTTGGCGGGTGGACGGTGTTCTCTCGGAATTACGCGGGCTGGAAACCGGGCTGGGAGCCTCCGTTCGATGGCAGCAAACACACACCCCGCCGAGCAAACACACAGCAACAAGGACTCCAGCCAGTTGTGCTGTCGCCCGCGCCTTCATTGCCTTTGAATCTCGAATGGAGGCTCAGGACTTCCATGGGGTGTACCCCCGAGCGGTTGGGAGTGGAAATCCGGGGCCGTTTGACTCCGCCCCCGCGCCGGGTTGCAAATCCGGTCAAAAAGCGGGAATCTACTTCTTGCCGGGACAATTTCTGTTCCGCACGGTCTAGGACGACTGTGATACCGACATCGACTTATCGCGCCGGGCGCTCGGAAATGCGAGCGGCCAGGGCTGTTCTTTTTGGAGGAGTACTAATTTCGTCGGTCTTTTGGGCAAATCTCGCGTTGCCGGAGACACGGCCCCTGTTTGCCAAGGAGTCGGCCGTGGTTCTCTTGGTGGGCCTGGCGGGGGATACGGAAACCGAACACGCCTACCAGGAGCAGCTCCAGACCTGGCTTGAAGTACTGGCCAGACCCGCTCTGCGGCAAGTATTCGTGCTGTGTGATCGTGAACCGTCCACGACCGCCCCGTCCTCATTACGGATGCAGTATTTGCCGAATAACCGCACGAATTTCCTCAGCCTGACCCAAAAATTGGACCACGCGTCCTCCTCCGTGGTGGTGATCGCCTGGGGTCATGGCGGCAGCCAGGGCGCTACACCGGTCTTTCATGTCCATGGACCGCGCTTAACACCCGCCGATTTCTCCACGGTGGCCGGCTCGCTTTCAAACTCAACTTGGCTCCTATATTTTCGAGGTAGTGGGGCCTTCGCCCGGCAAGTGGCTGCGCGCGGCCCGGCAGTCGTTTCCTCCGACCGCGACACGGCGTTTACCAGCGACCCCATCGGAATGCCGGTGCTGCTGAAGATCATTCGCGGCAACCCGGACCTGACTTTGGAGGAACTCGCCCACCGCGTCGGCGCGGGTACGTCCGGCTGGTATTCGGAGCGAGGTCTCGCTCGCACGGAAGAACCCATGCTCTGGCTGCCGGGCCATCCTCCGGAACGGTTGGCCGTGGAGGAGCGGGACTCTTCCCTGTCGGGCCCCCCGTCAGGAACACCCACCGTGAGCGAAGCCAAGCCGGCTCGGTCGCCGGGGCCGGCGGAAGCCAGTGCTGAGACCAGCGCCCACGCCCAACCGGGGCCGCCCCCAAGCTGGCGCGCACTCTCAAAAGTGGATCCTGACCGGTACCCTGATTCGGACGCCGTCATTTTGTGGCAGAGCTTAACGTGCACTGTAGGAGCGCACCCGGCGGTTTCCACCGAGCAGGAGCAATACATTCAAATCCTGAACGCCGAAGGAAAAAAGTTTGGGGATTTTGATGTCTCCTATTCCCCCCCGGAAGAGGAGATCGAGTTCCTGGATTGCGAGGTCTTGCGGCCGGACGGAACTTTTCTGCGTGCGGATCCGGAATCCTTCGGCCGAAGCGAGGAACATCCAGTCGGGGATTATCGATCCGGACAGCGCCGGTTCTTTTCGCTTCCAGGCATGGTTCCCGGTGCGGTTTTGCGCGTTCATTATCGGACCCAATGGAAAGAATTTCCGCTGCCGTCCATTTCCATGGCCCTGCCGATCGCGCAGGACTTGCCCGTCGTGGATGCGAGCCTCCAAGTGACTGTTCCCAAGCAGGACCCGTTTCACTTCGCTTTTGAAGGGGTGTCCGCGCCGGACCCTCAGGTTCGCCAGACCACCTATAGCACGAGTTATGTGTGGCATTTGCAAAACACGCCCGCTTCCTCGCGAGAAGCCCTCTCGCCGCCACGCCAAGGTGCCCAGCTGTTTTTTTCCACCTTTCGAGATTGGGCGGCTTTTGCGGGTTGGTACGGCCGAATCACGCGGTTGACGGCCGAGACCACTCCCGACCTTATAGCTAAGGCTAAAGAGTTGACCGGCGAGAGCGGCACGGAAACTGAAAAAGTCCGGGCGCTATATAACTATGTAACCAGCCTTCGTTATGTGGCCGTTCCTCTGGGGGTCAACACCCTGCGCCCACACGCAGCCGCCAACGTGCTGCGAAATCAATTCGGCGACTGCAAGGATAAGGCCAACCTGCTCAATGCTCTGCTCCAGGCGGTCGGCATCAGTGCGCACTTGGTGTTGGTGCCTCGCTTCAACCAGGCCCAGGAGGCCGTTCCCGGGTTGGCCTTCAACCATGCCATCTCCCGGGTCAAAGTCGGCAGCGACCTCCTCTGGCTCGATACCACGGATGACATTTGCCGCTTTGGCCTCCTCCCACCGGGCGATCCCGGCCGCAAGGTCCTGGTTATTGACGACACCTCGGATGCACTTTCCGAACTGCCCCCTCCAGACCCTAAACAAAATCGGGTGCAGCTAGATGCTGAAATCGACGCCTCCGGGCGCGAGCCGAGTTGGCCGGTAACCTTGCGCGTCGCCACGCGCGGATTTCCCGATTACCAGTTCCGGGAGGCCGCGCGGGATACCCATGAGGACATGGGCTCCATCCCGCTCCTGGCCGTTCGCTGGCGTCCGGTGGCGGGTTCGTTTGCGTCCGATCACCAAACGATGACCTCGATTTCTCAGCTGGACCAGGATTTCTCCTGGGAGGCCAAAGGCTCACTGATCGGACTGTCGAGCCAGTCCGCAGAAAAGACCAGCCTCCGTTCCCCGTTTTGGCTGCCGAAAGAATGGGATTTGGCCCTGCATCAGCGGCGCGCACCCTTGTTCCTCAACCGCGGATACCCGCTCGCCATCGAGGAGAATTTCCGGGTTCGGCTGCCAGCTTCGGGTCCCAAAATTGGACTTCCTTCCCCCTGTGAGAATGCCCAGCCCCCGTTGCGCTGGGGTATCGAATGGACGAGAGTGGCCGGTGACCAACTCCTGGCCCGGTTTCACGCTGAATTGGTGCGTGGGGATTTACCAGCAACCGACACCGCTGCCTTCCAACAACAACTCCGAGCCCTGCTTTCGGCGCTGGCCGCCGAGGCCAGCTACAACTCGGCCCAATAGCATGGATGGCAGCTTCAACCGAAACCTTAACCCTGTCCTGGGTGTAATTTAGAAAGAAACTATGATTGCCAATGCCACGCTGCCGCCTGTCCAGGCCATCCCTCCCCTCATCGAGCAAACGGCCGACCCTGCCGCCGTGCTGGAGCGGCTCTGTCCCAAAATCCAGCTCCTTCAGGAAGAGGTCGGGAAGGTAATCATCGGGCAGGAATCGATCGTGTCCGCGGCCCTGTACGCTCTTTTTGCCCGCGGCCATTGCCTGCTGGTAGGCGTGCCCGGCTTGGCTAAGACACTGCTCGTCCACAGCCTGGCCCGGGCCCTGGAGTTGACCTTCTCCCGCATCCAATTCACCCCCGACCTGATGCCATCAGACATCACCGGAACTGAAATCCTGGAGGAGGACGCCACAACCGGCCATCGCCGATTCGTCTTCGTCCGTGGCCCTGCCTTCACCCAGGTTCTGCTCGCCGACGAGATTAACCGGACGCCGCCCAAGACGCAGGCTGCGCTGTTGGAAGCCATGCAGGAAAAGACGGTCACGGTGGCGGGCAAGATGTATCGGCTAGAAGAGCCGTTCATGGTGTTGGCGACGCAGAACCCGATCGAGCAGGAGGGGACGTATCCGTTGCCGGAGGCTCAGCTGGATCGCTTTCTTTTTGAACTCCTGGTGGAGTACCCAACGTTGGAGGAGGAGCGGAGAGTTGTCGAACAGCACTCGTTTGCGCCGTTAGATCGGATTCAGCCCATTCTCACGCGCGCGGAAGTACTGCAGTTCCGGAGCGCCATTGCGCAGGTGCCGGCCGCTCCCAACGTCATCGACTTCGCCGTGCGTTTGGTGCGGGCCACGCGTCCGGCCCAGAACGGTCAGACGCTCGAGTATATCAAGCGCTGGATCCGGTGGGGAGCAAGCCCTCGAGCCAGTCAGCACCTGATCCTGGCGGGGCGGGCGCGCGCCGCTTGCCAGGGCCGTTTCAACGTGGCCTGCGAGGACATCGCGGCGCTGGCCCCGCTCGTGTTGCGCCACCGCCTCATCCGCACGTTTCAAGCCGATGCCGAGGGCAAGAGCACGGATGACATCATCGCGCAGTTGCTCGCCGATGTGCCCCGCGAATGAACACCGGGCTTAACTTCTCGGAGTCTCCGGCCAAGCCGCCGTTACCGCTCTATGCCTGTCGCGACACAAACCCTCACTGAACGGTTTGATCCGACCTTGCTCGCGGCCTTGGAAGGGCTCGATTTCAAGGCGCGCTATATCATGGAAGGCTTTTTAGCCGGGCTGCATAATAGTCCGTTCCATGGCTTCAGCGTGGAATTTAGCGACTATCGCAATTACCAGCCCGGCGACGACTTGCGGCGCCTGGACTGGCGATTGTACGCCCGGACCGATCGACTCTGTATCAAGCGGTACATGCAGGAAACCAATGTCCGCTTTTACATCCTCTGCGATACGAGCGCCTCGATGGAGTACCGCGGATCAGCTGCCTGGGGATCAAAATTGGAGTGCGCCAAGGTGCTCTCCGCCGCCCTGACCTGGTTCCTGCTCAAGCAAAATGATGCCGCCGGAATGATCACGATCCCGGACCCAAGCGAAGTGCCGGAATACCTGCGACCCTCCCAGCGTTCCAGTCAGTTTGGGCTCATGTTGCGTCAGTTGGATTCCCTCCGTCCCAGCGGTGGCGCCTGCCTGGCTCAGTTGCTCCAGCATGCCGCGCGCCTGGTTCACCGCCGAAGCGTCATCCTCTTCTTTTCCGATCTGCTCGAGCCTTCAGAAGACGTCTCACTTGGCTTCAAACACCTGCGCTTTCTCGGCCACGAGCTCATCGTTTTTCACGTGCTCGACCGAGATGAACTGGAGTTCCCATTCAGCGAGCCCCGAGTTTTCGAAGACCTGGAGAGCGGGGTCCGGCGCGTGGTCTCACCCGCAGCGGTTCGTGAGAAGTACCTGGAACGCTTCAACGCGTATATGGAGGGACACCGCCGCTTGTTCCGGGAACTGGAAATCCCGCATTGCCTGGTGCGGAGCGATGAGAACCCCTGGCATGCCTTGGCCCTGTTTCTCAATGAGCGCAAGCGCCTTCTCTAAACCGCCCTAAGCCGACCCATGCCTTTCTCTTTTCTAAATCCTTGGTTCTGGCTGGGTGCGCTGGCGGTGGCCGGCCCGCTGTGGCTCCATTTGCGGCGCAAGCAGGAGACAAACCTCTTCCGGTTTTCAGCCGTCCGCTTCCTTGAGGATGAGGCCGAACCGCGCCGTCGCCCCCACCAGTTCCGGGACGTGCTTTTGCTGGCATTGCGTCTCGCCGCCTTGTTGTTGATCATCTCCGCCTTTGCCTGGCCTTACCTTCGGGGCGCGAGCACGCTCCCGATTAAGGAAAGCCGCGTGTATATCCTGGATAACACGCTAAGCCACCAGGCGCTCCAGGGGTTCACCCGCGATCGTGACCGAATCGTCGATGAAATCCGGGGTTCCGGAACAGATGTTCAAACCGCGGTCATCGAACTCACCGGGGTGCCGCGGGTGGCGGTGCCTTTCGGGGAGCAGCGCGAGGCCGCTCTCCAGCGGTTGCGTGAACTCCATCCGTCATTTCAACGGGGGTCATACCTGGCGGCCTTTCGAATGGCCAATTCGCTTTTGGCCAACTCCCTGGGGGAGCGCAAGAAAATCGTGTTCTGCAGCGACAACCAGGAGAACCAATGGAAGGAGTCGGTCAATACGCCTCCGTTTTTGCGCGGGGTCCAGGTCGATGTTCCAACCCCGGGGGCCAAGCTCTTGCCAAACCTTTCCCTTTCCGACCCTCGGACCCAGCGCGTTTTCCTCGGAGACAAATCGCTCGTCCATTTCACGGCCAAGCTCACCCACACCGGCCCGGCCCGCTCCGCACAGATTATGCTGCGGGCCAATGGCCAGGCGGTTTTCAATCGGACGTTGGCTCTGGAGAATCAGCCGGAGACGATCATGATCCAGGCCCAATGGGAAGCTGAACCCGGTTCGTGGCTCTTCGGCGAGGCTACGGTTGAAGGAGCGCCGGACGCGCTGGCCGCTGACAACCGGCTGTTCTTCTCGCTGGCTCCCGTGGTGGAAGGCAAGGTGGCCTTGCTGGCGCAGTCGCCCTATCTCCGGTTGGCACTGTCCGAGGAAATTATGCGCGGCCAGTGGGCCACCCGCGTTCTGGATCCAACCCATCTGGACGAGGAGACGGCAACCAATGCCGACGCTGACGTGCTCTGTCTGGAGAGCAATTACCTTCAGTCTTCGGCTGCCCGAAAGCTCCTGGCGCGCTACCTGGCGACGAAGCGCGGGGTGTTGCTGTTTGTAAACCGTCTCACACCCGCCATTGAAGGTTGTTTGCGCGAATTCGGGTTCGAGACCGAGGGCGCCGTCAACACCGGTCCGGAGGGACCCGAACGATTCCAGTTTGTCTTTTCCAATCATCCGATCTTCCACCCGTTTCTATCCCCCGAGTATGGAAACCTGATGGACATCAAGGTCTCTCAATATGTTCGATTGAAATCGGCCGCCGCTATGCCCCTGATCTTTTCGGAGCGCGGCGCCGGCCTGTTTTTTCAGGGAAGCGGTTCGTTCGGCAAATTGTTCGTCGCCGCGTTCGGGGCCGATCGAGAGCATACCTCCTGGCCGGTGGATCAGACCTTCATTCCGTTTCTTGATTTGACCCTTCAAGCCGCGCGGGCGCAGGACTTGACGCCCACGATTTTTGAGCCGGGGGAGGCCGCTTCCATCCCGCTGCCGGCCGGTGTCGCGGGGACCGAGGTTGTGCTTCGCGAAGGCGAGCGAGAGGTCCGACGGGCATCGGTTCAACAGGGTAGGGCGGAAGTGCGGTTTCCAGATAAGCCCGGTCATTATGTGCTGACCACCGAGGACTCGGCCCAGGTGCTCAACGCCTTCAGCGTGAATCCGTCTCCCAAGGAATCGCAGTTGACCTTCAGCGAATCGCCCCAGGCGCTCAAGGGTTGGCACCAGGACGCCCTCCGTGAAAAACCGGGTCACTCCTCAGGTGAAGTCCCGACCCCGCCGCGCCTGTCGGCCATCTTGCAACAGCGGGTCTGGTGGTGGATGGTTCTGGGAGCGTTGTTGGTACTCACGCTGGAGATGGTTTCAGCCGGGACCAGGAGGGAGCGGAAATGAATTCTCGATTTTTGGTAGTCGAAACCAGCCTGAATCGCGCGGAGTTCCGGTGGAAATGGCTGAGGGTGGTGCAATACACCGCAACCCTTGGCACCCTCCTGAGCCTGGGTGTGCTGTTTTTGGGGGGCGCAATCCTGGCAGGCTGGCTGTCCAGCAAAACGGTCGCCCTGGTGGTTTTGGGAGTAATGGTTGGCCTGGGCTTCATCGCCTGGTCCGTTCTAGCCATCAGCGTAATGGCCGGCACACCGGACCGCCCGGGATTGGCCGCTGCTCTGGAACGCGTGGACGCGCGCCTGCTCGACCGCCTGAACACTCTCCTATTCCTCGAAAAACAGCGGGGCGAAACCAAAGCCGAAGGGTTCGCTACCCGGATTGCCAAACAAACACACGGCGTCCTCAAGGAACAGCCGTCTCCCAGCCCTTTCTCCTCCGCACGCGCGCTCCTGAACCTTTCTCTGTTTATCCTGGCCGCATCCCTTTCAATCCTGCTTTTCCAATTGTACCATCCCTGGCAGCAACTCGTCGCCGGACGAAAGCCACTACCTCAGCGCGCGACGGCCTCGACCCGCCCCGCGGATCTGAGCCTGCCTCCCACCAACAATATCGAACAGCCTAAAGTCTGGGGTGAAGTCCGGATCACGGACCCGGGGACCGATTTGAAAGTGACCAAGGTGGACGTCGTTCCGCTGCAGATCGAGGTCGCCTCCACTCAGCCACTCCAAAATGTCGGCTGGTACTCCGCCGTCAACGGGGCGCAGGAGCTTGCCCACGACCTTCCGCCACCTTCCGAACCGCGTTACGGTGTTTACCAACCGACGCTCTACCTCGATGAACTTCACCTCTCCGACTGGGACGTCCTGACCTACTATGCCCGGGCGACCACGGAGAAAACCAACTCGTACGGTTCCGAGGTTTATTTCCTCGAGGTGCGACCGTTTCGAGAGGACATCATGAAGCTTCCGGGCGGCGAAGGGGGCCAAGCATACGAAACGTTGAACGAGATCTCGACCCTGATCAATCGCCAACAGCACGTCATTCGTCAGACGCATCAACACGTTCAAAAACCGCCACCCCAGCCGAATCTCGAGGCCCAAGACCGGGATAAACTAGCCAGCGCGGAAACCGACCTGGGCGAGTCCGCGCAGCACCTATACGCGAAAATGGCTGCCGAAATGGAAAACAAGCCCATCGGCCCGGCCCTGGATAATCTGGCGCAGGCCGAGAAGTCCCTGGGCGATGCCAGCAAGGCACTCCAAAACCGGGCTATGCCTCAAGCGCAGGACAACGAGCGCCAGGCGCTCTCGGACCTCGTCGCCATGCGGAAGATGTTTCAGAAAGCGGTCAGCGACCATCCGGATGCCTTTCAGCAACAGCCTGCCGAGGAGTCCACTCCGGTGGCTGACTCGATGAAAAAGCTCGGCGAGTTGGCTGAATTTCGAGACGAAGCCAAAGCGGCCCAGGAGTTCATTCGGCAGACGCTTGAGCAACAGAAAGCACTGGAGAAAGAGTCGAAATCGGTGGCCCGCAGCGATTTTTCCCGACTCGCCACCGAGGAGCAGCATTTAGAGAAATCCTTGGGCAATTTCCAGGCGCAACATCCGCAGGCGTTCAAGGACAGCCGGGCGGAGACGCAGCAAGCACGACAGGCAATGGCTGCCGCGTCCGACGCGCTCCAGAACAATAAGAACGAAGCCCGTCCGGCGGTTCAGCAGGCGACGCGCGACCTTGAGGCCCTGGGGGGCGCGCTCCAGAGCCGCTCGGCGGCCCAGCAACTCGCCGATGCCTACAAGCTCAAACAAATGCTCGACCAGCAAATTCAAACCCTCAATCAAGCGTCGCGCACGAATTCCGGGATTGCCGACCAGGCTTTGCAGGATACCGCTCGTGATGCGGGTCAAACCGTGGACCAACTCGCCCGTACCGCCGAGCAGGAACCGACCCGCGACGCTTTCGGGCAGCCCTTGCGCGAGGCGCTGAGCGGCCGCAACAAGGTGGACATTCAGACCAAACTAAAACAGCTGCAGATGGCCGGTGATGTCGCTTCCCGGCAGCAAACTGCGGGCGAGGCCGGCAAGGCTTTGGCTGCCGTCAGCGACGCCTTTGATCGGAGCCAGCCAAAATCCCTGCAGGCGTCGAAGCACTCCGATTCACTCAAGCCGGGCGCGCAGGATGGCCTGGGACAGGGTCTCGCCGAACTCGACAGCCTGATCCGGCAACTGCAAGCGGCTCGGCCCTTATCGAGCGACGACCAGGCGAAGCAAGGTCGCCAGGCCCTGGCGAATTTGCAGTCCGGCCTCCGCAGCCGGCACGGCGACAACGACCGCGGGAATCAGTTCCTACTCCAGTTGGACCAGATGCTGAAAGCTGAGAAGCCGCTGGAGGTGGGAGATCTAAAGAAGCTCATGGAGCGATTGCAGCAGTTCTCGGTTGAAACCTCGGAACAGCTCGCCAAAGACGAGAATCAGCCCGAGGTCAGCAACATCGATCCCAGCCGCCTGCCTCCGGCTTATCGCGGCCGGATTCAGAAGTACTTCGAGAAGTTGTCCGAGAAATGACGTGTGGCATGATCGCAGGCGTCGCATTCGAATATCCGCAGGGCTGGCTCCTTGGTCTGCCCCTCCTCGGGGCGCTGGGCTGGATGATGTGGCGCCAGTTACGCCAGGGGCTGTCTCGATCGAGAGTCCTAATGCTGGGAGCGGTGAGGATCCTCGCCCTTCTACCCCTGGTCTTTCTCGCGGCTCGTCCGCTGTGGGTGGCCAAAGATCACCCGGCCAATGCTTCGCGCGCTGTTGCCCTCCTCCTGGACCGGAGCGAGAGCATGTCGCTGGAAGAGCAGGGCTCCACGCGCTATGAGCAGGCGTTGGCTTTCTTGCGTGACCGGCTGCTGCCCGCGCTCAAATCGGCCCGGCTGCCGGTGCAGGCCATGCTTTTCGATGAAACCGTGGAACCGGCGGACGGACCCAAGCTGGCAGGGACCCAGCCAAAGGGGAAACACACGAATCTCGGTGGTGCCATTGCTCAAGCTCTCGGCGGCGCCAGCGATCCCCCGCTGGCCGTCCTCGCTCTGACGGACGGTATTGCCAATGAGAGTTCCGAGAATGCCCGCGCTTTGAGCGCCCTGGTGGACTCCCATGTCCCGTTCATCGGCGTGGGTTTTGGCAGCGAGCAAGGCGTCCGGACACTTTCCCTCAGACAACTCGAAGCGCCACCGATAGTACCCACCCGGACGTCCTTTGGCGTTTCCGCGGAGTTGGAGATTCTTAATGCCGAGGAAATGCCCCCCTTCGAGCTGTTGCTGTATCGCGACGGGCAAATTGCGCAGAAGAAGAACGTCGCTCCCGGAGCCGGTTCGCGCACCTGGCTGGAGAACTTCCAGGTAAAGGAGGACCACGAAGGCGTTCACAACTACACCGTCCAGGTGCTGCCTCCTAACGTGTCCAACTTGAAATGCGTGAGCACTTCCGCCAACGCTTCGGTCCGGGTTTCCGATGAAAAGGAGCTGCGTGTGCTCTACATCCAGGGGGCGCTGACGTGGGACTACAAGTTCGTGAGCCTGGCCCTCCACAACGATGTGACCATCAAGCTTACCGGCCTGACCCGTACCTCCAAGCAATCCATCTTTCGGCAAAATGTCGAGAGCGCCGGCGAGCTGATGAGTGGCTTCCCCACCTCCATCGAAGAGCTCGCTCCGTTTCGTGTCGTCGTCCTTTCCAATCTCCGTCCCGCCGATCTTACCCCGGCGCAGCAAGACGTCCTGGCGCGATTCTGCGGCGAGCTGGGAGGTGGCGTGCTCCTCATCGGCGGTGCCTCGACCTTCGATTCGTCCTGGCAGAATACCCGGCTCGAGCAGCTGATGCCGGTCACGTTTTCGGGCTCTCCCGGAGTGGAAGGGCTGGACCGTCCCTTCCGAATCCAACTTACGCCGGAAGCGATGGAAAACCCGGTGTTCCAGATCGCGGACAACCAGCCCGCGCGGGAGGTTTGGGCCCAGCTCCCCACGTTTACCCAATTTGGCCGGGTCGACGCCGCCAAACCGGGCGCGCACGTCTGGATGGTTCACCCTCTAGAAAACGGTCCGCAGGGCCGGCGTATCCTTATGGCCTCCCAGCGTTACGGCGCCGGACTCTCGGCCGTTCTCGACATCCAGAACTTCTGGCGATGGCGTCTGGCCCGCGACTGCGACCCGCAACAATTCGATCGTTTCTGGCGCCAGCTCTTCAGGTTCCTGAGCGACGCCGGACGCCAGGATGTGTCGATCAGCCTGGCCGACCAGGACCTCCATCCCGAAATGGACGTGCAGGTTATCCTGGAGAAGCAACCCAATCCTAAAAATCTGACGGATACGAATCGTAAATTTTTCGTGCGCGTCGAGGACAGCCGCAAACATCTCCTGCAGGAGGAGGCTGTGGAACTCGAACCGCTTCGGCCAGTGGATTTCCGGTTTCACGCCGACAAACCGGAGGTGTACACGGTAACCGTGACGGACCCCTTGAAGGTGCCCATCTCCAGTAGACCGATTGAAATTCGCAATCTGAATGTGGAGTTCCAAAACACGAGCCGGAGCATGGAAACCCTTCGCCAATGGGCCTCGGTTAGTGACGGCGCCGCGTTCAAGGTCGAGGAGTGTCCCGCGGCTTCCGACCTGGTGCTGCAAATCAAGGCCAAGATCGAAGAAGTTCGGCGCGGTCGGCACAACCGCCAAATCGTTGGAGTGAACGCCTGGGTCCTAAGCTTTGTCCTGGCCTGCCTCGCCACGGAATGGACTCTGCGCAAACGTTGGAGCCTGGCTTGATGATACCCCCAACCTGTAACCGATCGAAGGGTGGTGTTAGGCACCCCGGAAAAGAGCTCTGCTTTCGATCGCCTTGCTTTGGAGCCCCTGCGCCCCGGCTTCTCCTCGTCGCCGTGTTCCTTTTCTTCAGCCTGTCCGCCGGTCGGCCGGGAATTGACGATAAGCAAGCCACCTTCTTCATGGGACGGGTGAAGTACAGCTCCAACGATGGCAATGATTGCGGCGGGGTAGGGCAGGACCTCATGCGGTTGGTCTCGCGCGCCTCCACTCTCAAAATTCAGGAGGAAAGAAAGGTCCGCTTAACGGATCCGGACCTGTACGAAACGCCGTTCCTCTTCATGAACGGCCACAACGATTTCGTTCTCACGGAGGCTGAAATCGAGAACCTGCGAAAGTACTTCAGCCATGGAGGCTTCTTCCTGGCCTCCGGGTGTTGCACGAATCCAAACTTTCCCAAGGCGTGGCGGCGTGAATTCAGCCGAATTTTTCCCGAAGAAAAGGTTAAGCCGATTCCCTATGACCATCTGATCTACCGTTCCTTTTACACCATTGAGCATGTGCGCTGCCTCAACGAGCAGCGCGATATTCAGTTGGAAGGACTGTTTTACCAGGGCCGGTTGGTCGCGGTCATGTGCGAGGATGGCCTCTGTTGCGCCTTCAGCGCGAACAACACGTGCAATGAAGGCAAAGGCATTAGTCCGGAGGATGGGCAGAAGCTGGCGCTCAACATCGCGGTCTATGCCCTGACTCATTGATCCATTCGCCCGGGCCCTCTCGGGTGATTCACTCCACCCTCTGGTGGTCTCAGGCGTTCCCCCCATTTCTGAATGCCTCCAACCGGTATAGGTAAAGGAAGACTTATGTTTGGTCGTGGGATTACGCTGTTCCATCTGATGGGGTTTCGGGTTCGGCTCGACTGGAGTTGGATCATTATCGCGGTGCTGGTTATCTGGAGCCTCGCGCGTGGCGTGTTTCCCGCGCAAGTGGAGGGTTTGCCAGCAGCCACCTACTGGTGGATGGGCGTTTTGGGAGCCCTGGGGCTGTTTCTATCCATCATTCTCCACGAGTTCGGCCATTCGGTTGTGGCTCGGTCGTTCGGTATTCCCATGACGGGCATCACCCTGTTCATCTTCGGCGGGGTGGCGGAAATGGGGGACGAGCCGCCTAGCCCCAAGTCCGAACTGCTCATGGCGATCGCCGGCCCCATCACGAGCGTCATTCTGGGCGCCGTGGCCTATGGTTTTCGGCGGTTGAGCGACGCTTTGGGCTGGCCAATCGAGGCGACTGTTATTCTGGGATACCTGACCTGGATTAACTGGGCTTTGGCCGCATTCAACCTAATCCCTGCCTTCCCACTCGATGGCGGCCGCGTGCTCCGCTCTATCCTGTGGGGGCTCAAGGGCAACCTGGTCTGGGCCACTCGCCTGGCTTCCGCCGTGGGAACCGCCTTTGCCATCCTGTTGATCTTCCTCGGAATCGTCACCCTGGCCGTGGGCAATTTCATCACCGGGATCTGGTGGATCATCCTGGGCATGTTCATCCGTGGGGTCTCGCGCGCGTCCTACCAACAGGTCTTGACCCGCCAGGCCCTGGCCGGCGAAACGGTCCAACGGTTCATGAACCCAAACCCCATCAGCGTCCCGCCGTCTCTTTCGTTGAAAGACCTGGTCGATAAATATATCTACCAATATTATTTTAAAACCTTCCCCGTGGTGGACCAGGACCGCCTGGTCGGCTGCGTCAACCTTGATCGCCTTCGGCAGATTCCCCGTGAGGAATGGGAGAGCCGCACCGCCGGCACAGTGGCGACACCGTGCACCGACGATAACACCATCTCTCCGCAGGCCACCGCGACCAAGGCTCTCTCGGCCATGACCCGCCACCACCTCACCCGCTTGCTCGTGGTGGACCAGCAGCGCTTGGTGGGCATCATCACCTTGAAGGATCTGCTCGGTTTCCTCTCGCGCAAACTCGAGTTGGAACCGGCCTGAGTTGCGCGTCCTTCCGGCCAACAAATGGGACGAGAAGCTGTCTGTGAATTTTTCCATCGGACTTTCCAACCCGACCTCCGCTCTCGACCGTTTTTGCTTGAGGAATGGCAAGGCAGGGTCATACTGTCGGCTGGACCCTGGGACGATATCTTGCTCCGAGGGCTCCGGGCATAATTCAGGAGTAGCTCAGAGAACTTGGCCAGGCGACTGCGGGGGTGTGCAGTCCTGTTGTGATGACGTGGCAAATCCATTTCGACGAGCCGAAGCGTATCGTGCACGCAAAAGTGACCGGCACTTTGCAAAGCCGTCCGCTTCGTCAAATGACGGAGGAATTGCGCGATGCGGTGCTGCGGCATGGCGCGGGAGGGGTGTTCCTGGATTACACCGAGACCATCTCACGCCTTGAGCCCTACGTGATTTTCGAACGTCCCAGGATCCTTCAAGAGATCGGGTTCCCGGCGGATATCCGGGTGGCCGTGCTTTACATGGCTTTGGACGAAAACACCCAGTTTTTGGAGAACGTGTATCGGAACAAGAACTACCCGGTCCGAGTCTTTGCGGACCAGGAGCAGGCGTTCGCCTGGCTGGCCTCGTAGGAAACGAGCCGGCGTTTCTAATCTTCGCGTGGAATTGTAATCTGGTCGCGATTGACCCTGGAGGAAAAAAGAGGTTTCCTTTCAGGAAATTGACTATGAGCAACCCCAAGCCGTCCCTGGACGACTTGCGAATCCACCGCAAGGACAAACCGG
>Ga0105240_10005098_pt1 | contig 19683 bp, 19 predicted proteins | sample KBSC54metaG_FD_80426 | JGI IMG/M metagenome (GOLD analysis project Ga0105240, IMG submission 80426) | Corn rhizosphere microbial communities from Kellogg Biological Station, Michigan, USA - KBS C5-4 metaG | ecosystem: Host-associated > Plants > Roots > Rhizosphere > Soil | place: Michigan, USA... | reverse complement strand
CCAGCGGCACCGTTGGCCGCTATCTCATGGCGCAGGCCGGCAACGTCGTACTCGGCCGCTTCGAACAGCCCGTCCGCATGTATAAGGCGCCGCCCGCGCACGCGCTCACTGAGGAGTTCTACGAAACCGATCCGCGCAACAACTTCGCCCGCGGCTTCGCAATCCAAACCGTGGGTCCGCTTCCCATCGCGTTTGGAAAGCAGATGGTTTCAGCCAAGCGAGCGTGGGGCTGGGGCCTGCGCCGCGAGATGATGGACTACAACCACTGGGCAAGCCTCGGCCTTCTCGGCGAGATCCTTCCGTGGCCCGACAATCGCGTCACTCTCTCTGAAGAACGTGACCAGTTCGGCATTCGCGTGCCGCACATCTCCTTCAGCCTTCACGACAACGACCACAAGCTCATCAAAGCCGCCAAAGACAAAACCATGGAAGTGATGCGTGCTGCGGGCGCTGCTGAAGTGGTACAGGAAGCTCGCTACGCTCATCTCGTCGGCGCCGCGCGCATGGGCAACGATCCTCGCAGCTCCGTCGTTGACAAGTTCGGCCGCACCCACGACATCGCCAACCTCTTCGTCTGCGACGGCTCTATTCTGCCTACGCAAGGTTCTGCAAATCCGGGACTCACCATCCAGGCGCTCGCTGCCCGCACCGCCGACTATCTCATCGCGCAGGGCGACACAATTTTCACCAGCGCTAAGCGCGACATGACCGAGCCCACCATGCGCAAAGATCTCGCGCCGCCCGATACCTGGGGCCACGGAGTTCCACGTATGAAATGAATCAGGCGCGAGCCCTGCTGGATTCCAGGCAGAAATCCGCAAGCAGCGGCAGATGATCCGACGCCACCAGTGCCTTCCGGCTACGCCACACTTTGGTGTGTTCGAGCTTCAAAGGCTCTTCGTAATAACAATGATCCAGGCTCAGAATCGGCAGAACACCGGGATACGTCCGCTCGAATCGAAACGATGGTCGCGGCCGATGGCTGAGAAAGCTTTGCTGCAGCGTCCTCGTTGTCCGCCCGCGTGTCCACTCGTTAAAGTCACCGATCACAATGCGTGGCCCGCTCAAATCCGGCTTCGCCAAGATCTCGTCCCCAATCAGTACTTCAATCTGCCGCCGCCGTTCCATGTAGCCGGTCCCCAGGTGCACGTTGAAAACGTTAACCCTCAAGCCATGGCCGACGTCAATCACGCAATGCAGAACTCCCCGCTCCTCGCGACGCGACTTCGTGATGTCGTGCGTATGTGCCTCGAGAATAGGAAAGCGCGACAGAAGCATGTTGCCGTATCGCCCACCATGCAGCGGCCGCGTCTTTCCAAAAGCGACGTGCAGCTTCGGAAAGGCTTCCGCTATTTGATTTGCCTGGTCAAACTTGCCCGTACCTCCCGGAGCATCCACAATTTCCTGCAGGCACAGAACGTCCATATCCAGTTCCGCGATCACGCGAATCACACGCTCCGGCGAAATCGTTCCGTGGATGCCGCGGCATTTATGTGTGTTGTATGAGGCAACTCGAAACTGAACCGAAGATTTGCTCATTGCTGTCGCTCAAATACCAAGCCCATCAGTTCTGTCGCCCTTTCTGTTACCGGCCGATGTTCCCATTCGTTCAGCGAAATTCTCCGGCTCTGTTCCAGGTCGAACGCCATGTCATTCTCGAACCGCATCGCAACTTTTGCGTCACGAATCGCGAGGTTCACTTCGTCATTGATCCCGAAAGACCGATTATCAAAATTCGTCGATCCTACAACGACCCACAAATCATCTACGCACAGCACCTTTGCATGAATCATCGACGGTTGATACTCATACACCTCAGCCCCCGCCTTCAGCAACTTGCCATATCCCGCGCGGCTGGTACTTCGGGTAACCAAATGATCACTTTTGCGGCCCGGTACAAGTATCCGCACCCGCAGCCCGCGCTCCACAGCGCGGCACAACTCGCTCATCAAGCTCTTGTCCGGTAGAAAATATGGCGTCGTGATCGAAATGCTCTTCCGTGCCGAAGCAAGCAGCAACTGGAACAAAATTCGCGCGCGTGTACCTCCGCCCACAGTCGGCGTGCTGTTCACTACCATCGCAACTAATGGGTTGTCATTCCGGATGCTCGGAAAATATGCTTCGCCCGTCAGCAACTCGCCGGATGACGCCAGCCAATTCTCCGCAAATGTCGCCTGCAGATTGCAGACCGCCTCGCCTTCAATCCGCACCGCCGAATCGCGCCACCGCGGATTGCCCTTAGTGCCCGAATACCACTGATCGGCGATTCCTGCACCACCGATAAATCCAACTCGCCCATCCACGATCATCATTTCGCGGTGCGTCCGGTTATCCAGGTGCATCAGTCGGTGCCAGCGTGGCCCGTTATACCAACCCACCTTCCCGCCCGCATCCAGTAGCGGCGCCAGATATCTGTTTGTCGTTCCGGCGCTCCCGAACGCATCCAGAACCAGGCTTACCCTCACTCCCGCCCGGGCCCGCTCCGTCAACGCTTCGACATATTGCTCGGCAATCTTGCCCTTCTGAAAGATGTACGCCTCGATGTTGACGCTTTGCCTCGCGTTTCGAATTGCCTCCAACTCCGCTGGATAGAACGAGGGCCCGTTCGTCAACACCTCCAGGGTACCGGTCTTGTTCACCTGCGCATCGCTCAGGGCTTCTAGCACCTGCAGGAACCGTTCCGTATCATTGGGTGGCAGATCTTTGCGATCGGTCAAATCGTATTTCGGAGTCGGTCCGATCAATGCTCCAATCAGAGAAGAAGCCACCAACACAAGCGCGACAATCCCCAGCGCCGCCACGCCCGTAGGCACAGACACGACAATCAAACACAAAAACACGTCATCTTAGATGCATTCAGAATGCCAATAGTTCGAGCGTAAAATTTTCGCTGTACAGACCCGCTGAAGACCCTACTCTCGCCCGGGCAGATTCTGCAGATCGATCCCTAATTGCTGGCATTTCTTGTAAAGATGGCTCCGCTCCAGCCCCAGCGCCTTCGCGGTTTGCGTCACATGCCGCCCGTATCGTTCGAGTTCCGTCAGCACGGTCTGCCGCTCGAACGCCAGCACACGCTCTGCCAGTGGACCCCCGGTATCGTTCGCGGCAAACTGGCGCATCTTCATCGCCGGCAGCGCCATCCGCACATCCTCTGCCTCGACTTGCTTCTCCGCCAGCAGCAAAAGCCTCTCCACCACGTTCCGCAATTCGCGAATGTTCCCCGGCCATGGATATTCTTTCAGTGCGTCGATCGCCGCCTCGCTGAACGGCACCGGCTTCCATCCGTTCTGCGCGCTCACCTGCCTCGCAAAATGCTCCACCAGGGCTGCAAGATCCTCGCTCCGATCCCGCAGCGGCGGCAGCGTCAGTGGAAACACCACAACCCGGTGATAAAGATCACGCCGGAATCCGCCGCTCTCCACAAGCTGCTCAAGATTCCGATGTGTCGCCACCACGACCCGCACATCCACCTTGGTCGGCTTCTCCGCTCCTATTCGCTCAACCTCGCCCTCTTCCAGAACTCGCAGCAGCTTCGCCTGCATCGCAATCGGCATGTCGCCGATCTCATCCAGAAAGAGCGTCCCCCGATGCGCCTGTTCGAACTTGCCATTATGCCGCTGTGCCGCCCCGGTGAACGACCCCTTCTCGTGCCCGAACAGTTCGCTCTCAATCAGCTCTGCCGGCACCGCGGCGCAGTTCAATGTAACGAATGGCGCATTGGCGCGCTGGCTCTTTTCGTGCAGGGTCCGCGCCACCAGTTCCTTGCCCGTGCCGGTTTCGCCGTAGATGCACACCCGCGTCTCGCTCTGAGCTACGCGATCAATTTGCAACATCACCCGGCGCATCGTCTCGCCCATCCACACCATCGTGTGTTTGCCCACGCGCGTGCGCAGATCGCGATTCTCCAACTCAAGCCGCGTCAGCTTCATCGCGTTGTCGAGCATCACGAGCAGCTTTTCAGTCGAGAGTGGCTTCTCCAGAAAATCCAGCGCTCCCAGCCGTGTCGCGCGCACCGCCATCTCAATGTGTGCCTGCCCGCTCATCATCACCACTGGAGCCGTAACATCCGCATTCTTCAGATCCTCTAGCAGCGCCAGGCCGTCGCGCTTCGGCATCACAACATCGCTCAGGATCAGATCGAAAGGCTGCGCCTGGGCCAATTCCAGCGCCCGCGTCGCACTGTCGCAAACCACCGCCTCATGTCCGGCCAAACGAAAGGCACGCGACAAGGAAGCCAGCGTGTTGGCTTCATCATCCACAATCAGAATTTTTGCGCTCATGCGTCAGCCCTCGGCAGTGTAATCACAAATGTTGCGCCATGTCCCTCGCTGCTCTCCACCGCTATCGTACCTGCGTGGTCCGCCACGATGCTCTGCACAATCGCCAACCCCAGCCCCGTCCCATGCTGCTTCGTCGTATAGTACGGCGTAAACAATCTCTCGCACTCCTCTGGAGTCATCCCCTCTCCCGTATCCGATACGCGAATCTCTACCTTGCTTTCCCGTTTGCACGCCGAAAGCGTCACCGTGCCGCCCTCCGGCATAGCATCCTTCGCATTCAGCACCAGGTTTGACAGCGCACGATGCAGCAGTTCCGGATCCACCATCAACGGCATCGGCTCGTCCGGTAGTTGTGTCACGATTTCGATCTTCGGCCCATCCTCACTTGCAGCGGCATACAGTGTCCTCACCCGCGTGATCAGCTCTTTCGCGGCGATTCGCTCCAACTCCGGTTTTGGCATCTTGCTGAAATCGCTGAACCGCCCAATGATCTTCTTCAAATTCCCAATCTCCATGCTCAGCGTCTGCGTGCTCTCGTTGAACACCTCATCGAACTCCGCCGCTGGCAACTGCCGCGCCCGCGACAGGTTCTCCACAGTCAACTGCAGCGGGAACAGTGGATTCTTCAACTCATGCGCGAGTCTTCGCGCCAGTTCGCGCCACGCCGCAACCCGTTCGCTCTGCACCAGCATCTCCCGCTGATTCTCGAGTTGCTCCGTCATGTGATTGAAGCTCCGCGCCAGCACACTCACCTCGTCTTTCCCCCGTACCTGCACGCGTGCATCCCACCTTCCACTCGCAACTTCCTCTGCAGCCCGCGCCAATTCCTCCACTGGTCGCGAAACGCGTGCAGCAATCCAGAGGCTGAAGACAATCGCAAGCAGGATTCCGCCCGCTGCCACTCCATAGGCAATCGCTCGAATCTGCTGCTGCTCCCCGACAAGCCCGCTTCGAGAAATCGCCACAGTCAATACCGCAAGCACTGTCCCCGCCGAATTCTTCAGGGGAATTGCCGTCACAGCAACACTATCTTCGCGCCGCGGTGTCAGGTAGAGAATGCCGCTTGCCTCCTGGCCGCTGCTGCGCGACTTCTCAATCAACCCACCATACTTCGCGGCGCCCGGCACCGCGCCATCCGAACCCACAAGCCTCTGTGCGTCGAATCCCGCAGGCGAATTCACCCCTCCACTTGCGCCGGCATTGCTCTGCGAAGTCGCATCACTGTACAAACCTATCTGCATTCCAGGAGCAACCGGCAGATCCGCCAGGAAGCTCTGATCCATCCGCACGCCGCCCACCAGCTTCACCGCCGGCTCCGCGCCACGAATCGCCCGCAGCGCAAACAAACCCAGCACTGTTGTTCCATCCGGCAACTCCTCACGTTTCAAAAAAGGAGTCTGCGTCAGCTCATTCGCCGCGGGCTCCGGATACCCAAACCGAGCCGGCCACTGCGCCGAACTCACAATCGTGCCGTCCGGCCCCACAATCTCCAAAAAATCCAGCCGCGCGTCCTGCGCCAGCGTCTGAGCCTCATTCAAAAACGGAGCAGCATCATTCGACTGCACCATCTCGAATGCCATGCTCCGCACCCGCTCCTGCCCGGCCACACGATCCACCGCTCCAGCCACATCCGCCGATCTGTGTTGAAACTCCCTCTGAAACTGGCTTACAAACAGAGCCGTCTCGTCTTGGTCACGATGTTCAAACACTTGCCGGATTCGCACCAGCACGGTCCAGGCCACCGCCGCCACTGCTGCCGCCACCGTCAGCGAGAACAGCAGTAGAAGTTTTTGCCGAAGGCTCACCGCGCGTCCTCCAGTGAAGCATTCGCAAGATCAGGCGTCCCATCGTCTCGCAGATGCAAATCCCTCACCTTCGCGCCGCTTGCATACGCCAGCGGCAAATCAAGAATCGGAACAATTCTCCCGCTTTCCAGAATCGATTGCTCTCTTTTGTAGAGAGCGGCAGGCGTTTGCTCCGTCACCGGCGCAATCTCTCCGGCATCCCACAGAATCCTCTCCAGCGCCGCCGAGGGATCAGCTCCCGCAACGGACAGCTTCCGGAGCACAATGTCTGCATGTTGCGTGCCCGCACCCGCCATCTGCACATTGAATCCCGCCTCGCGCAAATTCAGCGCAATCCGCTGTGCGGCAAGTTGCATCGTGCCGTCGCCCACCGCGCTCAATGTGATCGCCCCAGTTGCCAGACCTCCTCGCAGCTCATGCGCCTTGTTTAGATCGCGGTCCGTCGGAAACAGGAAGGAGTACCCGCTCATCTTCTGCGGAAGCAGGCTCGCAGTGACTTCACCCTGCTTCTGAAAGATCACGTTGTAAAGAGCACTCCGATCCACCGCCGCCGCAATCGCGCCGCGTAATTTCACATTCGCTAGCACGCCTGCATCACTTACCTGCAGTGCAAGCAGCGCAACCGGCGCCGACGTCAGCACCGCAAAACGCTGCTGCTGCGCCTGCCGGAACTGCTCTGGCGGAACTTCGACGACATCGGTACGACCGAGGCTCAAATCGAGCCACTGGTCACGCACTGCGCGATGCACGCGAATCTCAACCACATCCGCAAAAGGCCGCCCCGTCCAGCAGTTCTCATTCGCAGCCAGCGTCAACATGCCGTTGTTGAATCCGGTTACTTGGAAAGGGCCGGTCCCAATCGCACCCGCTGCACTCTTTCCGTCCGCCGCCGCTGTCAGAGCAATCAGAAACTCGTCGCTCGCCAGCAGCGAAGGCAGATTCGGCATCGCCGAGTCGTTCGTGAAAACGACCAGCGGACCGACGGCTTTCACTGCATCCCATGGGCAATTCGCATTGCACGAAGCCGTCAGCGACGCCACCACCGCCGCAGATGTCAGTGATGATCCATCCTGAAAGCGCACGCCGGGCCTGAGCCTGAACTGCCACCGATGAAAGTTGTTGTCCTGCTCCCACGTAAGCGCCAGCGCCGGCCTCAACGCGCCGTTTGCATCCAGTTGCGTCAACCCGTCGTAAACAAGCCGCCGCGCCACTCCTGCCGGTCTTTCCCACGGATCGCCGGCAATCTCCACACGCAGCGTTCCGCCATAGTGCGGCCGGGTCCGCGCCGCAGCGCTCAATGCCGTAGCCAAGATCAAACAGCTAATTGCAAAGGGCCGAAACACGGTCCACCTCGTATTCGCCCGCACCATTGCGAACCACAGCCATCGCGCTCTTCCCATCCTGCGCGGTCCATAGCGCGGTCACGGTTCCATCCATTGTCAATGCACCGCTCTCGGGCACCGCTTCCAGCGCAGGAACGTCAAATGCACGCAGGCTGTCCTTCACTGCCTCGCCCGAACTGGAGACAATCACCTGCGTTCCTGCTCCGCACCCAGAGTGCACCACTACAAAATCGCTGCCCCAGTCACGCGCCCCTGCAACCCCGTGCATCACCCCGTTCTCCACCATTTGCACTTTGCCATCCACACCAGCCAGCAAAAGGGCCGCACCACCCGCTGCTCGCGGAATCATGCCCGCTGCATAAAACGCCGGCAGGTCCACGCCGATACTTGGCGTCACCACTCCCGTGAAGTAATCGCGCGCCGTGTTGTAGAAGGCCTTCAGCGCTGGTCCGGCACTTGCATCCGCACTCTGGTATACAGGCCACGGATCATCACTCGCGCGACATCGCACCGTCCATCCGCTGTCCTGGCTGGCGCTGTTCAAGGGCAGGGAATAGCTCCCCACGCATTCCGTTCCCGGAGCATACGCAGTAAACGTGCCTCCACCTGCAGTAGGAATCAGGACCCCACGGGGATCACGCGCGAACTTCTTATCCATCGCAAACGTGTTCGACTCCGTCCACCCTCCCGAACCTGATGAGAACACAGAGATCCGATCAGCAAACATAACCACGTAGTGCCCATTGATCTCCGCCGCAGTCAAAATCGGATTGTCCTGCACCGTTCCGCCAATCCGGTTGATCAGTCCAGGAATCTTTTCCTTTCGAAGCACCACCCGCTCGTTCCGTGTGGATGTTGTTGCGACCGGTGCAGCATCCACATGCACCATCGTCACCCGCGTCTCATTCCCCTCCACAACCTCGGCCACCCAAAGCCGCTCGCGCGCGTTCTCGCTCAGCGTCACGCGAATCGTATTCGCGCTCTCCGCCCCTCCAGCCAGAACACCGCGTGCTTTCAGATCCTGCTCCAGCAGTTTCCGAATCGCCGGAATCTCGCTCGTCTGAATTGTCGAAACATTGCGTACCGTAAGCTGTGCCTGCCCCGGCCCAAGAAGATCGGCAACCTGGCCCGCCAGTTCCGCCGCCGGCTCCGCCCATCTGCTTTGGGGTTGCTGACTCTGCGCCGTGAGCCCGGCCAACCCACACAACCCCAGCGCCACTGCCCAGATCAGCCTCATCGCCCTCATTATTTCTCGCTTGTTCTGCGCGGATTATATCGCCCTGTGGTTCGCATCGACATGGCCCGTAAGTACCGCTGCTCAGTCTCACAGCATGCCGACTCGTCCCTTTCAATTCGATGACCGGTGCTCCTGATATGCTTCGCCGGAGCGAAGGTCTGCGGCTGTTTCCCCAGAATGTCCAACACCTCCTCATATCCCTTTGCAAAGTCGTAATGGAACCGCGGCGGAGTCGCAAACAGATACCTTGCATTGCGCCCAATCTCGCCAGGAGGAAATGGTGCCGCGCTCACGACCAGATCCTCCTTTTCCACGTTCTTCCACTGCTTGTGCGTGGACACCATGATTGGAATGTCCTCATAGGGCTCATCTTCGGTGTATTTCGGATGTCTGATGCGGATCAGCGGTCCGCTTTGATTCTTGACCACGTGCTCTGGAGAGGTCCCGTCCCACGCCTCTCGAATCACGGAAAAGCCGCGTCAGTCCTGTGGCAGATCAAACCGAAATCCATATTCCTTGTTGACGTAAACCGTTGAGGATTGTGTCGTGCTTTCAGCAGGCTGGAAACCATGTTTCCGCGGCGCCTGTTCCCCAAACTCGCACCGAGCCGTCATCGCCATAATCAACAGGAGTAGAAGGACTGGTATTCCCCTGAACTCTGTCTTCCACCTGCGGCGACTCTCATCGATACAAGGATTCTGATTCATTGCGCTCTCCCCAAGATCTTTTGCCATCGAGGAGGCGCGGCTGATCCGTGCCTCCTCGCCATGCACCACCCCCAGGTCAATGTCCCGCCTTCGGCTCCGGCTCCGACTCTTGATCCATCTCCTGCTTCACCACCGGCGCGTTCGCCATGTTCTTGAACACATCGTTGGCGAAGAAGAACTTCCCATCCGAAGGCACCATCACCACCTGGATCTTGTCTGACAAACGCTCTGCCACAATCTTGTTGATCAGCAGCGGCGACTTGTTCAGCAGTGACGCCTCGCTGGTCATCCGGTCCGCATTCGCCGCCGCAATCAGCTTGATGCGGCTTGCCTCCGCATCCGCCAGCAGGTTGCGCCGTTGCAGCTCGGCTTTGCTATCGATCACTTTGGCCTCAGCCTCCGCCTGCGCATTCTGGATCGTCGACTCCTTGCGCGCTTCCGCTTCAAGCTTGGTCTGCTCAATCTGTTTCTGCTTCAGCGGCAGCGTGTACTGCATCGCGTCCGCCTCGCCCTTGGCTTCGATTACCCGCGCGTGCGCATCGCCCTCGGCCTGTTTCTCTTTCTGTTTCGCCTGGGCTTCAGCTTCCAATTCCGCAATCCTCACCTGCTTCTGCTGGATGTCCGTGTCGATCGTCATCTGATCGTCCTGCTGCTCCTTCAGCAGCAATCCCTCCAATCCCTTCGCATACTGCTCCGGCAGCTGAATGTCCGACAGCATCACCTCTTCGACCACGATTCCATCCGTCGCCAGCTTCTTCGTAATGATCCCCGACGCGCGATTCCGCACCTCCTCACGCTTGCTTGAGAAGATCTCCCGTACCGTGTACGACGGCGCCAATTCCCGCCACGCACTCGCCACCACCGGAGGCACCAGATGCTGATCCGCCGGCTGCGGCAGATGCGCCTGCGCGCTTGCCAGCTTGTTGGGATCGAGCCTGTACCGCACCGTCACCGCCAGCCCAATGTTCAATCCCTCGCGCGACTGCACCGTCATATTGTTCTTCGTGCCCGGCTTGCCCGCATCCACAATCCCCGCCGTGAAGAGGTGATCGCGCAGATCAAACATCTGCACGCTCTCCACCAGCGGAGTCACAAAATGCAGCCCCGGATAAAGCGTGCCCGGCTCCGTCCCTCCAATCTGGCTCACTCGCACCCCCCCCATTCCGCTCGGCACCACTACCATGCTTGCCGCCATCAGCAGCGGAACGCATGCCACCAGCGCCAGCGCCATCGGTCCTCTCCACGCAATCGGACCAGGTTCCGGCTCCGCTACACCAGAGTCGAGGAGCATCCCATCCCCTCTCGATTTCTTCCTCATCGCGTAGCGAAGCTGCATCCACAACCCATGTAGCGGAATGCCCGCCGCCACAGTGATCAACAGAACGCCCACCATCATCAACAACGTCTTCAGCGCAATCATTTTCCGCCCCCTAAACTCCGGATCTGTAATTTCCCGGAGTGGTTGTGCTCTTTCCGTCCGCACGCCGGCGTCGAACCTCGCCGCGTGCCCCGTGTTTCCCAGCCCCCGGCCATGGAGCAAGCAGCAGCCGGACCAGCCCGCCAAACGTCAACTCTTCAAACAGCAGCGCGGCTGCTACCGGCAACAGCGCTGCTCCCAACCCGCTCATCGCATCTGCCAGTAGACTCATCGCCGCACCTCCCTACTTTGCAATCGCCACAAGTTCATTCGCCGCCTCGGAATTCGTCGTCATCACCGGCCCACTCGCCGAACTCGCCATTACAACCGGCTGCTCAACCGCCCCCGGCTTCTGCTCGCCGAACAACTGCGCCGTCTCGTCATTGCGCTGCCCCACTAACTCCACCGTGTCACCCACCGAGACCATTGCGTACATCTCCTCCAGATCCTTCCGCGACATCCGAATGCATCCATGCGAAGCAGCCTTCCCAATCGACCTCGGTTCATTCGTGCCGTGGATCCCGTAGCCCTTGATGCTCAGCCCCATCCACCGCGTCCCCACCGGATTCCCCGGACCCGGCTGAATCACTTTGCCCTCGTGCTGATAAACCGGATTCTTAACGCGCCGCTGAATCGTGAACGTTCCCACCGGGCTCGGCGTTGATGGTTTGCCAATCGCCACCGTATAGATCTTTTTCACCTGGCCGTCTTCCACCAGCGCCAGCTTCCGATCCTCCAGGCTCACGACGATCGTCATCTTCTGAACCCGAGCGTCCACGTCTGTGGTTTTCTGCGTTGCCACAGCTGCCTGCCCCATCGCCTGAACTCCCAGCACCATCGCCGCGCTCACCGCCACCGCCCAGTTGCTCAATCCGTTCGCTTTCATCGCGTCCCCCATCCGGTTCTTCAACTGCCAACGTCCAGACAGATTGCAGCCCCCATGCCAATCGGCTTGCCCCTCAAAACAAAGGAATTAGGAGAGGGAATTGCCAAGATTGCCGTGTATGCCGACGCACGCCCGTGTCACTGCTGACACACCAGTCAGCTCCGGCGCACCCTGACAATCTGAAAGCGTCAGGGCACCACTTCAGTCCTGCCGCGCGAATCTAAGGGGAGTTCGGGGGCTTCACAGGCTGCGGAAAACTCAATTGAACACGTCCTTGTGTACAGCGGCACGGCTTCACAGCTTGCTGAAGAACTCAAGCTCTGCGCCACCTGGAATTCGGATAGGCGGCATTGACGATTAGCCGCTTACCGAGTCATTGATTGTCGAGCCGCCGTTAGGGGAGGTTTCAATCATTTTCGATACAATCGAATCAACATGATCCGATTCTCAACAGCGGGGGAGTCCCACGGAGAGGCATTGATCGCATTGGTCTCCGGGCTGCCTGCGGGGCTGCCGGTGGACCTGGAGTTCATCAATCGCGAGCTTTGGCGCAGACAGCAGGGCTACGGCCGGGGCGGCCGCATGAAGATCGAAACCGATAAAGCACATATCCTGTCGGGCGTGCGGCACGGGAAGACGATAGGATCCCCGATTGCGATTGAGATTGTGAACCGCGATTGGAAGAACTGGGAGGAGAAGCTGCCGGTAGAGACCGGCGATCCTGGCAAGCACCAGGCGGTTGCATCTCCGCGGCCGGGACATGCGGACCTCGCAGGAGCGCTGAAGTACAACTTTCCGGATGCGCGGTATGTGCTGGAGCGGGCTTCTGCACGGGAGTCAACGGCGCGGGTGGCGGCGGGAGGTTTTGCCAAGCTGCTGTTGCGGTACCTGGGCATTGAAGTGTCGAGTCACGTCATCCGCGTTGGACGCGTGGAGTTGGAGCGGGCAGCGACGTGGGAAGAGATAGCGGCTGTTGCCGAGCAGAAAGAAATTGTGCTGGGCTGCGTTGATCGAGCAACCGAAGCGCGGATGAAAGAAGAGGTCGAGCACGCTTCGCGTACAGGGGATACCGTGGGCGGGGTGTTTGAGGTTGTGGTGCACGGGGCGCCTGCGGGCCTGGGAACGTACGCTAACTGGGATGAGCGACTGGACGGGCTGCTGGCGTGGTCGGTGATGAGCCTGCAGGCAGTAAAGGCGGTAGAGATTGGGCGCGGAGTGACCGCGGCGGAGTCGTTTGGATCGACTGTGCACGATGCGATTCACTACGCGAAAGAAGAGACGGATAGGCCAACGCGGTTTACGCGTGAGCGCAATAATGCCGGTGGGGTTGAGGGCGGAGTCTCAAACGGCGAGGATATCGTGGTTCGCGGGTACCTGAAGCCGATTTCGACGCTGCGGAGGCCACTGGAATCGGTCCGGTTTGACACGCGGGAGGCGACCAGCGCAAGTTATGAGCGCAGCGATATTTGCGTGGTGCCTGCGGCCGGAGTGGCTGCAGAGGCCATGGTGGCCATGACCGTCTCGGGGCTGGCACAGCAGAAGTTCGGGGGCGACTCAGCCGACGAGATGAAACGAAATTTTATTGGATACATCGAACAGATACGGAGCTATTAGCAGCAGAGATGATTTTGAAAATTGTGAAGTACCCCGAGCCTGTGCTCTCGCAACCAGGCGAGCCGGTAACGGAGTTCAACGATGAGTTGAACAAGCTCGTCGAAGACATGTTCGAGACGATGTATGCATCGCAGGGGATTGGGCTGGCGGCGCCCCAGGTTGCAGTGGCGAAGCGTGTCACCATCATCGATCTGAGCCAAGGCAAAGATCCCGAGCAGAAGCTCGTGCTCGTGAATCCCGAGATCATCTTTCGCGAAGGCAAGCAGTACGAGGAGGAGGGCTGCCTCAGCTTCCCCGAGATTCGCGAGAAAGTGCAGCGGGCGGCGACGGTGAAAGTGCGCGCGCAGGATCTGAAAGGCAAGTGGTTTGAGATGGACGGCGAAGAGTTGCTCTCGCGTGCATTTCAGCACGAGATCGATCACCTGGACGGGATGCTGTTCATCTTTCGCATGAGTTCTCTGAAACGGGACCTGGTGTTGCGGAAGATTCGCAAGATGCAGCGCGAAGGCACCTGGTAAGGCCGTGAAACTTGTATTCTGCGGGACGCCTCAGTTTGCCGTGCCGACGTTGCAGGCGTTGATTGCGGCCGGGCATGAGATTGCATTGGTGGTTTCGCAGCCGGACCGGCCTGTGGGGCGCTCGCGGGTGCTGACCGCGCCTCCTGTGAAGCAGATGGCACTTGCTGCGGGGTTGGAAGTTACGCAGCCGGAAAAGATCAAGAACAACCCAGAATTTCGCGAGCGGCTCGAAGCGATTGCGCCGGATGCCATTGTGGTGGTGGCGTATGGTCGCATCATTCCGCCGTGGATGCTGGGCCTGGCGCGGCTGGGCTGCATCAATCTACACGCATCGTTGCTGCCGAAATATCGCGGTGCCGCTCCGATACAGTGGGCCGTGGCGATGGGTGAGACTGTCACGGGAAACACGACGATGCTGCTGGAAGAGGGACTGGACACGGGACCGATTCTGCTGCAGCAGGAGATACCGATTGGGCCGGGGCAGTCGGCTGCGGAGCTGTTTGATGTGCTGGCAAAATCAGGCGCTCCCCTTGTAGTGAAGACGCTCGCCGGACTCGACGATGCAACGATCGTACCGAAGCAGCAGGATCACTCTCACGCAACGCTTGCACCGCTCCTGACGCGCGAAGACGGCCGCATGGATTTCGCCAAGCACACCGCTCGCGAACTGTGGAACCGGTGGCGGGGATTTCAGCCGTGGCCCGGGGCGTATACAAATCTGGAAGGCAAGAAGTTGATTGTGCACCGGATGCAAGTGTCGCAGAAGAACGAGACGGCTGAGCCGGGTTCCATTGAGATTTGTGATGGTGCGATGCTGGTTGCGTGCGCCCAGGGAACGTGGATTGAGGTCGTCGAGCTTCAGCTTGAGGGCAAGAAGCGGATGACAGCTTCGGAGTTTTTGCGCGGCGCTGCGTTGCGATCCGGCGTTCGGCTGGGATAGAGCATGAGCGAAGTTTCCCCGGCGCGTAGAACTGCGTTTTCCATTCTGAAAGCGATGGAGAAGTTTGGCCACTCCGATACTCTGCTGCGTGGCAGAAATGTTGAAGTGCTGGCGGAGCCGGATCGCAAGCTCACGACTGCGCTGGTGCTTGGAGTGTTGCGCTGGCAAATCGATCTGGACCGGCGGATCCGGCCGTTATTGAAACATCCCAATGCGAAGGTGGATGCCGAAGTACTCATCGCGCTACGGATGGGTGCGTTTCAATTGCTGCATATGGATCGGATTCCCGCGCGCGCGGCTATCGATGAGAGCGTGGAGTTGACGAAGCAGTCCGGACACCGGTTCGCCTCCGGGATGGTCAATGCGGTGCTGCGGAAGCTGGCGGGTTCTCGTTCTGAAGCCGGCGAAGATTGCGGCGAGGGCTATCCAGCGTGGATGGTGGAGCGCTGGAGAAATTTCTACGGTGAGGATGCGAGTTGCGCGATTTGCAAATATGGGCAGGAGCAGCCGCATCTGTTTGTGCGGTTGAGCGGTAAGGATATCGAGCGGGAACTTGCGGAAGAGGGCGTCGAACTGGAGCCGGGCGAGTTTCTGGTTGCCGCGCGTCGGATTGTCTCAGGGGATGTGACGAAGACGGCGGCGTTTCGTGCGCGACGAGTGCGGATCCAGGATGAGGGTTCGCAGTTGATTGCGGAGCTTGCGCCGCCAGGGCAGAAGATTCTGGATTGCTGTGCAGCGCCGGGCGGAAAGACGCTGATTCTCGGCGAGCGTAATGCTGAGGCAGAGATCGTGGCGTGCGATGGGACCCATCAACGACTTGCCGAATTGCGGAAGCGGCTGGAGGTTCTGGGCGAGCGGGTGCAGTGCAGACTCACAGATGTAACTCATTTGGAAGATGAAAGCGCGTTTGATGTGGTTCTTGCGGATGTGCCGTGCAGCGGGACGGGTACGCTGGGGCGGAATCCGGAAATTCGGCACCGGCTGCGGGCGGAAGATGTGCCAAGGCAGGCGGAACGGCAGCGAGCGATTCTGGCCTCGGCGGTACGAGCGGTGCGGCCCGGGGGCTTTGTGCTGTATTCGACGTGCTCGCTGGAACCGGAGGAGAACGAGCAGGTGATTGAGGCAGTGCTGGCGAAAGGCTCTGGAGTGAAGCTGGTTTCGATGCAAAGCAGAATCGAGGAACTGCGATCAGATGGGGTTCTGACGGAATCCGGAGCGGAACGGCTGCCTGGATGCATTAGGGAGCAGGGCGGGCTGAAGCTGATTCCCGGGGTATTTCAGACGGACGGTTTTTTTGTGGCGCTGATGCAGAAGGAGCGCTGATGATCCCTACTCCGGCGGGAGTTTCAGTTCATCGTAGTTGCGGCCGAGCACGGAGCAGAGGGCTTCGATGACGAGTTCGTGATCCTGACGCATGGGGAGGCCGGAGACGGTGATGCTGCCGATGATTCCGGCGTTCACGACGCGAAGTGGGAATGAGCCGCCGTGGGTTGCGAAGTCGGCGAGGTGCAGGCCCTGGCTCTCATAGATTGTTTTGCCCTTGAGCTTCTCGTGGAGCGCGGCAGTATAAGAACTGTGGTGGAACCGGGCCACGACGTTGCCTTTGCGGCGAACCCACTCGAGGTTGTCGGGTGTGGTTCCGTCCATGGCGGCGTAGAAAAGCGGCTGACCAAATCGGCGGATATCGATCACAACGGGCAGGTGTCGCTCAACGGCAAGCGCGCGTAGCTTTGAGCCGATTTGCCATGCGATATCAGCGTCGAGGCGCGGCAGGACCAGTTCGCGCTCCTGCAACGCAATGCGATCGAGATCTTCGTTCACTCCCATGGATTGAGTTTCCTCGCGTCGCAATGATAGCGGAACCATCAGCTTTCGGCGGCTTCCTCAAGAGGACTTGGCTGTGGAATGATTCCGAGACGCTCATAGATGGGGCGCATGTCTCTGCGGATGGCGGGGAGTTGCGTAGCGAACCAGAAGGCGCCGACGATGCACGCTATGCCGCTGACGATGACTGTGCGTGGAGCACCGATGGCATGCGCCATGGCTCCGGCAAGGAGGCTTCCGAATGGCGCCATGCCGACGAATGCCATGGTGTAGTAACTCATGACGCGTCCGCGCATATTTTCGTCTACAAGTGTTTGGATGATGGTATTGCTGCCGGTGAGGCCTTGCATCATGCCGAAGCCGGTGACAAGCATCATCAGCATCGATAGCCAGAGGTAATGCGAGAGGCCGAAGCAGATGAGGCCGACGCCAAAGATGCCGGCCGCGATCGGGATGACTCGCGTGAGTCCGCGAACGGAACGGCGCATGACGAGCGATAGAGCGGAAGCGAGCGATCCTACGCCCACGGCACCCATAAGGAAGCCCAGCGTGTGTGGACCGCCGTGAAGGATCTTGGCGGCGAAGATGGGCATCAGCACCATAAACGGCCATCCCATCAGGCTGAGCAAGGCAAAGAGCGAGAGGATTGAGCGGATAGGTACGAATCCAGCGACATACGTCCAGCCTTCCTTCATTTGCGTGAACATCGATGTTGTGGCGCGGCGTTCTTCGGTGCGCACTACATGCATCATGAGCAGGGAGATGATGACCGCGATGTAGCTGATGCCATCGACGAGGAAGCACCAGCCTTCATTCTTGACAGCGATGAGGAGGCCGGCGAGGGACGGACCGACCAGCCTGGCCATGTTGACCATCGATGAATTGATCGCGATGGCGTTCGAGAGGTCGGCGCGGTCTTCAACCATCTGAACCATGAAGGACTGGCGGCCGGGCATGTCGAATGCGTTGATCACGCCCTGAAAGGCGCTGAGGGCAAGCACTTCGTGGATGGTGATGCGATTGGAAAGAGTGAGCCACGCCAGCGCAAGGGACTGCAGCATGGCGAGGGCCTGTGTCCAGACGAGGACCTTGCGGCGATCAATGCGGTCAACGAGGACGCCGGCAATTGGGGCGAGAAGAAAGGTGGGTATCTGACCGACGAAGCTGACCGCGCCGAGGAGGAGAGCGGAGTTGGTAAGGCGATAGACCAGCCATGATGTGGCGACTCGCGTCATCCAGGTGCCGATGACCGAGATACTTTGGCCGCCGAAGAAGAGGCGGAAGTTGCGATGACGCAGGGCGCGCCACACGTGGGAGTAATCGCGGGCAAGAGAGGACGTCTCGCGAGAGTTTATGGATTCCGGCTTCATGCGTCTGTCTTTAGATGTTTTTGTGAGCGCGCTGGCCGCTTATTTTGCGGCGGTGAGTTTGATGACAGTGTTCTGATCCACGCGAGCGCCCGGCATGGGCTGCTGCCCGATTACTGATCCCGGTACAGTGGGCGCGGTTGGCACTGTGCCGCTCGCTGCCACGGGGGGAATGCTGACATCCGCATATGTCGGAGGATCGACCTTCAGGCCGATTTTGGTGAGATGGTCCATTGCGGTGAGAACGGGCAGACCGGTGAGGTCGGGCATGACATAGCCGTCGGGCGCGTCGGTATCAGGAGCGGCTACGAGAATGTTGACGCTGGGTTGCGCGATTCCGTGCGAGTGGGCAGGGGGATCCTGTGCGAGCACGGAGCCGTCCTGCGCGCCGGAGTAGGGCAGCTTCGCAGTGACTCCAACTTGAAGGCCGGCGCGACGCAAACGCAACGCGGCAACACGAGCGTCAGTACCGACGGTGTCGGGAACGTCAACCTTTTGCGGGCCGAGGCTCTCCGAGACGCGTACGTGCCACTCGCGGCGCACTACGGAGCCGGGCGGTGGTGATTGCGAGAGGATGTGCCCCGCTGCGATATCGGACGAGTAGTAGCGATTGTCTACGTCAAGGTTGAGGCCCATACCGGCGGCCTGGCTGCGAGCCTCCGCTACAGTCATGCCCTTCAGCGCCGGAATGTTGACCTCTGCGCCGTGGATCGCGAAGTGCATGGTGGTGATCGCGGAGATCATGGCTACCGCGACGAGCATCATCACGACCGAGGCCATGCGGAAGAGGCGGAGGAGGAAGCTGCCTTTCATGGCTCCGGCTCTCCATCTGGATAGACGATTTCGTAGTCGATGCTTGCCGATTTCTCGAGCATCTTCGAGACGGAGCAGTATTTGTTTTTGGAGAGGGAGACTGCATCTTCAACGGCTTTGCGGCTCAGTCGTCCGTGCACAGCATAGGTGAGCTTGACGCGCGTGAAGACCCGAGGAGATGTTTCGGCCTGAGTGGCATGAGCGGTGACGCGAAGGCCTGTCAGATCCTGGCGCTTCTTTTTAAGAATGTTTACTACGTCAACCGATGTGCAGGAGCAAAGGGCGATGAGGACGGCTTGCATGGGACTGGGACCGTGCGTGTGGGCGGAATCGCCATCCAGGATGATGGATTTGCCATCTTCCGTCGTACCTTGAAATACCTCGTCGTGCTTCCAATCGGCATGAGCGATCAAAGAACCTGGCCCTCCTGCTGCGGCTGATTCCATTATCGGGCATGAAGGGCGAGGTGCGTCGTGCGTTCCGCATCGCGGCGGACGGATGTCAGCGTGTGTTGTCGGTAACGGGTTCGGGATGGATGGTGACCCGGTGGACTTCGGGGCACTCGAGTTTGAAGCGGTCTTCGAGAGAAGTGATGACCTCATGAACGCGGTGCATCGAGAGCTCATCGGGAAGTGTGCAGTGGCATGAGAGCGACAGGTGTTCGGCGGTGCGGCCGACCTTGATCTGGTGCACGTCGATGATCTCCGGGTCGACGGCTGCGGCGGCGCGGAGCGTCTTCTCGATGCGGCGATCCTCTTCGACGATCTCCTCGGGCTGCTCGATGGTTGCGGGTTCACTTTCGATGTGCGTGAGGATGGAATCGATCTCCGGAGTTTCACGGATGATTTCGGCTTCGAGTCCGCTGACAAAATTCTGTGCCGCGATGAGAGGAAGGTTCTCGTCGAGTTCGACGTGGAGTTCAACGTGCAGCT
>Ga0105240_10005097_pt1 | contig 19685 bp, 16 predicted proteins | sample KBSC54metaG_FD_80426 | JGI IMG/M metagenome (GOLD analysis project Ga0105240, IMG submission 80426) | Corn rhizosphere microbial communities from Kellogg Biological Station, Michigan, USA - KBS C5-4 metaG | ecosystem: Host-associated > Plants > Roots > Rhizosphere > Soil | place: Michigan, USA... | reverse complement strand
GCGCCGAAATCCTGCAAACAGTCCGCGCCCGATGCCCATTGCGTTCGCCGCCTTTAACGTCTCGGGCATCGCTGCCGTTTCGCGCGCAGCCCACTCGCTCTCGGGCACCAGCGCCTGCAAGGTACCGGCCTGCGCGTCCACGCGCACCACATCGCCATCGTACAGTTTCGCGAGCGGACCGCCGGCGGCCGCTTCCGGCGAAACGTGGATCGCGGCGGGCACCTTGCCCGACGCGCCGCTCATGCGACCGTCGGTGACCAGTGCCACGCGAAAGCCGCGGCCCTGCAGCACCGCCAGCGGCGGCGTGAGCTTGTGCAATTCGGGCATGCCATTCGCTTTCGGTCCTTGCCAGCGCACGACGCACACCAGGTCGCGTTCGAGTTCGCCGGCCGCAAATGCGCGCAGCAATTCGTCCTGCGCATTGAAGATGCGCGCCGGCGCTTCGATCACAAGCCGATCCGGCGGCACCGACGATGTCTTGATCACGCTGCGCCCGAGGTTGCCGGTCAACAGCTTCAGCCCGCCGGTGGGACTGAAGGGCTGCCCCGCCGGCCGCACCACGTCCATGTCGCGCGAGGGGCCGATGTCATGCCACGCGATGCGCTCGCGCAACTCGGGCTCACGCGTGTACTCGCGAATGCCGCCTTCACGCACCGTCAGCACGTCTTCATGCATCAGGCCGGCGTCGAGCAATTCGCGAATGACGAAGCCGGGTCCGCCCGCCGCCTGGAAATGGTTCACGTCGGCGGTGCCATTCGGGTAGACGCGGCTGAGCAGCGGCACCACCGCCGACAACTCGGCGAAGTCATTCCAGTCGATCGTGATGCCGGCCGAGCGCGCCACCGCGACCCAGTGGATCAGGTGATTGGTCGAGCCGCCCGTCGCGAGCAAGGCCGCCATGGCGTTGACGATCGCACGCTCGTCCACCAGCTTTCCAATTGGCGTGTAATGCCGCGCCTGGATCAGGTTCAACACGGTGCGTACGGCTTCGCGCGTGAGTTCGTCGCGCAGCTCGGTGCCGGGGTTGACGAACGCGGTGCCCGGCACGTGCAGTCCCATCGCTTCCATCAGCATCTGGTTGCTGTTGGCCGTGCCATAGAAGGTGCAGGTGCCCGGCGCGTGATAGGCCTTGGATTCCGCGGCGAGCAACTCGGCGCGTCCCACCAATCCTTGCGCCGCCTGTTCGCGCACCTTGGCCTTCTCGGTGTTGGACAAGCCGCTGGACATCGGCCCGCCCGGCACGAACACCGTGGGCAGATGGCCGAAATGCAAGGCGCCGATCAGCAGGCCCGGCACGATCTTGTCGCAGATGCCCAGCATCAGCGCCGCATCGAAGACATCATGGCTGAGCGCCACGGCGGTGCCCATCGCGATCACGTCGCGCGAGAACAGGCTGAGCTCCATGCCCGCGGTGCCTTGCGTCACGCCGTCGCACATGGCAGGCACCCCGCCGGCCACTTGCGCCGTGGCACCGCGCTTGCGGGCCTCATCCTTGATGACATCGGGAAAACGGGCGAACGGCGCGTGCGCGGACAACATGTCGTTGTAGGCGGTCACGATGCCGATGTTGGGCGCCTTTTCCATCACGACCCGGAACTTGTCATTGGCCGGGAGCGCGGCAAAAGCGTGCGCCACGTTGGCGCAGCCCATCCGATCCGCGCCCCTGTCGCGCGCGGCTTCGCGCTCGATCAATTTCAAGTAGGCGCCGCGGCCCGGCGCGCTGCGCTCGCGAATGCGATCGGTCACCGCCTGCACTGCGGGATGAAGTCTCATGGTTCAGTCACGAAGTTCGATTCATCGTACCGCGAAGCCCCGCGGCGCGGGTGCATGGGTTACGGCCCCGTTAGGCGTGACAGCGTGGCGCGGCGGTAAAGTTGGGGGGATGAGCGAAGTGATCAAGCCGCTGCGCGACCCGGCCCCGATGCTGGAACGGGTATTGAACGAATGGGGTGGGCACGACGATCTTTGGGTATTCGGGTATGGCTCGCTCATCTGGAGGCCGGACTTCGAATTCGCGGAACGCCGGCCCGCCAAAGTGCATGGCTGGCATCGGGCGCTGAAGATGTGGAGCCGCATCAACCGAGGCACACCGGAGCGTCCCGGGCTGGTGTTCGGCATGCTGTCGGGCGGCTCCTGCCAGGGCATGGTGTTTCGCATCCCGAAGCACAGCGGAGGGGAGGTGCTGACACAACTATGGTCGCGCGAAATGACCATGGGCGTGTACGACCCGAAGTGGCTGACTTGCCAGACCAGCCACGGCCCGATCCGCGCGCTGGCGTTCACGTTGTCGCGCAAGAGCCCCAGCCACACCGGCACGCTCAGCGAAGACGAGTACCGCAGCATCTTCGCGCAGGCCACCGGCATTTATGGCACGACGCTGGAATACGCGCATCGCACGCTGGAAGAACTGCGCCGCCACAATATCCGCGATCGCCGGCTGGAGCGGCTGCTCAAGGCGATCCAGAACCGCGGCTGATTGCCAGGACCGCCGCCTGCCTCTACAGCGCCTGCCTCGCGACCCCGACGACTACAAGACGCAGCCCACCGGCAACTCCGGTCCGCGGCTGGCTTGTGCGGTGATCACGAAGGCTTGAGTCAGCCGACCCCTGGGCGTACACGTCGCCGCGACGCGGTCACGGCCTGGGCACGGTTCGCTGCGCCAGCAGGCGCTCGGCTTGCGCGAGGTCTTCAACCGTGTCGACATCGGTGACGATGCCGGCGTCGTCCACATCCAGTTGCGCGACGCCGTTCAAGGCGCGCTGGGCCTTGACCAGTGGCGCGGCGCCTTGCGCGCCCGAGAGCTGCAACAGCGCATCGCGGCAGGACGCCGCGAATCCCACCGGATGTCCTGCGGCACCTTGGTAGCGCGGCACCACCACCGCATGCTGCGCCAATGCGGCAGCCACTTGCTGCAACGTTTGGGGCTGAACCAAAGGCAAGTCGCCGGGCAGGATCAACCAACCATCAGCGTCTTGCGTGGCGCGAACCGCTGCGGCGATCGAATCGCCCATGCCCGCGTGGCCCTGGTCTTCCAGGTGCCAGCGCAGGCCGCTGGCGCGCACCGAGGCCAGCGTGTGGTCGAGCACCGGCTGGCCACCCAGCAGCGCGCGCAGCTTGGAGCCGCCGCCCCCGGATGCGAGAAAGCGCTCGCCACGTCCTGACGCGAGCACCAGCACGACCGGCCAAGCCATGATCAAACTCCGGTATAAACCGGCGCCGGCTGGGAGAAGTAGCCTTCGAGCAGGTGATACACCAGCGCGTAGTTCTTCGAACGCGTGCTGGTGTGCGCGATGCCGGGCATGACGACGAACTGCTTGTCGGGATTGGGCAGCTTCTCGAAGAAATTCGCCAGGTCGCGAAAGCTGGCGATGCCGTCGTACTGGCCGCGCATGATCAGCGTCGGAACGGTGATCTTCTCGGGGTCGCAAACCGGCAAGTTCGCCGACATGTCGATGTAGGTTCCGGTGGGAACCGAGCTGTCCAGCGCCAGCACGGCATCGGCGAAGCTTTCCACCATCGTGAGGTCGCTGGTGCCGGGATGATCGCGCGTGAAGATGCTGCGGATCATGTCGCGGTCGATCGGCCGGCGGTTCGCCGCGCGATAGGCGTCGAGTTTCTTCTTGCGCTCTGCCAGCGTGGGGCTGCCCTCGCCGGTCCACACCATGGCGTCGAGCGCCAGGCGCTGCACCCGCTCGGGATGGCGTTGGGCAAAGAGCGCGGCGCGCAATGCACCGGACGACGACCCGTACAGCAGCAACTTCGGCACGCCGGTGGTCTTGACGATGTAGTCGCTCACCACCTCGATGTCATCGGCGCCCATCGCCACATCGGCATTGACCGGCCGCTTCTTGTCCGAGCGCCCGTAGCCTTCGCAGTCGAAGCACCAGGTGTCGTAACCCAGGCGCGCGAACCAATCCATCGTGGACGTGCCGGGGCGCCCTGGAATCTGCAAGTCGAACACCGGCGTGGAGGAAACCGACGAGCCATGCACGAACAGGATGGTGCCCCGGCGCGGCGCTTTGCCCCGCGCGCGCGACTGCTTGCGCCACATGAACAGCCGCACGTCCTCGTTGCCCGCCTTCTTCACGCCCCAGTGTTCGGTGCCCATGATGGCGGCCCCACCGATTTGCAACTGCTGCGCTTGCGCATCGGCCGCCGGCAATGCCGCGCCGGCCATGGTGCTTGCCGCGGCCAGGAAATCCCGACGCGATGAACTCATTTCTCGATCTTCACCAGCGTCAAGGTGTTGACCAGGCTGTTGGCCAGCAGGAAATTGCCGCTCGGCGTCACCGAGGTGTTGCGCACGATGTTGCCGCCGCCCGGGATGGCCCAGGTCTGGAATTTCTGGGTCTTGGGATCGAAGCGCACCACCGTGTTCGGCGTCGTCTCCGATTCGCTGTACCAGATGACATCCTTGATGGTGGAGATGCCGTACGGGCCGGACTTGGCGCCGCTGGGCGACGCCCACTCCGTCACTTTTCCCGTGGCCGGGTCGAGGCGGCCGAGGAAGCCGCGCGAGTAATCCGTGTACCAGACGATGTCGTCGCTGGTGATGGTGATGCGCCGCGGACGCGCCTTTTCATCGGGCAGCTTGTACTCGCGCACTTCCAGCGTCGAAGGATCGACAGCGGCCACGCCGTTGGTGCCGAACTCGGCGATGTAGATCGTGCCCTTCGAACTCACCGTCATTCCGTACGGGCGCGCACCGGCCGTCGGCAACGTGAGCAGCTTCACCTCGTTGGTTTTCGGGTCGATGCGGCCGATGCGGTTCGAGTTCTGCGCCGTGAACCACAGGATGCCTTTGGCGTCGAACACCAATGTGTGCGGATCCTTCACCGGATCGGGCATCGGGTATTCCGTGACGGCGCCGGTCTTGGGATTGAGCTTGCCGATCAGGGCCGCGGTGTTACCCGTGTACCAGATGTTGCCGTCGCGGTCTTCCATCAGGCCGTGCGGCCCGGAGTGGGGTGTCTTGAGCGCAAACTCCTTGACCTTGCCGGTCTTGGGGTCCACCCGGCCCAACACGTTGGCCATCTGGCCGGTGTACCAGTACGCACCGTCGCGCGTCGCCAACGCATCGTGCGGACGTGCGCCCGGCGTGGTCGCTTTCCAGATCTGCATCGAGACTTTGTGCGGCCCCGCAATGATCACGCCGTCCGACTTGCCCTTTTCGGGGAACGCTTTCGCCAGGTAAGGCGCGATCACGGCGACCTCCTGCGCGGTCACCGGCGCGCCGTGGTTGGTCATCATGCGCAGCACCGTGTTCCACCCTTCCTGCGTGTAGCCCGAGCCGATGCGAAGCTCCAGCGGATGGCACAGGCTGCACTTGGCGGCCACGATGTCGCGGCCCTCGCCGGGGGGAAGATCGATGGCGCCCCACGCGCTGAGCGCGGAGCAAAGCAGCCCCGCAGCGGCAAAGGGCGCGAGGCCCGAAACGATAGGGCTGGAATTGGCGCGCATGGCGGTCTCCTTGTGTTGGACCTTGGCTTGCGCAGCCTATGTCGCCCAGCCTGAAAAAGTTCACCGGGATAACCCTGAGCAGCGTGTTTCACCGCGCAATTTCGGCGCCGGCGGATGCCCGCGGCGCCGCTCCCTATACTTGGCTGCATGAGCACGGACATCTCGCAGCTACGCAAGAGCTATGAACGCGCGGAGTTGAGCGAGGAAGCATCGCATGCCGATCCGCTCAAGCAATTCGCGCAATGGCTCACGGAGGCGATCAACGCCCAGCTGCCCGAGCCCAACGCGATGACGCTGGCGACAGTCGCCGGCAACCTGCGTCCGAGCACGCGCATCGTGCTCATCAAGGGCTACGACGAGCGCGGCATCGTCTGGTACACCAACTACAACAGCCGCAAGGGGGAGGAGCTCGCGGGCAATCCGTATGCGGCGCTGCAATTCCATTGGGTGGAGCTGGAACGGGTGGTTCGCATCGAAGGGCGCGTGGAGAAGACCAGTGCCGCCAAAAGCGACGCCTACTTCGCAACCCGACCGCTCGATTCACGGATCGGCGCCTGGGCCAGTCCGCAAAGCCAGGTGATCGCCAACCGCACCGTGCTGGTGGCCAATGCCGCCAAGTACAGCGCGCAGTTCATGCTCAACCCGCCGCGGCCGCCGCACTGGGGCGGCTATCGGCTGCTGCCTGACGAGTGGCAATTCTGGCAAGGCCGCAAGAGCCGCTTGCACGACCGATTGCGATATCGCCTCGACGGCGGCCAGTGGCTGCGCGAGCGGCTAGCGCCTTAAGCGCGGCTTCACAATCCGCCGGTGAGGGCGAGCACCAGCGAAACGGTCGCGAGCGCGAGCACCGTCGACAGGCCCACGCTCGCCGCGATCAGGTCCTCATGCACCTGGTAGCGCTGCGAAAACAGGAATACGTTCGCGCCGATCGGCAGCGAGGCGACCGCGACCATCACCACCAGCGGCAGCCCCGCGAGGCCGAGCAGCCGTCCGGCCACCACCACCAGCAGCGGGTGCAGCAGGTTCTTCACCGCCGTCAACGCGAGCGCGCCGCGCCAGTGCCCGCGCACCGGCGTCGAAGCCACGGTCGCTCCCACCAGGAGCAGCGCCATGGGGCCGAACGCATTGCCGAGCAGTTCGAGCGGCCGGTCGATGATCGCCGGCACGGTCCAGCCGGTCTGCGCGAACAGCAGTGCGACGATGATCGGCAGCGGCACGGGGTGCAATAGCGCGTTGCGCAGGGCTGTGAACACGGTCGACGCGATATGCCGGGGCGGCGCATCACCCGTTGCCGCCGCCTCGCGCATCACGGCCAGCTCCAGCACCAGCGTGGCCGTCGTGAGCAGCACCGTCGTGTGCACTGTGTACAGCGTGAACAAGGTCACCAATCCGGCTTCGCCCCAGGCCAGCGCGACCAGCGGCGTGCCGATCATCACCGTATTGCCGAACGACGCCGCGAGCGCGAGCACCGCGGCGCGCCGGTTGAAGCCACACACCAGCAGCGTGCCGGCGAAGATCGCGATCACGGCCAGGAAGTAGGCCGCCACCGGGCGAAAGTCCAGCTGCTGTACCTGCACCTTGCTCATGGTGCGAAACAGCAGGGCCGGCGTCAGCACCAGGAACACCAGGTTGGACAGGTCCTTCACCGCGCCGGCGCGAATCCATCCGAGCCGCGCCGCGATGAAGCCGGCGGCAATGAGCACCACCACCGGCAGCAGCGAGGAAAGAACAGGCTGGTTCAGTGCGCGCGCCGCGTCAGTTCTTCACCAGCTCGGCGAAGGTCTTGCGGAATTTCGCGACCTTGGGCCCCGCGACGGCGACGCAGTAGCCCTGGTGCGGGTTCTTCTCGAAGAAGTCCTGGTGGTATTCCTCGGCCGGCCAGTAGTTGGACATCGGCAGCACTTCGGTGACGATCGGCCGGCTGAAGATCTTGTCGTCGGTCATCTGCTTGATCAGGGCCTGCGCGACTTCCTTCTGCTCGGGCGTGGTGTAGTAGATGCCGCTGCGATATTGCGTGCCGCTGTCGTTGCCCTGCCGGTTCATGGTGGTCGGGTCGTGGATCACGAAGAAGATCTCGAGGATCTGCCGCGTGCTGATCTGCGCGGGGTCATAGGTGAGCTTGACGACTTCGTTGTGACCCGTGGTACCCGTGCAAACCTGCTCGTAGCTGGGATGGTCGACGCCGCCGTTGCTGTAGCCCGATTCCACGTCGGTGATGCCGCGCACTTTGACGTACACCGCCTCGGTGCACCAGAAGCAGCCGCCGCCGAGGACCAGGGTCTGGGGGGATGAGGGCATCGCGATCTCTCCGGGGAAAAGACGTTGGTCGGCAGGCGGGCCGCCATCTTACTTCCCGGCGGTGCCCACGGCTTGACGGCCCGAGAGTGAAGAGCTACATTACTAACCAGTCAGTCATTAATACGAGCGATGCCCTCTTTATCCCAGCTCATCGGCGTCAAGGCGAAGGACGCGCCCATCAAACGCGAGCGCCGCAAGGAAGCGCGGCCCGGCGAATTGCTGGACGCCGCGTTGGACCTTTTTGTCGAAAAAGGCTTTGCGGCAACCCGGTCCGAGGAAGTCGCCGCGCGCGCGGGCGTGTCCAAAGGCACGCTGTTCCTGTATTTCCCCACCAAGGAAGAATTGTTCAAGGCGGTGGTGCGCGAGAACATCTCGGGGCGCTTCGCACAGTGGAACGACGAATTCCAGAAGTTCGAAGGCACGACCGCGGACATGGTGCGCGATTGCATGAGGGTGTGGTGGGAGCGGCTGGGCTCGACGCGCGCCTCGGGCATCACCAAACTGATCATCAGCGAAGCGCGCAACTTCCCGGAACTCGCGGCCTTCTACCAGAACGAAGTCATCAAGCCCGGGCAGGAGCTCATCCGAAAGATCCTGCAGCGCGGCGTGGATCGCGGCGAGTTCCACGTCATCGACATGGAGTACGCTCTTTTCAGCATCACCGCGCCGATGCTGTTTCTCGTGATGATGAAGCATTCGCTGGGCGCCTGCGTGCCGCAGGACTATCCGCTGGATCCGCAGCGCTATCTCACCTCGCAGGTCGAAACACTGCTGCACGGGCTTTGCGTCCGGCCAGGCGATGCGCAGAAAGGCCGGGCCGACCGATGACCAAGCGCAACTACAAGTGGCTGGCCCTCGGGCTGGTTGTGCTGCTACTGATCGCGTTCAGCGTGATGCGAGCCGTGTCAGCGCGCAAGGCGCAGCAGGAAGCGGTGGCGCAGGCCAGCGTCGCGCAGTTGCAAACCATCGTCGAACTGGCGCGGACCGACGTCGTCAAGGCGCAGACGCGTGAACTCGCGCAAGGCCTGCCGATCTCGGGATCGCTCAAGGCCGTCAATTCCGCGGTGGTCAAGGCGCGCGCGGCCGGCGAGCTGCAAGGCCTCACGGTGCGCGAAGGCGACACGGTCAAGGCCGGCCAGGTGCTTGCCCGCGTGGATGCCACGGAGTACGTGGCGCGCGTGCAGCAGGCGCAGCAGCAGGCCGATGCGGCGAAGTCGCAGATCGACATCGCGCAGCGCCAGTTCGACAACAACAAGGCGCTGGTCGCGCAGGGCTTCATCTCCAAGACCGCGCTGGATACGTCCCTGAACAGCCTGGACGCGGCCAAGGCCACTTACAAGGCCGCCGTCGCCGCGGTGGACATGAACCGCAAGACGCTGGACGACACCGTGTTGCGCGCGCCGATTTCGGGCGTCATCTCGCAGCGCGTGGCGCAACCGGGCGAGCGCGTCGCGGTGGACGCGAAGGTGGTCGAGATCGTCGACCTGTCGCAACTGGAGCTCGAGGCCACGTTGAGCGGCGCCGATTCGGTGGACGTGCGGGTCGGGCAGGACGCGGTGCTGCAGGTGGAAGGCACCAGCCGTCCGGTGCGCGCGAAAGTGGCCCGCATCAATCCCAGCGCGCAAGCGGGCAGCCGCAGCGTGCTGGCTTATTTGGCCATCGCGGACGCCACCGGCTTGCGCCAGGGATTGTTCGCGCAGGGGACGCTGGCCACGTCGCAGGCTTCGGCGCTCGCGGTGCCGCTGTCGGCGGTGCGCACCGACAAGCCTTCGCCTTATGTGCAGGTGGTCCAGGACAACCAAGTCGCGCACAAGACCGTGCAGATGGGCGCGCGCGGTGAGTCGGACAAGGAAATCATGGTCGCCATTACCGGCGTCGCACCCGGCGCGCTGGTGATCCGCGGCAACACCGGTCCGCTGCGTGAAGGCACGGCGGTGAAATTCACCTCGGCGCCGGCAGCGGCGACCGCGGCCACGTCGCCCAAGACGGCGCCTTAGCGCCCAGCCGCCATGTGGTTCACGCGTGTCAGCCTGAAGAACCCGGTGTTCGCCACCATGGTCATGCTGGCCATCGTGGTGCTGGGGCTGTTTTCCTATCAGCGGCTGAAGGTCGACCAGTTTCCGAACATCGACTTTCCTGTCGTGGTGATCACCACCGAGTATCCCGGCGCGTCGCCCGAGATCGTGGAGAGCGAGGTCACCAAGAAGGTGGAGGAAGGCGTCAACTCGATCGCCGGCATCAACGCCCTCACCTCGCGCAGCCTCGAAGGCCAGTCGATCGTCATCATGGAGTTTCAGTTGTACATCGACGGCCGCAAGGCGGCCGAGGACGTGCGCGAGAAGATCGCCAGCATCCGTCCGCTGTTCCGCGATGAAGTGAAGGAGCCGCGCGTGCTGCGCTTCGATCCGGGCGCGCGGGCGATCTGGTCGCTCGCCGTGCTGCCCGATAACAGCAAGGGCAACGCGATGAACGCGGTGGAGCTCACCAACTGGGCCGACCAGGTGCTCAAGAAGCGGCTGGAAAACGTGCGCGGCGTCGGCTCCGTGACACTGGTGGGCGGCACCAAGCGCGAGATCAACATCTATCTCGAGCCCGCCGCGATGGAAGCGCTGGGCATCACGGCCGACCAGGTGGCCGCGGCGGTGCGCAACGAGAACCAGGACCTGCCACTGGGCGCGATCCGTTCGCTGGCGCAAGACCGCGTGGTGCAGATCGACGCGCGCATGCAAAGGCCCGAGGACTTCGGCAAGATCATCATCGCGCGCAAGGGCGCCGGCACGTCCGGGGCGGCATCGGGCGCGCCGGTTCGGGTCGACCAGGTCGCGCGCATTTCCGACGGCGGCCAGGAAGTGGACAGCCTGGCCCTGTACAACGGCGAGCGCACGCTGGCGCTGACGGTGCAGAAGGCGCAGGACGAGAACACCATCGAGGTGGTTGACGGCCTGGGCAAGACCATCCAGGACATGAAGGCGCAGCTGCCGCCCGGCGTGCGGCTCGAGCCGATCATGGACGCGTCGCGCCCGATCCGCGTCTCGGTGGAAAACGTGCGCCGCACGCTGATCGAAGGCGCCTTGCTGACGGTGCTGATCGTGTTCCTGTTCCTGAACTCCTGGCGCAGCACGGTGATCACCGGCCTGACCTTGCCGATCGCGCTGATCGGCACCTTCCTGTTCATGTACGCGTTCGGCTTCACCGTCAACATGGTCACGTTGATGGCTTTGTCCTTGTGCGTGGGCCTGCTGATCGACGATGCGATCGTGGTGCGCGAGAACATCGTGCGGCACGTGCAGATGGGCAAGTCGCCCTATCAAGGTGCGCTGGACGGCACGCAGGAGATCGGCATGGCGGTGCTGGCCACCACCTTCTCCATCGTGGCGGTGTTCCTGCCGATCGGCTTCATGGGCGGCATCATCGGCAAGTTCTTCCACGAGTTCGGCGTCACCATCGTGGCGGCGGTACTGATCTCGATGTTCGTGAGCTTCACGCTCGACCCGATGCTGTCGTCGATCTGGCATGACCCTCAGATCGATTCGCATGGCAAGACCAGCGCCAATCCCGGCCTGTACGACAAGACGATCGGCCGGGTGACGGGCTGGTTCCACCGCACCACCGACTCGCTGGCGGACGCATACCAGGCGATCTTGCACTGGGCGTTGGCGCACAAGCTCACCACGCTGGGACTGGCGGTGGCGGTGTTCGTCGCCAGCGTCTTCATGGTGCCGCTGTTGGGCACCGAGTTCGTCCCCAAGGCGGATTTCTCGGAGACCACGGTCAATTTCTACACGCCGGTGGGCTCATCGCTCGAAGCCACCGAAGCCAAGTCGCGGCAGGTGGAAGCGATCATCCGCGAATTCCCCGAGGTGAGGTACACGCTGACGACCATCAACACCGGGAATGCGCCGGGCAAGATCTACGCGTCGGTGTACGTGCGAATGGTCGACCGCAAGGAGCGCACCCGAAGCGTCGACGAGATGTCGGGCGTGCTGCGCGACCGGCTCAAGCAGGTGCCTGGCATTACCGTCACGCACGTCGGCCTGCTCGACGCGGTGGGCGGCAACAAGCAGATCGAGTTTTCGCTGCAGGGCCCGGACCTGAAGGAACTGGAACGCTTGTCCAGGCTGGTGTCGGACCGCATCCGCAACGTGCCCGGCCTGGTCGACCTGGATTCGAGCGTCAAGCCCGACAAGCCGGTGATCAACGTGGACGTGAAGCGCGACGCGGCATCGGATCTCGGCCTGTCGGTCTCGCAGATCGCCGGTTCGCTGCGCACGCTCGTGGCCGGCCAGACGGTGGGCAACTGGCGCGCCCCCGACGACCAGACTTACGACGTGAACGTGCGGCTTTCTCCCGACGCGCGCAACGCGCCGCAAGACCTGGACCGCCTGCCCTTTGCCACGGGGTCCAACGCCGACGGCAGCTCGCGCATCGTGCGGCTGAACCAGGTGGCGAGCGTCAAGGAATCGACCGGCCCCAACCAGATCAATCGCCGCGACCTCACGCGTGAAGTCGCGATCAACGCCAACACCTTCAATCGCTCCGCCGGCGAGGTGTCGAACGACATCCGCTCGCAGCTGGACAAGGTCAGCTTCCCGCCGGGCTACCAGTACCAGTTCAGCGGATCGACCAAGAACATGGCGGAGTCATTCGGCTACGCGATATCGGCCCTCGCGATGGCCATCATCTTCATCTACATGATCCTGGCCAGCCAGTTCAAGAGTTTTTTCCAGCCGCTGGCGTTGATGACGTCGCTGCCGCTGACGCTGATCGGCGTGGTACTGGCGCTGCTGATGTTCGGATCCACCCTGTCGATCTTCTCGGTGATCGGCGTGGTGATGCTGATGGGCCTGGTCACCAAGAACGCCATCCTGCTGGTGGACTTCGCCATTCGCATGCAGGACCAGGGCATGCCGCGCACCGAGGCGCTGCTGCAGGCGGCGAAGGTGCGGCTGCGGCCGATCCTGATGACGACGCTGGCGATGATCTTCGGCATGGTGCCGCTGGCCTTCGCGCTCAGCGAAGGTTCCGAGCAGCGCGCGCCCATGGGCCAGGCGGTGATCGGCGGCGTGATCACGTCATCGCTATTGACGCTGGTCGTGGTGCCCGTGGTGTACTGCTATCTCGACGACTTCGCGCAGTGGCTGCGGCGCAAGATCACGGGTGGTGCAGCCCCCAGCCTTGTCCTGCCTCAAAGGGGCAGGGAGAAATCCGAGCAAAGCGGCGGCGGTGGGAGCGGCCAGGCTCAGCCAGCCTCTAAAATCGATGACCTGAGCTGAATGCGCCATCCCCGAAAGAACAAACATCATGAACGCCCCCATCGACTTCGAACGCGCCCGCTTCAACATGATCGAGCAGCAGATCCGCCCCTGGGACGTGCTGGACCTGCAGGTGCTGGAACTGCTGTCGCTGGTGCGGCGGGAAGACTTCGTTCCGCTGGCCCACAAGGCGCTGGCCTTCACCGACATGCAGATCCCGCTGCTGCAGCCCACCGACGAGGCGCTGCAGCACGGCCATTGCATGCTGGAGCCGAAAGTGGAAGCGCGCATCCTGCAGGACCTTCAGCTGCGTCCGCACGAGAAGGTGCTGGAGGTGGGCGCGGGCTCCGGCTACATGGCGGCCTTGCTGGCCAGCCGCGCCCAGCGCGTGATCAGCCTGGAGATGCACCCCGAACTCGTTCGCATGGCCCGCGCCAACTTGCAGCGAGCCGGCCTGTCCAACGTGGAGGTGCGCGAAGCCGACGGCGCCAGGGGCCTGCCGGGCGAAGCGCCTTTCGACGTCATCGTGCTGAGCGGGTCGGTGGCCGAAGTGCCCGCGCCGATGCTGGCCCAGTTGAAGGTGGGTGGCCGCTTGTCCGCGGTGGTCGGATTCGAACCGGTGATGCGCGCCACCTTCATCACGCGCACCGGCCAGACCACTTACACCACGGCGCAGCCCTGGGACACGGTGGCGCCGCGGCTCGCGAATTTCCCGGAGCCCTCCCGGTTCCGCTTTTAAGAACATGATCGACCAAGTGCGCCCGGCCGAATTGGCCGCCTGGATACGCTCGCATGCCGCGGGCGGGGCCCAAGCCGTGTTGCTGGATGTGCGCGAGCCGGCCGAACTGCGCACCGCCAGCGTCAAGCCGGACGGCTTCGAGCTCGTGACGATTCCGATGAACGAAATTCCGCAGCGCCTGTCCGAGCTGGATCCGGACCGGCCGGTGGCCTGCCTGTGCCATCACGGTGCGCGCAGCCAGCGCGTGGCCATGTTCCTGAACGCGAACGGATTCGAGAATGTGGCGAACATCGCCGGCGGCATCGCCGCATGGTCGCAAGAGGTGGACCCCACGGTGCCGAGCTACTGAATCGAACGCAAGACGCAAATCATTCCTGAGGACGGACCATGAGATTGTTGCGGGGGAATTTCCTGTTGCTGCCGGTCGCGGCAGTGCTGGCCACCGCATTCGCGGCGCCGGCGCGAGCCGACAACCTGTTCCAGCTGTATGAAGCGGCGCGCGCTTACGACGCCACGTGGCAATCGGCCCGGGCCCAGTACGACGCCAACCTCTATCGCGCGGAACAAGCCAGGGCCGGCATCCTGCCCAGCGCGAATCTCGCGGCCGGCGTCACGCGATCGGGTTTCGAGAACACGGTTCCGCCCGTGGACCGGCCGCTGACCTCCCAGACCGGCACCGTGAGCGCGGTGCAGCCGCTGTATCGGCCCGCCAACTTCGCCACCTGGGAGCAAGGCAAGCGCCAAGTCGAACTGGCGCAGGCGCAACTCACCGCGGCCTCGCAAGACCTGATCATCCGTGTCAGCCAGGCCTACTTCGACGTGCTCGCCGCGCAAGACACCTTGACGTTCGTGCGAGCACAAAAGACCGCCGTCGCCGAGCAGCTGGCGTTCGCCAAGCGCAACTTCGAAGTCGGCACCTCCACCATCACGGACACGCGCGAGGCCCAGGCGCGCTACGACCTGGTGATCGCGCAGGAGATCGCCGCGGAGAACGACTTGCGCGTGAAGAAGCTGGCGCTGGATTCGCTGGTCGGCCGCCCCGACGTGGTCGCCGATCCGGTGTCCGTGACGCCCGGCGTCCCCGCGCCCGCGCCCGGCGACATCAACGTGTGGGTGCAGCAAGGCGAAGAGAACAGCCCGACCATCCAGCAAGCGAAGACCAATCTGGAAATCGCGCAGCTCGAAACCGAAAAAGCCAAGGCCGGCCACAAGCCCACGTTGGATCTGACGGCCAGCTACAACGTGACGCGCAGCCCGAACGGCACCACGACGGCCATTGCGGGCACGCGCACCAACACAGGCACCGTCGGCCTCTCGTTCAACCTGCCGCTGTTCGCCGGGTTCGCGACGCAAAACCGAGTTCGCGAAACCCTGTCCCTCGAGGAAAAAGCGCAGGCCGATCTGGAAGCGACGCGCCGCACCGTCGCGCAAACGGTGCGCACCGCGTATTTCGGCGTGGTGTCCGGGCAAAGCCAGGTCACGGCGCTGGAAGCGGCGGAAGCATCGAGCCAGAGCGCGCTCGACGCGAACAAGCTGGGCTACCAGGTGGGCGTGCGAATCAACATCGACGTGCTCAATTCGCAAAGCCAGCTGTTCCAGACCAAGCGCGACCTCGCGCAAGCGCGCTATACCGTATTGCTGGGTCGGCTGAAGTTGCGGCAGGCGAATGGCACGCTGCTGCCGGAAGACCTCACGCGCTTGGATGCGATCGTCGTTCAGTAGCTCGTAGAACTTGACCAGCCAGCAGCGCCAGCACCGCGCGAGCCGTCTTGTCCGCCGCGCCTTGATTCGCCGCTGCGAATTTTGAGGCCGCTTCCACCGCTGCCGCACGGCGCGAAATATCGCCTGTCAGCGCGACGGCGGTACGGATCCCCTCCTCCATCGAATCGACACGCATCGCCGCGCCGGCGCCAAGCGCCAACTGCGCGGCTTCGGCGAAATTGAAGGTGTGGGGACCCATGACCACGGGGCAACTGCAGGCCGCCGCTTCGATCAGGTTCTGTCCGCCCAAACTCTCGAAGCTGCCACCGAGCAAGGCCACATCGGCCAGCCCGTAATAGAACGCCATCTCGCCGAGCGAGTCGCCGATCCAGACATCGGCGGGCTGCGGCTGCGAATCCCAGGCACTGCGGCGCGACACGCTCATGCCGCACGATCGCGCCAGATCGGCGACTTCATCGAAACGCTGCGGATGCCTGGGCACGACCAACCACTGCACCTGCGGCGCGACGCTGTCGGTGGCGCGGCGGGCCCAGCCCGCCTGCGCCAGTTCGCGGTTGTCCTTCAGGATGCGAAAGAACTCGGCCTCCTCGCCTTCACGCGAACTGGCGAACATCACCACAGTGCGTCCCAACTTGGCCCGCCATTGCTTGCCTCGTTCCAGCTGCGATGCATCGGGCGCGGCGTCGAACTTCAAGTTGCCGAACACGCCTTTGACCGTCGCGCCGGCCCGCGCCAGCCGCCGCGCGTCGCCTTCGGTTTGCGCCCACACCGCCGAAAGCATCGCATAGGTTTCGCGGGACAAACCAGCCAGGCGCAGCGCAGTCGCCAGCGATTTGTCGTTCAGCCGCGCGTTCGCCAGCGCCATCGGAATGCCGCGCTCCTTGGCGGCCGCGAGCAGGTTGGGCCACACTTCCGTTTCCATCAACACGCCCATGCTGGGCCGGAAGTGATCGAGGAAGCATCGCACCGCGCGCGGCGTGTCCCACGGCATCCAGGCTTGCGCATCGCCATCGCGCAACAGCCGCTCGCCTTCCGCCCTGCCGGTCGCGGTGCCGTGCGTGAGCAGCACGCGCAGGCCGGGCTGCAACTCGCGCGGCCGCTCGAGCAAGACGGCTGCGGCGCGCGTCTCTCCCAGCGAGACCGCGTGAATCCACAATGCGCCCGGCACTGCATGACCGCCGTACACGCCGAAGCGCTCGTCGATCGCATGCAGGTATCCGGGCTCCGCCGCACCGCGCCGCTGCAACTTGCGCCGCAGCAACGGCTGCGCGGCGATGACTGCGAGCGAATAGAGCCGGCGCATCATGCCGATGGACGCATCACTTCGCGCCAGCTTTCCCAGACCGCGTCGACCGAGGGCGTGGGCTGCGCATACACCGCAACCTGATGCCGCGATGGCATCGGCCCGGTTCGCCATGCCGTGTCGAAGTTGTAGATCTGCACGTGCGGCAAATCCAGCGCCACCGCGACATGGCTCAACCCGCTGTCCACCCCGATCACGCCCGCGCAATCCGCCATGCGGTCGACCAGGCGGCCCAGATCGAGCCTGTCCCACACGTGAGCCAGCGGCCCGAGCGACTGCGCGATCCGCTGCGCGCGCGCGAGCTCGGCGTCGTCGCCATGCGGCAGTCCGATGCTGAACCCTTGCGCGATCAATCGCTGACCCAGCTCGATCCAATGCGCTTGCGGCCAGCACTTGTCCTCGCGCGACGTGCCATGAATCAGCGCGACGCAAGGCGTTGTGCCGGCGCCGCGCGGCGGTTCGTGCCGCTGCGCCCGCAGACCGAAGCGCAGTTCATCGGGCAGCGGGTACTGCAGCGCCTGCGCGCACAATTCGCGCGAGCGCGTGACCGCGTGCACGCGCGGAGTGATCGCTATCGCCACGTCGGCGAGCCAGCGCGTAGGCGCTTCCCAGCCCGATCCTTCCGTGCGGTTGGCCAAGGCAAAGCGTTTGCCGCCCGTCGCCAGGCGTGCGCCGCGCGCGACTAGCGCCGATTTCGTGAGCCCCTGCAGATCGATCACTGCGTCGTAGGCATGGCCGCGCAGCTCGTCGGCGAACGTGCGCCAGGACGAGCGCGTGTGAGCGCCCAGCGGCGATTTGCGCCAATGCCTGAGCTGCGACCCGATCACCTGCTGCACGCCTTCGCAACGCCGCACCAGCGGCACGAAGGGCTGCTCGACGACCCAGTCGACCTGGGCGCCCGCCAGCGCGCGGCGGATGTCCTGCACGGCGGGCATGGTGTGGACCACGTCCCCCAGCGAGGACAGCTTGACGATCAGGATCTTCACAGCTCGACATTGTGGCTGGTCCCGCGCCCCGCCCTTTCGAGGGCTGCAGAGCCTGGAATCTTCCGCTGCCGCGGGCACTGAACGCGTGAATTCGTCACGAGTGCGGCGCAATTGATGAGGCCATCGGCTTGCACAGGGTGTACAGATGAAACCTCGTCAGATACTCGCGGCCGCAATCTCGAGGTCATCTGAAGTCCAGGCATGTCATTGGTACTTCGTATTCAGTTCCGCGGCTGTGCGTGCGCGACATCCCTGCAGAGCCAACCCGCGGACGGTGGAAATAAGTCACTCACCGTTAACGCCCCTACACACTCGTCGTTTGCAGCTTACAAGGTGTAAGCAACATTAGCTTCAAACTCTGTTTTCGTTAAAGGAATTCGCACATGGATAGGCGATCGGCTCTTTCTCTGCTGGCAATGAGCATGCTGGGCGCTTGTGGTGGAGGAGGAACGTCGACGGCCGAGTCCGCCACCGACACGAGCTCGACCCCAGCAGCGGCGCCGCTCAACACGACGGCCAGCACGCCAGTTCAGACGCCGCCGGCACAACCGCAAGCCGCCGCGGCGCTCTCTCCAAATATCGCCTGCTGGGGCGATTCGCTGACCGACCTGTATTGGTCGCACGTGCAGACGCTGTATCCCGACCGGCAGGTCTTCGACGGCGGCGTGATCGGCGAGACATCGACGCAGATCGAGGTTCGGGCAGTCGCCGATACCGCGCACCGCGACTGGATCAGCGTCTATTGGTATGGACACAACGACTTCACCAAGGCTGCCGTGCCGGGCAATATCGCCGCCTCCATCGGGGCTCTCGATCCGAAGAACAAGGCCTTCATCGTGATGTCGCTGCTGAACTGGGCCGACAACGGCGAGCGCGGCACCGCCGTCTATGACGACATCGTGAACTGCAACAACATCCTTGCCGACCAGTACCCGGACAACTTCATCGACATCCACGCTTACCTGGTGAGCCTGTTCAACCCCAACGACCCGCAGGATGTGCAGGACCATAACAACGACCTGGTGCCCACGTCATTGCGCTTCGATCGCATTCACCTGAACGACACCGGCTGCGACTTCGTTGCCGCGAAGATCAAGGAATTCATCACCAACAAAGGCTGGTGACGCGCGAGGCACGCCCTATACGTTGGCAGCGCCGGAAATCGGCGCGGCCTTGTGCGCGGCGCCCGGACGTGGATTGAAGCGGTCCTTGTAGCGCAGGATGGGCGACTCGAAGAATCGATAGCTGACGTAGGCCATCGCGACCACCACCGGGATCGTCAGCAGGAACACGTCGATGCCCATCGGATGCCGCACGAGCGCGCGAACCGCATTGGCGGCAAGCATGTGCATCAGGTAGATGCCGTAACTGATCGTGCCCACGAATGCCGCGGGACGCCAGCGCAGGACCGGATGCAGCCAGGTGTCCTCGCGGATGCAAACCGCGGCGACCAGCACGGCCATCATGAATGCGGTGAACAACCAGGGCGCGCCAAACTGCAGGCATGAGAGCAATGCCAGGAGCGCCATCGGCGCGGCATATCGGCGGCCGAGCACTGCATAGAAATAGCCGAAACAGGCCTTGTTGTTCAGCAGCACGGCAAATGTGACGCCGAACAGGATCGCGGGTGCGAGGCTCGCGAACACTGTCGCCAGGAACGTCGCACCCGCCCACGATGCGGCGTAGACCTGCACTGCCACGAGCGCCGTTGCGGCCAGCGCGAGCAGCCAGTCTTTTCTGCCCCACCACAGCAACAACACCATCAGTGAAGGCCAGAACAGGTAGAACTGCTCTTCGGTGGCCAGCGACCACGCGAAATAGAACGTCACGCCGTGCGCGGCTCCGTTTTCGACACTGACGAACCAATTGGACGTGTAGGTGGCGAAAGCCGGCAGGTTGTCCCAGAACTCCGCGGCCTTGGGCGT
>Ga0105240_10005095_pt1 | contig 19687 bp, 16 predicted proteins | sample KBSC54metaG_FD_80426 | JGI IMG/M metagenome (GOLD analysis project Ga0105240, IMG submission 80426) | Corn rhizosphere microbial communities from Kellogg Biological Station, Michigan, USA - KBS C5-4 metaG | ecosystem: Host-associated > Plants > Roots > Rhizosphere > Soil | place: Michigan, USA... | reverse complement strand
AGATAGCCCGCGGTCTCCGCCTTGAAATCGGTGGCCAGGCAGGGCGCGCCCTGGCTGTCGCCGACGCCGCTCTTCTCGACGCGCATCGCCACCACGCCGCGGCGGGCGAGGTCGTGGGCGAGCCTCAGGTAGGGGTCGTTGCGGTCCGTGGCGACATCCACGGAAAAGCACCCGATGCCGCCGATGATCAGCACGGCCGGGCGCCGTGCGGCGTCCCCGTGCGGCGTCGTGCGCAGGGTGCGGCGCAGGCTGCCGCCGACGCTGACGGCGCCGTAGACGGTGTCCACCGCCGGGTCCGTCTCGACAGCCGCCGTCGCCAGCGGGATCTGCAGCACCTGGGGTCGGTCGGCGCGCTCGATGGCGAAGGCCATCGTCGCCGGGGCCGGCGCGGCCTTCACCCCGGCCACGAAATCCGCGGCGCCGGCGATCGGCCGCGACCCGATGGTCCGGATCACGTCGCCGACGGCGAGGCCGCCCCTGGCCGCGGGGCTGTCCGGGACGACGGCGGTCACCTTCACGCCGCCGCCGGCCTGGTCCGCGACGGCCGCGCCCAGCGTGGCCCGGCGCGGCAGCCCGCCCAAGGTTTGCGTCGCCTGGGCTGCGCCGGCGGACAGACAGACGAGGGCGGCGATCAAACCACGGAGCCAGGACATGCGACCTCTCCCAGAAGACGGTTGGTCGAGCATGTCGCTTTTTCGCGCCGTTGTGCAGCCCCAGACGTCGCGGCTTCGCCTCCAGCGGTGGGCCGCAAGCGCCTTGCCTTCCGTCGCGGCGTCCCGGCCAATAGGATCCTCGCCAACCGTGATCGGAGCCTCAGATGCGCGCACTGGTCGTCGCCGAACCCTGGGGCCTGGATCGGATCCAGGTCGTGGAGGCGCCGGATCCTGCACCCGGTCCCGGCGAGGTCCTGGTGCGGATGCGGGCGGTGTCGCTGAACTACCGCGACCTCTTGATGGTGCAGGGCATGTACGCCCGCGGGCCCGCGAGCGGCGGGCCGATCACGCCCTTCTCGGACGGCTGCGGGATCGTCGAGGCCGTGGGCGCGGGCGTGACGCGGGTGAAGGTCGGCGACCGGGTGGCGACCCTATTCTTCCAGAACTGGATCTCCGGGCCTCCGACGCTGGCGAAGCTGGGCTCGTCGCTGGGCTCGCCGATCCCGGGCGCCGGACGGGAGCTGGCGACGTTCAGCCAGGACGGCGTATCCAAGGTCCCGGACTTCCTTTCCGACCAGCAGGTGGCGACCTTGCCCTGCGCGGCGCTCACCGCCTGGCGGGCGCTGTTCGAGGACGCCGATCTTCGGCCCGGCGACACCGTGGTGCTGCAAGGCACCGGCGGGGTCTCGATCTTCGGCCTGCAGTTCGCCCATGCGGCCGGGTTCCGCAGCCTGATCACCTCGTCCTCCGACGAGAAGCTGGCCCGCGCCAAGACGATGGGCGCCGACCACCTGGCCAACTATCGCGCGGACCCCGACTGGTCCAAGGCGGTGCGCGCGGCCACCGGCGGCGTCGGCGCGGACCTGATCGTCGAGGTGGGCGGCGGCGGCACCATCGAGCAGAGCCTGAAGGCGGTCCGCATCGGCGGCCACATCGCCATCGTCGGCGTGGTCGCGGGCTTCGGCGGCGGCTTCAACCCCGCCGCCCTGATCGGCAATTCGGCGAAGCTGCAGGGGCTGTCGGTCGGCTCGCGCGACATGTTCGAGGCCATGTGCCGGTTCATCGAGCTCGCGCGCATCCAGCCGGTCGTTGACAAGGTATTCCCCTGGACCGAGGTCCAGGCCGCCTTCAAGGCGATGCAGGGCGGCGAGCATTTCGGGAAGATCGTGCTGGAATTCTGATCGGACGCGGGCTTGCGCCCAACGAGGAGGACGCCATGAAGACCAAGGGAATCAATCACCTGGCTCTGGTCTGCCGCGATATGGACGAGACCGTGCGGTTCTATACCCAAACCTTGGGCATGCCGTTGGTGAAGACCGTCGCCCTGCCGGACGGCGGCCAGCACTTCTTCTTCGACTGCGGCGGCGGCGCGCTGCTGGCCTTCTTCTGGTGGCCGGATGCGCCGCCGGCCGCGCCGGGCATCGCCTCGGTGAAGGACTTTCCCGCCGAGGCCAAGTCGGCGGTCGGATCGATGAACCACGTGGCCTTCGACATGGACGAGGACCAGCTGGAGGCCTCCATCGCCAAGCTGCAGGCGGCCGGCGTCCACGTCTCGGTGCCGGTGGTGGTCAACCACGACGACAGCCCGATGGGGGTGAGCCGCGAGATGAACGAAGGCGTCTGGGTGCGCTCCGTCTACTTCCGCGACCCCAACGGGATCATGCTGGAGTTCGCCGCCCTGGTGCGCGCCTTCCGCCCGGAGGACATCGCCCACGCCCCGGCCCGGGCCGTGGAAGCGGCGGACGCCTGAGATGCCCCGCCTGAGGCAGGTGAGCCGCGCCGAGGCGACCAGCGAGGTCGTACTCAAGACCTACGACCTGTTGTTCGGCGAGCGCGATCCGGTGGCCGAGCCGGGCACCACCACCGGCACGACCGGCGACTGGTGGACGGTCTTCGCCCTGGTGCCCGATGTGCTGGAGCACGCCAACCGGGGTTTCGCCCTCTACCGCAGCCCGAACCGCAAGCTCGACCCGGTGCTGCGCGAACTCGCCCAGACCCGCGTCGGCTGGGCCAAGTCCAGCCAGTTCGTCTATTCCCAGCACTGCAAGTCCCTGCGCGGGCTGAAGGTCGCCGAGGCCAAGATCGCCGCCATCCCGCACTGGCAGGTGGCCGATTGCTATGACGCCCACGAGCGGGCGGTCCTGGCCTACGCCGACTGCCTGGCGCTGCAGGCGGGGCGCACGCCCGAGGCGGTGTTCGCGGCGCTGAAGGCCTTCCTCTCCGATGAGGAAATCCTGGAGCTGACCTACATCGCCTGCCTCTACGACATGCATGCGGTGATGAGCCGCGCGCTGCGGACCGAGTTCGACGACCGGGACGATCCGATGGTCGAAGTGGCCGCCCCCGCCGACTTCAGCGCGCGCGATTTCCTGGATATCGGGCGCCGCTGACCTGTCCTGGGCGATCGGGCGCCCATAACCTAGAGTGGTAGGACATAGTTTGAACTCTATCCTAGGGTGTGCTTCATATCTTGTTATAGGAATCCGATAACTCTGGGAGGGAGTCTTGGAGCCGCGCGGGATTGGGGAACGCTCGGACTCTGGGAAAGGCCGGACCCTGGGGAAGGGCCCGCATTTGGGGGAGCGTGCGGATTTGGATCGCCCGAGCGCGGAACGTCGGAACTTCCAGGGCTCCTCGGAGGTCGGCGACGATTGGGACGCCGACGCACGCCGGGCTCTCGATGCCGGGCCGCCTCCGCATCCCGGCGACCCTCCAAGCCTGAGGGCCAGGCTCTCGCGCCATCGCGCCTCGGTGATGACGGCGCTCGGCTGGCCCATGGGGTTCTTCACCCAGTACCCCTACGTGCGGCAGGTGCAGCCCGTCACCGAGCCCTACCCAGAGGTCGAGGCGCGGTGCGAGGCCTCGCCGTTTCGCGACTTCCTTCGCCGAATGCAGGGCTATCGCCCCACGTTCGCGAGCTTCGGCCGGACGCCCGGCGATCCTGTGCTTGGCCGCGGGATGTTCCCCGCCCTCGACGGCATGGCCGCCTATGTGGCGGTCCGCCGGTTCGCGCCGGCCCGCATCCTGGAGATCGGCTCCGGGGACTCGACCTACTTCCTGGCCCGCGGCGTGGGGGACAACGGGCACGGAAAAGTCACCTGCATCGACCCGCGGCCGCGCCGCAACGTCATGGAGCTGGGGGTCGCGCTCGAACCTCGGGTGCTGCACGCCAGCGACGCCGACCGCGCCGGCGACCTGCGCGCGAACGATATCCTGTTCATAGACTCCAGCCACGTCCTGCTTCCCGGCATGGACGTCGACATAGAGCTCAACCGGATGTTCCCGCGGCTGAGGCGCGGCGTGATCGTCCACCTGCACGACATCTTCCTGCCCGACGACTATCCGTTGAACTGGAAGCAGCGGAACTACTCCGAACAGAACGGGCTCGTGGGATGGCTGCTCGGCGGGGCCTTCGAGATCCTCTGGCCTGCGAACTACGTCTACACGCGCCACACCTCGCTGGTGGAGGCGGCGGTCGGCAGCGTCTGCGACGTCGGCCGTGGCGGCGGCAGCCTTTGGCTGAGGAAGACCTGACCGCCCCCAGCCCGAGGCCGGACGCCGGTTGATCGGGGATTGCCGGGGCGATGCGCTTGCGGCAATAGCTTCGAAGCCTGGGATGACCGGCGTCGAAGTTGGGAATCGATGAGCAACCTGCTGTTTGCCGCGCGCCGGGCTCTGTTCAGCCAGCCTCTCGGGATGACGATCAACATATTGAAGCGGAAGCTGTTGCCGAAGAAGGCCGGCGGCCAGAAGCCGGCGGCGCAGCTTCCCATCGACAGCCTCTACGGGATCGACACCGGCGGCATCATCAACGCCAGCGCCCTGCGCACCGGCTCGGCGTCCGACGTGCACAGCTTCGGCTATGGCGCGTCCCTGCCTTCGGTGATCCGGCGCGGGATCGAGGCTTGCCCGAACCTCGACCAGGCGACCTTCATCGACATGGGCTGCGGCAAGGGCCTGCCGCTCGCCGTGGCCAGCGAATATCCGTTCCGCCGCATCATCGGCGTGGAGCTGTCGCCGGACCTCTGCGCCGTCGCGCGCCGGAACGCCGAGACGATCGCCGCCAGGTTCCCCGAGCGGACCCGCATCGAGATCGCGCAGGACGACATCATCGCCTTCGACCTGCCGGCCGGCTACGTCATCGTCTACCTCTACAACCCCGCCTATCCCCCGCTGATCAGCCGTCTCGTCCCGCGCCTGGCGGAGCACCAGGCGCGCGGCGGCAAGGTGATGGTCGTCTACTACAACCCGGCCTGCGCCAAGTTCTTCGACCGCGAGCCGGCGTTCGCCCGCTATTTCGCCCAGCACCTGCAGTTCGACGAGGCGGAGATCGCCGCCAGTCCCCTGGGCAACACCGCCGACAGCGTGGCCATCTGGCAGGGGATCGGCGAGCCCATGTATCCGCCGCACCCCGGCGCCGAAGCCCCGATCGACGTGGTCGCCGGCGGGTCCTCCGGCGAGGTCCGCCGGGTGTGACATGGGCGTGATCACCACAAAGCCCTGGTTCGGACTTCGCGAGGTCGGGTCGATCCTCAGCCACCCGGTCACGCCGCCCGACGCCAGGCTGGCCGCCCAGTGGGCCGGCGAGGGCGACACACCCTTCTGGCTGTCCCGCAGTTCGTGGGGCATGGCCGCGCTCGCCGACGCCGCCCGCGCCAGGCTGGGCCGCGACGTCCGCGTCTGGCTCCCCGAATACTTCTGCGAACAGGCGCTCTGGCCGCTGCGCCAGCGTCCGGTCGACCTCCACTTCTATCCCGTCGACGAGCGCGCGCGGCCGGACTGGGGGCGTATCGGCAAGGGTGAGCCGCCGCCGGACATCTTCTATCTGACCCACTTCTTCGGGCATGCGAACGATCATGCGCAGGCGCGCGCCTTCTGCGACGCGCGTGGCGCCCTCCTGGTCGAGGACGGGACCCAGGCGCTGGGTCCCGACGCGGTCATCGGCCAGCACGGCGACGTCGTCTTCTACAGCCCTTGGAAATTCTTCCCCGTGCCGAACGGGGCGCTGATGCTGATCCGCCCGCGCGCGGCGGCGTGGATCGAGCCCGTGGAACAGGCGATCAAGGCGCTGGGCGCCGGGGTCTCGCCCGGGCTGCAGTGGCTCAAGGAATCGGCCTTGTCGCACGCGCCGGGCGGCCGGCGCGGTCCCGGAGGCGCCGGGGCCGGCGACTATTTCATCGATCCGCAGATCGACGCCATGCCGCAGCGGCCCAGGCCTTCCCCGGTGACCAAGCCGGTGCTGGCCACCGTCAGCCTGGCCGAGACGGGTCGCCGGCGGCGAGAGAACGACGCGGCGGTCCGCGAGTTCTGCCTGGCGCTTCCCGGCTGGCAGGCCTTCGATCCGACACCGTCCCAAGGCCCGATGCGCTCGGTGTTCCGGCTGGACTCCCCCGAACGGGCCGACGCCGCGCACGCCGCGCTGCGTCAGGCCGGCGTCGTGGCGGAAGGCTGGCCGGGCCTGCCGCCGGAGGTCGCCGCGCCGACCTCCCAGGGCGTTCGCCTGCGCCGCACGGTGCTGAACCTGCCGTGCCACCAGGACCTGACGCCCGGCGTGCTGACCGGGGCGCTTCAGAGATCGGGGCTGAAGTAGCCGGCCTGTCGCGGGCCGTCAGGCTCCCGGCTCGGACGCTGCGCCTTCCAGCCAGGCGACGATCCGTTCGGCGGCGTCTTCGGCCGACAGCTTCGTCGTGTCGACGTGGATTTCCGCGTGCTCCGGCGGCTCGTAGGGCGAATCGACCCCGGTGAAGTTCTTCAGCTGGCCGGCGCGGGCCTTGGCGTAGAGGCCCTTGACATCGCGCCGCTCGGCCTCGGCGATCGGCGTGTCGATGTAGACCTCCACGAACTCGCGTTCGCCCATCAGGTCGCGGGCCATCCGCCGCTCGGCGCGGAACGGCGAGATGAACGAGACGAGCACGATCAGGCCGGCGTCGACCATCAGCTTGGCGACCTCGGCCACCCGGCGGATGTTCTCGACCCGGTCGGCCTCGGTGAAGCCGAGGTCCTTGTTGAGCCCGTGGCGTACGTTGTCGCCGTCCAGCAGGTAGGTGTGGCGGCCCTCGGCGGCGAGGCGTTTTTCCACCAGGTTGGCGATCGTCGACTTGCCGGCGCCGGAAAGGCCGGTGAGCCAGACGACGCGCGCCTTCTGCCCCTTGGCGACCGAGCGGGCGGTCTTGTCGACGTCCATGGCCTGCCAGTGGATGTTCTGGCTGCGCCGCAGGGCGAAGTGCAGCAGCCCCGCGCCCACCGTGCGGTTCGAGATCCGGTCGATCAGGATGAAGCCGCCCAGGTCGTGGTTCTCGGCATAGGGATCGAAGGCGATGGGTGCGTCCAGCGACAGGTTGCAGACCCCGATCTCGTTGAGCTCCAGCTGCTTGGCGGCCAGGTGCTCGAGGGTGTTGACGTTCACCTTGTACTTGGGCTCGGCGACCTGGGCCGAGACGGTGCGGGTCCCGAGCTTCAGCAGATAGGGGCGGCCGGGCAGCATGGGGTCCTCGTCGAACCAGACCAGCGTCGCCTCGAACTGGTCGGCGACGGCGGGCGGGTTGGCGGCCGCGGCGAGGACGTCGCCGCGGCTGACGTCGATCTCGTCGGTCAGGGTCAAGGTGACCGACTGGCCGGCCACCGCCTCGGGCAGGTCGCCCGTGAAGGTCACGATGCGCTCGACGCTGCTCTCGCGGCCAGAGGGCAGGGCCTTGATCCGGTCCCCGGGCCGGATGACGCCAGAGGCGATCTGTCCCGCGAAGCCCCGGAAATCGAGATTGGGCCGGTTGACCCATTGGATCGGCATCCGGAAGGGCTTTTCGCGCAGGTCATCCTCGACCGGCGCATCCTCCAGCCAGCGCAGCAGGGCCGGGCCGGCGTACCAGGGCGAGTGGGCGCTGGGACCGGTGATGTTGTCGCCCTTGAGCGCCGACATCGGGATGGCGGTGAAGGCCCTGATCCCGATCTTCTCGGCGAAGGCGCGGTAGTCGGCGACGATCTCGTCGAACCGGGCCTGGCTCCAGTCGACCAGGTCCATCTTGTTGATCGCCAGCACCAGGTGGCGGATGCCCAGGAGGTTCACGAGATAGGAATGCCGCCGGGTCTGGGTCAGCACCCCCTTGCGCGCGTCGATCAGGATCACCGCGGCGTCGGCGGTCGAGGCTCCGGTGACCATGTTGCGGGTGTATTGTTCGTGGCCAGGGGTGTCGGCGACGATGAACTTGCGCCGGTCGGTGGAGAAGAACCGATAGGCGACGTCGATGGTGATGCCCTGTTCGCGCTCGGCCGCCAGGCCGTCCACCAGCAGGGCGAAATCGATCTCGCCGCCCTGCGTGCCGACCTTCCGGGAGTCCGCCTCCAGGGCCGCGAGCTGATCCTCGAAGATCATCTTGGAATCGTAGAGCAGGCGCCCGATCAGGGTCGACTTGCCGTCGTCCACCGACCCGCAGGTCAGGAACCGGAGCAGGCTCTTGTGCTGGTGGGCCTCGAGGTAGGCCTCGATGTCCTGCGCGATCAGCTCGCTGACGTGGGCCATCGCTACCTCCCCCGTCGCGGAGCGACGGCGGGAGGGGGACCATCGGCCGAAGAGCCGATGGTGGAGGGGGCGAGCCCCATCCACCGAGCCATGGGTGCCAAATCGTGTCGCCGAGCTTGAGGTTTGCCCCCTCCACTCCGCCCTCTACGGGGCGCGGTCCCCCTCCCGCCGCTTCGCGGGGGAGGTAGGAGGCTCGCAGTCGGGCCCATCAAAAATAGCCCTCCTGCTTCTTCTTCTCCATCGAGGCGGCCTGGTCGTGGTCGATGACCCGGCCCTGGCGCTCGCTGGTGGTCGCCAGCAGCATCTCCTGGATGATTTCGGGCAGGGTGGCCGCGGTGCTTTCGATGGCCCCGGTCAGCGGGTAGTCGCCCTGGGTGCGGAAGCGGATCGAGCGCATTTGCGGGACCTCGCCGGGGTTCAGCCGCATCCGCTCGTCGTCGACCATGATCAGGTTGCCGTCCCGCTCCACCACCGGCCGCTCGCCGGCGAAATAGAGCGGCACGATCGGGATGTCCTCCAGGTAGATGTACTGCCAGATGTCGAGCTCGGTCCAATTGGAGATCGGGAAGGCGCGGAAGGTCTCCCCGGGGCCTTTTCGGGTGTTGTAGAGCCGCCAGAGTTCCGGCCGCTGCATCTTCGGGTCCCACCGGTGCTGCGCCGACCGGAACGACAGGATGCGCTCCTTGGCGCGGGACTTCTCCTCGTCGCGCCGCCCGCCGCCGAAGGCCGCGTCGAAGCCGTATTTCTCGAGGGCCTGCTTGAGCCCCTCGGTCTTCCACATGTCGGTGTGCAGGCTTCCATGGTCGAAGGGATTGATGCCCCGCGCCTCGGCCTCCGGGTTCTTGTGGACGATGAGCTGCATCCCGGTCTCGCGGGCCATCCGCTCGCGCATCTCGTACATCGCCCGGAACTTCCAGGTCGTATCGACATGGAGCAGCGGGAAGGGCGGCTTGGCCGGATAGAAGGCCTTCATCGCCAGGCGCAGCATCACCGCCGAGTCCTTGCCGATGGAATAGAGCATCACCGGCCGCTCACACTCGGCGACCACCTCGCGGAAGATCTGGATGCTCTCGGCCTCCAGGCGTTGCAGGTGGGTGAGCATGGGGGCGGCGGCTGCGCTTCTCGTGGCTACAGGGGCGGGCGCGACGCGAGCGTCCATCAGCGAACCTTACAACAGTTGCGGCGTTTGCCGCCCATTTCGGGCGGCGGCTCCTGGGCGTCACTTAGAGACGTGGGCGCAGGGCCACAAGGCGAACCCCTCCCAGGAAATCTTCAGGCGCGGCCAGGGGACGTGGGCAGGCCACTCGCCTGACAGGGGATTTCGGCCCCGGGTTTGCAGCCTCAGAGGCGAACCGTCCCGCTTTGGGGCAGCCCAGGAAGCCGACCATGCCGATCGCCCCCGAAGTCGTCACCGTCGCCGGCAGCGGCATCGTGTTCGCGAACACCTACGGGGCCGGCGTCACCGAGGCCTATCGCACGGCGATCATCAGCGCCGAGAACGCGCTTCAGAGCCACTTCACCAATCCGGTGGTGGTGTCGATGAACTTCGACCTCCAGCCGGGCGACGACGCCTTCGCGGCCCGCAACGAGTACGCGGTGATCCCGGTGAGCTACGCGGCTTTCGTCTCGGCGCTGACGGCCCACGCCACCACCGCCGACGACTTCACGGCGATCGCCGGCCTGCCGGCGACCGACCCGTCGCATGGGGTCGGGTTCTGGATTCCCGGCGCCGAAGCCCGCATCCTGGGCCTCTCCACCCAGGGCCAAGCCATCGACGATTCGGTGGTCCTGAACGGCAATCTGTCGTTCGATTTCGGCGGCGACGCGGTGGGTCTGCTGGAACACGAGATCACCGAGGGGGTGTTCGGCCGGGTCGGCAGCCTGGGCGTGGCCCACACGGGCTGGGAGCCGATGGACCTGTTCCGTTTTGACGCCCAGGGCCAACATGACTTCACCGGCGGCGCGGACGGCAGGCCGAGCTTCTTCGGCATCGACGGCGCCCATGTCAGCACCCTGCAGTTCCACAGCTCGGTGAACGCCGCGGGGGCCTACGACGGCTTCGATCTGGCCGACTGGACCCACGCCGTCGGGGACGCCTTCGGGCCGAACGGCGCGGGGATCGACAACTCCCTGTCCGCGACGGACCTGCAGGTGCTGGACGTGCTGGGCTGGACGCCGACCTCGGGCCTGGGCGGTTCGCCGGTCTCGGCCACGTCCGGCGCGGCCGCGGCCGTGGCGGGCTCGGTCATGAACGCCAACGCCATCTCCACCCAGGTCATGGGCGGCGCGGGCGCCGACACCATCGGCGGCGCCTCGGTCGCGGACTACCTGCGCGGCGGCGACGGCGACGACTCGATCTCCGGGGGCGGCGCCTTCGACGACATCAACGGCAACCAGGGCAACGACACCGCGCATGGCAACGCCGGCGACGACTGGGTGGTCGGCGGCAAGGGCGGCGACGCGCTGTTCGGGGACGCGGGCGACGACATCGTCTGGGGCAACCTGGGCAACGACACCCTCGACGGCGGCGACGGCGCCGACCAGGTGCGCGGCGGCCAGGGCGACGACAGCCTGGCCGGCGGGGCGGGCAATGACTTCATCTCCGGAGACCGCGGGAACGACACCGAGACCGGCGGCGCGGGCGCCGACGTCTTCCACACCTCGCAGGACGCCGGGATCGATAAGGTCCTGGATTTCAACTACGCCGAGGGCGACCGGGTCATGCTCGATCCCGGCACGACCTACGTCCTGCACCAGGTCGGGGCCGACACGGTCATCGACACCGGAAACGGCAACGAGATGATCCTGGTCGGCGTCCAGCTCTCCAGCCTGCCCTCCGACTGGATCTTCGGGGCCTAGCACCGGCGCCTCCCGACGAGGACGTCGGGAGCGGCAAGGTCGGGATGTTTCCACGCGGTCACAGCTCCGCGCTTGGCGAGCCGCGAGCGGCTGTGCAAGATGACCGCAAGGGAAACGTACCGAGCGTTCGAGCCAGAAACTGGCCTGCGCAGCTCAGGATCTTGGGGGCTTGGATGACCGCAGCGACGACGACCGCGCCGAAGGCGGGGACCGGCTACCGCTATGTGGTCGTGGGCCTGCTGGCCGTCGTCTACACCTTCAACTTCATGGATCGGCAGATCATGTCGACCCTGGCCGAACCGATCCGTAAGGACCTGGGCCTGAGCGACACCGCGCTGGGGGCGCTGGGCGGGCTCACCTTCGCGCTGTTCTACACGACCTTCGGGATCCCGGTGGCCTGGCTGTCGGACCGCTTCAAGCGGGTGTGGATCATGGCCGCGGCGTGCGGCATCTGGAGCCTGTTCACCGCCGGTTGCGGCCTGGCGACCAACTTCACCCAGCTCGCCCTGTCGCGGATCATGGTCGGGGCCGGGGAGGCGGGGGGCTCGCCGCCCTCCTATTCGCTGATCTCCGACTATTTCCCGGCCAAGGAGCGGGGCACGGGCCTGGCGCTCTATTCGCTGGGCGTGCCGCTCGGCTCCATGCTGGGGGTGATGTACGGCGGCGGGGTGGCGGCCGCCTACGGCTGGCGGACCGCGTTCTTCGCGGTCGGCCTGCCGGGCGTTCTCCTGGCCCTGGTCATGCTGTTCGTGGTCCGCGAGCCCAAGCGCGGCGCGCTCGACGAGATGGCCCTGGGGCTCGAGGCCCACGCGCCGGCGCCGCCGGCCGGCCAGGTGATCGCCGCCTTCCTGACCAACCGCACCCTGCTCTGCGTGGCGATCGCCTGCGGCCTGTCCGCCTTCGTGGGCTACGCCATGCTCAACTGGAATCCGCCCATGCTGATGCGGGTGAAGGGCGCGACGCTCAAGGAAGTCTCGGCCTACTACGGGTGGGTGATCGGCGGGACCGGCGTGGTCGGCACCTTTGCGGCCGGCTGGCTCGCCGACAAGCTCGGCCATCGCGACCGCCGCTGGTACGCCTGGATCCCGGTCATCGCCTTCACCTTGAGCCTGCCGGCGCTGGCCGGGCTGATCTGGGCGCCCACCTGGCAGATCGCCCTGGTGTTCATCGCCGTCCCCGCCCTGCTCAACAACATGTACCTCGCCCCGGCCCTGGCGGTGGTGCAGAACGCCGTGCCGCCAGGCCAGCGGACGATGGCCGGCGCCATCCTGCTGTTCGTGCTGAACCTGATCGGCCTGGGCGGAGGCCCCATCTTCCTCGGCCGGGTCAGCGACATGGCCAAGCCGCAGTACGGCGACCACTCCCTGCTGGTCGGCTATGCGGCCCTGGCGCCGGTGATCGTCATCGCCATCATCGCCCACCTGGTCGCGGCCAGCTCCATCGCCCGCGACAAGCGGCTGGCCGCGGCGATCTGAGCGCTGGTCGCCGCCGACCGGTCGTTTCCGGGCGTCGCGGTCCAGGCCCGAGGGGCTGGAGGATACCGCAGCGTCGAATTCGCCACGGCTCGAATTACGCCGCCTATTGAGGCGGTCGCGCGAACTAAGCCGTTGGCCGACAGTTAACCCGCGTGATCTAACAAGGGCGCTCTCAAGGGCCCGAATTCATTCGCGTCGAAGAACCGCATAATTGCCTCTTCGCTGACGCGGGATATAAGGCCGGACGGGGAAATCTTTGTGATCGCCACAGCCATAGAGTTCAGATTCAACGGACGGCGCGGCCGTCCGGCAGCCGACTCCAAATGGGATGCGAGCCGCCGTCGCGGGACGGGTTCGCGCGCGACGCCGCGACGCCGCGGTTGCCTGCTGCGGGCGGCGGTCGCCGGACGTCAAGGCTCCGCCGGGTAGCTTGGGCTCAATGTGCATTCTGCCATGACAGAGTCCGCGACCTCCGAGGGCAAGTCGCGCGGCCGCGCGAAGGCCAGGCGGTCTTCGTCGCCCTGGACAAGCCCGGATGCGACCCTGGTCAGCCTGTTCGAGGCGCAGGCGGCCGCGACGCCGGACGCCGTCGCGTTGTCCTTCGGCGACGAGACCGTGACCTACGGCGCGCTGGAGGCGGCGTCCAACCGCCTGGCCCGTCATCTCATATCGCTGGGCGTCGGTCCCGAGGACAGGGTCGGCCTGGTGCTGAACCGCTCGCCCGAAATGATCGTGGCGATCCTCGGCGCGCTGAAATCAGGCGCGGCCTACCTGCCGCTCGACCCGGCCTATCCGAGCGAGCGGCTGACCTTCACGCTCGAGGATGGCGGGGCCAAGGTCCTGCTGACGCGATCCGACGTCGCCAACACCCCCGCGTGCGACGCCAAGATCCTGGTGCTCGACGATCCGGACCTGGCCGCGACCCTGGCCGCATACCCGGCCACGGCGCCGACCGACCAGGACCGCAGGGCCGGCCTGAGACCGGATAACCTCGCCTATGTGATCTACACCTCCGGCTCGACCGGCAAGCCGAAGGGCGTGCTGATCTCGCACCACAGCGCGGTGCGCCTGTTTTCGCAGACCCAGGCTTGGTACGGCTTCGGTCGCGACGACGTCTGGACGCTGTTCCATTCCTACGCCTTCGACTTCTCCGTCTGGGAGATCTGGGGGCCGCTCCTCTACGGCGGTCGACTGGTCATCGTCGACGAGGCCACCCGGCGCTCGCCGCCCGACGTCCTGGCGCTGCTGGCCAAGGAGCGGGTGACCGTCTTCAACCAGACGCCGTCGGCCTTCTATCAACTGGTCGACGCCGCCCAGAACCGCCCCGGCCTGAAACTGGCCCTGCGCTATGTGATCTTCGGGGGCGAGGCGCTCGAACTGCGCAAGCTGTCGGCCTGGTACAACAGCGGGCTCAGCGACGACGCGGTGCTCGTCAACATGTACGGGATCACCGAGACCACCGTGCACGTCACCTACATGCCGCTGGACGCGCAGATCGCGGCGGCCGCGCAGTCGAGCCTGATCGGCGTGGCCATCCCGGACCTCGAGCTCTACGTGCTCGACCCGACCCTGACGCCGGCGCCGCCCGGCGTGACGGCCGAGCTCTATGTCGCCGGCGCGGGACTGGCGCGCGGCTACATGAACCGGCCCGGCCTGACCGCCGAGCGGTTCATCGCCTGTCCGTTCGGGCCGCCCGGTTCGCGGATGTACCGCACCGGCGATCTGGCCTGCTGGCGCGAGGACGGGGGCCTGGACTACCTGGGCCGCGCCGACCAGCAGGTGAAGATCCGCGGCTTCCGCATCGAGCCGGGCGAGATCGAGGCCGCGCTGGTGGCGATCGACGGGGTCGGCCAGGCCGCCGTCGTGGCGCGCGAGATCGCCAACGACACCCGGCTGGTGGGCTACCTCGTGCCGGAGGCCGGCCGGATCGTGCCGGACGCGACATCGCTGCGCGCCAAGCTGGCCGCCAGCCTGCCCGAGCACATGGTGCCGGCGGCGTTCGTGACGATGGGCGAGCTGCCGCTGAACAACAACGGCAAGCTGGACAAGTCGGCCCTGCCGCTGCCGACCATCGCCAGCGAGGCGCGCTATGCCGCGCCGCGCGACGACCACGAGGCGCGGGTGTGCCACATGTTCGCCGACCTCACCGGCGCGGCCGAGGTGGGCATCGACGACAACTTCTTCGACCTCGGCGGGCATTCCCTGTTGGGGGTGAAGCTGATGGCGGAGGTTGAAAAGGCGTTCGGCAACCGCCTGCCGCTGGGCGTCCTGTTCGCCGCCCCGACGGTGCGGGAGTTCACCCAGCGCATCCAGCAGAAGGACTTCGAGTCCTCCTGGACGTCGCTCGTGCCGCTGCAGACCTCGGGCGACGAGACGGCGATCTTCATGGTGCACTGGATCGAGCGCGATCTGGCGCGGCACATCGGCGCGTTCCGGCCGATCTATGGCCTGTCCTTCGGGCTGGCGAGCGAGAACGCCCAGGGCGGACCGGCGATGCCGGAGACCGTCGAGGCCCTGGCGGCCCACTACGTCGAGGAGATGCGGGCCCTGCAACCGCACGGGCCCTACTATCTGATCGGTCACTCGGTCGGGGGCGTGGTGGCCTTCGAAATGGCCCAGCAGCTGGTCGAGCAGGGGGAGTCCGTGGCCCTTCTGGGCCTCCTGGACACCTATGCCCCGAAGGTTCCGGCCAAGGGGCCGCGGCTGCCGCTGTCCGGGATCGTGGCCAATATCTTCCGGACGCCGCTCCCGACGCTCGTCGATTTCGGCCTGAGCCGCCTGCGCGGATGGGCGACGAAGATCGGCTTCGTCCGCAAGTTGATCACCCAGGGCGACGCCCCGACCGTGCTGCGGCTGAGGCTGATCAACGACTTCGTCGACGACTACGATCCCAAGCCCTACGGCGGCCGGGTCGACTTCTTCAAGAGCATGGTGCCGCCCTCGATGATCCGGCATGCGCCGCCGGCGCCGCTGGAGCTCGCCTGGAAGAACCTGTCGGGCGGCGGGCTGGAGATCCACGAGATCGACGGCGATCACATGGAGATCGTGCGCGACCCGCTGGCGGCCGTCACCGCGGCCAAGGTGCGGGCCTGCCTGACCCGATGAGCGCGTTGCCCCGGCGCCTCAGCGCTTGAGGTCGGCTTCCATCTGCCCGCGAAGGCTCTCCGGCCGCATGTCCGTCCAGTGGGCCTCGATGAAGGCGACGCAGTCCGCCTTGGAGCCCGGCGCGTTCGCGACCTGCCAGCCGTCGGGCGCCGGGCGGCCGGACGGCCACAGCGAGTACTGGCCTTCCGAGTTCTTGAGCGCCACGAAGCTGTCCCCATCCATCGACGAGGCGCCCGTCTGATCGTCGTCGCGGTCTGGCACGTGGCGGTCTCCAAGGCGAATAGGCGCTGGAGCCCTTCCCACTCACGATGGATCATCGTGAGTGGACAGGAAGGGCTCCCAGCATAGAGCGACGACCCTGCTTATCCCGATTGGCTTGATTCAGGCCAATCGGGCCAGGGTCTGGCGCCTCCCGTATTCGCAAGTGGGCGGCGTTCGACAAGTCTTTTGTCGCGGTCCGCAGCAGGACTTCGACACTGCGGCGGCGCGGCGGAGTTGACGCCGACAGGCCTGGCTCGGTAGGGCTAGCCCGCCTTGCCATCCCGGCTGCAGCTTAATGATTAGCTTGGACAATTGGGCTAATCGTTGGAATGCGGCGAGGCCGCGTCTCAATCTCCGTCGTTCGCAAGGACTTGCATGAAGATCTTGATCACCGGCGGGGCCGGTTTCATCGGATCGGCCGTGGTGCGCCGCGCCGTCGCCGACGGACACCAAGTGGTGAACCTCGACAAGCTGACCTACTCGGCCAACCTGGAGAACGTCGCCAGCGTGGCCGACAGCCCGGCCTACGCCTTCGAGCAGGCCGACATCTGCGACGAGGCGGCGGTGCGCGCGATCTTCGCGCGGCACAAGCCCGACGCGGTGATGCACCTGGCGGCGGAATCGCACAACGACCGCGCCATCGAGGGGCCCCTCGATTTCGTGCGCACCAACGTCATGGGCACGGCGGTCCTGCTGGAGGCCGCGCGCGAGCATTGGAACGGCCTGCCGGACGACAGGAAGGGCGGCTTCCGCTTCCACCACGTCTCCACCGACGAGGTGTTCGGGGCGCTCGGCGAGGACGGCGAGTTCACCGAACAGACGCCCTACGATCCCAACTCACCCTATTCCTCGAGCAAGGCCGGCGCCGACCATCTGGCGCGGGCTTGGGCGCGCACCTACGGCATGCCGGTGGTGCTGACCAACTGCTCGAACAACTACGGGCCGTTCCAATTCCCGGAGAAGCTGATCCCGACGGTGATCACCCGGGCGCTGGAGGGCAAGTCGATCCCGGTCTACGGCGACGGGCGCCAGGTCCGCGACTGGCTGCACGTGGACGACCATGCCGAAGCCCTGCTGCTGGTCCTGCAGAAGGGCCGGCTCGGCGAGACCTACTGCATCGGCGGCGACGCCACGAAGCGCAACATCGAGGTGATCCGCATGCTGTGCGAACACCTCGACCGGATGGCGCCGGCCAACACCCCGCACGCCGACAAGATCGCCTTCGTCACCGATCGGCCCGGCCACGACTTCCGCTACGCCATCGACGCCTCCAAGCTGGAGACCGAACTGGGCTGGAAGCCGCGCATGCCGCTGCTCGAGGGGCTGGAGGACACTGTGCGCTGGTACGTGGACAATCGCGACTGGGTCGAGGGCATCCGCCAGCGCGGCTTCCAGTCCGAGCGCCTGGGTCTCGTCAAGGCATGACGGTCCGCATCCTGCAGTTCGGAACCACCGGGCAACTGGCCCGCGAACTGCTGGCCCAGGCCGGCGACTTCGACGTCGCCATCACCGCCCTCTCGCGCGCCGAGGTCGATTTCGCCGACCCGCAGGCGGCGGTCCGCGCCCTGCGCGACGCCGAGGCGGACCTGGTCGTCATCGCCGCCGCCTACACCGCCGTGGACCTGGCCGAGAGCGAACCGGACCTCGCCCGAACGGTGAACGCGGTGACGCCGGGCGCGATCGCCCAGGCCCTGGGCGCCGACGGGCCGGCCCTGGTCCACGTCTCCACCGACTATGTCTTCGACGGCGAGACGGGGGTTCCCTACGTCGAGACCGATCCGACGCATCCGATCAACGTCTACGGCGCCACCAAGCTTGCGGGCGAACAGGCGATCCTGGCGGCCTGTCCGCGGGCGCTGATCCTGCGGACCTCCTGGGTGGTCTCCAGCCACGGCAAGAATTTCGTCAAGACCATGCTGCGGCTGGCTGGCGAGGGGAAACCGCTCAAGGTGGTCGCCGACCAGTTCGGCCGCCCGACCGCGGCGCGCGATCTGGCCCGTTTCATCCTCTCGCAGGCCGGGCGCCTGGCTGCGGCCGCGCCTGGAGACGCCGTGTTCGGCGTCCACCATTTCGCCAACGCCGGCGAGGTGACCTGGAAGGGTCTCGCGGAAGGCGTCTTCGCCCTGGCGATGGGCGACCGGGCGCCGAGCGTGGCCGCCGGGGCGACCGCCGACTGGCCCGCGCCGGCGCGGCGCCCGATCAGGGGCACGCTGGACACCGGCAAGCTCGAACACACCTTCGGGGTCACGCCCCGGCCCTGGCGCGACGCCGTGGCCGAGATCGTGGCTGAACTCACATCAGAACAAAGGTCGACGGCATGAGACGCGGCGTCATCCTCGCGGGCGGGTCCGGCACCCGGCTGCATCCCTTGACCCTGGCGGTCTCCAAGCAGCTGCTGCCGGTCTACGACAAGCCGATGATCTACTATCCGCTGTCCGTCCTGCTGCTGGCCGGGGTGCGCGAGATCCTGATCATCACCACGCCCGAGGACCAGGCCGGCTTCAAGCGCCTGCTGGGCGACGGCTCGCAGCTGGGCGTGCGGTTCGAATATGTCGTGCAGCCCCGGCCCGATGGCCTGGCGCAGGCCTATATCCTCGGCGAGGAGTTCATCGCCGGAGAGCCCAGCGTCATGGTGCTGGGGGACAACATCTTCTTTGGGCAGAACTTCACCCGCTCCCTGCAGGCCGCGGACGCGCGCGGCAAGGGCGCTACCGTGTTCGGCTATCTGGTCCAGGACCCCGAGCGCTATGGCGTGGTCGAGCTGGCGCCCGATGGACGGGCGCTCGGCATCGAGGAGAAGCCGACGGTCCCAAAATCGAACTATGCCGTGACCGGCCTCTACTTCTATGACGGCCGCGCCAGCGAGTTCGCCAAGACGCTGAAGCCGTCGCATCGCGGCGAGCTGGAGATCACCGCGCTCAACCAGGTCTATCTGGAGGCGGGGGAGCTGAATGTGGAGCTCCTGGGCCGCGGCTTCGCCTGGCTCGACACCGGCACGCACGACAGCCTGATCCAGGCCGGCGAATTCATCCGGGCCGTGGAGCAGCGCCAGGGCCTGCGGATCGGCTGCCTCGAGGAGATCTGCTTCCGGCGCGGCTGGATCGACGCCCAGCAGCTGCGCAAGCTCGCCGACGGCCTGGCCAAGAGCGAGTACGGACAATATCTGCGGCAGCTGGCCGAACGGCCGCCGGGCGCGGACGACGCAGCGGAGTAGCCTGCGCTTTCCGGAGATCGCGGGCGGTTGGGGTCCGAGACCTGAGACCTAGAAGAACAGCGCCTTGACGCCGGCCGCGACGCCGAACCAGAGGCCCACGGAGATGCTGGCGGCCACGGCCAGGCCGATGCCCAGCGGCAGCCTGCGACCCGCGGTCGTCTGGACCGCGGCGGCGGGCGCGCTAACGTCTCGGAACGACACGTCTGCTGGCATTGGATTTGCTCCGGACAGGCCTATCGGGGCGCTTGTCCCAGAAACACCCGGAGCGCTTAACGTTTCGTGCCGAGAGATGGAAAACACCTTGTTAAGCGTCTTTCGCGCCGAGGCGCCCGTAGATGGACCTGACGGCTGGGGGAGCGGCGACTTGAGCCTGTTGGCGGATCAGGGCGGGATGAAGCGCGGCCATGCCGCGGCGTCCGACTATCGCCGCCACACCCCCGATGTCGCCCCGACGGCGGTGGCGACGCATCCGTTCAAGCGTCTGATGGACGTGACGATCGCGGGTTTCGCGCTGCTGCTGTTCCTGCCGTTCCTGTTGATGGTGATGGTGGTGATCCGGCTGGAGACTCCGGGCCAGGCGATCTTCCGGCAGCGCCGGACGGGT
>Ga0105240_10005093_pt1 | contig 19689 bp, 18 predicted proteins | sample KBSC54metaG_FD_80426 | JGI IMG/M metagenome (GOLD analysis project Ga0105240, IMG submission 80426) | Corn rhizosphere microbial communities from Kellogg Biological Station, Michigan, USA - KBS C5-4 metaG | ecosystem: Host-associated > Plants > Roots > Rhizosphere > Soil | place: Michigan, USA... | reverse complement strand
GCGCCGTGCTTCGCGCGCGGACTGCTTGATCATGTCGGCGGCCTTCTCGGCGATCATCACCGTCGGCGCATTGGTGTTACCGCCGACGATGCGCGGCATGATGGACGCGTCCACCACGCGCAGGCCGGCCACGCCGCGCACCCGCAGCTGCGCATCGAGCACATCCAGCGGGCCGTTGCCCATCCGGCAGCTGCCGACGGGGTGATAGATCGTGTCGGCCCGGTCGCGGATGAACCGCTCGATTTCTTCGTCCGTGCGAGCGTTCGCCGACGCCGGTAGTTCGCGCCCGCCATGGCCGGCCAGCGCGCTTTGACCGAGGATGTGGCGCATGATCTTGAAGCCGCGCACCATTCGCTGCAAGTCGTCCGGCTCGCCCAGGAAATTCGGGTCGATCAGGGGAGCGGCCATGGCGTCGCTGCCGGCCAGTTGCACGCTGCCGCGGCTGGCCGGCCGCAGCAGGCAGACGTGGCACGAATACCCGTGGCCGAACGCCGTCTTTCGGCCGTGGTCCACGAGCTTGCCGATCACGAAGTGCAGTTGCAAATCCGGAATCGGCTCGGCCGGCGTGCTCTTGATGAAGCCGCCGGCTTCCGCGAAATTGGTGGTGAGCATCCCGCTGCGAGTGCTGCGCCACTCGATGATCCCCTTGATCAGCCGGGCCGCGCCGGCCAGGGACACGCCGAACAGGTCCTTCAAGTGCGGCGCGTCGACGACCTGCACCACATCGACGTGGTCGTGCAGGTTGCGACCGACGCCCGGCAGGTCGTGCACCACGCCAATGCCGTGCGACTGCAGATGCGCGGCGGGGCCGATGCCCGACAGCATCAGCAATTGAGGCGACATCAACGCGCCGCCACAGACCAGCACTTCGCGCGCGGCGCGCAATTGTTTTTGCTGCCCATCTTGGATGTACTCGATGCCGACGGCGCGCCGGCCCTCGGTGACGATGCGGGTTGTGTGCGCATCCGTGATGACCTGCAGGTTGGGCCGCCCGAGGTTGGGCGTGAGGTAAGCCTTGGCGATACTGAAGCGCTCGCCGTTCTTGTGGGTCACCTGGTACGCACCGACTCCTTCCTGTTCCGCTCCATTGAAGTCATCGTTCGCCGGATAGCCCGCCTGCCTTGCCGCCTGCACGAAGACGGATCCGAATCGATTGGGGCTGCGCAAGTCCATCACGTTGAGCGGTCCGCCGGTACCGTGGAATTCGTCGGCGCCGCGCTCGTTGTGCTCGGCTTTCTTGAAGTAAGGCAGCACGTCGTCCCAGCCCCAGCCGGGGTTGCCTTGCTCCGCCCAGTGGTCATAGTCGCTGCGATGGCCGCGCGCATAGATCATCGCGTTCACGGAGCTCGAGCCACCGAGCACCTTGCCGCGCGGCTGGTAGCCACGCCTGCCGTTCAAGCCCGCTTGCGGCACGGTGGCGAAGGCCCAATTCGCCTGGCCGTTCTTCGCCAGCAAGGCCAGTCCTGCCGGGCAATGGATCAGCACACTGCGGTCGGGCGGCCCGGCCTCGACCAGCACGACTCGCACAGCGGGATCTTCGGTGAGGCGTGCGGCCAGCACGCAACCCGCCGAACCGCCGCCGATGATGATGTAGTCGAACAAGGCTGCTCCTGGCAATGCGGGCTTCACGATAACGCCAAATCGTGCGGCGAACATAGGCAGGCCTCCCCAAAAGGGGTTTCTGTCACCTGCGTTGCACGGCCGTGCGCCGTCCCTGCTGTAATCGCGGCATGACGCCCGCATCCCCTCCACCGGAAGGCACCATCAGCATCGAGCGGCGCGGCGCCCTGCTGCTCATCGGTATCAATCGGCCGGCCAAGTACAACGGGTTCACGCCGCGGATGTACCGCGAGCTCGGCGAAGCGTACACAGTGCTGGATGACGACCCTCATTTGCGTGTCGGCGTGCTGCACGCATTCGGGCCGCACTTCACCGCGGGCTTGGACTTGCCCACCATCGCTCCTTTGATGAAGCGCGGCGAGAAGGCCGTGCCCCCTGGCTTGGTCGAGCCGACCGACCTCGGCACGCCCGGTTATCGGCGCCGGCGCAAACCGATGGTCGCTGCCGTCAAAGGCATCACGTTCACCCTGGGGATCGAGTTGATGCTGGCCGCCGACATCGTGATCGCCGCGGACAACTGCCGCTTCTCGCAGCTGGAGGTCAAGCGCGGCATCATGGCCACGGGCGGCGCCACGCTGCGGATGGCCGAACGCGCGGGCCTGGGCAACGCGATGCTGCACCTGCTCACCGGCGACGAGTTCGGCAGCGCCGAGGCTTTGCGCCTGAACTTCGTGCAAAAGGTGGTTCCTGCCGGCGAGGAACTCGACGAAGCCTTGCGCGTGGCGCAGGCCATTGCGCAACAGGCGCCGCTCGCGGTGACTGCAACGCGCCTGAACGCCTTGAAAGCGGTGGAAGAGGGGCCGCTGGCCGCGATGCACGAGTTCATCACCGTGCAGCAGCGCTTGTCCAACAGCGAGGACGCCGCTGAAGGGGTGCAATCCTTTATCGAGAAGCGTCCGGCGCGATTTACCGGACGCTGATCGCATTCGCCATTTTTTAAACCGCTTCGACGAAGCCAACCAAGGAAGACCATGACCCAGCTCGAAAAAGTGATGTACACCGCCAAGACTCACACGACCGGTGGCCGCAGCGACGGCGTAGCGCGCAGCGACGACGGCCGCCTGGACGTCAGGCTGTCGCGGCCCGGCCAGCCCGGCGAAGGCACCAATCCCGAACAGCTTTTCGCCGCCGGTTATTCAGCGTGTTTCATCGGCGCGATCAAGGCCGTTGCGGGCAAGATGAACGTGACGCTGCCCGATGGCCTGGCGGTGGATGCGGAAGTCGACCTCGGCCCGATCCCCAATGCATTCGGCATTGCGGCGCGTTTGAACGTGAGCATGCCCGGCATGGACCGCGCCCAGGCGCAAGCGGTGCTCGATGCGGCGCACAAGGTCTGCCCCTATTCGAATGCCACGCGCGGAAACATCGACGTCACGGTCAAGCTCGTCTGACGCCTTGCCGCTTGACTTGGGTCAAGCGGGCGAGCGTTCGAACGGCTGGCATCCGATACCACCATCGCCATGCCAGAGACGACAATGAGCGATGTCCTCACATCCCTATGAACAACTGACCCCCGATGCGGTTCTCGATGCGCTGGCATCCGTGGCACTGCATGGCGATGGCCGGTTGCTCGCGCTCAGCTCGTACGAGAATCGCGTCTACCAGGTGCAGCTCGAGGAGGAGCACGAAGGGTTGTCGGCGGTGGTCGCGAAGTTCTATCGCCCCGGCCGCTGGAGCGAAGCGCAGATTCTGGAGGAGCACGCGTTCGCCGCGGAACTGATGGCCGCTGAAGTGCCGGCAGTCGGACCGCTGGTGTTGCAAGGCAAGACGCTGCACGAGTTCGGCGGTTTCCAGTTCAGCGTGAGCCCGCGCCGCGGCGGCCGGGCGCCCGAGCTCGACGACGGCGACGTGCTGGAGTGGATCGGGCGCTTCCTCGCGCGCATCCACATCGTGGGCGCAAGCCGCGCCTTCAGCACGCGGCCCGCCTTGGACGTGCAGACCTTCGGCCGGGACCCGCGCGACTGGATGCTGGCGCACGACATGATCCCGCTCGACGTCCAAGGCGATTGGCGCAAGCGCTGCGATCAAGCGTTGGCCGTCATCAAGGACACGGCGCTGGGCGAGCGGCGTGACAGCGGCACGGCGATGATCCGGCTGCACGGCGACTGCCATCCCGGCAACATTCTGTGGACGCCCGATCACGGGCCGCACTTCGTCGACCTGGATGATGCACGCACAGGCCCCGCAGTGCAGGACCTATGGATGTTGCTCTCGGGCGAGAGGTCGCAGCGCCAGCGGCAGTTGGGCGCGCTGGTGGACGGCTACGAACAGATGCGTGAATTCGATCGCGGGGAATTGGCACTGATCGAGCCGCTGCGCACGCTCCGGTTGATCCATTACAGCGCATGGCTGGCGCGGCGCTGGGACGACCCGATCTTCCCGATCAATTTTCCGTGGTTCGGCACCAGCGACTATTGGCAGGGCCAGGTGCAGATGCTCGATGAGCAACTCGAGGCCATGGCCGAGCCGCCTTTGATGGTGTAGCCGGGCGCGCGCGCTGATTCAGCGCAGCGGATTCTCCAGCGCGCCGATGCCGTCGATCTCCACCCGCACCACGTCGCCTGCCTTCAGGTATTTCGGCGGCTTGAAGCCGATGCCCACGCCCACCGGCGTGCCGGTCGCGATGAGATCGCCGGGATACAGCGTGATGCCCGCCGACAAGGTTTCGATCAGCGTCGGGATGTCGAAGATCAGGTCGGTAGTGGATGCATCCTGGCGCTTCTCGCCGTTGACGTAGCAGCGCACGCCGGTGTCGGTGCCGTCGCATTCGTCGGCGCTCACCAGCCACGGCCCCATCGGACAGAAGGTGTCGAATGACTTGCCCAGCACCCATTGCGAATGGCGGCTTTGCCAGTCGCGCGCTGTCACGTCGTTGATGATGGTATAGCCCCACACATGCTTCATCGCGTCGGCCGCCTTGATCCGTTTGCCGCCGCGCCCGATCACCACCGTGAGCTCGGCTTCGTAATCGATCGCGGTCGACACTTCGGGCACGATGACGATCGGCTCGCCCGGGCCGATCACGGATTCCGGCACCTTCGTGAAGTAGATCGGCACGGCGGGGATGTCGCCGCCCGAATTCGCGCTGCTGTCGAAACCGCTGCCCGCGAACTCTCTCGCATGCGCGTGGTAATTCTTTCCAACGCAAAACACATTACGGCGCGGCCGCGGTATCGGCGCGATGAGCTTCACCGCGCCCAGCGCAACCGGCGCACTCGTGGGCGGCATGGGCTTGCCTTGCGCCAGCAACTCGACAATGGGCAAGGCCCCGCGTGCACTGTCGGCGTCGGAGAGTTCAAGCGGAAGGACGCTCTGCAGATCAGACGAAACAATGCCAACGCAGGGCCGGCCCTGATCGAGGTAGGCGGCTAATTTCATGGGGAAAAACTCTATCTTGTGATTAGCCGATCAAATGTAGCATGCCCCTCACAAGGAGATTTCCTCGATGCTACGCCGCCATTCCTTTTGCGCCGCGCTGTCGGCCGCCCTTATTTTGGGCGTGCCTGCCCATGCCGCCGCGCAAGCTGCATTTCCCACCAAGACCATCACGATGGTGGTCCCATTCCCGCCTGGGGGTCTTGCGGATATCGTCGCGCGGCCGGTTGCAGAAGCGATGTCGCGCGATCTCGGCCAAACGGTTGTGGTCGAGAACAGGGGCGGCGCGGGTGGCGGCATCGGCATGGGGACGGTCGCGAAGGCTCCGGCCGACGGCTATACGATCCTGATGGCGTTGTCGTCCTTCAGCGTCCTTCCCGATGCCGACGCTCTGCTGGGCCGCGCGCCGATGTACAGCTTCAATTCGCTGCGTCCCATTGCGCGCTTCACCGCCGACCCGACTGTGCTTGCGGTGCGAGCCGACGCACCCTGGAAGACGGCGAAGGATTTCGTCGAGGATGCCAAGAAGCGCCCGGGCGCCATCAACTACGGCTCGTCGGGCAACTACGGCACCATGCATGTGCCCATGGAGATCCTCGCGCAGAACGCTGGCATCAAACTCACGCATGTGCCTTTCACCGGCGCCGGTCCCGCGATCGTCGCATTGCTAAGCGGCCAGATCGACGCGCTGTCGACCGGTCCCGCCACGGTGCTGCAGCACGTCAAGGGCGGCAAGATCCGCGTGCTCGCGCATTGGGGCAACGGGAAACTCGACGCGCTGCCGGACGTGCCGTCGCTCAAGTCGGTGGGTTACGACGCGCAATACGCCCAATGGTCGGGCCTGTTCATTCCAGCGGGGACGCCTGAGCCCGTCGCCCAGCGCTTGCGCGCCGCCGCCCGCTTTGCCGCCAACGACGCGAACGTCAAGGACGTCATCAACAAGGCCGGCAGCCCGATCCTGTATCAGGACACCCCCGATTTCGAAAAGTACGTGCACGCGGACGTCGTACGAATGGCCGATGTGGTCAAGAAGATCGGCAAGGTCGAGTAACTCATTCCAATTCAGGAGAGCGCAATGTCATTGAAACTTCTACGCCCGCTGATGATCGCCGCGATGTGCGTCGGCTGCTTCGCGGCTCCCGCGGGCGCGCAGACCTATCCGAACAGGCCCGTGAGAATCATCGTCCCCTTCGCCGCCGGCGGCCCCGCCGACAACTACGCGCGCTTCCTCGGGCAGCGACTGCAGGAGGCGATGGGCCAGTCATTCGTGATCGAGGACAAGCCAGGCGGCGGTTCGGTCATCGGCACTGACGCAGTGGCCAAAGCGCCTGCGGACGGGTACACGCTGCTGCTGATGTCGAACACGCATACCGTCAACGAGACCTTGCTGAAGAACAAGCCGTTCGAGCTGATGCGCGATTTCGTTCCCATCGCGCCGATCAACTATTCAGACCTCGTGCTGGTGATCCATCCTTCGGTCAAGGCGGCAACTTTGAAAGACCTGATCAAGCTTGCCAAGGACAACCCGGGCAAACTGAACTACGCATCCTCAGGCCCCGGCACGCCATACCACATGGCCGGCGAATTGTTCAAGAGCATGGCCGGCGTGAACATCGTGCACGTGCCTTACAAAGGCAGCTCAGGCGCGCGCACCGACGTGATGGGCGGGCAAGTCCAGATGATGTTCGACGCGGTGACCACGATGGCCGAACCGGCCAAGCTGGGCCGCGTCAAGGCGCTTGCCACGACGGGCATGAAGCGCTCCAGCGTGATGCCGGATGTGCCGACGGTGAACGAGGCGGGCGTGCCCGGCTACGAAGCCACGATCTGGCTCGGGCTCATGGCGGCCAAGGGCACGCCGCCCGAAGTCATAACTCGCCTCAATGACGCGGTCTCCAAGATCGCCAGCGATCCCGAAGTGCGGAAGATCTGGGCCAAGGACGGCGCGGTGCCGATGGTGATGAAGCCCGCGGAATTCGACAAATACCTGCACGCCGACATCGCCAAATGGGCGAACGTGATCAAGACGGCAAATATCAAGCTCGACTGACATGGCTGGAGAAGTTCGCCTTCTGAGCGGAGGCGCTGCGAAGGGCCTCGTCTCGCAACTGCAGGATCGGTTCAGCGCGCAAACCGGCTTCGCCATCCACGGCGATTTCGGCGCAGTCGGCGTGATGCGCGACCGCCTGCTCGCCGGAGAACCTTGCGACGTGGTCATCTTGAGCCAGGCCTTGATTGATCAATTGGCCAGGGACGGCCACGTCGCACCAGAGAGCGTGACCCCGCTTGGCGCGGTGAAGACCGGTGTGGCGGTCAAGGCGGGCCAGCGGGCGCCCGAAGTGGGCACCGCCGCCGCGCTGAAATCCGCACTGCTGGCGGCCAGCGCAATCTACTTCCCCGATCCGCAGAAAGCGACGGCGGGCATCCACTTCATGAAAGTGCTGAAGTCACTGGGCGTCGATGAGCAGCTCGCGCCGCGTCTGCGACCCTATCCGAACGGCGCGACCGCAATGCGCGAGATGGCGCAATGCTCCGAGAGCGGATTGATCGGCTGCACCCAAGTGACCGAAATCAACTACACGACCGGTGTGCAATTGATCGGCTTGTTGCCGCAGGAGTACGAACTCGCCACCGTCTACACGGCGGCTGTTTGCACCCGAGCCACACAGCCCACCGCGGCGGCGAATCTGATTCGCCTGTTGGCAAGCAGGGAAGCCGCCGGGGTGCGCGCGAGCGGCGGGTTCGAGGCTGCTTGAGGGACGCAGGCCTATGCCTTGGTCAGCAAGGCGGACCAAGGTGAGCTTGTCGCACGACCCAGTCGGCGCACTGTCCTACTCGCCATGTGCCGATACTGATGGGGCACTAGGAGTTGTCATGACGAAGCCGATCGAAGAGAAGCAGATGAATGATTTGATAGAGGACCTTTGCGAAGCACGAATCGATGACGCGGCGGCCATCAAGGAAGCCGACAAACTTGTCGACGGCGTGCGAGCGCCGTACACCCAGGAAAAGGTGAATGAGTTCTGCGAGGCGGGCGACAAGATGCTGGTCGCTCACAAGCGCAAGCTGGCTGCTTGGAAGCACGTTCGCGAAGCGGTGGGCGCCCCGATCAACCCAGGCGCGGCGAACTCCAAAACGATCCCGAAGTGATGAGCAAGAACGGGAACCGGTCTGCCAATTCCTGAACTGTGGCAGTGACCGCTTCAGGTTGTCTCTAAACCAGCAGCGCGTTCACGCGTTTCACATAAGCGGCCGGGTCTTCCGGCACACCGCCTTCGGCCAGCAGCGCCTGGTCAAACAGGATGTTCGCCAGGTCGTCGAAATGCGGCGAGCCATCGAGTTTCTTCACCAGCGGATGCTCGGCATTCACCTCCAGCACGGGCTTGGTCTCGGGCACCTTCTGGCCGGCTTGCTTGAGCATGCGCGCGAGTTGAGTGCTCATGCCGCCATCCGTCGCCACCAAACATGCCGGTGAATCGACCAGGCGTGTGGTCACGCGCACGTCCTGCGCCTTGTCCTTGAGCGCGGCTTTCAGTTTTTCCAGGACCGGCTTGAACGCTTCGGCTGCTTCCTCGGCGGCTTTCTTCTCGGACTCGTCCTGCAGCTTGCCCAGGTCCACCGCGCCCTTGGCGACGGATTGCAGCGGCGTGCCTTCGAACTCGTGCAGGTAGTTCAGCGCCCACTCGTCGACGCGATCGGCCATCAGCAGCACTTCGATGCCTTTCTTCCGGAACACCTCCAACTGTGGGCTGTTCTTCGCGGCGCCCAGGGTCTCGGCGGTGATGTAGTAGATGGCTTCCTGGCCTTCTTTCATGCGCGCCTTGTAGTCGGCGAATGAAACCGTGACGGCGTCCGAGTGGGTCGATGCGAATCGCAATAGCTTCGCCAGGCGGTCGCGATTGGCCAAGTCCTCGCCCAGGCCTTCCTTCAGCACCGCGCCGAACTCTGCGTAGAACTTGCCGTACTTGGCCTTGTCCTCCTCGTTCGCGCCTTCTTCTTTCTCCAGCTTGGCCAGGTCCTCCAGCATGCCCAGCACGCGCTTGGTGCTGCCTTCGCGGATCGCCTTCACATCACGGCTTTCCTGCAGCAGCTCGCGGCTCACGTTCAGCGGCAGGTCGGCCGAATCGATCACGCCTTTGACGAAGCGCAGGTATACCGGCAGCAGCGCCTGCGCGTCGTCCATGATGAACACGCGCTTGACGTACAGCTTCACGCCGGCGGCCTTGTCGCGATTCCACAGATCGAACGGCGCATGCGCGGGGATGTACAGCAGCTGGATGTATTCGGTCGAGCCTTCCACGCGGTTGTGCGACCAGGCCAGCGGCGCGTCGTGGTCGTGGCTGATCTGCTTGTAGAACTCGCGGTATTGCTCGTCGCTGATGTCCTTCTTCGGGCGGGTCCACAAGGCACTCGCCTGGTTGACCGTTTCCCACTCGTCGGTGAGCACCATCTCGCCGCCCTTGCCTTCCTCACCTTCCTTCCATTCTTCCTTGCGCATCAGGATCGGCAGCGAGATGTGGTCGGAGTACTTGCCTATGATCGACTTGAGCTTCCAGGTGGAGAGATATTCGAGCGCGTCCTCGCGCAGGTGCAAGGTGACGCTGGTGCCGCGCTCGGGCCGGGTGATGGTCTCCACCTCGAAGTCGCCCGCCCCGCCGCTGGTCCAGCACACGCCTTCTTCCGGCTTGAGGCCGGCGCGGCGCGACTCCACAGTGATCTTGTCGGCCACGATGAAGCCGGAATAAAAGCCCACGCCGAACTGCCCAATCAATTGCGCGTCGGCCTTCTGGTCGCCCGACAACCGGTTCATGAATTCGCGTGTTCCGCTCTTGGCGATGGTGCCCAGGTTTTCGATCGCTTCGGCCTGCGACAGGCCAATCCCGTTGTCGGTGACTGTCAGGGTGCGGGCCTGCTTGTCGAAGGAGACCCGCACTTCCAGGTTCGGGGCGTCCTCGTATAGGGCGGTGTTGTTCAGGGCCTCGAACCGCAGTTTGTCGCACGCATCAGAGGCGTTGGAGATCAATTCGCGAAGGAAGATCTCCTTGTTGGAATACAGCGAATGCGTGACCAGGTGCAGCAACTGCGCCACTTCGGCCTGGAAAGAAAGAGTTTGTTTTTGGCTCATGGCTGAACGGCAGACGATGGGAAAAGCCCACGTCATCTGGGGCCCCGACTCCTGTTTTTCAAGGTGCCCGCGGCGTACGGGGAGTGGCTGCCGTGGCGTCGCTGCATCGCGTACACGTGAAAAAATGACGCAGGACCGGAAAATTCGATCCAACCCAGGCCCATCCGGGCTGGACAAGCATTCACGGCTGGTTACATTACGTGGATGGCCAGGCCTGTAGGATTTAGCTGACAGGAACTGTAGTGGTTTGTTTTAGTATTCGGGATCTCCCTTAAACAATGAATATCGATCTTCTGCCGTTCAGCGCCTTCGCGCTCGAGTCCTACGGGACTCCGGCGCCTTCGCGCGGCGAACTGCACACGCTCACGCTTGAACTGGCTTTGGCCGCGGTGCACTCGTCCCGCGAAGCCATGAGCGGCAGCGTCAGCACCAACAAGGTTATCGCGGGAGCGACGGCATTGCGCGCGGCCGTGCTGCCGGCCGACGGCACTCCCCTCACCATCACGTTCTAGGCACTGTGCGCTGGCCAAAAAAAACGCCCCGAAGGGCGTTTTTTTATGCGAGGTCGGCCGCGTCACTGGGCGATTTCGCCGCTGCGGATTTGCCCAAGGCGCACGGCTTGCGCGGCTTCAGCGCGCACGGTCTTGGCGTCCAGCCCCGAGTGCAGCGCCGCGACAGGCGACGGGTCGCCTTCGTAGCTGGAATTGGTCCGCACGATGGCCGCTTCGGTGCGGGCTTCGGCCTGGACTTGGGCGCGGTCGCGGCTGCCTTGCGCGTTGACCGCGACTTGGTAGGTGTCACCGTCATTGGCGCTGGCTGCCGTGGAGGCGAGGGCGGCGAGGGTGGCGAACGCGGCGACGGCGGCGAACGAGAGGATGGCTTTGGAATTCATGATGAGGACCTTTCAGTTAGTGAGAGAAGATTTCAAGTCGGTTGCTGCTCCTCTTTCGAGTCCTGCTTCAACCGTGATCTCACTGTAGGTGCCGGCATTTAGCTGGCCCTTAGCGTTTCCTTAGCTGTGAATTAGCGCCGCCCTTCGCGAGCGGCGCGAGCAGCGCGGCTAGGCGAGCTCGATGCGCGCCACCAGCCCGCTGCGGTCGTGCCGGTTGCGCAGCTGCACGCGCAGCCCGCAGCGCTGCGCCGCTGCCTGGGCGATCGCGAGGCCCAGGCCGCTGCCGTTGGCGGGGCTGCCCGGTACGCGAAAGAACCGGTCGAACACCCGCGCCAGCAAGTGCGGCGGAATGCCGGGACCGCTGTCCACGACCTCGATGGCCGGCCGCGCAGCGTCGTTGATCAGATGCACATCCACGACTCCGCCCTCGGGCGTGTAGCGCAGCGCGTTCTCGATCAGGTTGTCCAGCACACTGCGCAAATCACCGGGAGCGCAGCGCAGCGTCGGCGGCCGGCCCTCGATATCGCCGACGATGCCCAGATCGATCTTGCGCTGGTCGGCCAGACCAATCAGCGCGTTCATGCTTTCGTGCAGCTGCGTGTGCAAGTTCACTTCACCCGCGGCCTCGGCCACCGGCGCCTGCTGGCGCGATAGCTTGAGCAGCTGGTCCACCAGCCGCTGGGCACGGGTGACACCGGCTTCCAGTTGGGCGAACGTTTGCGCGCAGGCACCGTTGGGCAGGTCACGGCGGACGTTCTCCAGTTGCAGCGCGACGGCCGTGATGGGCGTGCGCAGTTCGTGCGCCGCGTCCTGCACGAAGCGCCCTTGGGCGGCAAACGCGTCGCGCACGCGGGATAGCAGTTTGTTGAACGAGACCACCAGGGGCTTGAGCTCCTGCGGCACGCGCGCGAGCGGCAACTCCGCAATGTTGTGCGCATCCTGCAAGGCGGCTTGATGGCCGATGTCCTCGATCGCCCGCGACATCGCGCCGGCAACGCCCCAGAGCACGAGCAGTGCGAGCGGCAGCAGGATCAGCACGGGCAGCATGGTGGTGCCGGCGCGCTCCGCCGCCAGGCGGTTGCGAAACACCTCGCACTGGATAACCTGGACTCTGTGCCCGCCCGCGCCCTGGCTTGCGGTGGTGAAGACCCGCCAGGGATTGCCGTCATAGACCAGATCGCTGAACCCGGTGACCGGCTGCAGTCCCGCCGCCAATTGTGGCCAGGACGTCGCCTGCAGCTTGCCGTCGGCGCCCCAGACCTGGACGACATAAGTGCCTCGGTCGTGGATCCGCTCCTCCGAAACGACCGGAGGCGGCATCGGGGCGTCGTTGGCCGCGATCGATTGGCCAAGCTGCTGCATCTGCTCGTCCATGAAGTCGCTGACCATGTGGCTGTAGCTGAAGTAGGAGAAGGCCGCCGTTGCCGCGCCCACCACCAGGAACAAGGGAATCAGCCACAACAGCAACGTCCGGCGCAGCGAGCACATCGCGCCGCTCGGGAAGATATTGAAATTGAAATGCCGCGCCCCCTGCGGCCTGCGCTCGGCGTCGAAGCTCATCATGGAGAGTCCCCCAGGGCCGCCGTTGCCGCGCCGTGAGCGGCGTCGCCCACGGGCGCCGTGATCCGCCAGCCCAAACCGCGTACGTTGCGGATCGCGTCGGCTCCCAGCTTGCGGCGCATGCCGTGGATCAGCACGTCCACCGCGTTGCTGCTGACCTCCTCGCCCCAGCCGTAAATGCGGCTTTCGAGCTGGTCGCGCGACAGGATCGCACCCGGCCGCTCGAGCAGCGCGTGCAGCAGCGCGAACTCGCGCGCCGAAAGCTGCGAGCGCTCGCCCTGCGCCAGCACCTCGCGGGTGGTCAGATCCAGTTGCAGCTCGGGCCCGCCGATCAGCGAATGGGCGCTGCCGTCGCGCCGCCGGATCACCGCCCGCATGCGTGCCAGCAGTTCGCGGAACTCATAGGGCTTGACCAGGTAATCGTCGGCGCCGATATCCAGGCCGGTGATTCGGTCGTCCACGCCATCGCGCGCCGTCAGCACGAGCACCGGTGTCATGTCGCCCTGCGCGCGGGCCTTGCGCAGCACCTCGATGCCGTCGCGCTTTGGCAACCCCAGGTCCAGCAACACGCAGGCATAGCCGCCGTCTGCCATGGCGCTTTGGGCCAGCAGGCCCTCCTTCACCCAATCGACCGACCAGCCGTTGCCCACCAGCGCCTGCTTCAGGCTCTGGCCGATCATCTCGTCGTCTTCCACCAGCAACACGCGCATCTTGGCTCCTAGACCGCCGCAGCCTACTCCTGCACATTTAGCCCTGTATTAGCAACGGGAAAGCATGCCTCAAAACCGCTCCTCGGGGGCGAGATAGCGCCACTGGCCGGCCGGCAAGGCGCCGAGCATCACGCGGCCGATGCGAACGCGCTTCAGGCCCACCACCTTCAGCCCGACCAGCTCGCACATTCGGCGAATCTGGCGTTTCTTGCCTTCGGTGAGAACGAAGCGCAGTTGCTCGGGGTTTTGCCAATCCACCCGCGCCGGCTTCAGCGGCTGGCCATCGAGGCTCAGTCCATGACGCAATCTCGCCAGGTCCGCGACTGGGAACGCCTGCTGCACCGAGATCGTCACATTGCCGTATCCGACGCGCACCAGATATTCCTTTTCCATGCCACTGTCTTCGCCGATCAGCTGGCGCGCGATGCGGCCATCCTGCGTGAGCACCAGCAGGCCGGTGGAGTCGATATCCAGCCGTCCCGCGGGCGCGAGCCCTCGCAGCTGCTGCGGGGCGAACCGCGTCCGCGACGCATCGCCGCTCCAATGGTTGCGCTGCTGCACCAGCACCACGGCGGGCTGGTGCCCATCCTCGGCCTGCCCGCTCACGTAGCCGATGGGCTTGTGCAACAGGATGGTCACTTGCTGCTGCTGTTGTCCCTTGGCCTGCGGGTCGACTTCGATGCGCGCCTCGGGCCCGACCTGCAGGCCCATGACGGCGGTCTGCCCGTTCACGCGCACCCAGCCCCTGGCGATCCAATCGTCCGCTTCGCGCCGCGAGCACAGGCCCAGCTCGGCCATGCGCTTGTTCAATCGAGTGGTGGCGGCTGCGGGCGACGCGGGCTCTGACATCGGGCCTATGCTACCTGCGCCACCACGCTCGAGCGCAGCGCCGCCAGGTCGAGGATGCGCAGCCCGCCGTACTCCACGCGGATGGTGCCTTGCGCTTCGAGCACCGCCAGCGCTTCGTTCACGCGTTGCCGCGACAGCCCCACCAGGTAGGCGAGTTCCTGCTGAGTGATGCGCAGCACCTGGCCCACGCCCGGATAGAGCACGGGGTTGAACAGCGCGGCCAGGCTGCGCGCGACGCGCAGGTCGGGGTTGTTCATGCGGTCGATTTCGCGCGCCGCGATGAACTGCCCGAGCCGCTCGTTGAGCTGGTTCATGATGAAACGGTTGAAGCCGATCGAATGGTCGAGCAGCCAGTGGAATGCATCCACGGGCAAGCCGGCCACCACGCTTTTGCGCAAGGCCTGGATGTTGTAGCGATAGGCCTCGCGTTTGAGGGCGGTGCCTTCGCCGAACCAACCGCCCGACGCCACGCCGGTCAGCGTCATGGTCTGGCCTTGTTCGTTGTCGCTGCTCATTTTCAGCAGGCCCTCGATCACTCCGAACCAATAGGTGACAGGCCGCCCGACGCGGCACACATAGTCGCCCGGCTGGGCGTCGGCGACGCTGATCTGGGGCGCGGCCCAAACATATTCGTTGGGCTGCAGTACTTTCAGCCAAGGGATGCCGGTGAGTTCCGCCGGATCGGGCTTGCGGCGGCGCTGGTGCAGGGACAAGGGCGCGGTCATGTTTTTTGCGTGTTGCCGCGCTTGGTCAAGCTCAGCACACGCCCTACTAGGATATTCCCTAGGAATGTCGTCGTAAAGACAAAACGGCGTCAAACGCAGACCTAGTATGCGCGGGTCGGGCACACGCGCTGCTCGCTTCAAGGACACCGAATGGAGACCACGTTCCCGCGGCTGCTGTTGCAGCATGCGGCGCAACGCCCGGGCGACCCGGCGATGCGCGAAAAGGAATACGGCATCTGGCAAACGCACTCCTGGGCCGCGATGGCGCAGCTGGTGGAGCAGGTCGCCTGCGGCTTGCATGGCGCGGGCTTGCGGCGCGGTGAACACATGGTGGTGGTGGGCGCCAACCGGCCCCGCCTGTACGCGACGCTGCTCGCGGCGCAAGCGCTGGGCGCCATCCCGATTCCGCTGTACCAGGATGCCGTGGCTGCCGAATGCGTGTTCCCGATCAACAACGCCGACGTGCGCTTCGCCTTTGCAGAAGACCAGGAACAGGTGGACAAGCTGCTGGAGATCCGGTCGCAGTGCCCGCAGTTGTGCGCGATCTTTTACGACGAGCCGCGTGGCCTGCGCAAGTACAGCGAGCCCGGGCTGCAGTCGCTCGATGAGTTGATGTCGGCGGGCGACGCGTTCGCGAAGGCCGATCCCTCGTTCTTCAAGGGCGAAGTCGAGCGAGCGAAGCCCGATGACGTGGCCGCGATGTTCTTCACTTCGGGTACCACCGGCAATGCCAAAGGCGTGGTCCACACTCATCGCACCTTGCTGGATCGGGGACTTGCGGGCGCGCAATTCGACAAACTCACGCATCGCGAGGAAGTGTTGGCGTATCTGCCGCCCGCGTGGATCGGCCAGAACATCTTCAGCTATGCGCAATGGCTGGCGTGCGGGTATGTCGTGAATTGCCCCGAGTCGTCGTCCACCGTGATGATCGACCTGAAGGAGATCGGGCCGACCTATTACTTCGCGCCGCCGCGCGTGTTCGAAGGCCTGCTCACCACGGTGATGATCCGGATGGAAGATGCGGGTTGGCTCAAGCGCACCATGTTCCATCGCTTCATGAGCGTCGCGCGGCGCGTCGGCCCGGCGCTGATGGACAAGAAGCCGGTCGGGTTCGCGAACCGCATGGCGTATGCGCTGGGCAATGTGTTCGTCTACGGTCCGCTGCGCAACAACCTCGGTTTTTCGCGCGTGCGCGTCGCGTACACGGCAGGCGAGGCGATCGGCCCCGACCTGTTCGCTTTCTATCGTTCCATCGGCATCAACCTGAAGCAGCTGTACGGATCCACCGAAACCGCGGTGTTCGTCTGCCTGCAGCCCGACGACCAGGCCCGCTCCGACACGGTCGGCATCCCGATTTCCGGCGTGGAGATCAAGGTGGCGGACAACGGTGAGATCCTGGTGCGCTCACCCGGCTTGCTCAAGGAGTACTACAAGAATCCGGCGGCCACCGCCGAGGTGCTCACCGCGGACGGCTGGTATCACACCAACGACGCCGGATTCATCGACGCGCACGGCCACCTGAAGATCATCGATCGCGTCAAGGACGTCGGCCGCATCAAGGGCGGCGTCAATGATGGCGCGATGTTCGCGCCCAAGTACGTCGAGAACAAGCTCAAGTTCTTTCCCTACATCAAGGAAGTGGTGGCCTATGGCGACGGCCGCCAACAGGTCTGCGTGATGATCAACATCGATTTCGATGCGGTGGGAAATTGGGCCGAGCGGCGCAACCTGCCCTACGCCGGCTACACCGACCTCGCGCAAAAGCCGGAGGTCTACCAGCTGGTCAAGGAATGCGTGGAGAAGGTCAACGCCGACCTCGCCGCCGACGAATTGCTGGCCGGCTCGCAGGTCAGCCGCTTTCTCATCCTGCACAAGGAACTGGACGCCGATGACGGCGAGCTCACGCGCACCAACAAGGTCAGGCGCGGCTTCATCGCCGAGAAGTACCAGGTGCTCACCGATGCGCTGTACAGCGGCAAGACCGAACAATTCGTCGAAACGCAGGTGAAATTCGAGGACGGCCGCAGCGGCAAGGTAAGCGCGACGCTGCGGATGGTCGACACCAGGACATTCGCCCCTGTGAAGGCGGCAGCATGAGCGCATCGATGCTCAGCGCCATCGAAGCCGCGGAACTCGCGCAAAAGACGGCCGCGGCGCCGGAGCCGATCTCGGCAGTGGCCGCCCAGGCCATCGAGACCGCGCGGCTGGCCGAAGGCGCCATCGGCAGGCCATCGGCGCAGCGCGGGATCGGCGAGGTGATCATGAACGTCGAGAACATTTCGCTGGCGTTTGGCGGCGTCAAGGCGCTGTCCGACATTTCATTCGACGTGCGCGAGCACGAAATTCGCGCGATCATCGGCCCGAACGGCGCCGGCAAGAGCTCGATGCTCAACTGCATCAACGGCGTGTACCAGCCGCAGCAAGGTTCGATCACCTTCCGCGGGCAGACCTTCCATCACATGAACAGCCACCAGGTGGCGGTGATGGGTGTGGCGCGCACATTCCAGAACCTCGCGCTGTTCAAAGGCATGAGCGTGCTGGACAACATCATGACCGGGCGCAACCTGCGCATCAAGAGCAACCTGCTGCTGCAGGCGCTGCGCATCGGGCCGGCCGAGCGCGAAGAGATCCGGCATCGCGAATTCGTCGAGCACATCATCGATTTCCTGGAGATCCAGGCTTTTCGCAAGACGCCGGTGGGCCAGTTGCCGTACGGACTGCAAAAGCGCGTCGACCTCGGCCGCGCGCTGGCCATGGAACCGCAAGTGCTGCTGCTGGACGAGCCGATGGCCGGCATGAACGTCGAGGAGAAGCAGGACATGTGCCGCTTCGTGCTGGACGTGAACGACGAGTTCGGCACGACGGTCGTTTTGATCGAGCACGACATGGGCGTCGTCATGGACATCAGCGACCGCGTCGTGGTGCTCGATTACGGCAAGAAGATCGGCGACGGCACACCGGACGAAGTGCGCAACAACCCCGACGTGATCAAAGCCTACCTGGGTTCAGAGTCCAGCGTTGAGCGTTCAGCGTAGTTCCACACGGCCGTTCGACCTTCACCCTCAATCCTCAACGCGCAACCCTCAACGACCATGGGCTTCTTTCTCGAAACAGTGTTGGGCGGCTTGATGGCGGGCATGCTCTATTCGCTGGTGGCGCTGGGCTTCGTATTGATCTTCAAGGCGTCGGGCGTTTTCAATTTCGCGCAGGGCGCGATGGTGCTGTTCGCGGCGCTGGCGATGGCGCGATTCGCCGAATGGCTGCCCCAGTGGACCGGCATCGATAACCTGTTCCTGGCCGGCGTGGGCGCGTTCATCCTGGCGGGCGCCATCATGTTCGTGATGGCCTGGTTGATCGAGCGGCTGGTGCTGCGCCAGTTGGTCAACCAGGAAGGCGCCACCTTGCTGATGGCGACGCTGGGCATCGCCTATTTCATCGACGGCGTGGGCCAGACGATCTTCGGCAGCGACATCTACAAGCTCAACGTGGGAATGCCGAAGGACCCGGTGATCGCGTTCGAGAATGTGTTCCAGGGCGGCATCCTGGTGAACAAGGAAGACCTGATCGCGGCCGCCATCGCCGCGGCGCTGGTGGTGCTGCTCAGCCTGTTTTTCCAGAAGACCAGCACGGGCCGGGCGCTGCGCGCGGTGGCCGACGATCACCAGGCCGCGCAATCGATCGGCATTCCGCTCAATCGCATCTGGGTGATCGTGTGGTGCGTGGCCGGCGTGGTGGCGCTGGTCGCCGGGATGATCTGGGGCAGCAAGCTGGGCGTGCAGTTTTCGCTGGAAACCGTCGCGCTGCGCGCACTCCCGGTGGTGATCCTCGGTGGACTCACGTCGGTGCCCGGCGCGATCATCGGCGGCCTGATCATCGGTGTGGGCGAAAAGGTGTCGGAGGTCTACCTCGGTCCGTATGTCGGCGGCGGCATCGAGATCTGGTTCGCGTACGTGCTGGCCTTGTTGTTCCTGCTCGTGCGGCCGCAGGGACTGTTCGGCGAAAAAATAATCGATCGGGTCTGAAGATAAATGCTTTACCGCGAAAACGGCCAATTCAAGACCAGCTATCGGGCGGATCAGCAGATCTTCCCGATCGCGCAGGACCGCTGGTTGATCATCGCGGCGTTGCTGTTCGCATTCGTCGTGGTGCCGGCCATTGCCAGCGGCTACATGTTCCGCGCCATCCTGATCCCGTTCACGATCATGTCGCTTGCCGCGCTCGGCGTGAACATCCTGGTGGGCTACTGCGGCCAGATCTCACTGGGCTCCGGCGCCTTCATGGCCGTCGGCGCGTACGGTGCGTACAACTTCTTCGTGCGCGTTCCAGGCATGCCGCTCGTCCTCGTGCTGATCCTGGGAGGCGTCTGCGCCATGGTGTTCGGCATCCTGTTCGGGCTGCCGAGCCTGCGCGTCAAGGGGCTGTACCTGGCGGTGGCGACGCTCGCGGCCCAATTCTTCGCCGACTGGATGTTCCTGCGCATCAAGTGGTTCACCAACGATTCGTCCTCGGGCTCGGTCAGTGTCTCGCAGCTGGAAGTGTTCGGCCTGCCCATCGACACTGACATGAGCAAGTACCTGTTCTGCCTTTCCATCCTCGCGGTGATCGGCCTTTTGTCGAAGAACCTGGTGCGCAGTGCGATCGGCCGCGAGTGGATGGCGATCCGCGACATGGATGTGGCTGCGGCGGTGATCGGCATCCGCCCGATGTACGCGAAGCTCACGGCATTCGCCATCAGCTCGTTCATCATCGGCGTGGCCGGCGCGCTGTGGGCCTTCATCTACCTGGGCGCGTGGGAGCCCGCGGCGTTCTCGGTCGATATTTCGTTCCTGCTGC
>Ga0105240_10005090_pt1 | contig 19699 bp, 31 predicted proteins | sample KBSC54metaG_FD_80426 | JGI IMG/M metagenome (GOLD analysis project Ga0105240, IMG submission 80426) | Corn rhizosphere microbial communities from Kellogg Biological Station, Michigan, USA - KBS C5-4 metaG | ecosystem: Host-associated > Plants > Roots > Rhizosphere > Soil | place: Michigan, USA... | reverse complement strand
TGGACAACGATCTAGCCCAGTGCCGGCGCGCGCGGACGCTGGTGGAGCGTGACCTGGCCGGAGAGCAAACCAAGCAACCGGCGCAATGCGCGTGGTGCGATCGCTGGCATGACTCGATGGGCCATTACGTCGAAGCGCCGTTTATCGCGGTGAATGTTTCGCATGGAATTTGTACCGGTTGCTACAGGGAGCAGATGGCGGAAATCAAAGCACTTCGCATTAATCACAAACCAAAAAACCTATGAGCAATAAAAACAATTCACCTGCACAAAAAAAGGCTTGGGAACTCCACAAGCGCACGCGTCGAATCAGCTCGTCACTACCAAGCTCGTCGGATGCCTTTCCGTTTTGGGGTTGGGGCAAGCAAGGTCGAACTCCTCCCACACTCCGCACGCAGAGGAAGCGCGGCAGCCTTGCAACGCGAATCCTTCAAACGGTGCGCTGGTAGGCGGAAATCAAAGCACGGAGGAAGCAATGAGTAAGCCTAGCCCAAAACATCCACTTTCCGAGCGGGAGCGATTAGGCATTGAGGGATTGCGGCAAGTCACCTTTCCAGTTGCATCCTGGGATAAGCGATTCTTCCGCGATGTGCTGCTTCCATCACTCACCACTGGTGAGTTGGGCGACAAGTCCGAGCCCCAGTTGTGGAGGATATTCGTTCGCTACCGCAGGCAAATCGACGTTCTCTCCAAAGAGGAGTTGCTGACTTATGCCGCGGTGCGCTCAGCGCCGGATTTCCGCAGGCAGCGGGCGAGTGCTAGAGCGCAAGAGGAGCGAGAGAAGTATGCAGAGAGCATAAAGGCTGCAACCCCTAAATGACCTATGTTTCTCACCTGTTTAATCACACTGACTGTTCTTGGGATCTTCACGATGGTTTTCGCGCTGTCGAAAGCCGCAAGCTTAAAACATCCAACCGACGAGGAATGAAATCAAAACCGACCAACAAGCTGGATAAATCAGCCTTGGATCTTGCGATGATTTTGCAGGCCGATTTGCCCCAGTTGCAATTTAATGAACTCCGCAAAGTGATCGCGACGATACAGCACAAGTCACGCGTTGCTGGATTGCGCGAGGCTGCGGAGCGGCTGCGATACATTGGCTTCCCAGGGCAGGCAAAGCGCATAGACACTTACGCGGGTGCGGTTGAATTTGAATACCAATATCCCGAGGAATGACCCATGCGAAAGCCTCCAAAACTCACCGGCCCGCCGATGTGCGATTGCGGAGAGATTGGCACGCACAAACTAAGTCGTAACGAATACGAGTGCGAGACCTGCCGACGCAAAAACCGCGTAGCTCAAGAAATGAAAAGACTGCCAAAGCAAGACGAGGTGATCGGATTCTACAACCTGTTCCCGGCTGATTTGGTTGCGCAATTCAACCGTGGCTATCGGCAGTTTTGTCGGTCGAGGGGAATTAAGGAATGGGATCAGACGTTTGAAAGTGCGGTTTATGCGACGGCTGAAAATGGGAAATGATTATGACACCAGAAATTAAAACCACAGCTGTCAGTTACGTGGTTGGATTTATGTTCTCTACAGACCTCATGAAGGTGGCATTGATCCGAAAACTTAAACCCGCGTGGCAACAAGGAAAGCTAAACGGGGTGGGCGGAAAGATTGAACAAGGGGAATCTGGATTCGCTGCGATGTGCCGTGAGTTTGCGGAGGAGACCGGTTACAAAACCACGATCGAGGAGTGGGGCCACTTCGCTGAAATGTTCGGCGACAATGATGGCGGCGAGGGCGCGTTCAAGGTGGACTTTTACGCCGCCATCACGGGCGACATCGGCTTACTGCGCTCAACCACGCAAGAACAAATAGAGATCGTGCCAACCGCTTATCTTTCTCCAATGAGCTTTGGCGTGGTCGAAAACATTCCATGGCTCGTCTCGCTGGCTGTTGATTACATGCGAGACGGAAGGCCCTGCTTTGTAACAGCCGCGTATCCCAAGTGGAGATAGCGATATGACACCAGAAAAACAACGGATAGCGATAGCGGAGTTTGATGCGTGGCACCACATAAAGAAACTAGAGGACGGGACACTTCACGGAATACTTGGTCCGTTGCGCGGGTGGTTGCCGTTGCCTGATTACCTCCGAGACCTGGACGCGATGCACGGGGCAGTTGCACGATTAGATAGAGAGTCGCAATACGATTCAGATGAGGGGTTCACATATCAACTCGCCAGAGTTGTCCACCAAGACCCGGACAAGGCTGGTTGGAATTTTTACGAGTTGCAGGAAGCTACCGCCACCCAACGCGCTGAAGCCCTGCTCCGCACAATCCGCAAATGGGAGGAATAATTATGAACCCCGCCCTACTCCTCTGCATTCCTTTCGGCGCTTTGATTTCTCTTTCCGCACTGGTCCGGTTGCATAGGACAGCTTTATCAAATCGCGCGGTTAGCGCATCGCCCTTCAGTGGGCAATTAAATACTGCCGGTGAAACGCCGAAAGGTGATCCGTTCCGGCAGCCCTTTCCGAGCGCCGTCTCGGCAAATAACCCGAGGCATGGCTGTCACGGGGGCGGCGCTCGTTTAATTTCCGTCGCCCGACGGAATGTTGCAAATCCACTAATGCCAAGCGGGGTTCTAAATCCGGCCTCGCTTGGCCTTCTACTTGGGATTGCGAAAGCGGTGAGGAAGGTATGAAAGAGCGACCCATCCTATTTTCAGCAGCTATGGTGCGGGCGATCCTTGAAGAGCGCAAGACGCAGACAAGGCGACCACTGAAGGATCAACCATTGGACGTGATACCCATGCTGGTGCTTCATGAATGGTGCGGGCTGATGAGTAAAGAGCCCGCCAGAGGGGCGGTGTTTGGGTGTCGGTATGGCGTGCCTGGGGATCGGCTTTGGGTTAAGGAGACGCATTGGCGGTTTGGTTGGTGGATTAAGAACGGGTGGACAAAAAAGGGAAAGCAGGCGTGGAAGTTTGCTGCCGATGGGTTGCACAAACACGCAGCCTTTACACCCCCGCACCACAATCCATCACGCACGGAAAAAGGATGGCATAAGCGCCCCTCCATCTTCATGCCTCGATGGGCATCACGCATCACACTTGAGATTACTGCCGTGCGCGTGGAGCGGTTGCAGGACATCACGCATGAGGATGCCGCGTGTGAGGGCGTTCAGGACGTCAACACTGGAGACTTTATCACTCCCTACGCAACGCTATGGGACAAAATAAACAGAAAGACACACCCTTGGCCGATTAACCCGTGGGTATGGGTAATCACTTTCAAACGCATCAACCCATGACCCCCACCAAACAAACCGAATGGAATTACCTCTATCAAGAACGCCTAGGCATCCTAACGCAAGGCGCTCAACCGACGGAAGCGGAGATTCAGATCGCGAAGTTTGAGGCGGATAAAGCGATCAGCGATGCGATGGACTGTCACGAGAATGATTAACAAATAAACCTATGCCTACATTTAAACGCGCAACTCCTGAAGTGTCAGAAATGGCACTCGAAATCATCAACGCTTACGACACTCACGAGAGCCTTCGGACCCTCGTAAAAATTGACTACGTTTTCGCCTTCCCTGATTTGGACGAAACGACCGGCGAACCGATCAACTTTGCTCTGACAAAGGGCGGTCTGAAAGCTCTCGGAATTGCTCGCAAGATTCCGCTCAAGGATCGCGCCATGGGTCGCGGTGATGCTGAAATCTCTCTTGACGGCTATTGGTGGCAGCACACCGACGAAGAGGAGCAGCGAGCCTTACTCGACCACGAATTGACGCACATCTTTGCTACAGCCAAACGCGACGACCTTGGCCGGCCAATCATAAAACTTCGGAAGCATGATGTGGAGTTCGGCTGGTTTAATTGCGTTGCTGCTCGCCATGGCGAATTTAGCCAGGAGCGCATTCAGGCTGCGTCAATGATGGAGATCCAGGGACAATTTTACTGGCCAGCAGTTGCGGGAATGCTCAACACAACCAAAAGCCGAGCACTTAATTCTCGCACTCAAAAACTCGAACTGACTGAAGCCTGAGCCTCAGCCAAAAACCAACAACCCGATTCCCCATCCTATGCCAAACGAATGCCGATTCATCATCATCAAGCGCGACGGCGATCGCGTGAAGTTCCTTCGCCACGAAGGCCACGGCCAGTTCTGGAGCCTCGATAGAACCGACGCCATGGAATACACCAAAATCGAGGTGGCCAACGCCCTGGCCAAAAAGCACAACGGGTGCGTCCAGGCCATTTAACCAATCACACCTAACCCCTGTTTTTAACCCAAGCGAGATAGAAATACCCATGAGCACCCAAGCATTAGAAAGAAAGGAAGTCGGAGCGGTGAGCTTCACGCCATTCGGATCCAGTGACGCCATCAAGCTCAATATCCAGATCGTTCAAAACCTGATCGCTGTCCCGACCAAAAGCGGGCGCACCTGCTCCCAGCGCGACGCCCTTCGGTTCACGGCCATGTGCCAGGCGCAACGGCTTAACCCCTTTGCCGGCGACGCCTACCTGGTCGGCTACGACAAGCGGAACCAGGACGGCTCTTACACCCCACAATTCTCGTTAATCACTTCGCACCAGGCGCTCCTAAAGAGAGCTGAGGCCAGCCTGGACTATGAGGGCTTGGAGTCGGGAATCATCCTCCTCACCGACGACGACAAGATCGTCGAGCGCGAAGGCGATTTTCACCTGGAATCCGAGGAAGTCGTTGGCGGCTGGGCTCGCGTCCACCGCAAGGGGCGAAAGCCGACCTATAAGCGCCTGGCCATTTCCCAGCGCAAGCCGAACTATCCAACCCCGTTTTGGGAGGGGAACAAAGCGTCAGAGCAGATCGTGAAGTGCGCGGAAATGGACGCGCTCCGTACCACGTTCCCCACGCTCATCGGTGGCCTCTATACCGAGGGCGAAATTGACGTGCGCGCGGAGCGGTTTGTCAGCGAGGCCATCACAGATCGCCGCAGTGGTTTTTCGGAGGGCGCCTCAGCCCTGGTGGAGACGATGCCGGCAGAGGCCTCGCAGCTCGTGCAGAAGACCGAGCCCATGGACGAAGGCGAGGGCACCGACCTCGGGCCGCAGAGACAGAAGCCGGCCAAAGCTGCGGAGCAGCAGCAACAACCACAACAGCAGCAGCAGTCCCAACCCGCCAGCGCTAAAAAGGAACTGGAGCTGCTCGTGCTCAACGAGGGGTTTGCGTTCTCGCACCTCCAGCAATTCGGCGCGCAATCCGGCAACATCGACAATGCCGATAGCCTGTCAGGCTTCGAGGACGTTCCGGAGGCAACGGCTAAACGCTTGCTGCGGGCCAAGGTCGGCCTCATCCAGGAACTCAAAGCCGTGAAGCTTGGCAGCGCTGGGGGTGCGGAGTGATCCTCACGATCGACTTCGAAACTACGGGGCTGCCGGATTTCAACGCCCGAGCCCGGGACCCCAAGCAGCCCCACATCGTGCAGCTCGCCATGATCGCCACCGACAACGACGGCACGGAGCACGAGCCTTACAATGTAATCGTGAAGCCCGACGGCTGGACCATTCCCAAGGAGGCCAGCGCCGTCCATGGCATCACCGACGAAATCGCGGCCAATGGCCGGCCGGAGTCGGAGGTCGCCGCCCACCTGTTGGCGTGCATGCGCAAGGCTGACGTGCTGGTGGCGCACAACGTGACCTTTGACAAGTTCATCGCCCGAATTGCGATGCGGCGTTATGACTTGATTCAGGACTCCGACGACGCCTGGTGGAAGTCCTTCCCAACGTTTTGCACGATGCGAATGATGACGCCCGTTTGCAAGATACGTGGCGAGTATGTTTACAAATGGCCCAAGCTGCAGGAGGCTTACCAACATGTGTTCGGGTGCCAGTTTGACAAGGCTCACGACGCCCTGGCTGACGTCCGAGCGTGCGCCAAGGTTTACCGTTGGTTCTGTGAGCGCAGTGTGAAGGAGGCCGCGCTGTGAGCGACCAGGCTTTAATCCTGCGAGATGACTCCAGGCTCACCATCACATTCAAGCCCGCGGCCCTGGAGATGCGGGATCGCGCCCTGGAATTAGCCGCGTTGGTTGGTAAGGTCACCGACGCGGCAAGCCAAGAGGCGGCTGTCGCTGCTCAGAAGGAAATCAACAACACCCTGAAGCTGATTGAAAAGGCTCGCCAGGCGTGCAAAGCCCCAATCCTCGACTTCGGGCGGGCCATTGACGACTCCGCAAGCCGGTTCGTGGTCGAACTCAAAGCTGAGGAGTTGCGAGTGGCCGTAATGGTCGGTGACTTCCAGGCATTGGAGCGAGCCAAGGCGGCGGCCGCCGAGCAGCTCCGCCAGGCCGAGGCGCGGAGGGCTGAGGAGGAGCGGCGGCAGGCTGAGTTGGCTGCTATTCGGGCGGCTGAGGCTGAGAAAGCCAAGCTCGAAGCCGCGGAGCGTGAGGTTGCGCGGCTGGCGGCGGCGGCCAGCAGCAAGCGCGAACAAGAGATCCTGGCACAACAACGGGCTGAGATTGAGCGCCAGAAAGCGGCGGCTCAAGCCAAGTCTCACGACGAGCTGGATCGCATCCAGGCACAGCACAGCGACGCCATGGCCGCGTTGAGTGCGGCGCCCACGTATCAGCCGGTGAAAGCCAGCGGCCAGCGCGTGCGCGAGGAGTGGAGTATCACCGTCACGGACATTTGGCTGCTTGCTCGGGCCCATCCCGGATGCGTCAAAATCGAACCGAGGCTGGCTGAGATTAAGAGCCTGCTGGACGCCGGGGCCAAGGTAGCCGGCGTGACTGCAACCAGGGAAACGCGCTCCGGCGTGAGTGCTGGACGCGCAAGGCTGCCAATCGAGGTTTAATCACCTCCTCCCCGTGACCCCCCGACAACAAATGCGCCAATGGGCCAAATACTATCGCCTCTGCCGATCAGTCGATGATCGCGAGGAACAAGTTTATGCGCTGCACATGGCGTGTTTGTTTAGGGGGATTTCGATGAAAGGAATTGTTTATGAACGAACAAACAGAATCTGAGGCCATAGCTTTGGCTGATAAACAGTACCGCGAATACCGCCAAGCCTTTTGGGACTACATGGCCAAGGAGCATAATATGCATCTACTGGCGAGCCAGCAAGACGATATCGAGCGCCTTATCCTCGGACCTCGCAACAACGAAAGGGATGTGTTGATTGTGGAACTAAACAAGCTCTACCGACAGAACGCGGCGATGCGAACCAGATTGGTAGAGTTATTGGAAGTCTGTGAGCTGCCTTTTGATGTGAGAGTAAAAGCGAAATGAACACCCCCATCCAATTCGAAGTCCTAGGCAATCCCAAAGGCCAGCCACGCCCTAAAGCGTTCGCTCGCAAATTCGGCAATGGTAAAGTGATGGCCCGCGTCTATGACCCAGGCACGGCGGAAGGTTGGAAGAGTCAAATCGCCATCGCGGTTAGGGATCTGATTCCAACTCCTCCGCTCGATGGACCGATCCGCCTGACCATTGAATTCCGGCTCCCGCGACCAAAGGCGCATTACCACAAGGTGCGCGGCTGTCTCTATCCCGTTTTGCGTGACGACGCGCCGCACTGGCACATAGGCAAGCCTGATACCGACAACATGACCAAGGCGGTCAAGGATTGCCTAACAACTCTCGGAATGTGGCGAGATGACAGCCAGGTTTGCGATGAGCACCCGATTAAGATTTACGGCGAGAGGCCGGGTATGACTGTGGTGATTAGTAGGATTGGGGTAAACCAATAGTGGGCTAAATGGAAAAAAAGGTTAAGTTCTGCGTGGATTGCCTTCTTCCTGACGGTGTGTGGAAGAAGGGGTCTATCGTGTGGCCGGCGGCGGACGCTGAGGTCGTAGCCGCTTCTATAAGGGACGAACATCCGGATTGGCTGGTAGAGCTTAATCCGGTGGAAACGGAGGCGCTGTGAGGCCGAGGGCGGCGGACCTGTTCTGTTGCGCTGGCGGAGCCGCGATGGGGTTGTATCGTGCCGGATTTCACGTGGTTGGTTGGGACCGAAGGACTGGATTGGCTTATCCTTTTGAACGGCACATTGGAGACGCCATCGACGCCAACCTTGACGGCTTCGATTTCGTCTGGGCCTCGCCACCATGCCAAAAGCACTGCGCCTTCGCACACCTTCACCAAAAGGATTATGAGTGCTTCATTGACCCAGTGAGGCAAAAGCTCAAAGCCTGGGGCGGGCCATACATCATTGAGAACGTTCCAGGTGCTCCCCTGTTCGACACAATCCAACTCTGCGGATCGGCGTTCGGATTGAAGGTGCGCCGGCATCGCATATTTGAAAGCAACATTCCGCTGGTTGGAGTCGAGTGCCGGCACAAGGAACAGGGCACTCCAATGGATGTGAGCGGGAGCGGCGGCAACAGGATAAACCGGCGCCGCGATGACCACGGAGGCAACTGCCATAAACCGCGGAACATCAAGGAGGCTCAGGATGCCATTGGAATCAACTGGATGAACCGCGAGGAAATCGCTCAGGCCATCCCTCCAGCTTACTCTGAATACCTCGGAAAACAGATCCTGAAAATAATAACCCCATGCCCAGCGACCTCCAAATAACAATCCGCCCCATCCTCCGCTCATTCGATCCAAACGGAGAACGATGCTTTCACTGTCGCGATCTTATTTGCGGATGTGATGAATTGCGGAATGACGGAATAACAAATCTATGAACACAAAAATTGAGCCGGGATATGGGTACAGGTTGCTGGAGGTTGGCGAAATGACTCGGGCAGGAGATGAGTATAAGGACGGCGCGAAGCCTTGGACTGAGATCACGCTGGATTTTCGGCCCGTGATGGAAAGCTGGCTTCCGTGCCGTCGCAAGCTCCAACCCGCACAAGTCCCAGCACCCGCAGCCGATCAAATCACTCCGACGCCCAAGCCTTCCGAAGAAGACCTAGCGCGAATGTCTAACGCCATCTCTGACGCGCTTTGCTGGATCTCTGGATACATGGCTGGTGGCGGTGATTACGCGATGAAGGGATCGTTGGAGGAGTTGGGTAAGGCCAAGGAGTTCATTGAAAGGAGTCTGTAATATCATGTTCTCACACATCTTCGAATCTGTGTTTGGCACGATGGTGTTCCTATTGCTCTCGGGGATCGCTCTATGGGCGCTCATTGCCATTGGCGAAACCAGAGAGACCGTGCAACGCATCAAGCGGCGTTTGGACGAGCAGGATGACAAAGGAGACCCGCGATGAACCTCATCGTCCACGGCGGCGCAACTGAGAACGCGGTGAGGGCTCAAGAACTTGAGGATCGGGTGAAGAGGCTGGAGAAACAGCGCAAAGCAATAGTGCGAGTGTTGAGGCCTATCAACCGTCGAGCAAGATACGGGCACTGGCGGTGGAATGCGCCAAAGACCGCAATAACGTCCGAGGTAGAAATTACCGAAGATGAATATCACGCAATTCGCGAGTTCATATCAAATGCCAAATGACCAAACATCCCCATAAATACAGCCCTTCTGAGCATAGACGCGATGATGACAAATGATCCTTCAATCCTGCCGGCTGGGAACTCCTCCCGGTCATCGTCGCACATGACAGCCGGCAGGATTGAGGGGTTACAGAGGGAGTTCCATAGACATGCCACAAAGATTTCTTAAACCGGGTATCACGACGAGCGATCACTGGAATGCTTGCTCGTTTGGGGCGCAGTCGTTTTATATCCGTCTTATGACCATCGTTGACGATTACGGGCGCTACGATGGAAGGGACTGCATTTTACTTGGCCAATGTTTTGCAATGCGGCCAGACATAACCATCAAAGACCTTGCAGGGTTCAAGGTTGAGCTGATAAGCAACGATCTGGTTCAATGCTACGACCATGGCGGTAAGGATTACATACAGATCCTACGCTGGGAGGAAAGGGTTCGCGGTCGCAGCAAGTGGCCCGCCCCTCCCGGTGTTGAGCAAGGTTTGCAATCCGGCAAGATTTACTTCATTCAGGCCGTTGACTCGAAGAAAATCAAAATAGGGTTTAGCGCCTGGAATGTGGAAACTCGCCTGAACACCCTTCAGACCGGCTCACCCGAACCGCTTGCTTTGCTTGGCGCTATCGACGGCACACCAGCAGATGAGCGGGCCCTGCACAGGAAATTCGCATCCTTGCGAATATCTGGTGAATGGTTCCAGTGTCACGACTCAATCCTGGAGATGCTTGGAACCCGCAGCAACCCGCAGCAACCCGCAGCAACTTTCGGCAAAATTCTGCTTCCATCGCCAGTAGCCAGTAGCCATACGCCATTAGCCATCGATCCTAGCCATACGCCCACGCCTCCGGAGGTGCGCGTGTGTGCTGTTGAAGTCCAGAAGCCGGAACCCAAACCCGAAAATCCAATCATCGCCCAAAAGCGGCAATTCCAAATCGATTCTCGGGTCACCTTCCTCTGGGATGAACTTTGCAGCTTCTACCGCCGACCGAAAACCAGCCGGCGAGATTACGCGGAAGAATCCATGCTCGCGGAAATCGCAACCAGGCCAGGAGTCACGGAGGAGCTGAACACCATCAAAGCCTATCGCGCTAAGCTGCCGGATGGGGAGCGTAAATTCTTCCCACAATCCCTAACGCGATTAATCGAGCGATGGCAGGACGTTTTAGACCGAGCGCGTAGCTACCAACGACCACAAGCCGAAAAGACGCTGGCTGAGAAGCGGGCCGAAGCAATGCTCCAAAAGGTGAAAGATCTATGAACCACGCAACCACCTGCAAATTTTGTCACACCCCGCTGGTGCTGTCCATCTGCGACGATTACAGCACTGAGTTTGACCCGTTCAAGTTATTGCCATTCGCCGCGTGCAATCGATGTGCTGACCTACGCACGCGCAAACGAACACTCGAAGATGCAATCGCCCACATCTGTGCACAGCTCGCGCAGTTCCGAGGTCCGGCACCATCCAGCGTCGCAAACGTCAATCGCGAGGCGTTAACGCGAGTCACAAAGAAATACACAGCGATGATCGCTGAATGGGTTGGCTCATCAACGTCGTGGTGGGAAGAGGATATAGTCAACGTCATCTGCGACAAGCCGACCGCCTGGCCCAAGACGCTTGCGCTCTGCTGGAGGATGTATGAGGACAAACCAAAGGCGCGACCTGTGGCTGAGCCGATCTACCAACAGGAGGTGATGCAGTGAAACCCTATTACAGCCATGCGGGGATAACGATTTACCATGGGGACTCTACTCAAATCATGCGTGAGATAGATTCGGAAAGCGTTGATGTGATTTTTACAGATCCGCCTTATGGCCATAGCAACCACGATGGGGACTTTAATGCCAGACTCAACGCGCACAGGTTCATAGAAAGCAAACCCATAGCAAACGATGGTGCTGAGGAAATGCGAATCGCGGTCGATAGCGTAATGCTTGAAGCTGCTCGCGTTCTCCGTCAGGACTGCTGCTGCTGCTGCTGCTGCTGCGGCGGCGGCGGCGGCCCGAGGCCGACCTTTGCATGGGTTGCGAACCGGATGGATTCGCATGGCTTGCAATTCTTTCATTCCGTTATTTGGGACAAACTTAACCCTGGCTTGGGTTGGCGATACCGACGCCAGCATGAGATGGTCATGGTGGCGCACCGCACTGGGGGCAAGTTGCGCTGGGCTAACGCATCGCTGTCAGTTCCCAACATCATTGCCATGATGCCCCCAAGGATTAGACAGCACCCTAACGAGAAGCCCCTAAAGCTGGTTACTGCGTTCATTGGTTGGCACGCCAATGCTGACGACCTTGTGCTTGATCCGTTTATGGGCAGTGGAACCACGCTTAGAGCGGCAAAGGATCTTGGGCTGCAAGCAATCGGCATCGAGATTGAAGAACGCTATTGCGAGATAGCCGCTCAAAGGCTCAGCCAAGAGGTTTTAGCGATTTAGGGAGCGAATCATGAGCCACATCCCCCACCAGATTGCACGGATTAAGGCAGGACTGGCGATTGAGCGTTGGACCATGCCTAGAGAGGGTCGAGAGATAAAGATGCGTTGTGGGGCAAATGGTGCGTATTGGAGGGGTAAGGAATCTTTTTCAGGCGAAAGGCGAGCAAGCCAGCGGACTTTGCCTTGGAAATTTATGAGACCTTCAAGGTGATTATGACTACAAACACTTACCGAATGGGCAATGCGGCGGTTTTGATGCAAATCTACAAGGCTGAATGGAGGCAAGCCCGCAAATCCGATGAAAACAAGCATTGGCGATGGGCGGATGCGAGCAGGAAGAGTTTGTTAAGGTGGGTTCCTAATGAATTGCTTCCACAACCCCGGCGAGTGACTGCATGCGCTTATTGCGGTAAGGAATTCTCCAATCTGGCCTCCATTATCCGCGACCGCACCTGGTGTTCTCCGCAATGTGGTCGCCTCGGGCGCCTGCAACGAAGCGGCACGCCGATCAAATGCTCTAAGTGCGGCGGTGACATCGAACGACCACGCCGACCGTGGAAAAATCTCTGCCGAAAATGCAACCCGCTGCCGGCAAAAGATCCAGCCAGCGTTGCTCACCGTCGATTCAATAACCGCCTTGCTGACAACCTCAGGTCCAGAATTGGCCACGTCCTTAAAGGCAACCAGAAGTCATCGCGCACACTTAAATTGCTCGGGTGTTCCGTCGAGCAGTTGCGCTCCCATCTTGAATCCCAATTCAGGCGCGGTATGACTTGGGGTAACTGGGGGGCGCTTTGGCACATCGACCACCGGGAGCCATGCGCGGCTTTTGATTTGTCAGACCCACGCCAGCAGATGCGATGCTTCCATTTCTCAAACCTTCAGCCGCTCAAGATAAAGGACAATTTATGTAAGAATGCCAAAATTGTTCCAACACAGCGAGAATTGCTCATCTCCCTCTCATGAAATCCATCCGCCTCTCCCTCAACCAAGCTGCAACGGAGTTTCAAACGACCCGCGAAACCATCCGTCGCGGCCTCCATCGTCTGGAAATCAAAGTTGAGGGCCGGAACAAGTATTCAGTGTTCGACATTCATCGCGCCATTGCCGGGGATCTGAAGTTTGAACGGACCCGCCGTGAACGCGCCGAAGCCGATCGCGCCGAAGTTGAAGCCGCCAAAGCCAAAAACGAAGTGATCGCCCACGAGGATGTTCGCGCATTCATCACCCGAACCTTTGCCCCAGTGCGTGAAGACGTGCTTTCCCTCCCAAGTCTCCTGGCTGCCAAGTGCAATCCCAACGATCCGGAGACCGCTCGCGCCGTTCTGTTAGACTGGTGCGACACGTTTATAAAGCGCCGGCGAGAGAATGTGCCGGAGATTAAGGCGGATACGAAATGAACAACCGCCGCTCATTCTTTAAATCCCTCGCGTTGATCTCCGGCGCCGCCGTCGGTTGCCCTGGTATCTTCATTCCGAAGTTCGAGCCGGTGCGGTGGAAGGTGCAGCCGAAATACCTGCCGTGCGGATTTGCGGCGTACGACATTCCGAAACCTCTAATCTTTTGCATAAACCCCCACGGCGGAGATGTGCGCGACCTGGTTTTGGCGTGGAAGGCTCAGGAGGATTATGTCTGGATTGAAAGGCTTTCCCGAAAGATATGAGACCCCACAACCTCTCCTTCATGCTGGCGTGCTACCTCTCCTGCCTCATGCCACGCCCCACGCAGCGCCCTTCCGAATGGTGCTGTGAGTTCCTTGAGTTCGACGAAGCCAGCAATCACGGTCCCTTTCGTCTCGATGGTTCCGAATACTGGACTGAGGTTCTGGACGATTGGGGAAATCCAACCGTGACAGATGAAGTGCTGGTGGCTGGATCGCAATCGCGAAAGACCGGCACGCTGATGGGCGGGTTCTGCTGGAAAACTAAGAACGATCCCGGCGGCGTGTTGTGGGTCATGCCTAATCGCGACTTGGCCCGCAAGTTCTCAACGCAGCGACTCTCGAAGATGATCCGAAAGTCGAAGGGAACCGCGTCTATGGTCCCAAGTGGCGCCCACCGTCACGACATGTCGGCGCTCTCAATGATGCTCGGAGCCTCAACGCTGAATCTCATCGGTTCAAACTCCGCGGCGAATCTTTCATCCAACCCTTGCCGCACGGTCATCATGGACGAGGTTGACAAGTTTGACTCTGGCGGCGGTGGTGAAGCTGACGCGGTGAATCTGGCCGAGCAGCGCACGAAGGATCAGGTAAACCCGCAACGTTGGAAAACCTCAACACCGACGCTTGAATCCGGCCTCATCTGGCAAGAATTTCTCAAGGGTGACCAGAGGCGCTACTTCGTTCCATGCCCTTCGTGCTCCAAGGAAGTCGTGTTCGCGTGGTCGAAGCAATACACGGTGTTTCCGCTCCAAGGTTATGAAGCGTTCGTGACTTGGGATGCAGACGCCAAGGTCGATGGCAAATGGGATTATGCCCGCGTTAAATCCTCAGCGCACGCCGTATGCCCGCATTGCCAGGCTAAGATTCTCGATGGTCAGAAAAAGAAGATGGTGAGGGATGGTCGCTGGATCGCAACCAATCCGAGCGCGCCAAAGCATTTCGTCTCACGACACCTGCCGTCGCTCTATTGCTCGTCCACTGAAACGTCATTCGGGGCGCTGGCGGTGAAGTTTATTCAAGCGACGAAATCAGCTAGCGGTGTTCAGGGTTTTGTAAATGGGGATCTCGCCGAGCCATTCATGTTCCAAGGTATCAGCTCAAATCGAGTTGGTCTCGCGGCCCGGCACATCGAGGTTACGGGTGAGTGGTTGAATATTCTCAGCGTTGATTATCATCAGAACGCGCCCTTCTTTTGGGCGGTTGTTCGGGCTTGGAATGGAAGCAATAAATCCCATGGGTTAATCTACAAACCTTTCAACCAATGGAGCGGGATCGATGATTTACAAAGGCAATGGAAGGTCATCAAGGAAGCGGTGATCATCGACGTGGGCTTCAACCAGGAAGAGGTTTTGCAGAATTGCGCGAACTACAACATGCCAACGCGGTGCGTATTGGGAGAATCGATTCAAGGCCAACTCCCAGAGTGTGAGGGGTGGACGCCGGCCAAGAGTTTCGGCGGAAAGGGATTGTTTAGGGATGAGAGCACTGGGCTATTCCTTCCCTACCGACTCAAGAAAGACCAGGACCCGTGCTCTGGCACGGAGTTGAAAAACCAAATGCGGATCGAGTTGCTGGAGTTTCGATCTGATTTGTTCGAGGACATGCTGGAGAATATTCGCTCCAACAGGACCGGCCTTGAGTGGACCATATCCCCAGAGATGGACACCGACGAGTATCATCGGCACATGGCCGGCAAAGAGCGGAGATTCCCAAAGAACAACCCAAGGATTTACAAATGGGAAACCATTCAGAGCGGATTTCCTGATCATATTCGCTCGTGTGAGCTAATGAACCTTGTTCACGCTTTCCGCTTGCAGTTACTCAGCTTCGACGCAATCCAAACCAAAGAAGAGAAAGAGGCCGCATGAGTTATTCCGTTCAGCCGCGCACCATAACCCGAAAAGAACTTGCCGCGATGAGTGATGGTCTGATTTCAGAGCGGACCATTTGCGATCGCGAAGTCGAGTGGGGACTGGACAAGGTTAAACTCAGGTTCTCGCGCCGGCCGATTATTTACTTGCGGGTGCCAGCGGTTGAAATATTAAGGCGGATTCAGGCTCTCGTTGACTAAGCCTCGCCATTCCTCATTTTCCTATCGTTCCTATAATTCCTATAGGAAGTTCGCATTTTTGAGAGCTAAGGCGCAAAAGTGCCTTAGTGGACATCACTACTGAGACGCTTCAGGGCTTCTGGGATGATGCGTGGGACTCTTGCGCAGCGTCCGCAAATAGCTTTCGCGATCAGCTTCGCGCCTACGAAAAGGCCGCCAATCGTCAGTTCTCAGTCGGAAGCATAGCCTCCGTTTCTAAAAACTCAGCGAATCAGTCTTACCGTGGGCCAGGTGTTGGCTCCTATACGGTTGTTCAAATCGCTAACACCTGGCGCACCCTCATCAACCTGTTCGACCGGATAAAGGCTGAGGTAGACGCCGAAATCTCGGCCGACGATACCCAAAAACCACCAGACGATTACGATCCTACGGTTTACGAACGCGGCTTGCTCATTCTCGGGAACCAACCCGTTACGGAGTACTCGAGCGACTTCACCGACCTGCTACTTCCACCAACAATAGCGCCTCCGGTCCCATTTGGACAATGAAGGGACTATTTTCCATGGCGGTAATGGGGGTCGCTAACGCGGCTCGCCGAACATTTCCGACTTCAACAATCGTTTCGCGCATACATCGGTCGGTAAAAAACTGGTACGAATCAGGGTGGCCTTTGCTTGATGGTGGTCGCGCCTACATTCCGCAACTCGTTCAGGATGCGCGATGGGATCAGAATTACATCACTCGGCGGGAGATTTTGCGACGCATGCGGTTCTGGGAATGCAATTCCGGCCTTCTCGAATCCATTTTGTCCGTCGGTGAGCGTTACACCGTTGGTCCCGCCGGCCTGCACGTCTCATTCTATCCCTCCGATGACGCCTCGATGGACCTGGACGAACAGGATGATGATCCTTGGTATGAAGCCGCTGAGTTGGTCACCCGTGAGTTTCTGCGTAACTGCGGATGGAATGGGGAGTCGTTCGAAACCATGCTCAAGGTCGGCTACCGCCGGCAAAAGGTTGATGGTGACGTTTTTTACGTCAAAACGTGGAAGAATGGCCCGCTGAAGGTCGGAAACTATACCCTAACCGTAGCCAAGCCATGCCTTCAGATGGTGGAGGCTCACCGGGTAGAGACCCCATTCAACCGATGGGATCAAGAAGGTCACTCCGTGGTTGATGGTGTCGAGTTCAGGCAGGTGAAATTGCAAGGCCGGGACATGATGGAGAAGGTTGGCTACCACGTTCGCGCTGGATTTGGTGCCTTTGAAACCGAATCCCGGTGGTTCTTGGTGCCCATTGAGGACATTATCCACGTCCATTCCTCGCACCGGGTTAACCAATTTCGCGGCCTGAGTGACTTCTACTCCGTCGAAGGCTCCATCGGAAAGCTTTACGAACTGCTGAAAATCGAGCTTTCGGCGCAGAACGAGCAATCCCAATGGTCGGTTTTGGTCAAAAACGCTTCCGGCCAATTCAACCCCATCGATTCAAAACTAAGCGCCGTCTCCATCGCTCGCGGTCAGAGCCCGAACACGGGCATTGACCCACAGAAGTTGACTCAGATTCAGGAGATGTACCGGAAAACCTACGGGGCGAACACCAGGGCTTTCAAGTTCGGCGAAGATGCCGAAATGAAAGCGCCTATTCGCCCCTCAGAGGCAACTCTTCAGCTTTGGGAATATCTCATCAACGACGTATGCGCTGGGTGTCACTCCCCGCGAAGCCTCGTGATGGGAAAAATTTCAGCCGCCTCGGCGAAATCGCAAGGGACTGAGGTCAGAGCCGAGCTAGACTCGGCTGACGCATACTACAAGGGCGACTTCCAGAAATGGAAGCGGCTTACCCATGAGGCGGTTGAATATTTCATGGAGTGGGCCATCAACAACGATCCTCGCGTTGCCGATCCTCCCGCAAACTGGCGGCATTGCATCCACGTTCCTCCCCCGGAGGCGTGCAATGTGGACGTGGGCCGCAACACCCAAGCGGACCTAATGATGCTCGCCGCCGGCGCGATGGATTATGACATGCTCCTAGGCCCCCAAGGGATTTCGTTCAACACCATGATCCGCCGCCTTCACAGGCAGCAGAGCAAAATGAAACGCCTCGGGGTCCTGGTTACTCTCCCTGCCCTGATGCCTGGGCAGATCGAGTTGAACGGAAAGGGTGGCGAGCAAGCCGACGAGCCGGGAAACGAACCAACCAAGTCACAACATGCCAGCCAACCTGTTTAACAAAGTCACGCCGTTCAAAAACGGTTCCGGCAAGGTCACTGTTTCCTTTAACCAGGAAGCCCAAGAGGAGCCGGTCACAATTCAGATTTACGAGGACATCGGCGAGGACCCTTGGAGTGGATCGGGGTTCACTGCTGCGGACTTCGCCAATGCACTCGCCGATGTTCCTCGTGGTCGAGCCATCGACGTTCGAATCAACACCGCGGGCGGTGAGGTATGGCAAGGGCAGACGATTAAAACCCTGTTCGATGATTGGCCGGGTCGAAAGACGGCATCCATCGACGGCATGGCCGCTTCCGTGGGGTCATGGTTTATGCTCGGCGCCGACGAAATAAGAGCGAGAAAGCACGCTCAAATGTTTGTTCATCCCGCCTGGGGGATCGTCGCTGGCTACGCCAAGAACGCTCGGGACATGGCCGACTCGTTGGACAAAACAACCGGCCAGATCGCGGATATTTACGCCTCAAAATCGGGCTCATCCAAGTCGAAATGGCTTGAATTGATGGATGCTGAAACCCTGATGACAGCCGAGGAGGCTCACAAGTTAGGGCTCATTGACCGGATCGTGGATGAAGATCCGGTGGGCAACTTCACCGACAAGCAGATCGCCAACATGAAAAACCGCTTGGCGAATCAGCGCAACTCACTTTCCGCCCCACAGGGCGGGGCTAACAACCACAAAACAAAGGAAAACCAAATGGATAAAACACAAAAGATCGCCCTGCTGAATAAATGGGGCGTAGAGGTGCCCGAAAACGCAAACGACGAACAGTTGGACGCGCTGATCGAGGCTGGAAAACCGCAGGCCAACAAAAAGAATCGCAAGCCCGCAAAGAACGTCATCAAGTTCGCCAACGGGATCGACGGCGATCACGCCGACGAGTGTGAATGCGACGATTGCAACGCCGCGGCCAAAAACAAGGCCACCAAGCCTGACAACGGCGAAATGCAGAAGCTTTTGAACCGGCTTGAAGCTGCTGAGAAGCGCGAAGCAAAGGCGCAACTGCGAGCCATCGAGAACCGTGTTAAAGGGCTCGTTGAAAGCGGGCGCTTGCACGCCAACGCGCTCAAGGAAACGCTGAAGCTGGCCACCGAATCGGCCGATGCCGATTCCTTCCTGAACATTCTCGAATCGCAGGAACCCCGCCGGCCTGGTTTTGATCCAATCCCCGCCGAACTTGGCGAGCCCGAGTCTGCTCAAGACCTCGGCGCAGCGATCAACAAGCTTACGGAGCCGCAACGCTATCTGAGTGAGAACCGAATCCATCCTGATTTGGAAGATCGGATCGTCATCAGCAAGAACTCGAAGCAGATTTCTTCGATCATCAACCGCCTGAAGAAATTCGGACCCTCCAACGAATTGGTCGGGCCTCTGGTTGACATGTGGAACAAGTGGGCGAACTCCCCGCGCAATGCAAACACGATGGATGCAGGCCTGCTTCGCCAGGTCATTCTGTCGGAGATCATGCGGGCGTTCAAACGTCAGTTTACAAGCCTGGGATTCTTCGCGCACACCTACCAGAACGTTCCGCTCGAAGGAACGGACTATGTGCGGGTGCCTTACTATGCTTTGGATACCGGTGCCAGCACCGAGTTCAAGTACTCGGATGGCTACTTGGTGACTGCTAACGCAGCTACCAGCACCAAATCGATCCTGGTTGGTGGCAAGGGCGACGGCACGGCTACCGCCGGTTCCGGTCGGAAATACAAGACACTCCAGTTTAACGCGTACGAAATTCGCCGCCAACCCTGGCTGAACATCGCGCAACTGACGGTGATGGCTGGTGAACAGTTGGCCATCGACGTTCGGGCCGACATCATTGGCGCGAACATCAAGGCTGCAAACTTCGGCAACGCCATTTGGACCGGTGCCGCGGGCGGGTTCGATCACACCATCGTTACGCAGTACATGCAGAACGCC
>Ga0105240_10005089_pt1 | contig 19699 bp, 18 predicted proteins | sample KBSC54metaG_FD_80426 | JGI IMG/M metagenome (GOLD analysis project Ga0105240, IMG submission 80426) | Corn rhizosphere microbial communities from Kellogg Biological Station, Michigan, USA - KBS C5-4 metaG | ecosystem: Host-associated > Plants > Roots > Rhizosphere > Soil | place: Michigan, USA... | reverse complement strand
GGCGACAGCGCCTGCTCCCTGCCGCCCTTCTCCCTGCGCCCAGAGACCATCGCCGAGCTGAAGCGCCAGACCGAGGTGATGGCCAAGGCGCTGAACGTGCGCGGCCTGATGAACGTGCAGTTCGCCATCGAGGAGCCGCACGGCGAGCCGCGCATCTTCGTGCTGGAGGTCAACCCCCGCGCCAGCCGCACCGTGCCCTTCGTGGCCAAGACCATCGGCCTGCCGGTGGCCGCCATCGCCGCCAAGCTGATGGCCGGCGAGAAGCTCTCCAGCTTCGACCTGTCGCCCTCGACCCAGGAGCACATCGCGGTGAAGGAGGCGGTGTTCCCGTTCGCCCGCTTCCCCGGCGTCGACACCGTGCTGGGCCCCGAGATGCGCTCCACCGGCGAGGTGATGGGCCTGGACTGGCGGCGCGAGGGCGAGCCGATGTCCGCCGCCTTCGCCCGCGCCTTCGCCAAGAGCCAGCTGGCCGGCGGCACCGTGCTGCCCGCGACCGGCTGCGTGTTCGTGTCGGTGAAGGACTCCGACAAGGCCTGGATCATCGAGCCGGTCCGGCTCCTGGTGAGCCTCGGCTTCAAGATCATCGCCACCAGCGGCACCCAGACCTTCCTCTACGACCAGGGCTTCGACGTCGAGAAGGTCAAGAAGGTGCTGGAGGGGCGCCCGCACATCGTCGATGCGATGAAGAACGGCGAGGTGCAGCTGGTCTTCAACACCACCGAGGGCCGGCAGTCGCTGGAGGACAGCTTCTCCCTGCGCCGCTCGGCCCTGATGATGAAGATCCCCTACTACACCACCGCCGCCGGCGCCCTGGCCGCCGCCCAGGCCATCGCCGCCCAGGCCCAGGGCTCCCTCGAGGTGCGCCCCCTGCAAAGCTATGCCTGATCTGCCCGCGATCAGCGTCGTCACCACCTGCAAGGGCCGGCTCGAGCACCTGAGGCAGACCCTGCCGCTCGCCCTGGCCCAGCCCTTCGCCGAGGCGGTGGTGGTGGACTTCGACTGCCCCGACGGGGCCGGCGACTGGGTCGCGCGGACCTACCCGTCGGTGAAGCTGGTGCGGGTGACCGGCGAGCCGCGCTTCCAGCCGGCCCGCGCCCGCAACCTCGGCGCGGCGGCCGCCACGTCCCCCTGGCTGCTGTTCCTCGACGCCGACATCCAGCTCGCCCCCGGCTTCCTGGCGCAGGCGGCGCCGTTGCTGACGCCCGGCGTGTTCGTCCGCGCCAACCCGCGCCTGCAGCAGCAATGGGGCACCATCTTCGTCTCCCGCGCCGACTTCGAGGCCCTGGAGGGCTATGACGAGGTGTTCGAGAACTGGAGCGGCGAGGACACCGACCTGCTGGAGCGCCTGCGCATCGCCGGGGTGAGGGAGGACTTCTACGACGGGGCGCTGGCGATCCCCATCCCGCACGACGACGCCCTGCGCGTCCGTCACCACCACATCGAGGACGTCGGCCTCAGCGGCCTGCAGAACGGCCTCTACCGCACCGCCAAGCTCGACCTCGCCCGCCAGGGCGTGGCGCTGGACGCCGACGCCCGCCGGCGCCTCCTCCAGGCGGTCCGGCAGGCCGTCACCCCCGCCGGCATCGCGCCGAGCTTCGAGGTCACCTTCCGGCGCAGCGAGGAGTTCTGCGTCGAGATCCTGGCGCGGCTGAAGTACGACCTGAAGCTGCTCGCGGAGCGGCCGATGCGGGTCAAGGACGCCTCCGATTGACCGCCCCGATCAGCGCCATCGTGATCAGCAAGGATCGGCTCGACCATCTGCAGGCGACGCTGCCCAGCCTGATGTCGCAGGCCTTCGCCGAGGTGGTGCTGGTGGACTACGACTGCCCGGCCGGCTCCGGCGAGTGGGCGGCCGCGGCCTTCCCGGGAGTCCGGGTCGTGAAGGTCACCGGCGAGCCGCTGTTCAACGCCGCCAGGGCGCGCAATCTCGGCGCCCGGTTCGCCACCGCCCCGTGGCTGTTCTTCGTCGACGCCGACGTGCGCGTCTCGCCGCAGTTCGTCGCGGCCACCTCGCCGGCCCTGACGCCAGGCACGTTCGTAACGGCCGATCCCTGCCCGGCCGAACTCTGCGGCACCGTCCTCATCCACCGCAACGACTTCCAGGCGGTGGGCGGCTACGACGAGGTGTTCCAGGGATGGGGCTACGAGGACATCGACCTCCTCGACCGGCTGAAGGTGATGGGCGTTCGCGAAACCTCCTACGACGGCGACCTGGCCGAGCCGCTGAAGCACGAGGACGACCTGCGCACCCGGCACCACGAGATCCGCAGCAAGCTCTACAACGGCACGATCAACCGCGTTTACCGCGCCGCCAAGCGCGACATGGCCAAGCTCGGCAAGTCCCTGGACGAGCCGGCGAGGCGGCGCATCTACGACCAGGTGCGCGCCGGCTTCACGAACGGCCAGACCCCGAACAATGTGGCGTTCGTGTTCGACGAGGATGAGCTGTTCGGCCTGACGATGACCGTCAGCCTGAACTACCGCTTCAGCGTGACCCCGCCGCCAGACCCCGAAGCTCCCTGAGTCCCTGGTCCCGCCAGAGGCGCCCCTGCAGCACGATCGCGCGGTTGGCGAGCTTGAACCGGGCCTGGACCGGCCAGCGCGGCCAGCGCGCAACCTGCCCCGGACCGTCCAGAAACACCTCCCGGAAGCGCTGCATCACCGCCGCCGGCGAATATCCCTCCACGGCCGACCGGAAATAGCCGTTCGCCGGCTGCGGGCGGAACTCCAGCAGCAGCCGCAACAGGTCGCTGGCGGTGCGGTAAACGAACCGGTTGTCGGGCACCATATGCAGGTGATTGCGGTCCTTGCCGCCCGCCCAGCACAGCACCGGCTTGTCGAACGCGAGGAATTCCGCCACCGCCAGCCCGAATCCCTCGCCGGCCTTTCGCGCATGCAGCAATCCGTCGCAGGCCGCAATGAAGTTGGCTTTTTCAATCAGACCGTGCACACGCGGAAGGAACCGCACGCGCTCATGTTCCATGAACGGTTGCGTGTTGAGGAAGGCGAAGCAGAGGTCCTCACGCCGCTCCAGGGCCGCGGCGATGGCGCCTTTCACGAACGCCAGGTCGAACTGGTCGTAGCCTCCATGCCGGCCGAGCACCGTGGCCTCGCTGGAAAACCCCCATTCTTCGCGCAGGTCGCGGTCCGCCGGTGGCAGGTCGACGATCAGCGGCACCCAGGGCTCGCGCCCCAGGGTGACGTGATCGGACAGCCAGCGCGAAATATAGGCGTAGACCTCGCCTCGCGGCGCATAGTGCTGGAAGAGGACGTGCTGGACGTTCTTCACGCCGGGGACCAGGCGGTCCTTTCCCGGGCCGATGTTGAAGCTGTAGAAGACGTCCGCGCCACTGGCCTGGACCTTGTCCTTCAGATCATCCGGACCGGCGTAGGCGATGGTTTCGAAGCAATCCTCGAACTGGCTGACCACGACCGGATCGTAGGAGACGTCGCTGGTGTGATGCAGAACGACGGCGCGGTGGCCCAGTTCGCGTTCGACGCCGCGCGCGAAGTCGAACACGGCCGTGGTGGTCCCGCGCTCGTTGAGTAGACGCGCATCAAACGCAATAGTCGACATGCGGGCGCTCTCTTATCCGCCTTTTGCCAGGGTTGACCACGCAACACCATTCGCTATCCGCGTTGCGCCCGCGTTGCGGAATTTTTTCGGCCGAAGCTTTAAGAGTTTGTAACCATGTCGCAACATGTTGCGCCGCAGAAGCGCCGCGACTCTGACACTTGTTGCGACGATTCACGCCGGCGAAAGGTCGGCCATGGGGAGCCAATGCCGACCTCCATCCGACGTCTGGCGGCGGCGCTGGCCCTTACCCTGACTGCCTTCGCGCCAGCCGCGCTGGCGCAGCCGCAGGAATGCGAAGGCGCGCCCTCCGGCGCCCGGCTGATCATCTCCGTCGACGGCGTGCGGGCGGCCCAGGGCTACATCGTCGCGTCCCTCTATGGGCCCGACAGGCGCCGCTTCCTGGCCGACCATCAGGAGATGGTGAGCTGGAAGATCCCGGCGCAGGCCGGCAGCACAACCCTCTGCATCTATCTCCCGCAGCCCGGCCCCTACGAGGTGGCGGTGTTCCACGACGCCAACGCCAACGGACGGGTGGACCGCGACCTGATCGGTCGCCCGAGGGAGGCCTACGGCTTCTCCAACAACGTGCGTCCCGTCCTCCACAAGCCGAGCATGGAGTCGGCGCGGTTTGAGGCCGCGAGCGGCGATACGCACTTGCATATCCGTCTGCTCTATCCGTAAGCCCCGCCGTCCGAGACGGAGTCTTCCTTGAGCGTCGCACTGCTGGCGATCAGCGCGGTGGCCCTGGCCGCGTGGGCCTATCTGATCCTGGCCCGCGGGTTCTTCTGGCTGGCGCGCGAGCGGGACGACCGCGATCTGGCCCCCGAACCGGCGATCTGGCCGCAGGTGGCGGCGGTCGTGCCCGCCCGGAACGAGGCGGACGTGATCGCCCGCTCCGTCGGCAGCCTGCTCGCCCAGGACTACCCGGGCGGTCTTCGCGTCGTGCTGGTTGACGACAACAGCGACGACGCGACCGCAGCGCGCGCCGCCGAGGCGGCCAGCGCCCTGGGCGCGGAGGCCCGCCTGAGGGTGATCCAGGGCGCGCCGCTGGCGAGCGGCTGGACGGGCAAGCTCTGGGCGGTGAGCCAGGGCGTGCGCGAAGCCTCGCACGAGGGCGCTCCGAGCTATCTGCTGATCACCGACGCCGACATCGCCCACACGCCCGAGACCCTGCGCCGTCTCGTGGCGCGGGCGGAGGCCGGGCGGCTGGCGCTGGTGTCGTTGATGGCGAAGCTGACCACCGACAGCTGGGCCGAGCGGCTGATGATCCCGGCCTTCGTGTTCTACTTCGACATGCTCTACCCGTTCGGCTGGGTGAACGATGCGAAGAACCGCACCGCGGCCGCCGCCGGCGGCTGCATGCTGGTCCGCCGCGAGGCGCTGGAGGCTGCCGGCGGGATCGAATCGATCCGGGGCGAGATCATCGACGACTGCGCCCTCGGGGCACGGCTGAAGCGCCAGGGGCCGGTCTGGCTCGGCCTGACCCAGACGACGGTCAGCCTGAGACCCTACACGGGCCTCGGCGAGATCGGCCGGATGATCTCGCGGTCGGCCTACGCCCAGCTGGGGTATTCGCCGCTGCTGCTGGCCGGCACGGTTCTCGGCATGGGACTGGTGTTCCTGGCCGCCCCCGCGCTGACCATCCTCGGCGACGGCTGGGCGCGCTGGCTGGCGCTGGCGGCCTGGGCGCTGATGACCGTCGCCTACCTGCCGATGCTGGGTTTCTATCGCCGCTCGCCGCTCTGGGCCCTGGCCATGCCGGTGATCGGCGCGCTCTATGTGGCGTTCACGGTGGATTCGGCCCTGCAGGTCTGGCGCGGCAAGGGCGGGATGTGGAAGGGACGCGCCCAGGCGATGGCGGGGGCCCGATGACCTCGGCGGCGGAACTGGCCTCGGGCAAGGGCTCGAACGACGAGAACTTCCCCGTCGCCTCGCACCTGATCGCGCCCCGGCATCGGCCGCTGATCCTCGGCTTCTATGCCGTCGCACGCCTCGCCGACGACGTCGCCGATCACGCGACGGCGGCGCCGGACGAGAAGCTGGCGCACCTGGACGAGATCGAGGCCTCCCTGCTGGGCAGGGACGACCGCGTGCCCGAATCGGTCGCCCTGCGCCACGCCCTGGCCGACCGCGGCCTGGAGCCGACGCACGCGCTCGATCTGCTGACCGCCTTCCGCCGCGACGTGACCCAGCTGCGTTACCGCGACTGGGGCGACCTGATGCACTACTGCCGCTACTCGGCCGCGCCGGTAGGCCGGTTCGTGCTCGACGTGCATGGCGAGGATCGCGCGACCTGGCCGGCCAACGATGCGCTCTGCGCGGCGCTGCAGGTGATCAACCACCTGCAGGACTGCAAGAAGGACTACCTGGCCCTCGACCGGGTCTACCTGCCGCTCGATGCGCTGGGCGCGGCGGGGGCGACGGTCGAGATGCTGGCCGCCGACCGCGCCACCCCGGCCCTGCTGGGCGCGATCGCGGAGCTGGTCGAGCACACCTGGGGCCTGCTCGACGCATCAAGGTCCTTCGCGCGCCAGATCCGCGACCTTCGGCTGGCCCTCGAAGTGGGCGCGATCCAGCGCCTGGCCGAGAGCCTGACCGACCGGCTCGAGCGGCGCGACCCGTTGGCCGGCAAAGTGCGCCACGGCAAGGTCGAGGCCCTGACCGAGGCCCTCGTCGGGGCCGGCGGCGTGCTCGGAGCGCGCTTGACGTCTCGGCAACCGGCCAAGGTTGGGCCATAAGCGGCCGATGACTCTCGCAGCCGAGGATACGGTGGCCGCCAGCGAGCAGCGCGCCTCCGGCAGCTCCTTCTACGCGGCCATGCGCCTGCTGCCGCGGGCGCAGCGCGACGCCATGTTCGCCGTCTACAGCTTCTGCCGCATCGTCGACGACATCGCCGACGAGCCGGGCCCGACCCTGGAAGAGCGGCACTCGGCGCTCGACGCCTGGGGCGCCGACATGGCGGCCTTGATGATCGGCGCCGCGCCGCCGCGGACCGCGTTCCTGATCGAGCCGGTGCGGCGCTTCCGGCTGAAGCTGGACGACTTTCTCGCCATCATCGAAGGCATGCGGATGGACGTCGACGGGCCCGTGTTGGCGCCCGACTACGCCACCCTCGACCTCTACTGCGACCGCGTGGCCAGCGCCGTCGGGCGACTGTCGGTTCGGATCTTCGGCATGGAGGACGGCCCTGGGATGACGCTGGCGCACCATCTCGGACGCGCGCTGCAGTTGACCAATATCCTGCGCGACCTGGACGAGGACGCCGACATGGGCCGCCTCTACCTCCCCGCTGAGGCCCTCGACGCCGCCGGGATCGCGCGGACCGACCCACGCACGATCGTGGACCACCCCTACATCGACAAGGCCTGCCGCTGGGTCGCCGCCAAGGCGCGGGCCCACTACCAGGAGGCCGACAAGGTGCTGAGAGCGCGTCCGGCCGGCGCCATCCGCTCGCCCCGCCTGATGCGCCAGGTCTACGACGAGATCCTGGCGCGCATGGAGCAGATCGGCTGGGTCCCGCCACGCCAGCGGGTGACGCTCGGCAAAGGCCGCCTGATCTGGCTGGCGCTGCGTTACGGCCTGATCGACTGATGGCTTCGGGCAAGGTCTATGTGGTCGGGGCCGGGCTGGCCGGCCTGGCCGCCGCCGTGCGCCTGTCCGGGCGCGGGGCGCAGGTGGAGGTGATCGAGGGCGCCGCCCAGGCCGGCGGACGCTGCCGCTCCTACGTCGATCCGGCCCTCGGCATGACCATCGACAACGGCAACCACCTGCTGCTCAGCGGCAACCGCTCGGCGTTCGAGTACCTGCGCGAGATCGGCAGCGAAGACCGGATGGCCGGCCCCGAGGAGGCCGCGTTCGATTTCTGCGACCTGCGCGACGGCGCCCGCTGGACCTTGCGGCCGAACCCCGGGCCCCTGGCCTGGTGGGTGATGGCGAAGGGCCGGCGCGTGCCGGACACCCGGGCGGCCGACTATTTTGCCTTCGCGCGGCTGGTCGGGCCGCAAGGCGACCGGCGCGTGGACCAGGCGATCCGCTGCGAGGGCGTGCTCTGGGACCGGCTGGTCGATCCGCTGCTGCTGGCGGCCCTCAACACCGAGCCCGCGACCGCGTCGGCGGAGCTGGCGGCGGCGGTGATTCGCGAGACCCTGCTGCTGGGCGGCCGCTTCTGCCGCCCGCGCGTGGCCGATCCCAGCCTGGACGCGGCCTTCATCGCCCCGGCGCTGGCCCGCCTGAAGGAGCGCGGGACGAGCGTACGCCTGGGTCGGCGGGCGCAGGCGCTGGAATTCGCCGGCGAGCGGCTCGCCGCGCTCAAGGTGGCGGACGACACCATCGCGCTGGGTCCGGACGACCGGGTGGTGCTGGCCGTGCCGCCCTGGACGGCGCAGGCGCTGGTTCCGGACCTGCACGCGCCCGACGCGTTCCGCTCGATCGTCAATGGCCACTTCAAGGTCGACCCGCCGGCCGGGGCGCCGCGGATGGTCGGGGTGATCGGCGGGGCCGCCCAGTGGATCTTCGCCTTCGAGGGCCGCATCTCGATCACGGTCAGCGGGGCGGATGCGATCGTCGACAACGACCGCGAAGAATTGGCGCGGCGGTTCTGGCGCGATGTGTCGCAAGTGTTGGGCCTTGGCCCCGAACTGCCGCCCTGGCAGATCGTCAAGGAGCGGCGCGCAACCTTCGCCGCCACGCCGGACCAGGTCGCCAAGCGGCCGGGGGCCCGGACCCGCTGGCGAAATCTTGTGCTGGCGGGGGATTGGACCGATACGGGGCTGCCGGCCACCATCGAGGGGGCGATCCGATCGGGCCATAAGGCGGCCACGCTGACCCTCGAAGGCGGTTAGACCGACATGGATTCGCGGATGAACGATCTGGCGCTGGGCGAGCGGCCCCAAGTCCCTTCAGCTGCCCCGGCCCCGGCCCTTCCGGACCTGGACGTCGCGGTGACGCGCGCGGCGGACGCGCTGCTGCGTCTGCAGAAGCCCGACGGACATTGGGTGTTCGAGCTGGAGGCCGACGCCACCATCCCGGCCGAGTACGTCCTGTTCGTGCACTACCTCGGCGAGACGCCGAACCTGGAGCTGGAGCGCAAGATCGGCGTCTATCTGCGCCGCATCCAGGGCGAGCACGGCGGCTGGCCGCTGTTCCACGGCGGCGCCCTGGACGTCAGCGCCACGGTGAAGGCCTACTTCGCGCTGAAGATGATCGGCGACGATCCGGATGCGCCGCACATGGCTCGCGCCCGCGTGGCGTTGAAGGCGCACGGCGGCGCAGCGGCCTGCAACGTCTTCACCCGCATCCTGCTGGCCCTGTTCGGGATCGTCTCCTGGCGCGCCGTGCCGGAAATGCCGGTCGAGATCATGCTGCTGCCCCGGTGGTTCCCGATCCACATCGACAAGATCTCCTACTGGGCGCGCACCGTGATCGTGCCGCTGCTGGTGCTGCGCAAACTGAAGCCGCGGGCCGTCAATCCGCGCGGCGTCGGCATCGACGAGCTCTTCCTCGAACCGCCCTCGACGCTGGCCGGGCTGCGGCGCGGCGCGCACCAGAAGGAACCCTGGACCAGCTTCTTCATGGCGCTGGACGCGGTGCTGCGGGTCGCCGAGCCGCGCTTTCCGAAGGTCAATCAGCAGAAGGCCGTCGACAAGGCGGTGACCTTCGTCACCGAGCGGCTCAACGGCGACGACGGGATCGGCGGGATCTTCCCGGCCATCGTCAACAGCTGCCTCATGTACGCCGCGCTCGGCTATCCGCCCGAGCACCCGCACCGCGCCATCGCCCGCGCGGCGGTCGAGAAGCTGTTGGTGATCCACGACGACGAAGCCTACTGCCAGCCCTGCTTCTCGCCGGTCTGGGACACCGCCCTGGCGAGCCACGCCCTGCTCGAGGCCGCAGCGCCCGAGGCCGAGGCGGCGGCGCAGCGCGGGATGGACTGGCTGAAGCCGCTGCAGGTGCTGGACGTTGCCGGCGACTGGGCGGTTCAACGCCCCGACGTGCGGCCGGGCGGGTGGGCGTTTCAGTATGCCAATCCCCACTATCCGGACCTGGACGACACCGCGGTCGTGGTCATGGCCATGGACCGCATCCGCCACAAGACGCCGGTCGACGGCGCTTATGACGGGGCGATCGATCGAGGGCGCGAGTGGGTCGGGGGGCTGCAGAGCAAGAACGGCGGCTGGGCCGCGTTCGACGCCGACAACACCTACCACTACCTCAACAACATCCCCTTCGCCGACCACGGCGCACTGCTCGACCCGCCGACCGTGGACGTCGCGGCCCGCTGCGTCAGCATGCTGGCCCAGCTCGGCGAAGCGCCCGACACGCCGCGCATGAAGGCGGCCCTCGCCTACCTGGAGCGGGAACAGCTGGCTGACGGCAGCTGGTTCGGCCGCTGGGGCGTGAACTATGTCTACGGGACCTGGTCGGCCCTCTGCGCGCTGAACGCCGCCGGTCTCGATACGTCCTCGCCGATGATGCGCAAGGCCGTGGACTGGCTGGTGCAGATCCAGAACCCCGACGGGGGCTGGGGCGAAGACTGCGACAGCTACAGGCTGGACTACAAAGGCTACGAACCACACCCCTCCTGCTCGTCGCAGACCGCCTGGGCGCTGCTGGGGCTGATGGCGGCGGGGCAGGCTGATCTTCCGGCGGTGGCCCGGGGCATCGCCTGGCTCCAGACCCACCAGAACGCCGACGGCTACTGGCCGGAGGACCATTATACGGGCGGCGGCTTCCCGCGGGTCTTCTACCTGCGCTACCACGGCTACGCGAAGTTCTTCCCGCTCTGGGCCCTGGCCCGCTATCGCAACCTGCGGCGCGGCAACGAGCGGCGCGTTGCGTTCGGGATGTGAGCGACAAGGTGTCGATGGCCGCGGACATCCCGAAGTACGCCCTGCCCGAGAACGAGCGTCGCTTCCTGGTTGGGACGCCGCCGGACGTAGCAGGCGCACGGGTGTTCCTGATCGAAGACCTCTACCTCGACTGCGGGCGCCTGCGCCTTCGCCGCATCACGCGTTTCGACGGCCGCCCGCCCGAGCACAAGCTCTGCAAGAAATACGGCTCGGCCGACCCTGTCTCCGAGCCGATCACCAACCTGTACCTGACCGTCGAAGAGCACACCGCCATTGCCGTCCTGCCCGGCCGTCCGTTGGCCAAGCGACGCCACTTCGTCCAGCACGCCGGCCGCGTCTTCAGTGTCGACGTGTTTGAAGGACCCCTGGCGGGGCTGGTCATGTGTGAGGCGGAAGCGGCGACGCCCGAGGCGATCCGCGCCCTTGCGTTTCCATCCTGGGCGACGCGGGAGGTGACCGCCGACCCCTTCTTCAGCGGCGGCCATCTCGCTCGGATCACCTCGGCCGAACTCGCCGCGCGCCTTGCCGACACTGCCTCCGCATGAGCGAATCGCGACCCATCCTGGCGGTGGTCGGCATGACCCGCGAGGCCAAGATCCTTGAGGGCGAAAGCGTGGTGGTCGGCGGCGGCGACGCGGCCGGCCTTGCCGCCCGGCTCGAGGAGCTGCTGTCGCGCGGCTGCGCCGGCGTGATCAGCTTCGGGCTCTGCGGCGCGCTCGATCCGGCCCTGAAAGTCGGCGACATCGTGGTCGGGGCCGCGGTCACGGGCCAGGAAGGCGCGTTCCAGACCGATCCCGACTGGGCGTCGCACCTCTGCAGCGCGATCCCGGGCGCGACCCTGACCGGCTTCGCGCAGGCCGAAAACCCGGTCGCCGCCGCCGAGGAGAAAGCCGAGCTGCGACGGGTCACGGGGGCGGGCGCGGTCGATCTGGAATCCTACCTCGTCGGGCGCCTCGCCCGCTGGTTCGGGGTGCCGTTCGCGGTGCTGCGGGCGGTGTCGGACGACGCATCGCGCACCCTGCCCCACGCGGCGCGGGTTGGCCTCGGCAAGGATGGACGGCCGGCCATCGGCCCAGTGCTGGCGTCGCTCGGCTCGAACCCCTGGCAGATCGGCTCGCTGATCCGCACCGCCCTCGAGGCCGAGGACGGCTTCCACGCCCTAGAGCGCGCGCGCCACCTTCTTGGCCCGGGGCTGGGTCGCCCGGATCTGGGTTAGCCGCTCCTCCACGTGCTTGGAGAACACGAACTGGGCCGGGCGCTGCTTGTCCAGCGGAATGTCCGGCGCCATCGGCCCCTCGGTGCGCACGCCGTTCATCAGCACCCCCAGCGCCTTGAAGGGGTGTTTGACGATGTCCGCAACCGCACTGGCCTCGAACCCGCAGTGGACCATGCAGTCGGCGCACTTCTCGTAGTTGCCGACTCCGTAGTCCTCCCACCGGGTCTCTTCCATCAGCTCCTTGAAGGTCTTCACGTAGCCCTCGCCGAGCAGGTAGCAGGGCTTCTGCCAGCCGAACACGTTGCGGGTCGGATTGCCCCACGGCGTGCAGTGGTAGGCCTGGTTGCCGGCCAGGAAGTCGAGGAACATCGTCGATTGGGTGAACGACCACTCCCGGCCGCCCCGGCCGCGCTTGAAGATCTCGCGGAACAGTTCCTTGGTGCGGGTGCGGCTCAGGAAGTGCTCCTGATCAGGCGCGCGCTCGTAGGCGTAGCCCGGCGACACGGTGATCCCGTCGGCGCCGGCGGCCTTCATCTCGTCGAAGAACTTCGCCACCCGGTCAGGATCGGCGTCCTGGAACAGGGTGCAGTTCAGGTTGGCCTGGAAACCTTTTGATTTGGCGAGCTTTATCGCCTCGACCGCAACCTCGTAGACGCCGTCCTGGCACACCGAGTGGTCGTGCATCCCCTTGTCGCCGTCCAGGTGGATCGACCAGGTGAAGAACGGATCGGGCTTGAACTGGTCGATCTTCTTCTTCAGCAGCAGGGCGTTGGTGCAGAGGATGACGAACTTCTTCCGCTTCAGGTAGCCCTCGACGATCTTGGGCATGTCGCGGTGCAAGAGCGGCTCGCCGCCGGCGATGGAGACGACCGGCGCGCCGCACTCGTCGATCGCCTCCATGCACTGTTCCACCGACAGGCGCTGGTTCAGGATCTCGTCCGGATAGTCGATCTTGCCGCAGCCGACACAGGCCAGGTTGCAGCGGAACAGCGGCTCCAGCATCAGCACCAGGGGGTAGCGTTTCACCCCCTTGATCTGCTGCTTCATGATGTAGGCGCCAACCCGCGCCGTGACCGCCATAGGGATGGCCAAGAGGAGCTCCTTCGGAAGGAGGGCGCCCGCGACTCTTCCACGCCCTTCGCCGAGTTAGGCGTCACCGGGCGCCCGATCAAGTGCCCGCAACGTCGCGCCGGCCTGCCGAGGGCCGGCGGCGCGAAACGGTGGCGCCAAGGTCACCACCCCGCCCGCGTCTCGGCCAGCGGCGAAAAGCGCGCTCGGCGCGGCTCAGTTCAGCGGGTGTTCGGTGACCCGCTGCATGTTGAAGGTATAGGTCCCGCCGGCCCCGACGTCGGTGGCGCTGAGCAGAACGTACCAGGTGCCGGCGCGGTCCGGCCGCACGTCATCGTCGAGGTGGTTGCTGTTGAAGGCGCGCGACTGGCTGAACACCTGCCGGTCGGGCCCCAGGATGACGATCACGGGCGTGAAGCCGTTGGCCTGGTAGTCCAGGTGGATGGTCTCCCCGCCCTGGGCGGCGAAGCTGACGGTGTCGTAGTACTGGCCGCTGCCGAGCTTCTCGCTGCTCGGGCCGAGGCTGCGGGCGATGGCGCCCGCAGGGCCGCCGACCGCCTGGCCGTCGCCCTGATCCCCCTGAGCCGCCTGGTTGCCTGACTGGGCCAGCAGGCGGTTGGCCTCCGCCTCGGCCGCGGCGGCATTGGCTTCGAGCTGTTCTGGCGTCGGCTGGGCGGAGGCCAGGTTGCCCTGCGCCCCCATCTGGGCGGTGTTGCCCCCGCCGGACGACCTGGGGGTGCAGGCGGCCAGCGCCAGGACGGCCGCAGCCGCCGTCACGATCATCCGCATGCGCATCGTCGTTCTCTCCATCTGCGGCGTTTCACTGGGCAGGGACCACCTGGAAGCGGGTCCCATCCTTATCGAGGTCTAGCCGGTAGGTAATGTCCGCGGGCGGACCCACCGAGGCGGTCACATGCATCTGGCAGGTGGCGGTCCGGTCCGAGTGGGACAGCGTGCGGATGTTGGTCATGCTGGTGATCTTGGCCTGCGCCGCCGTCTCCAGCGCGGCCTTGAACTGGGCCAGCAGGCTGGAGTCGTCGCAGGCGGCAAGCTGCGGGCCCGCCAGCAGGCAGGACCCCAGGCGGATCAGGGCCACGGCCAACAGGACGATCGAACTCACGGTGCTGATGCGGGCGTAGAGCTTGCGCTTCTTGTCGGCCGGACCGGGAACGACGGGATCCGGCGCCGCGTCCATCGGCGGTTGGGCGGCGGAAGCGCCGCTGGACTCTGTCATGTCACCCCCAGGCTTGCCGCAAACGGACTCGCGACAAGAGGCGGCGCAGCCGCCTGCCGTGCAGCATTTCAACGGGCCGCGGGACTGTCAACGCCGCCGCCCGACACAAGCACGCGGGCAGCCGACCCGGCTCGCCGCTGGCGCGCAATTGCTTGGCCGCCGCGCCCCTTTGCGGCTAAACCTTGAGCGGCGCGGCCCGCGGGGGCGCAGAAGCAGCGAGGATCTGCGGTTGGGTTCGCCCGAGAAGACGCGGGTTCGTGGCGTCCGCCGCACGGCGCTGATCACCGCCGCGCTCGGACTGATCGTTTCGGTCATCGTCATCGTCAGCGTGGGCTTCGGCAAGATCGCCCAGGCCTTCGCCAACATCGGCTGGTACGGTTTCCTGGCCCTCTGCGCGGCCTTCCTGATCTCCACGGCCGCCCTGGCCTTCTCCTGGTTGGTGCTGGTGCCCAAGGCGTCCGTGCGCTCCGCGCTGGCGCTGTTCTTCGCGCGCCTGGTGCGGGACGCCTCGGGAGAGCTCCTGCCGTTCTCCTCGCTCGGCGGGTTCGTGTTCGGAGCGCGGGCGGCGATGCTGGGGGGGGTCGCCGCAGAGGTGGCGATCTCCACCACGGTCGTCGACGTAACCGCAGAGTTCATTGGCCAGATCGGCTTCACGGCGCTCGGGATCGCCCTCCTCGCCTACCGGCCCGAGGCGCAGGTGGAGGACCAGCAGTTCCTGATCCACTCCGCCTACGGCCTCGCCGCCGCCGCCCTCGGCGTGGCGGTGTTCGTCGTGCTGCAGCGGCCGCTGTCGTCCCTGATCGAGCGGATGGTGGCCAGGTGGGCGCCGAGCGCGCTCGCCCAGACCAGCGCCGTGATCGCCTCGCTGCACGCGCTCTACCAGCGCCCGTTCCTGCTGACCGCCAGTTCCATCCTGCACTTCCTGTCGTGGGTGCTGGGCGCCGTCGGCGTCTGGGCGGGCCTGTGGGTGGCCGGCGTCCACTATTCCATGCGCCAGATCGTCGGGCTGGAGAGCCTGATGTACGCGGTCCGCAGCATCGGCTTTTTCGCCCCGATGGGTCTGGGCGTGATCGAGACCGGCTACGCCCTGGTGGCCGGCTTCTTCGGCCTCGGCGCCGAGTTCGCGGTGGCGCTGTCGCTGATCAAGCGGGCCCGCGATATCGCCATCGGGGTGCCGGCGCTGCTGCTGTGGCAGTTCCTGGAGGGACGGCGGATGATCCGGCCGTCCGCCGGGTCCGGCGGCGCGGAAGAGGCGCCCGCGGTCAGCGAATGAAGCGATAGCCGACGCTGGGTTCGGTCAGGATGCGCTTCGGCGAAGCCGGCTCGGCTTCCACCTTCTGTCGCAGTTGCCCGACCAGCACCCGCAGATAGGGCAGATCGTCGACGTGCGCCGGCCCCCAGATGCCGGTGAGCAGCTGGCGGTGGCTGACCACCTTGCCGTCCGCCTCCACCAGCCGGGTCAGCAGCTCGTACTCCTTCGGCGTCAGCCGCAGCGGCGCCCCGCCGCGAGTGACGATGCGCTTGACGAGGTCGATCTCCAGATCGCCGGACCGCACCACGGATTCCACGCCGGCCCGCTCGATGCGGTGGCGCAGCGCCACCCGCAGGCGCGCCAGGAACTCGCCGATCCCGAACGGCTTCTGGACGTAGTCGTCGGCGCCCAGGTCCAGCGAGCTGATCTTCTCGGTCTCGCGCTCCCGGGCCGAGAGGATGAGCACCGGCCCCTGGTAGAAGGCGCGCGCGGCCTTCAGCAGGTCCTTGCCGTCCATGTCCGGCAGGCCGAGGTCCAGGACCACCGCGTCCGGCGCCGACGTCGCCAGCAGCTTCAGGCCCGCAGCTCCGTCGTCGGCGCGCAACGCCTCGAACCCGGCGGCGGTCAGCGCCGGGGCCAGGAACCGGTGCATCTGCGGCTCGTCGTCGATCACCAGGATGCGGGGGCGGTAGGCGCTCATAACATCCAGTTGGGCGTGGAGTGTTCTTTGGGCAGGCTGATCAGGATGCGGGTGCCGCGTCCATCGTGGATTGGACTGGCGGCGGCGATGCGGCCGCCCATGGCTTCCACGAAGCCCTTCGATATCGCAAGGCCGAGACCGGTGCCCTTGCCGCGATCGCTGGCCTCCTCCAGCCGCTGGAACCTCTCGAACACCTGCTGCAGCTGGTGGGTGGGGATGCCGCGCCCCTCGTCCTCGATGCTGATGACCACGTTGCGCTGGTCCTCGTACACCGCCGCCTCGATGCGCGAACCGTCCGGGCTGTAGGCGATGGCGTTCTCCAGGATGTTGACCAGGGCCTGCTCCAGCAAGGCCGAGTCGGCCGGGGCGGTGCTTACCACTTCGGGATAGTCGCGCACGATCTTGCGCTTGCCGAGCCGCCGGGCGACGCGCTCGGCGGCCGCGGAGACCACGTCGCGCAGGTCGGTGGACTCCGTGCGCGGCGCCACCCCGCCGCCCTCCAGCCGCGTCATGTCCAGCAGGTCGCCGACATAGCGGTTCAGTCGTTCGGCCTCATCGCGGATGTTGTCCAGCAGGTCGGTCTGCACCGCCTCGTCCAGCGACTTGCGGTAGTCGATCAGGGTGGTCACCGAGCCGAGCACGCCGGAGAGCGGCGTGCGCAGGTCGTGGCTGATCGAGTTCAGCAGGGCGGCGCGCAGCCGCTCGGAGCGCCGCAGGGCGTCGGCCTCCGACGCCTCGGCCGCCAGTTCGGCGCGCTCGAGGGCTATGGCGCCCTGGTCGAGCAGCGCCAGCACGTAGCGGTCGGACTCGGCGTCGGCCTGGGCCCGGGCTTCGGTGGCGGCGACGCCCGAGCGCTTGCTGGCGCCCTGCAGCGGCCGGAAGGTCCAGGCCGCGCCCGGCAGGGTGCCGGTGCCGGCGCCGGCCGCTTCGCCGTGCTCCCAGGCCCAGCGTGCGGCGGCCATGTCCTGGGTCGACAGCGGCTCCATCGCCGGGGCGGCGGCGGCCGGTGCGATCTCGGCGCCTGCCGGCAGCAGCACGATGGCCTTGCCGCCGGTGGCGGCGGAGAGCTGCTCGGCGAGGGCCACGGCGGCGTCCTCGCGCTTGGGCGAGGCGGACAGACGGCGGCTGGCCGCGAGCAGCGAGCTGATCGCCGCCGCCCGGCGCGACGTGGCGCGCTGCTGGTCCCGCACCCGGCCGGCCAGGAAGCCGGTCACCAGGGCCACGGACAGGAACACGAACAGCGTCAGGATGTCGGTGGGCGAGCCGATGGTGAAGCTGTAGCGCGGCTCCAGGAACAGGAAGTTGTAGACCAGGAACGCCAGGCCCGCGGCCAGCAGGGCCGGTCGCAGCCCCTGCAGCACCGCTGCCGCCAGCACCGCGGCCAGGAAGATCATCCCCAGGTCGGAGGCATGGAACGACCGGTCGAGCTGCCAGGCCGCGACGGTCGCAACGGCGACATAGGCGAAGCCCGGCAGGTATCGGCGCCAGGCCCTCGGCTCGAGCTTCACCGCCTGGCGCAGCGACGGGCCAGCGGGTGACGCGCCACGTTCGGTGACCACGTGCAGCGCCACGCCGCGGGCCTCGCGGATCATGGCGCCGGCGAACGAGCGGCCCAGCATCTCGCGCCAGCGGCTGTCGCGCGACTTGCCGATGACCAGCTGGGTGACGTTGTGCGACGCGCAGTAGTCGCTGACCACGGCCACGATATCGTCGGCGGTCAGGGTGACGGTCGCCCCGCCAAGCTGGTCGGCGAGCTTCATGGCGTCGCTGATTTCGGCCAGCGCCGCGGCGTTGGGCGGCGGCCGGCCGGGGCGCTCGACGTGGGCGACGGTCCAGGGCGCGTCCATCATCTCGGCCAGACGGCGGCCTGTCCGCACAAGGTGGCCGGCCATGGCGTCCGCGCCGACCAGCACCAGGATCCGCTCGCCGGCCACCCAGGGGCCCGACACGCCGGCGCGGCGCATGGCGCCCACCAGCTCCTCGTCCACCACATGGGCGGCGCGGCGCAGGGCCAACTCGCGCAGCGCCGTCAGGTTCTCGGGCTTGAAGAAGTTCTGCGAGGCGAGGCGCGCGGTCTCGGGCACGTAGACCTTGCCCTCCTCCAGCCGCTGGCGCAGCTCGGCAGGGGTGATGTCGACGATCTCGATCTCATCGGCCTTGGAGAGGACGCCGTCCGGCACCGTTTCGCGCTGGCGGACCCCGGTGATCTTCCAGACCACGTCCACCAGGCTCTCGAGATGCTGGACGTTCAGCGTGGTCCAGACGTTGATGCCGGCGTCCACCAGCTCCATCACGTCCTGCCAGCGCTTCGGATGGCGCGATCCCGGGGCGTTGGAATGGGCGAACTCGTCCACCAGCAGAAGCTGAGGCCGGCGCGCCAGCGCCGCGTCGATGTCGAACTCCAGCATCGTGTGGCCGCGGTGCTCCGACGGCTTGCGCGCCAGGACCTCCAGGCCCTCGGTCAGGGCCTCGGTCTCGCGGCGGCCGTGGGTCTCGACCACGCCCACGACGACATCCCGCCCCTCGGCCTTCCGCCGCCCCGCCTGGGAGAGCATCTCGAACGTCTTGCCGACCCCCGGCGCCATGCCGAGGAAGACCTTGAGCCGGCCGCGCCCCGCCTTCGACGCTTCCGCGAGAAGCGCATCGGGATCGGGCCGGCGAGGCTCGTCGGGCGTCATGCAGGCTTAGGCTGAGCCTTTGGAATGGAGGCGTCCAGCGCCCGGTTGGTCATCAGCACATTCACGTGCGGCTGGCCCAGGAAGCCCAGCGTCGGGCCCTCGACATGCTGCGTGATCAGCTGACGCACCCGGTCGGCCGGCACGCCGCGGGCGCGGGCGATCCGATCGGCCTGCAGCAGGGCGTAGGCGGGCGAGATGTCCGGATCGAGGCCGGAGCCGGAGGTGGTGATGGCGTCGTCGGGGATCTCGGGATGGCCCGTGGACGCGCGCAGCGCGGCCGCATCGGTCTTCACCCGCTTGGCAAAATCCGGGTTCAGCGGCCCGTAGTTGGACCCCGCCGAAGCCGTCGGATCGTAACCGCTGCTGCCGGCCGCGGACGGCCGTGGGTGCAGGTACTCGTCGCGGGCGAAGGGCTGGGCCAGCAGGGCCGAGCCGATCACCTTGCCGGAGGCGTCTTGCACGAGGCTGCCGTTCGCCTGGTAGGGGAATGCGACCTCTGAGATCCCTGTGATGGCGAGCGGATAAAGCAAGCCTAGGAGGAGGGTGAACAGCACCGTTGAGACGATGGCGGGGCGGATTTCGGAGAGCATGGCGTGCCTCTTGCCTTCCCTCAGGCCAGATCGAGGGTGGTGACGATCAGGTCGACGATCTTGATGCCGATGAACGGGGCGATGATGCCGCCGAGGCCGTAGATCAGCAGGTTGCGTTGCAGCAGTCGCGAGGCGCCGATCGGCCGGTAGCGAACCCCGCGCAGCGCCAGTGGCACCAGGGCGATGATGATCAGGGCGTTGAAGATGATCGCTGACAGGATGGCGCTGTGCGGGTTCTTCAGCCCCATGATGTTCAGCGCGCCCAGCGCCGGCAGCGAGGTGAAGAAGATCGCCGGGATGATGGCGAAGTACTTGGCCACGTCGTTGGCGATGGAGAAGGTGGTCAGGGCGCCGCGGGTGATCAGCAGCTGCTTGCCCACCTCGACGATCTCGATGACCTTGGTCGGGTCGGAGTCGAGGTCGACCATGTTGCCGGCCTCGCGCGCCGCCTGGGTGCCGGTCTGCATGGCCACCCCGACATCGGCCTGGGCCAGAGCGGGCGCGTCGTTGGAGCCGTCGCCGCACATGGCCACCAG
>Ga0105240_10005088_pt1 | contig 19700 bp, 17 predicted proteins | sample KBSC54metaG_FD_80426 | JGI IMG/M metagenome (GOLD analysis project Ga0105240, IMG submission 80426) | Corn rhizosphere microbial communities from Kellogg Biological Station, Michigan, USA - KBS C5-4 metaG | ecosystem: Host-associated > Plants > Roots > Rhizosphere > Soil | place: Michigan, USA... | reverse complement strand
GACGAGGATGCCTCGTCCGACCAGATGTTCGCGAAGCTGAAGGCGATCGGCGTGCGGCTCGCGCTCGACGATTTCGGCACCGGCTATTCCTCGCTCGGCTATCTGCGCAAGGCGCCGTTCGACAAGATCAAGATCGACCAGTCCTTCGTCCGCGGGGCGACCGAAAAGGGCAGCTGCAACGGCGCGATCATCTCCTCGATCGTGAGCCTCGCCGAGGCGCTGGGGATGGAAACCACTGCCGAGGGCGTGGAAACGCTGGACGAGCTCGACCTTGTCCGTTCACTCGGCTGCAGCCATGTGCAGGGCTATGTCTACGACAAACCGCTGACCGCCCGGCAGGCTGCGGAACGGCTGGCGGACGGGGTGGCGATCAACGCCGCCGGGCCGCGATCCTCCCGGCCGCTGCGGCGATCCGTGCTGCGGCGCATCGTGCTCGAAAACGATGGTCACCGCTATCAGGCGACAGTGCGCAACATGTCCTCCACCGGAGCCTTGGTGGAAGGCCTGTGGAACGTTCCGGAGGGGACCACCTTCTCGGTTCACTTCTCGGACCGGCTCCATGTTTCGGCGACGGCCCGGTGGTGCGAGGAAGGGCGGATCGGCGTCGAGTTCGCCGCGCCCGTTGAGCTGGACGATACCGGGCGGGTAACGCGGTTGGCGACGACCCCGTTGGCCGACCGCCGGATCCCCCCCCGCCAAGCCGATTCCGATCTGCGCCGGGCGGGCTGAGTCCTTCCGGATCAGCCACTGAATCTGTTCGGAATTTCCCAGAGTGGCGGGCAGAATGGGCCAGCGGCAATGCGAAAAGTGACGGAAAATCGCGCATTTTGACATTCCTTCAACCTTTGGGCCCTAGGCTCTGCTCCAGCGATCAGGGCCAGGCTTTGCGGAGCGGGGCCCACGGCAGATAGGGCGCGTGCAACGTGGTGAAGCGCATCGGTGGGATGTTCAGAGGGGGTGCGGCTGCGGCGTCGGATAACAGCCGCTTCGAGACGCCGGGTGAACAGCAGCAGGCGCTGCTCTTGCTGCGCGACTACGAACAGTCGGGGCAGGGCTGGTTCTGGTCGACCGATTCTCAAGGTGCGATCAGCTACATTTCGGATCACGTGGCGACAGCGCTCGGCTGTTCCCGGCCCGAGCTGCTGGGCAAGCCCTTCTACTCGCTGTTCGCGCTGGAGAAAGAGGAGGATGACGACAACTCGCGCACGCTTCCCCTGATTCTCAGTGCGACGAAGAGCTTTTCGGAGCTCCCGGTGCGCCCGGCGACTGACCGCGCCGACATCTTGTGGGCCATCAGCGGCCGACCTCAGTTCGATGCGCAGAAGAACTTTTGCGGCTATCGCGGCAACGGAACGGACGCCACGGAGCGCCTGCGCAGCCAGCGCGATGCCAGCCGGCTTGCCATGTTCGATTCGCTTACCGGGCTCGCGAACCGGCACCGGATGAGCCAGTATCTGAACCGCACGCTCAACGCATTTGCCATTGCGCAGCGGTGCTGTGCGGTGCTGATGATCGACCTCGACCGGTTCAAGCAGGTGAACGACACCCTGGGGCACCCGGCCGGAGACGAACTGCTCAAGCAGGTTGCCCAGAGGCTCCAGCAGGTCTGCGACAAGGGCGCGGAGATCGGCCGTCTCGGCGGCGACGAATTCCAGGTGGTACTCCCCGACGTCGAGGATCGCGGCCGACTGGGGGAACTGGCCAAACGCATTATCTCCATCGTCTCGCAGCCCTATTCCATCGAGGGTAGTCGATGCGTCATCGGCGCCTCGGTCGGCATTGCGATCGCTCCGTTTGACGGTACGACCAGCGAAGAGATCATCCGCGGGGCCGATCTGGCACTTTACGCCGCGAAGGGCGGCGGGCGCGGCCAGTTCCGGTTCTATTCCAGCGAACTGCACGAAAGCGCGGAGAAGCGCCGGAGGTTGGAAGAAGACCTGCGCGACGCGCTGGTGAAGGAGCAGATCGGGCTCTGCTACCAGCCGCTCGTGTCCGCCACCACCGACACGGTCATCGGTGTCGAGGCACTGATGCGCTGGAACCATCCGGAGTTCGGCAGCATCTCGCCGGCAATCTTTATTCCGATCGCCGAAGAATCCAACCTGGTGACCATGCTGGGCGAATGGGCGTTGCGCCGCGCCTGCAGCGAAGTGATGGAGTGGCCGGGCGAACTAAGGGTTGCGGTCAACGTCAGCCCGCCTCAGTTCGCCCATCCGAACTTCGTCACCTCGGTTGCCAATGCGCTCGCCCACTCCGGCCTGCCGCCGGAGCGGCTGGAGATCGAACTGACGGAGAGCATCTTCGTCAACGACGACGAAACGACCGAGCGCACCTTTGCCGCCTTGAAGAAACTGGGCGTGCGACTGGCGCTGGATGATTTCGGCACCGGCTATTCCTCGCTCGGCTATCTGAAGCAGGCGCCATTCGACAAGATCAAGATCGACAAGGGCTTCATCCGCGACGTGACAATCCCGGGCAGTCGCAACCCGGCGATCATCACCGCCATTGTCAGCCTGGCCAAGGCGCTGGGCATGGTGACGACGGCGGAGGGCATCGAGGCCCGCGACGAACTGGCGCTGATGCGCGAGCTTGGGGTCGACCAGATCCAGGGCTATATCTACTCGTCAGCGCGAACAGGCGACGAGGTAGCGGAGGCACTCGCGACCGGGGCCTGGATCATTGAGCCGATGGGGCCGGCCAAGCAGCGGGCGGAGCGGCGGACGGTGTTGCGCAAGATCGGGATCATACATGATGATCATCGCTACGAGGTGATGATGCGCAACATGAGCCGCACCGGCGCGGGGATCGAGGGGCTGATGGACGTGCCGCTGGACACGGAATTCGTCTGCGACTTCGGCGAGGGCCAGCTGGTCGTGGCGAAGGTGCGGCGATCGGAGGGCTACAGCCAGGGCCTCGAGTTCGAGACGCCGCTGGTAGACGATGGCGCAGGCGGGCTGTGCACACGCCACCGTGTTGCGCCTTATGTGCTTGCCGCAATGGGAATGCCGACGGGGTCGACGAACGGGGCGGTGGTGGCGCTTAACAACATCAGCCACATGAACATGCCCAAGTTCGGAACGGTGGACGTATCGAAGTCGCTCCGCGTCGCCTGAGCGGGCGAGGTGACAGGCGCAATGCGCGCTGCTAACGGGCCGTCATGACTGAGCTGGCCCGCATCCGCAACTTCTCCATCATCGCGCATATCGACCATGGCAAGTCGACCCTGGCGGACCGGCTGATCCAGTTCACCGGCGGCCTGACCGAGCGCGAGATGAGCGCGCAAGTCCTTGATAACATGGACATTGAGCGGGAGCGCGGGATCACCATCAAGGCCCAGACGGTGCGCCTCAACTACACCGCGCAGGATGGCCAGACCTATGAGCTGAACCTCATGGACACGCCGGGCCACGTCGACTTCGCCTATGAGGTCAGCCGCAGCCTTGCCGCCTGCGAGGGCGCGCTGCTGGTGGTGGACGCGGCGCAGGGGGTGGAAGCGCAGACGCTGGCCAACGTCTACCAGTCGATCGAGCACGACCACGAGATCGTCCCGGTCATCAACAAGATCGACCTGCCGGCCGCCGAGCCGGAGAAGGTCAAGGCCGAGATCGAGGAGATCATCGGGCTGGACGCGAGCCAGGCCGTGCTGACCAGCGCCAAGAGCGGGATCGGCATCGCCGAGGTGCTGGAAGCGGTCGTCACCCGCATCCCGCCGCCGAAGGGAGACGCCGGTGCCCCGCTCAAGGCGATGCTGGTCGATAGCTGGTACGACCCCTACCTTGGCGTGGTGATCCTTGTCCGGGTGATCGACGGGACGATCAGGAAGGGCCTTGCGGTCAAGTTCATGCAGGGCGGAACCGAGCACCTGATCGACCGGGTCGGCTGCTTTACCCCGAAGCGGGTGGACCTGCCCGACCTTGGCCCCGGCGAGATCGGCTTCATCACCGCGCAGATCAAGGAAGTGGCGCAGGCCAAGGTCGGCGACACGATCACCACGGTGAAGAACGGCGCGGCCGAGGCCTGCGAGGGCTTCAAGGAAGTGCAGCCGGTGGTGTTCTGCGGCCTGTTCCCGGTCGACGCGGCGGACTTCGAGAAGCTGCGCGAATCCATTGCCAAGCTGCGGCTCAACGATGCCAGCTTCAGCTTCGAGATGGAAAGCAGCGCCGCATTGGGCTTTGGCTTTCGCTGCGGGTTCGTTGGCATGCTGCACCTTGAGATCATCCAGGAGCGGCTGAGCCGCGAGTACGACCTCGACCTCATCACCACCTCCCCGAGCGTCGTCTACCGCATCCAGCTGCGCGCCAGCCGGACCGACGATGCGCGCGAGATCATGCTGCACAACCCGGCCGACTATCCGGACCCGAGCCGGATCGAGCAGATCGACGAGCCGTGGATCAAGGCGACGATATACACGCCGGACGAATACCTCGGCTCGATCCTCAAGCTGTGCCAGGACCGGCGCGGCGTGCAGACGGGCCTGACCTATGTGGGCGGCCGCGCCCAGGTGCAGTACGAGCTGCCGCTGAACGAGGTGGTGTTCGACTTCTATGACCGGTTGAAATCGATCAGCCGCGGCTATGCCAGCTTCGATTACGAGCAGATCGGCCTGCGTGAGGGCGATCTCGTGAAGATGTCCATCCTTGTCAACAACGAGCCGGTCGACGCGCTGTCCATGATCGTCCACCGCTCAGTCGCCGAAGAGCGCGGCCGCCACATGTGCGAGCGGCTGAAGGACCTGATCCCGCGCCACCTGTTCAAGATCCCGATCCAGGCGGCGATCGGCGGCAAGGTCATCGCCCGCGAAACCATCGCCGCCCTGCGCAAGGACGTGACGGCCAAGTGCTATGGCGGCGACATCACCCGCAAGAAGAAGCTGCTGGAAAAGCAGAAGAAGGGGAAAGCCCGCATGCGGGAGTATGGCAACGTGCAGATCCCGCAGGAGGCGTTCATCGCCGCGCTGCGGATGGGGGAGGAGTGAAGGCGCCTAGTCGAGGCTTTGCGGAGCAAACCAGAGACTAGAAGCCGGTGCCCCCTAGGGGCATCACCCGACCCGGCCGGCCTCGTCGCGCAGCGGCGAGGTTCGACGGCGCAGGCCTTCGGAGCATCAGCCGCAGGATGATGCGGAGCCGGGCTGCGGCGGCGGAGGCCTTGGCGCGCGAAGAAAAACGAGAGCGCGCATGCCATTGCTGTCGCGCGCCCGTCAATCCGGAGCATGGCGGAGGAGATTGCACCCCTCTTAGCCAGACGGTGAGGGCAAACAGGCAAACATGTGGATCGGTGGACGCAGGCGGCTTAGCGTTTCTGTTGCCGTGCGATAAGAATACGTCGGATGAGTTTCTAGGGAGGCAACGTGCCTGTTTATCTCCACGGTGTCGCAGCGAAGAACTTTCGCGGGATCGATGATGTTTGGCAGGGCGCTGCCGGTCTCGAGCGGTTTAGCTTTTTCATCGGTGCCAACAATTCAGGAAAGTCAACCATCCTCGATTTAGTAAATCGATATCTGCCAATGCAGGCGAGATGCGTTAAGCATCCTCATTCTTTAGATCGGCATTGCGGCGCTAAAGCCGGGGAGTTGCGAGTAAGGATCGGCGTTAGAAAGGATCATATCCGGTCTGCCATAGAAAAAATACCTGCAGTTTCCGGAGATCCGTACAATGCGCGGATTATGGAGCAGGCGCTAGATTGGTTGGCCGACGGAGAGGTTGTATGGCTGGAAAATGTTCCTCCATATGAATCAAAGAACATAGTAGGAGGCCGTCCTAATTATGATGAACTAAGTCAATTTATAGATTACTATGACCTTCAGAGAATATGGGTCCATGTAGTGGGTGGGACTGGGGGAGGGGCGCAGCAGTGGGCTATTCATATAGTGGAATTTATTATAAATTTGATCGATACATCTCTTCCTCCTGTGCACCTCATTCCAGACTTCCGCAGAATATCAAAACAAAGCGATGGGTCGGAATTGTCAGGCGGGGGGTTGATAGAGCAGCTCGTCAAGCTCCAAAATCCAGATTTTGATCAACGTGATGGCCGCTTGGTATTCGAAAAAATCAATGAATTCGTCAGAATTGTGACGAATCGGCCATCCGCTCAAATCGAAATACCCCATTCACTTGAGCACATTCTGGTTCATATGGATGGCAGAATTCTTCCACTTGAGCGTCTAGGGACGGGGATTCATCAAGTCATTATGCTGGCTGCATTTTGCACGGTTTACGACCAGCGCATAATTTGCCTAGAAGAGCCGGAATTGCACCTTCATCCTCTACTGCAGAGGCGATTGATCGAATATCTTGAGGACAATACCGAGAATCAATACTTGATAGCCACGCATTCTGCGGCGTTTCTGGATACGAGAGGTGCTGCTATATTTCGCGTTTGGCAAGATGAGGGAGTCACACGCGTTCGCAGAGCCGCATCGCGCAATGAGCGCTTTCAAATCTGTGGCGACTTAGGGCACCGCGCCTCGGACTTATTGCAATCCAATGCAGTGGTTTGGGTGGAGGGGCCGTCTGATCGGATATATCTCCGGCACTGGCTCAAGGCTGTCGATCCTGAACTCGAGGAGGGGCTGCACTATTCCATCATGTTCTATGGTGGGAGACTGCTCAGTCACTTGAGTGCGAATGATCAGGAAGTGGATGACTTTATTGCTCTCCGCCAGCTCAATCGAAACCTGGCCATTCTGATCGACAGCGACAAGAGCAGTCCTCATACCGGAATCAACGAAACCAAGAAGCGGATCGAAGCGGAGTTTGCAACTGATGGGGGCTTTGCGTGGGTAACAGCGGGACGAGAGATCGAAAATTACGTGCCTCACGATAGGCTACAAGAGGCAGTACGCTCCACCCATGGCACGGGTTATCTCGGGCCGTGCGACGGCGGACGATACGACCATGCTCTCTATTTTAGGAAAGCGGGCAAGCGCCGTCGCGACCCCGAGACGCGACAAACTTCAATTGACAAGGTCAAAGTGGCGCGAGCTGTTTGCGAGAAGACAGCCGATTTGACATTATATAACCTACATGAGCGTCTGAAAGGCCTAGCCGGCTTTATCCGCAATGCGAACGGACTAAGCCGAGTGCCACATCCCGCTTAGGAACTCGGACCTGTTGTAAGCGCATCCCGGTCCCCCCTCACTCCCGGGAGCGCGAGGGCGATGCCCCTCGCATTTGTCCTCCCTTCCGTTCCCTCTTGGCGTTAAGTCCTTCTGCCCCACCCTCACGGCACCCCGGGCCGATCAGTCCGGCGTCGATCAGCCGCACCCAGTCCCGGGCATGGGCGGTGGCTTCGGGGTTCCTTCGAAGGCGGCGATGGGACGGCAGCGGGTGGGGAGTACGATCATGTGCGTAACACCCAAGGTTTCGATACAGGACCGGCATAAGCATTGAGCTCTTCGCAGGGACGTTCTTGCCCCCCTCCAACTTCGGCCAGGCGGCTTTGCCGCCAGGCCTGCGTATCCTCCCCCCTGAAGGAGGGAGGGTTTTGGTGGGGTGTTGCGTGGCCATCCCGCTCGGAACCGACTGGCAGCGCTGCGCGTTTTTGGGCCGAGGCTGGGGCCGGTATGGCCGCGCGGGGAGAAGGAGCGATTGTTATGCGCAGTCTGACGATGTTGGCTCTCGGAGCGGTGATTGGCGGCGTGGTGGCGCTGGCGAGTGGGCCGGCGGTGGGGGCACCGAAGAAGGCCACGGGAGTCAGGCTGATGGCCTCGCTGTCCGGCCCGGTCGAGGTTCCGCCGGGCGATGCCGACGGGACCGGGATGTTCATGGCGCGGCTCAACGTGGGGCAGGGGCAGCTGTGCTATACCCTGACCAGCGCGAAGGTAGGCACGCTGACCATGGCGCATATCCACGCGGGCAAGGCCGGGGTTGCCGGTCCGCCGGTGGTGACGCTGAAGGCGAGTGCGCCGAGCGAGACCTGCATGGCCCTCGACAAGGCGACCGCGCAGAAGATCGTGGCCGCGCCGGGCGACTATTACGTCAACGTGCACACGGCGGATTTCCCTTCGGGAGCGATCCGCGGCCAGCTGGCCAAGCATTGAGACGCAGGGGCGGGGCGTTCTTGCCCCCCTCCAACTTCGCCTAGGCGGCTTTGCCGCCAAGGCTGCGTATCCTCCCCCCTGAAGGAGGGAGGGTTGGGTGGTGGTGTGCGGCCGCTCCCTCCACCATCCTGCGGATGGTCCCCCTCCCCACCAGTGGGGAGGATTTTGGGCTGGGCTTGCCCATACCCGGGAGCGGGAGGGCGATGGCCCTCGCATTCTACCTTCCCCTTGCTCGCTCCTTCCCTTCAATCCTCCCGCGCCGTGTCCCGGCACCCCGCGCCGATCAGGCCGGCGTCGACCAGTCGTGCCCAGTCGCGGGCGTGGGCGGTGGCTTCGGGGGTGCCTTCGAGGGCGCCGACGTGTCGCCGGCGGGTGGGGTGGTGGGCGTGTTGTTTCAGGAAGTCTGGCAGGTGGCGGATGGTCATGGGCGGGCTTTCCGGTGGTCTTGCGCGAGGGAGGCTTCGTAGGCGGCGTAGAGGCGGCGGGTGCGGTCGCTCATGGTGGCTTCGGCGGTTTCGCGCAGGGCTGCGAGCTTGGCGTCGAGGCTGGCGGCGATCTCGGCGGCGGTGGGGGCCTTGGCTTCCTGTTCGGCGGCCCATTCGGCCTGCCACTGCTTGCGCAGGCGCTGGAGCTTGCGGGCTTCGTCCATGCGGGCGATGGCGTCTGGCGCTCGGTTGGGGGTGCGGGCGAAGCGGGTGGGGGCGCGGTTCCTGAGAAGGAACATGATCAGCCGATCGTTGTAGACGCGGCGGGTGCCGACGAGTTTGCCGTAGGAATAGACGGGGACGTCCTGGCCGTTGAGGGCGCGGTCCATGGCGAGGTCTTCGAGGCGCTGGATGCCGTGGCTGAGGGCCTGTTCCCAGGCCTTGCGGAAGGAGCCCGCCTGTGGGTGGCGGCGCAGCTGGTAGGCGCCTTCGGGGGCCATGTTGACGGCGTGGGCGGCGGCCTTGACGCTGCCGGTGGCCATCAGGGCTTCGATGAAGGCGCGCTGGCGCTCTGCGGTCCAGCCGTCGTGCCGGGTGGTCTGGCGCGGGACGGGGGTGAAGGCGGGGGCGGAGAGGGCGCCGGCGGGTTCGGGGCGGGACTTGTCGATCATGGCGGGCGGGACTGTGCCATGGGTGGGGGGTTGTAGGACAGGGTGTTGGATTTGGCCCTTCGACAGGCTCAGGGTGAGCGGGGGTAGTGGGGGCTCGGCGGGGTTTTGCGGTTCGGCGCCCCCCCCTCCACCACGCCTGCGGCGGCGGTCCCCCTCCCCACTTGTGGGGAGGATCAGCGGCGGTTGCTGGCGCCGTCTACGGGGAGGTTGACGGCGTAGACGTAGCGGGAGGCGGGGGAGGCGAGCCAGAGGACGGCTTCGGCAAGCTCTTCGGAGGAGCCGAAGCGGGCGATGGCGTTGCCGGGCTTCGCCTTGTCGATCCCGCCGGCCTGCTCGATCAGGGGCTGGGTCATCGGCGTTTCGATGAAGCCGGGGCAGACCGAGTTGATGCGGATGCCCTTGGCCGCATATTCCTTGGCGACCGAGCCGGTGAGGCCGACGAGGGCGTGCTTGGCGGCGGAGTAGGCGGCGGAGTAGGGCCCGGGGTAAAGGCCGAGGGTGGAGGCGGTGTTGACGATGGTGCCGCCGCCGCGTTCGAGCATGACCGGAATCTGGGCGCGCAGGCAGTGGAAGGTGCCCCAGTAGTTCACCTCCATCAGGCGGCGGGCGGTGGCTTCCTCGGTCTTGAGGAGGTTGGCCGTGGCGCCGAACATGCCGGCGTTGTTGTTGACGCAATCGAGCGCGCCGAACCGATCGAGCGTGGCGGCGATGGCGGCGGCGACGGAGGCCGGATCGGTCACGTCGCAGGCAAGGGCGAGGACTTCGGCCCCGGCCTCGCGGACGAGGGCTTCGGTGGTGGCGAGTTCGGCCGCGTTGACGTCGGTGACGACGAGGCGGGCGCCTTCACGGGCGAAGGCGCGGGCAACGGCGCGGCCGATGCCGGTGGCGGCGCCGGTGAGGAATGCGGTCTTGCCTGCGAGCTGCACGGGGGTGTCCTTAGTGGGGGAGGTGGGCGAGGAACCAGCGGATCGCGGCGGCGCAGCCGGTCTCGCGCTGGTCCTCGTAGAGATCGTAGTGGCCGCCGGGCACGGTCACCAGTTCCTTCGGGCCGGGGACGCGGGCGAAGGCCTCGATCCCGCTGGCGAAGGGGGTGACGGTGTCGCGCTCGGCCAGGACCAGCATCAGCGGAGTGGGGGAGATGCGATCGACCGCGGCGCCGGGCTCGTACTCGGCGTAGAGTTCGAGCGAGCGCAGGGTGAGATCGTTGCGCCAGTTGGCGCGGCGCGCGGGGGCGAGGTTGACGTACCAGGCGCCGCCGTTGTTGCCGAAGTGGGTGCGGGCGGGATCGGGCTCGATCGACTCGAGGCCGGGGATGCAGGGGAAGGTGGCGGCCGGCTCGCCCCGGAAGCGGGCGGCGCGGTCCTGCTCGAAGGAGCGGACCATGCGGGCCCACTGTTCGGGCGTGAAGCGCAGGCAGGTGTTGTCCCAGCCGCTGATCGTGGGGCACTGCGAGACGACGCAGCGGACGCGGCGATCGACCGCGGCGACGGCGAGGACGTGGCCGCCGGCGTAGGACGTGCCCCAGATGCCGATGGCCGCGGGATCGACCTCGGGCAGGGTCTGGGCGAAGCTGATCGCGTCGCGGTAGCCGCGGGTCTGGGCGACGGGGTCGATCTCCTGCCGGGGCTGGCCCTCGCTCTCCCCGAAGGCGAAGTGATCGTGGACGAGGACGGACAGGCCGGCGGCGACGAAGGCGGCGGCATAGTCGGCCAGCATCTCCTTCACCCCGCTCCAGCCGTGGGCCATGACGATGCAGGGGCCGGGGGCGGCGCGGCCGGCGGCGGGACAGAACACCGCGGCAAGGCGGTGGCCGGCGCTGTCGAACGAGACGGGCCGCGCACCGCGCGGCCAGAGGCCTTCCTGCATGCATTCTCCCTTCGTTCCGGCGGCGGCATGACTGGCCGAGCGGCGCGGGAAGTCAAGGCTGGCCGGATGCAGCGGTGGCTGCAGCCTTGCGACTAGGCGAGGCTGGCGACGAGAGCGCGGGCGGCGCGGTCTACCTCGTCCCAGGTGCGCATGAAGTCCTCGGCGGTGCCCCAGTAGGGATCGGCGACGGGCTGGCCGGCGAGGCCCGGGACGTGATCGAGCAGCAGGGAGAGGCGGGCGGGGGCGCCGGCGGGGGCGAGGCGGGAAAGGTCGGCGAGGTTCTGGGCGTCGAGCGCGAGGATGTGAGTGAAGCGGGTGAAGTCCGCCGCGCAGACCTGGCGGGCGCGGTAGGCGCCGATGTCGAGCCCGTGGCGGCGCGCTTCGGCCATGGCGCGCGGATCGGGCGGTTCGCCCACGTGCCAGTCCCCGGTGCCGGCGGAGTCCGCCAGCGCGGCCAGCCCCGCCTCGGCGGCGCGGTGGCGGAAGGCGGCCTCGGCCAGCGGCGAGCGGCAGATGTTGCCGAGGCAGACGAACAGGAGGGCGGGCTGGGTCGCAGTCACCCGACGGCGATAGGGGGGCTTGGTGGATGGGGCAAGGTGGGCGGGACGACAGGGGAGCGGAACCCCGGGTCAGCCCCGGAGTGGCGGTGGAGTGTCTTTTCGCGCTTACGCCGCCTTGGGACCGGCGAAGGGCGAGGTCCGGGCAGCGGCGCGGACGATGCGGTTGCGGCCTTCGCTCTTGGCCCTGTAGAGCGCCTCGTCCGCGGCTTTCAGGGCGGTGCGCGGTTCGGGGTAGGCGAGAACGTCGGCGATGCCGGCGGAGAAGGAGACCTTGCCGAAGGGCTGTTCGGTGGCGCGGTTGACCATGCGCCGCTCGGCCAGCTGTTCGCGGGCTTCGTCGAGCAGGTGGTAGGCGGCGTCGAGCGGCTTGCCGCGCAGCAGGACGACGAACTCCTCGCCGCCGTGGCGGGCGACGTGGCAGCGATCATCGGACAGCTCGTTCAGCGAGTGGGCGACGACCTTCAGCACGCGGTCGCCTGCGTCGTGGCCGTGGGTGTCGTTGATGCGCTTGAAGCGGTCGATGTCGCAGAAGGCGACGCAGAGGGGCTCGCCCGAGACGCGCGCGGCGACCACCTCGCGTTCGAGCCGGGTCTCGAAGGCGCGGCGGTTGGGCAGGCCGGTGAGGTGATCGATCTCCGCCTCGCGCCGGGCTTCCTCGAGGTCGCGGTGCAGGGCGCGAGTCTCGCGCTCCGAGGCGGCGATCTGCTGTTCGATGTGGACCGTGCGTTCGAGCATGGCGCGGGTGATCGAGACCAGCTCGCCGAGCACGATCCCGGTCTGGTCGACCGTGCCGAGATCGTTGACGTGGCCACGCAGCGCGGTGGAATACTGGCTGGTCGCAGCGCGCGCCTCGGTGGTGGTGCGGCCGAAATCGGTGATCGCCCCTTCCATCCGGTCCATCAGCCGGTTCATCTGGCGCACTTCGTCCTCGGGCGTGCCGGAGTGGCGGACCTCGGCCAGCCATTCCGGCGTGACGGGTTCGCCCGCAGCGTGGCGTTCGGCAAGGAGATCGGTCAGGCGCGGGTCGTTTCCGGTCACGCAATCCAGCGCGACGCTGAGCGCGAGCTGGGTCGGCGGCAGGCGATAACGGGCGAGGAAGGCCCCGATCTCGCCGCCCAGCCGCTGGCACGAGGCTTCCAGCGGATCGGCGGCGGGCGCCGGATCGGACGGGGCGGGCGCGGACGCGTCCGGCGATGGCTGCCCGAGGCCGAACCAGCCAAGCAGGCGGCGGCGAGGGGGCTGGTCTGACGAGTTCGCATCCATGTGCCGTTGAACGTGCACCGGGGGCGGAATTTAATCGGGGCAAACCCGCAGGCGCGGCGTAACCGGGGGGCAGGTCCCGCGGCGGCGCGGGGCTTGCTTGCCAAGAAAAGGGGGACCCCGGATCAAGTCCGGGTGACGGGGGCTCCCATGCGGCTTGGCTATGCCGGGCCGGTCAGCAGACCGAGCGCTGGACCTTGAACTGGCTGTGATCGGCCTCGGCCATGAAGGTCGAGTGTTCGCGGCGGAGGAATTCGACGCGCGACGGAGCGAGCAGGCGGTCGAACTCGATGCCGGCCTTTTCGCCGTCGCACCAGCGCACCCATCCGGTCAGCGCCTCGCCCGATTCGAGCCGGACGAGGACGGCCGTGCCGTTGGCGAGCATGGTGCCGCCGGTGGTCATGCAGCAGCCTTCGGGGGTGATGTTGACAAGGGTCACGCCGGTGTCCGCGCTTTCGCCCTCGGCCGAAGTGGACAGGCAGCGGGCGTGCAGCGTAACGCGCAGGCGTTCGGAACGTCTTGGAAACCAGGCACCGTCAGACACTGCGACCTCCTTCTGTGCGGTTAGGCATAAACGCTGATCGTAAATCCCGGACTAACGGAACGGATGTTTCGTTCACGCACGAGCGCCGGATGCGGCGGGCTGCGGGATGCGGGCGACGAATTGTGCGCGTGCGGGTGCTTTGGGACGGGGTTCGGCCTGCGGCCTAGCCCCTGCTCGGCACGAGCGATTCTGTTCCGCACATTGTCCGCGCAAGCCATGGCGTGCAGCCTGGCTATCCAGGGCGGTTTGCGCGGCGGAGCTGTGGTCAGCAGGAGTAGACGGTCGCGGTCGGGCTCGGATTGTAGATCTGGGTGAGATCGCGGTCGTCGCGCACGTACATGGCGGCCTGGCGGTAGATGATCGGCGCGGAGGAACTGCCGGCGATGTTGAAGAAGATCGGCTGGTAGCGGTAGTAGACCTCGACGAACATGATCGCCGACTGTGGATCGGCGGTGACGACGTTGCCGGTGGGGCCCATGCCGGCGAAGCTGGTGCCGGTGGCGCCGGTTCCCTGGGTGCCGTATTTCGAGACGCCGGTGGTGTAGGAGCCGCGGCAGCGCTGCCAGTGGATCCACTGGCCCCCGCTGGCATTCTGTTCGAGGCTGGAGAGAACGATGCGGCCGTTGGTGTAGACCTGCAGGCCAGGGTAGACGAGATCGACCTGGTTGAACGCCTCGTCCACGTCGTACTCGCGCATCATCGCGCCGCTCGACCCGGTCGACTGCTTGGCCCGCGAGGCGTTGTCCGCCACCTGGATCGCAACCTGGCTGACGCGGGTGTAGACCATGGCCATGTTGGCCAGTTCGATGGCGCCGAGGCCCATCGTGGTCATCACCGGGGCGAGCAGGGCGAACTCCACCGCGGAAACGGCGGCGCGGTCTGCCAGCAGGCGGCGCAGGGAGCGGAGCAGGCGGTCCATCAGGTGCAGACCTGGGTGCCGGTCCAGGTCGGCTGGGTGGCGAAGGGCTGGTTGCGCAGCAGGGTGGTGGCATTGATCGTGGTGGTCGGCGAGATCTTGAACACGGTGGCCGCACCCGGGATCAGGCTGGGGTAGGTCACGGTCGCGGTGTATTCGACCACGTCGTTTGCGCCGCCGATGCCGGTGCGGCCGAGATCGGAATCCCAGGTGTTGTTGCCGTTCATGTCGATGAAGCATTCGCCCGGATCGCGCACCCCGTTGCCGTTGGTGTCGGTGAAGTCTTCCGGGCGGCCCACGCTGGAGAAAGTCGAGTAGTTCTGGCGCACGAAGGTGACCGTGGCACTGGGCATGATCGCCTGGACGCGGGCGGTGACGAAGCTGTCGATGGTGGACTGGCCGGTCTGGGCGGTCTGCAGGCTGGAGTTGCGCCCGGCCTGCTGCATCGCCCCTTCGAGCACGGCGCGCATGTAGACGTTGAGGCCGAACTCCATCGTGCCGAGCAGGAGCATCAGCATGACCGGGCCGACGATGGCGAATTCGACGATGGTCGCGCCGGAGCGGTCGCGCAGGAGGGTGGGGGCGGCGCGGCGGGTCATGTCTTGAGCCTGAGGTCGGCCACCTGGCTGGCGATGGTGCGGAAGGTGGTCTGCAGGGTGGAGGTGTCGCTGGCGTAGAACGAGCGACCGGCGCTGGCGCAGGAGGTCATTTCGGTGGTCAGGCTCTGGCCGAAGCCAATCACCCAGACGGTATAGCCCATGTCCTTGGCGCGCTGGCAGGCGGCGAGGAAGCGGCCGTTGTGGTAGGTGGTGAGCTGGGCGTTGCAGGCATTGCCCCACGAGCCATAGGCCGGCATGACCCGGTTATCGAGGTATTCGTGGCCGTAGGCCGAATAGAGCCCCTGGCAATCGGGTGCCATCTGGCCGTCGGTCAGGAAGATGATGTGGCGGCTGACCGAGGTGAGGTTGCCAGAGTTGACGTTGCTCGACATGATCCCGTTGGGGTTGGCGAGCCGGGCGCCCCAGATCATGCCGATATCGTGGTAGGTGCCGCCCCAGGCATAGAGCGTGGCAAGGTAGGTTTCGATCCAGCTCGGCACGGTGGTGGTGCTGGACGTATCGACGGTGGTGAACTTCTGCGCTGCGGGCGGGCAGTATTCGGTCATGTCCGAGCGCTGGCTGGAGGTGTCGAGCGTGGCGAGCTGGCCGCGATCGAACTCCAGGTCGGCGACATAGGGCTTCCACTGCGTGGAGGTGGTGGTGGTCGGCGCGGTGGCGAGATCGAGGTCGGTGGCTCCGCTCGGGATCGTCGTGGCGCTGAGCAGCGTGTTGACCGTGGCGCGTTCCTCGATGCAGCCGGTCCAGGTGTAGCTGCTCTTGGTGATGTTGCTCGTGCCGGCGAGCGAGCCGAGGGTGACCATGTCGTAGTAGCCGGTGGTGTAGCCGCCGGCGGGCACGGTGGACGAGGACGAGATGCCGGTGGCGAGGTTCACCGCGGTCCGGGCCTTGATCGTCGAGGTGTCGAGCGTGGCCTGCGTGTAGCGGTAGGGGACCGTGCTGCTCGGCGAATAACTGGACAGGGTATAGCTGGTCGTCGTTGTGGAGACCTTGCGGGTGCAGATCCCGGTCGCGACGTTGCCGTTGCCGTTGCCGCTGTTGCCCTGGCAGTTGCCGCAGCCGGCCTGGGTCCAGGTGTAGAACGAGTAGGTCGTTCTGGTCACGTTGCCGGGCGCGGTGCCCGATACCACCGGGTTGCCGCCGTTGGTGGGATAGGCGTTGATGCCGTAGTTGTTGCAGTTGGCCTGCGAGATGGGGCTGCCGTAGGTCTCGTAAGTGACGACCGGCGTGGAGGTGCTTGACGTGTAGTTTGGCACGTCGAACTTGTAGAGCTGGGTCTGGTAGGAGCCGGAGCTGGCGAGGTAGGCCTGCGGGATATCACCGGCGGTGACCAGGTTCGCGATGTTCACCGTGCCGTTGTAGGGCACGAAGCCAAAGCGCACGCGGGTCGTCCCACCGGAGGGAACGGCCGAGGCGATCGTGTAGTAGAAGGAGCGGATCGCGCTCTTCAGACCTTCGATCTTCGAGGTCGAATCGGAGTAGCAGTTGGTACCGTCGGGGCGGCAGGCCATCGAGCCGGTGGTGTCGAGCACCATCATCACGTCGATGTTGGAGATCTGGAATTCGGCGCTGCAGTTGGCCGTGAGACTGAAGCTGTTCGTGCCGAAGATCTTCATCAGCGTGGTCGGCACCGTGGTGCTGGCCGTGCCGTTGATCACGCCGCTGCCGGCGTTCGTGGGGGTGAAGGTGGTGCCGGTGGCATTGGCGCTCTGCGAGGTGCCGTTGAAGTTGAAGTTGAACATCCGCGTCGCCTTGCCCTGCTCGGTGGTGGTCCACTGGCCGGACTTGGCCTGGGCGCGGCGGCCGGCGAGAACGCCGGCGTCGCAGGCGTTTTGCAGCGCGGTCTGCGCCATGTAGGCGCGGCTCATGTCGATCCCGCCGCCGACGAGGATCAGGATCGGCGGGATGAACACGGCGGTCAGCGCGAGGACGTTCGCCGCGCGGTCACGCGCCAGCCGCCCGAGGAACGAGCGGACGTTCGTGAATGCATTTCTGGACAGAGGGTTAACCATTGAGCGAGCTGCCGGCAGACGATCCGGCAGCCTCCATACCCGCTCAGCGGTTAATGGATCGTATGCCGCCCGTTACCGGACGCGCGGCCCTCCGAAGGGCAGCGGCGGGGGGGCACGGCGGGCGCCGCGGGGGAGCTGTGCCTGGTAGGCCCGGCCGCAGTGTTCCACGCAATAGGGGAAGCCGGGGTTCACCTTGTCACCGCAGAAGTGGAAGTCCGGCTCGCCCGGGTGGCCCATCGGCCAGCGGCAGATCCGGTCGTTCAGGTCGAGCAGGCTGGTCTTGCCGGCGATCTCCGGGCTGGGCTTGGCGGGCACCAGGCGGCGCGGCGGGGCCGGCGGGATCGGGGCCTGCTGGTCCCCCGGGCCCTGGCGGAGGAAGCCGCCGGGGCCGACCGAGACGATGCGCGGCTGCGGCGCCGGGGCATCGGCCAAGGCGGCGGACGGCTGGGCGGCAGCGGCGGGCGCCGGGCGCTGTGGGGCGGGTTCGGCGGCGCGCGGGGCCGGGGCGGGGCGGGGCGCCGGTTCGGCGCGGGCGACCCTCGCGGCGGGCGGATCGGCGGGGGCGGCGGCACCCTCCTTCTCGTTCGCCTTGACCGGGGAGGGGCGCGCCTTGAGGCCGAGCCGGTGGGCCTTGCCGATGACGGCGTTGCGGCTGACGCCGCCAAGCTCGTCCGCGATCTGGCTGGCCGTGGCGCCACCTTCCCACATCTTGGTCAGCTTTTCGATGCGTTCGTCGGTCCAGCTCATGCGTGCCTGTCTTCCCGTGTCGCGAACCGCCCGTGCGGCGGCGCTTGCCATGTGGCCAAGGTGCCGATAGTCGCCACCCCATGGCCGATCAACCCCTGCCGGACCCGAACGCCGCCCCGACCTATCCCGCCGGAACGCAAACCGCGCTTGCCGCGCGCTTTCCCGATCAGGGCGTTGGCCTGATCCACGGGATCAACCGGATGGGGCTGTGGACGCTCTATATCAAGGAGGTCCGCCGCTTTTTCAAGGTCCAGACCCAGACCATCTGGGCCCCAGCGGTAACGACGCTGCTTTACCTGATGATCTTCACCGTGGCGCTGGGGGGCGGGCACCGGCTGGTGCTGGGCGTGCCCTTCGCCACCTTCGTCGCGCCGGGCCTGATCGCCATGGGCATGATGAACAACGCCTTTGCCAATGCGAGCTTCAGTTTTCTGGCCGGCAAGATCCAGGGCACGATCATCGACTACCTGATGCCGCCACTGTCGGAGTTCGAGCTGATGCTCGCCCTGATCGGCGCGGCGGTGACGCGGGCCGTGCTGGTGGGGCTGGCGCTGGCGGGCGCCATTTCGCTCTGGCCGGAGGTGGACCTGACGATGGCTCACCCCTGGGCGGTGGTGTGGTTCAGCCTGATGGGCTCGATCCTGCTGGCGCTGATCGGCCTGCTCACTTCGCTGTGGGCCGAGAAGTTCGACCACAACGCGGCGGTGACGAACTTCGTCATCACCCCGCTGACCATGCTTTCGGGCACGTTCTACGTGATCCACGCGCTGTCCCCGGCGTTCCAGACGGTGAGCCGGCTGAACCCGTTCTTCTACGTGATCTCGGGCTTCCGGTTCGGCTTCCTTGGGGCCAGCGACATCGGCGACAGCAACCTTGCCGTGGTTCACGGCGCGATCGGGCTGGGCGTGCTGAACGTGGTGCTGTGGGCGGTGACCTTCGTGCTGATGCGGTCCGGCTGGAAGCTCAAGAGCTAGGGTGAGTGCGGATCTGGGGCCGGACCCGCCGCGTCAGTGAGTCAGGCCGCGGCGCAGGCGGTAGCGGCCGCCGCGGAAATCCTCGAACAGCTGCTCGACCGAGGGATGCTCGACCGGACCGCCCTCGGCGTCGGCGACAAGGTTCTGCTGGCTGACGTAGGCGACGTAGGAGCTGTCCCCGTTCTCGGCGAGGAGGTGGTAAAACGGCTGTTCGCGCGAGGGGCGGATTTCCTTGGGGATGGCATCGTACCATTCCTCGCTGTTGGCGAAGACCGGGTCGATATCGAAGACCACGCCCCGGAAGTCGAACTGGCGGTGGCGCACGACATCGCCGATGCCGAACCGGGCGCGCGCGCGGAGCGGGGCGTCAACCAGGCGGCCTGCCTGGGCGGAGAAGAAGCTGGCGCGGTTGTTGGAGTTCATGCCTCCAATATAGGCGCGGGGCGAGGGCAGGCAAGCGGCCGGCCCGGCTGTCCCCGCTTTTTGCGCAAGTGCAGCACCGGAGGGCTTGGCAAGCCCCGCGGCTTGGGCTAACCGCGCGGCTCTTCGACCGACGGCCCTTGTGGCCGCTCGCACGGCGCTTCGCGGAGAGGTGGCAGAGTGGTCGAATGCGCCGCACTCGAAATGCGGTGTACGGGCAACCGTACCGTGGGTTCGAATCCCACCCTCTCCGCCACGCACCCCCAGCACTGGTCTCGTGTATCAGGTCTCTGCCGTGAACCCGCGCTGTTCCGCGGGCTTCCATGCCGCAATCCGTAACAGGGGAGCGCTGCGTGTGCCGGTCTTCGCGCCTTCGGGGCGGACTTGGCGTGGCCCGTCTCCGCGCAGATCGACATCGGTTCGGTTTCCCTGCTTTGCGGACATAACAGGGAAAATTGCAAAAACGCGGGCCAAAAACAGGGGGGTCAAGGCCGATTAGCGCCTGTGGTGGCCTCGCAAGTGGCGCATTTCTGCGGATTTAAACCCCTGTTCGACCGCTTTCCTGTTATTCGCCGGTACAGGGTATTTATTCGGCCATAACAGGGCATTCAATCGCCCATAACAGGCACTTTATTCGGCGTAACAGG
>Ga0105240_10005086_pt1 | contig 19706 bp, 17 predicted proteins | sample KBSC54metaG_FD_80426 | JGI IMG/M metagenome (GOLD analysis project Ga0105240, IMG submission 80426) | Corn rhizosphere microbial communities from Kellogg Biological Station, Michigan, USA - KBS C5-4 metaG | ecosystem: Host-associated > Plants > Roots > Rhizosphere > Soil | place: Michigan, USA... | reverse complement strand
TCCTTCTCGTTCGCGCCGAACCCGGGCTGGACACACCGCTACGGTCGCCAGCGCGAGATCCTTGAATACCTCAAGGGCGTCGCCGATCGCTTCGAGCTGCGGCCGCGGATCCTGTTCGGCGCCGAGCTGCGGCGGGCCGACTGGGATGACGGCGATGCCGTCTGGCGCATCACGACCAGCGTGGAGACCTTCACTGCCGACCTTCTGGTGAGCGGCAACGGCCCGCTGATCGATCCGAAATGGCCGGCGATCCCTGGGATCGAGACCTTCGCCGGGCCGCGATTCCACTCGGCACGCTGGCGGCACGACGCCTATCTCGCGGGCAAGCGCATCGCGGTGATCGGCACCGGCGCCTCGTCGATCCAGTTCGTGCCCGAGCTCCAGAAGATCGCCGGGCGGTTGACCATCTTCCAACGCACGCCGCCGTGGATCATCCCGCGCGCCGACGGCGCGACGAGCGACGGCCGCAGACGGTGGTTCGCGCGCCTGCCGGTCGTGCAGCGCCTGGCCCGAACGGCCATCTTCTGGTCGGCCGAGGCGCGGTTCTTGGGGTTCCGGTTCAAGCCGATCGGCCGGATCTTCGAGGCCGTGTCACGGCGGTACCTGCGCTCCCAGATCGCCGACCCGGTGCTGCGCGCGAAGCTGACGCCCGACTACCGGATCGGCTGCAAGCGCATCCTGATCTCGAGCGACTACTACGCGACGCTGACGAAGCCGTGCGTCGAGCTGGTGACGGAGGCCATCGCGTCCATCGACGGTCGCGAGATCGTGACCGCAGACGGCACCCGACGACGGTTCGATGTGCTCATCAGCGGCACGGGCTTCGATGCGACGCATCCGTCCATCGCGTCCCTGGTGCACGGACGCGACGGCGTCTCGCTCGCCGACCGCTGGTCGCCACACATGGCGGCGCTGCGCGGCACGACGGTGCACGGCTTTCCGAACCTGTTCCTGCTGGTCGGTCCGAACACCGCGCTCGGCCACAACAGCATGATCTACGTGATCGAGGCTCAGCTCGACTATGTGCTGCAGGCGCTGGAATTCATGGATGCCACCGGCACCCGGGTCATCGAACCCCGGGCCGCGGCGCAGGCCGCCTACAACGAGCGCATCCAGCATGAACTGCGCGACTCGGTGTGGACGACCGGCGGATGCCGCAGCTACTACCTCGACGACGGAGGCCGCAACACGACGCTGTGGCCGCGTCGCGCGGGGGCGTTCCGAGCGGCGGTGCGGCGTTTCGACCCGGAGGAGTTCGAGCTGAGCGGCACGGCGCCTGCACCGGCGCCCGCCCAGCACGCCCTCTCGTAGGATCGAGACGTGGCCGAACTTCTCGCCGTCTGCGTCGTTCACGAGTTGCACGCCGACTCCGGGATGATCGGCGTCACGGCCATCGACAAGCGCGCGGTCGACCACGCGGTGCCGATCGGGCGCTACGGCGCCCGCGCCGATGTGCAGGCCGACCGCAAGAGTCACGGCGGGCTGGATGCGGCGCTCTACGCCTACGCCGACGAGGACGCCGCGTGGTGGGCCGACCAGCTGCTCGAACGGCTGGGGGAGCGCGCGCCGATGGAGCTCGAGCCGGGCTGGTTCGGCGAGAACCTGCGAGTGCGCGGCATCGACGTCAGCGGCGCTCGGATCGGCGAACGCTGGCGCATCGGCACGGGAGAGCACGCGGTGGAGGTCGAGGTGACGTCGCCGCGTCGCCCGTGCCAGACCTTCGCGCGCTGGGTCGCGCGCCAGTACGGGGCCGAGCTCGAGCGCGGCTGGGTCAAGGGGTTTCAGGATGCCGGCCGGCCGGGAACGTATCTGCGCGTCCTGCGCAACGGCCGCATCCACGCTGGGGACGCCATCGAGATCCTGTCGCGGCCCGACGACGCGCCGACCATCGCCGAGGTGTACCGCGACGGCGAAGTCGCGCGCACGATCAGGAACTGACCGCGTGAGCCCGCTGGAGCTTGCGACGCGGCTGCTGCGTCCGTTCGAGCCGCTGTTCCTGCGCCTCGATCGCCTCGGCGGTGGCCGGATCGCGGGGCGGCGGGTCGACCTGGCGCAGCATCCGAAGACCCGGCGCGGCTTCGACGGCATCCTGTGGATCCTCGCCGCCGAGATCGTGGTCGGCGTGGCAGCGATCATCGTCGCGATCGTGCTCACCGCGAACGGGATGCCGCAGCCGTGGGCGGTCTGGTTCCGCGGCATCGCCGTGCTCGCGATCACGGCGACGCTGCTCTACTTCGCGTGGCGCGCCTCACTGGGCTGGTACTGGGCGTACTCGCGGTTGCGGCTGTTCAGTCGGATCTTCCCGGTCGTCACGCTGGTGATCGCGGCGATCCCGGGCCTGTACCCGCTCTGGATGACGATCGAGCAGATCGTCTTCAGCCTGCTGCTGATCGGGGTGGGCGACATCCTGACCGGAGATGCGATGCGCGAGGCGTTCCCGCGGCCGGTCAAGCCGGAGGCTGCTGTGAACTCGGAGGGCGCGTGAACTCAGAGCGCGCGTGAGCCGGTAACATGGCTACTCGTGCCGGTTCGCCGGTGCAGCCACGGGCTGTGGCGCAGCTTGGTAGCGCACCTGACTGGGGGTCAGGGGGTCGCAAGTTCAAATCTTGTCAGCCCGACCGGAAAAGCCCCGATGACTGAGTTCTCGTCGGGGCTTTTTCATTGCGACTCCAGGGCGAGTGTGGCGAAGGTGTGCCGGAGCCCGTCTACGCTGATGGCTCCTCGCAGCAGGACGCGACGTCTACGGTGGGGTGGCGCTGCAACACGGGCACGAGCTCGCCGCCGGGGACGTTGTCGATTGATCCGTGCGTGACGGTGCCCTGCGGTTAGATAGCGATCGTGACGACACCCGAAATCGGATTTGTGTCGACTGCCGTTTGCTTGCGACCACCGCGGGTCGCGATACTCGTGCCGACGGACAGCCGCTGGCGCGATTGGGCGATGACCGCACTTGCGATTGCCTCGAGCTACTGGGGCGGCGGTGGCTTCATCCTGGTGCCCTACGACAACACCACCGCCGTGCCGTCTGCGAGGTTCGCCAGCATCGTGAGGGCATATGACCCCGACCATGTCGTGGTCCTCCAGGTGCCAGTGACTACATTCGAAGCCTGGTACCCCGGCAGCATGCGGATTGCGGGGGTCAAAGACGACGCCGAGCGAATGAAGCTCATCTCAAACATGCATCAGGAAACGCACGATTCGGCCGCTGAGGTAGCTCGTGGAGTCGTAGCGTCGTGGTGCTCGCCCATGCGGTCGATACTGAGCCGCGAAGACTCCGCCAATCGACGCGAGACGATTAGCCAGCTGAAGCGCGCGGACTCGAATGATCGGTTCTATCAGGGGCTAGCGCCGACTCGATTCGAGACGTCGCGCGCCCGACTGGCTGCCGACGAGAGTTGGCGCTCTGATGTCGGTCTCCTCGCCGCGCTGCGGGTCGGAGTGGCAAGCTCCGAGCCGAGAGAACGCGAGGAGCCGACCGTTGATGCGCTCTACTGGTTGGTTCGTCCGGAAGGCGACGCTCCGACGTCACTCGTCTGGGACAGCGAGGAGGTGCCCCGGCTTGTATCAGCGGGCCTCAACTCATGGTTTGCAGACGAGCAAGGGCTGATCCAGGTTTCCCGCGGATACGTCAACGATCGCGGCGCGGTTGTGGTGGGCGACTCGGGCGAGGACTTCGCTCTTGCGCTCGCCTATGACCGCATCATCGGCAATGGAGTCTGGCTGACTCCCGAGTTGCTAGACGACCCGGACACGGTGAAGCACTACATCGAGCCGGCGATGTGGAAGAGGATCTCCGAGTTGGAGCAGGACGCATCAACTCTGACCGTGAGTTCCTCGACTTTGAAGACTAAGTATCTGAATGAAGTCGCAACCCGGATTCAGCCGCCGGAGTTCCATTTCACCGTCGGGGGCGTGACGGAAACCAGTGCCCGCCGTGAGACGGTGGAAGTCCGACCCCCAAACGTCGAGAACGGGTTTCAAGACTTGGTTGTGAATGAGCACGTGGGCGTAGCGATCTCGGTGCCAGTCACCAAGCACGCCGATGGCTCGATGGATGCGCTCGCCGGCCTCGAAACTCCCATACCGACGAAGCTGCTTTACGCGGAGAACACGGGACGGGTGCCCTATTGGTACGTGGACGTGACGCTCACCCGGGACGCCACGCCAAGGGCGCGTGACCTGTCGGGTGGAAGTCTGACGATTGAGGACGGCCCGTTCCGCGAGACTACGCTCCGCGCGAGCAAGGACGGCTTCTCGTTGAGCCCTCGTTCCATGGGCTTCGTTCCGGCTGGTGCTCTCCTTAGTTCGAGGATCGGGCGACCTCAGTTCCGCGCGCTCTCGATGCGAGCCTGGGTCGAAGGCATGGCGAAGGCGGCAGGGCTCGGGGTTCGCCTGTCATCGGCAGGGCGACAGTCTGAACTGGTCCGAAGCCGTCTCGGCTCGCGCCAGCGGCTCCTTGACCTCATGGCCAATGGGGCTCGTCCCGCGCTCCGGGCCTTCGTGCGCCACGACCGCACGCCGAAGGATCGCGACCCGGATGTCGTAGTTCTCGGGCTCGACCCGTATCTCTCCTTCAAGGGAATAGACGACAGGCTGCCGGGGGACGAGGTGGAGACGACGAAGCTGATTGACGAACTCGCGTCGGCCCGGCTGCTCCGGCGCGGACTGGTGCTCGACTGCGAAGAGTGCGGGCGACCGTCCTTTGTGGATGCGGATCGGCTTGGCCAACGGTTTGAGTGCCCCCAATGCGCCACGATGAACGCGCTCGTTTCTCGACGGTGGAAGCACGGGGTTGAACCTGGGTGGTTCTACGACCTTCACGCGGTCTTCCGCGATCTGCTGGCGGCAAACGGAGATGTGCCGCTGCTCGCCGCGTCGAGATTGCAGCGCGCGAGCAGGGCCTACACCGACGCTCCGGAGCTCGAGTTCTTCGAGTTGGAGTCAGGCCACCCTGTCGCCGAGGTAGACGTCATCGCGAGCGTGGACCGCGAGGTTGTGCTCGTCGAGGCCAAGGCCACCGATTCCTTCCCGAGCGGCAAGCGAGTTGAGCAAGCCGACAAGCTCCTACTGGCCGCCAAGGTTCTGCGTGCCGACAAGCTCGTGTTGGCGACGACGCAACCGACGTGGAAGCCAACCGACATCGACCACGTAAGGCGGCTGGCCGCGAAGTCAGAGCCCTTCTCCATGGGCTTCGAGGTTCTGACCTCTCTGGGTTAGCCGTGTGCAACGGAATCGCCGTTGCACATTCATTGCACACACTGCAGTGCACCATCCCGCAATAGACCGCACGAGCCCGGTCCAGACTTCAATAGAATGCGCGTAACTGCACTGCCGAACCGTTCTCTGGAGGTCGGCGGCTTGCAAGTTCAAATCTTGTCAGCCGACTGGTGAGGTCGCCCTAAAACCGTCCAAACAACTGGCGGCAGGGCGGCCCTTTTCGGCTTTGGCAGCGTCCGGCGACTTGGCGGGTGTTCACCGCGATCGCGCGTTCTAGGTGGAATGAAGTGCATCCGCTGTCATCGTCGCCAACATTCGATGGGCGTCGTTCCAGTCGAAGCTATTCATCGCGTCAGATTGACCCGCATCCACGCTCACGTACGCATCCGCTTCCAGCGGGCTATAGGCAAAGACTTCGCCCCTGTCGTCGATCTCCTCGGAGAAGACGACTTTGATCTGATCACGGGTTAGCACCCTCGACGGCGACGAACTGCCGATCGGGCTGGGCGGTCGAGATGATGCACCCGGTGGCACGGGTGATGTCGGGATGGGGACACCCGGCAGGTTCGGGGATACGCCCGGTGGCGGGGTCGCGGAGGGACCCGACGGACCCGACGGCATAGTCGGTCCGGGATCGACCGGCCTGGTCGGGAGTAAGAACTGGGCTGTCCAGGTGGCATCGCCGCACTCCGACATCCGCTGCCAGAACTTGCGCCAGTGCAACCGGGGTTGCTTATCGAGCCCTCGGGCCCACCACTCTCCCGTAGTCGAGAACCAGGCGATCACGCTGTTCGTCTTCTTCGAACCTGGCCTGAGTACGGCGAGCTCCGCGGCCAGACTCATTCGAAGGCATGCTCCAGGGATGACCCACATCCATTCGGCGAACCACTTGTGTGCAGAATGCGATTGGTAGGCAAGTTGTTGATGTGCCGTGGTTCCGAGCCATGCTGTGCTCGCGCTCAGCACTCCGTTCCACGGCGGCCTAGGGAATACGTAATAGTCAGGGATCGATTGCCGGCCGTACGCCGCGAGCTGGTTCAGGTCGATGTTCAGTTCGTGTCGACTGAGCTTGTCCTTCCACTCGGTCGTCTTCAGCTCTAGCCAGAAGCGCTTCCCGAAGACACCAGGGGATGGGCTGATGTCAACATCGGCACCGACACTTGGCCACGTCATCAGCAACTTCGCGCGGTACCGATATCCCAGATGAATCGAACACCAGTGTTCGAGAGTCTTTTCAGGTACGGACCGCGTCATGTCGAGAGAGTATCTGCATGCCTCACGTCACAGGCCAGGCGATCATCAGGTCGCGTTGCTTCGTGAGTGAAGCAGCCGAGCTTGGGTTCGGAGGCCAGCTTCGCAGCGAAGTCGCTGGCGGGATCTCGGCGCACCAGTATGCCCGGTGTGATCGACCAGCGCGGCAAAATGTGAACATGGCCCTCACGATCGACACCTCACGCCAGTTGCGCACTCATGCGCAACTTTCCGCGCTGGTCAGCGCGGTGCGAGCGGCCAACCCGGAGGATGAGTCGCGGGCTGTTGAATGGAAGTCCGGCTACGAGGACGTGACGGCGACAGACGCTGCCTTCGCGATCGCGCGGGCGATCCTCGGACTCGCTAACCGACCGGTGGCGGTCGCCGCTCGCGATTTCGAAGGTGTGGGCTTCGTCCTCGTCGGCGTCGAGCCCGGCGCGCTGCGGGGCCAACGTGTCCCCGACAGCGCACGTCTCACGGCCGCGATCGCTCGGTACACAGGTCACGGTCTCGCGTGGGACCACCGAACGATCCGGACGGGTGACGTCGAGGTTCTGATCGTCACCGTGGAGCCTCCTAGGGACGGCGATCGGATCGCTACGCTCCAGAAAGATCACCAGGGGCCAAAGCTCTATACTCCAGCGGGAACGATCTTTGTCCGGCGTCCCGGCGCGACAGAGCGCGCGTCGCTTGCCGAAATCGAGATGCTTCAAGATCGGCTCCTCGCCGGAGCGAAGGATGGAGCTGCAAGTACACAGGCGGAGCAAGACCGAGAGCTGCGCACGCTCACGGGCGACATGGTGAGCGCCGCCCACCTGTGGCACTCCTCTATCCAGCTCATGATCCTCGCGAGCGCTTCCCCGAGCTTCACATCAAACACGATGTTGAACTGGACGAACACCGACACGGGGCGGGAGGCAGCGGCCGCTGCCAAGACGATGCGCGATCGCGGCCGGCGGATTCGCCTGCTCAGTAACGACGCGGCCGTGCTGGCAGCCGTCGCCACCGCAGAAGACCATTTCTCCGGCGTCGCGACGTTCACTGGAACTCCGCTCAGCGGCAAAGGCGACGACGAGTCGCGGGCCGACGCTTACAAGGCGATAAATCAGATGCTCAACGCCTACGACAACATTGAGCGGGTCGTATCGGAGGCTGTCGCACGCTAAGGGATCCAAGCGAATCAACCTGACGCTGAGCAACAAGCACCAAGCTGGGCCTTTGAGCCTCGATCAGGCAGGAGACGATATGGGGATGTTCGACGACGAGCATGCGATTCTGAGGGATATCGAGTCGGTGAAAAATCTCGACGTGTGCTTCATCCCCGATGCGATGGACGGGGCGGTCGCGTTCCTAGCCGCTGTCCGGGATATCGGGTCCTGGACGAAGAGCGAGCGACCCGACTTCTACTCGGATGAGCTGCGGCTGACGATCGAGATGATGCGCGTTGACGATCATCCGAAGGTCGGCAAGTTGACGAATCCAACGCTGGCTCGCGAGACCGAAATGAGGCGCGAGATCCGGGAGGCGTTCCCTTCGTTGGGCCCGGAAGTTCGAATAGTCACCATCGCCGATACCGGATTGCCCACCGACGACGATCACAACTTCACGGCATACCGCGAAACGTTTGCTCGCGTAGTGGGCAACCACGTCGCAAAGGTCCCGGCCTACCGTAAGCGTCATCCCGGATACACCTTGGCGTTGCTCGTGCACGATGAGTCGTCTGCATACGGTTATGTCGAAAGGTCGTCAGACGCGCCGGTTTCGGATGGCATGACGTTCCTGGCCCGAGCCCACTACTGGTTCCTCGACACATTTTTCACGCAAATCGTCGGCGAGTCTGGAGTGGATTACTTCTTCTGGCACACTCCGTACAAACACATTTGGCATCTCGATGCCTTTGGGCAGAAGGTCAAGGCGAAGTTGCCAGCCTTGACGGTCTACAACGTCGCAGCTATGGCCGACTGGAACGATCAGCTGGACTACAACCCTGGCAAGATCGTTAGCGTCGAGGCATGATCGCCGATCCGATCGATCAACGGCCAGCCCGGGCTCGGCGCGCAGCCGATCGCAATGAAACCTGGATTGTTTAGCACGGCGGCAGAAGGGGACGACCGATGACTCTGGCAGTGGGCTTCTACGAGGAAATGGGCCCGGGTGGAGTGGCTCAGGCGCGCGAGGTCTTTCCCTGGCATACGGCCTACGCCGACGAGTTCAAGAACTCGGGCGACCTGCTGATGATCGGAACCTTCGCCGATCCGGTGGCCGACGGGTCGATGGCGATCTTCCGCAGTCGTGAGGCGGCCGAAGGCTTCGTCGCGGGCGATCCCTTCGTCGTCGAAGGGGTGGTCGCGCGCTGGCGCATCCTCGACTGGAACGCGGAGGCGCCCGCCACCGTCCTGCCCGGCGCGGGCTAACCGGTCAAGGGCTACGCCGTAGCCACCGGCCGCCCGACCACCATGGACTGCAGCAGCTCGGGCGCGAACGCGACGGCGGTCTCGACATCCAGCTGGGCGCCAAGCCCGTCCAGAACCCGGGTGAAAAACGATCGGGCAGCGACGGCGTAGACGATGTTGGCGATATCCGCGTCCGACAGGCCATGTGCGCGCAGGGCGTCCACATCCGACTGCTGGACGGAGCTCGCATCGGTGGCGACCTGGGTCGCGAAGTCGAACACCGCGCGATCCTGCGGGCTGAGACTCGCCCCGCTCGGGTCGTCGGCGATCCGCTGCAGCGTCGCCTCGTCGCCGCACACATCGCGGAGGAACTTCGAGTGCGCCGCGGTGCAGTAGGTCGAGTGCAGCGCCCGAGCAGCCGCGATCGTGGCCAGCTCGAACAGCCGGCGGTCCATCCCGCCGCGGATCGCCAGGTTGAGCTGGTTCCAGGCCTGCGCGACGTCCGGCCGGCTGCCGAATGCGAGCGCGTAGTTGGGCAGGAAGCCCCACGACTCGCGCTGGTGCCGGTAGTAGTCGGCGACCGCGCCGGCGGCGGCATCCTCGGGAATCGTCTGAATGAACATCGGGTCACGCCCTCGCTTTCTGCGGTGTGAACAGGGTCGGGATTCCGTCCAGAGCAGAGTAGGCCGATGCAGTCGGCGCTGCCTACGCGGTTATTCCGACCGACCGCTCTTCGGTCGCCGCAACCCGATCAGCAACAACACCATCCCGACGAAGGCGACGCCCAACCCGATGTAGAACCAGGTGCGGTCGCCGGTCATGAAGCTGCCGGGAATCACGCCGAGCCCTTGACCGCCCCAGACGATCCCCACGAGCAGGGCGATCACGCCGATCACGATCATCACGGTTCGAACTGCACGACTCATGTAGCCACCGTAGCTGGCAATGTGGGTCACCTGGGAAGGAGACGACATGACCTTGGCGGTCAGCTTCTACGACGAGATGGGCCCGGGCGGCATGGCGCACGCACAGCAGGTGTATCCGCGGCACGTGGCCTACCTCGAACAGTTCAACGTCGACGGCGAGGTGCTGATGATCGGCACCTTCGCCGATCCGGCGACGGACGGCTCGATGGCGGTGTTCCGCAGCCGAGAGGCGGCCGAGCGCTTCATCACGGGCGACCCCTTCGTCACCGAGGGTGTGGTCGCCAGCTGGCGCGTGCTCGACTGGAACGGCGACGCACCGGCGACGAACCGCTCGGCGCAGCTCGGTCCGGTCATCCCGGTGCTCAGCTACGCCGATGTGCAGGCCGCGACCGCGTGGCTGGTCGACGTGCTCGGCTTCCAGGTTCGCCTGCTGATCGGCCCCGGTCACCGCGCACAGTTGACCTTCGGCGAGGGATCGCTGGTCGTGGCCGACGACGGGTCGGATCGTGTTGCGCCCTCCCCGGGCGCGGTGACGGCATCCGTCATGCTGCGGGTCGACGACGTGAACGCGGTGTGCGAGAAGGTGCGCCGGGCCGGAGGGGTGATCCTCTCCGAGCCGCAGACCTACCCGTACGGGGAGCGCCAGGGCACCTTCCGGGATCCGGGCGGACACGTCTGGACGCTCACGCAGACCCTCACCAACACGCCTCCCGGCGACTGGACCGGCGTCGCGGCGACCCCCTAAGCGACGCGGTAGTCGACGAGAAGGTATCCCGTCGGCGAGACGACGGTTCGCACATGCTCGAGCCTGAGGGCCGGGAGTCCCTCGAGAAGGCGGATACCGCGCCCGACGATCGTCGGCGCGATCACCAGTCGGAGCTCATCGACGACCCCGGCGGCAAGCAGCGCGCGGGCGACCGAGATGCTGGCGTGGACGCCGATGTCTCCGCCCGGCTGACTCTTCAGGTCGCGCACGAACTCGACGAGGTCGCCCTCGATGACGGTCGTGTTGATCCACTCCCGTCCCAGGGGAGTCGACGTCGCGACATACTTCGCGACCGGATTGATGAAATCGGAGAACGGCTGGATGTCTTTTCCCGGCCAGTAGGCCGACCAGTCGTCGTAGCTGCGGCGACCGAGGATCACCGCGTCCTGCGAGCCGATCACCTCGCCGAGGCGCGCATCCATCTCGTCGTCCCAGTCGCTGAAGAACTGGTCGGGGGATTCGGCCACTCCGTCGAGCGACAGCAACTCATACACGACGACCTGGCGCATCAGACCGGCTCCCACGGTGCGTTGCAGCGCCAGCACGGCACACCGCGCGACCCCTCGATGAGCGCGCCGCAGTTGTCGCAGACCCGGCCGAGCCAGCAGGCAGCATCGCCGCCCTCGTCGTCGGGCACAACGACGGGCAGCGATGGGGGCCGCTGCTCGAGCGGGTTTTCAGCGTCAGCCGGCATGCCCCCAGGCTAAGCCGATCCGACGGGATTTAGGCGCGACCCGGCGACGGGATGCAGTGGCTCCCGTCAGTCCGGATCGCTCGGATCCAGCGGCGCGTGGTGGTCGAGGTTGACGATTCCGCGCCGCCAGTAGCCGCTCGCCGAGACCTGCTCGGCCGGCAGCAGCAGTTCGTGGCGCAGGTAGCGCCGCAGCGGGACCAGGATGTCGGCCTCGCCGGCCATGAACACGAACGTTCCCGGGTCGATCCTGCCGAGGGAGCGCAGCGACTCCTCGAGCTGCGAGTGGCCGTCGGCGTGGGTGATCCATTCGGCATCGAGGCGGGCGGCGACCGCCTCGTCGAAGTAGCCCTCGACGCGCTCGTCGACGACGTGGAACAGGGCGGTCACGGGGATGTCGGCCGGAAGCAGCTCGAGCCAGCGCCCGGTCGCCGGCAGCGCCGTCTCATCGGCCACGACGAGCAGGCGCTCGATGCCCTGCGGCACGAGGCGGGAGCCGCGCGGGCCCGCGAGCCCGAGTCCGTCACCCACCGTCGCGAGCTCGGCCCACGCGGACGCCGGACCCTCGGTGCCGTGGGTGACCAGGTCCAGGTCCAGTTCGGTGGCGCCATTCGGTCGGATCCGGACCGCGCGCGGGGTGTAGTCACGCGAGATGACGACGCCCTCGGCTCCGCGTCGCATGCCATCCGGCCCGATCTCGGGCAGCGTCAGGATGCCCGTCGACGGATCGGGGAAGAACACCTTCATGTGGTCGCTCGGCCCGCTGCTCACGAAGCCGCTGAGCTCGGCGCCGGTCAGGGTGACGCGCACGATATTCGGCACGACACGGTGCACCGCGGCGACCTCGGCCCGGCGCAGAACCAGGGGATGACGGACATGTTCGCGTGTGAAGGCCACGTCTCCACGGTAGCGTGGCGCGCAATGAGCACGCCGGATCCGCACCCGATCGATTCCACGGGATCGAACGAGTCCACCGCGGTCGACGCCGGCCGCACCTTGTGGGCCCGCAGCCTGTCCGCGCAGCTGGCAACCTTCCTGCGCACCGAGTCGGGCAGCTCGGGTGTGCTGCTGTTCGCGATCGTCGCGGCGCTGGTCTGGGCGAACGTGAACCTCGCCAGCTACAACGCGGTCTGGTCGACCGATCTGTCGATCCACATCGGCTCCCTGCATCTCGGCATGGACCTGCGCGCCTGGGTGGGATCGGGCCTGATGACCCTGTTCTTCCTGGTGGTCGGGCTCGAGGCACGCCGCGAACTCGACCTGGGCGAGTTGCGCGACCGACGCCGACTCGTCATCCCGTTCGCCGCCGGTCTGCTGGGCATGGCGATCCCCGTTCTGATCTTCGTCGCGGTGAATGCGGGCGGGCCGGGATTGCGCGGTTGGGGTGTCGCGATGTCGACCGACACCGCGCTCGCACTCGGCCTGCTCACCTTGCTGGGTCGGCGCCTGCCCGAGCGGCTGCGCGGCTTCATCGTGACGCTGTTCATCGTGGACGACGTGGTCGCTCTGATCGTCATCGCCGTCGTCTACAGCAGCAACATCCAGTGGATCCCGTTGGTTGTCGCAGTGCTGGCCGTCGCGGTGTTCCCGATCGCCATCCGCTTCACGCGGCTGCCCGCGCCGTTCTACGTCGCCGTGGGATTGGTGGCCTGGGGCTCCTTGCTCTTCAGCGGCGTGGATGCGGTCGTCGCCGGTCTCGCGATCGGCCTGGTCGCGCCCGCGTACACCCCGGGCCGTGACAACCTCGAGGCGGCGGCGGGACTGTTCCGCCGGTTCCGCGAGCAGCCGACCCCGCAGCTGGCCCGCTCGGCCGGCGCCGGTCTCATCGGCGCACTGTCGCCCAACGAGCGCCTGCAGACGCTCTACCACCCGTGGACGAGCTACCTGATCGTTCCGCTGTTCGCGCTGGCCAACGCAGGCATCAAGATCGACGGACGCTTTCTCGCGACCGCGTATGTGTCGCCAATCACGCTGGGGGTGATCGTCGCCTACGTCGTCGGCAAGCCGGTCGCGGTGACGGGCACCTCCTGGCTGATCGCCAAGCTCAGCAGAGGGAGGTTCACTCCTCCGGTCGGGTGGGCCGCGGTGGCAGGAGCCGGCACGATCGCCGGCGTCGGATTCACCGTGGCGGTGCTGATCGCGAGCCTGGCGTTCCGCGGCGAGGCGCTCGCGCAGGCCAAGCTCGGCATCCTGACCGCGGCGGTGTTGTCGTCGCTGATCACCTGGATCCTGTTCCGGATCGCCGGCGCACTGCCCGCCAGGGTGCGCGCTCGGGCGCTGCTCGGCGATGTGGCGCAGCTGGTCGACCTGACGATGCCGGTCGACCCGGCCCGCGATCACATCCGGGGTCCCGAGGATGCCGTGGTCACCGTCGTCGAATACGGCGACTTCCAGTGCCCGTACTGCGGCCGCGCCGAGCCGTCGGTTCGCAAGCTGCTGGCCGACGTCGACGTACGGTTCGTCTGGCGGCACCTGCCGCTCACCGAGGTGCATCCGCAGGCGCAGCTCGCGGCGGAGGCTGCCGAGGCGGCCGCCACCCAGGGTGCGTTCTGGGAGGTGCACGACGCGATGCTGGCCCACCAAGACCAGCTCGAAGAGCCCGATCTCGTCGCGCTGGCGACCTCGCTCGGGCTCGACGCCGACGCCCTGGTCGAGGCGCTGCATTCGCGTCGTTTCGCGGCGCGCGTCGAAGAAGACGTGCGCACCGCCGACGCGAGCGGGGTCGCCGGAACGCCGACGTTCTTCATCAACGGGCAGCGCCACTACGGCCGCTACGACATCGACAGCCTCAAGGCGGCGGTCGCTGCCGCGCACGAGCAGGCGCTGGTCGGAAAGAGCACTCGCCGCTCCTCGTGACCTCGTCCTCATGGAGGGATAGCCTGAGCCATCCCTTACCCGAGAGGTGCAGGCCATGGCTCCATCCGCATCCCACTCCACCCCTTCCGACGAGGACGTCTTCGCCGGACCGCAGGCCCTGCGCCGGGCGCCGAAGACGCACTTCCCGGCACACGCGCAACCGCCGCGCGAGATCTACCAGCTCATCCATGACGAGCTGCTGCTCGACGGGGTGGCTCGCATGAACCTGGCCACCTTCTGCACCACCTGGGTCGAGCCCGAGGTGCAGCAGTTGATGGCCGAGACACTCGACAAGAACATCGTCGACAAAGACGAATACCCGCAGACGGCGGAGCTGGAGGCGCGCTGCGTGCGGATGTTCGCCGACCTGCTGCACGCGCCCGACCCGAAGACGACGCTCGGCACCTCGACCACCGGCTCGAGCGAGGCCGCGATGCTCGGCGGTCTCGCGGCCAAGTGGCGCTGGCGGGCCAAGCGTCAGGCCGCGGGGCTCGACACGGCGCGTCCGAACCTGGTCTGCGGCCCGGTGCAGGTCTGCTGGGAGAAGTTCTGCCGCTACTTCGACGTCGAGATCCGCGAGGTGAAGATGGGCCCGGGCCACGTCATGACGCCGGAGGATGCCATCGCGGCCTGCGACGAGAACACGATCGTCGTCGTCGCCACCATGGGTCAGACCTTCACGGGCAAGTACGAGGATGTCGCCGCCATCAGCGCGGCGCTCGACGCCTTCCAGGAGGAGACCGGACTCGACATCCCGCTCCATGTGGATGCGGCGAGCGGCGGCTTCGTGGCCCCGTTCTGCGCGCCCGAGCTCGACTGGGACTTCCGCCTGCCGCGCGTGAAGTCGATCAACGCATCGGGCCACAAGACCGGACTCGCGCCGCTGGGCAGCGGCTGGGCGATCTGGCGCGAGGCCTCCGACCTGCCCGAGGAGCTGATCTTCAACGTCAACTACCTGGGCGGCCACATGCCGACCTTCAACCTGAACTTCTCGCGGCCCGGCGGCCAGGTGGTGGCCTCGTACTACAACTTCCTGCGGCTGGGGCGCGAGGGCTACACCGCCGTCCAGTCCGCGACGTACACCGTGGCCGCCTACCTCGCGGAGCACCTGGGCAAGATGGGGGAGTTCGACATCCTGTTCGACGGCGACCCGCACCGCGGCATCCCGGCCGTGACCTGGAAGCTCCAGAACGACGACGGGCCGTACACCGTGTTCGACCTGGCCGAAGAGCTGCGCGGCCGCGGCTGGCTGGTGCCGGCCTACACGCTGCCGCCCACTCAGGATGCCGTGGCGGTGCAGCGCATCATCGTGCGCCACGGGCTCAGCCTCGACATGGCCGACCTGCTGCTGGCCGACTTCCGACGCGCCATCGAGGCGCTGAAGAACGGACCGCGCGGTCGCCGCCTCGAGGCCGGAGACGCCCCGAGCTTCACGCACGACGCGACGCCGGCGTTGGCGGTAGTGGCGCCCTAGGCGGTGGTGGCTCGCGCAGCGGTGCTCTGGCTCGCCCGCACCCGCGCGATCGCGTCGGCGGCGCGCACCAGCGCGAGGTGCGACAGTGCCTGCGGCGTGTTGCCGACGTGGCGCTGATCGCCGACGTCGTATTCCTCGCTGAGCATGCCCACGTCGTTGCAGAGGGAGACGAGCCGATCCATCAGCGTCGTCGCGTCGTCGAGTCGACCGGATTCGGCGTACTGCTGCACCAGCCAGAACGAGCAAGCCAGGAACGGATGCTCGTCGCCGACGAGACCGTCGACTCCGGTGGATGCCTCGTAGCGCATCACGAGCCCGTCACGCATGAGGCTGCGCTCGATCGCGGCGACGGTGCCCAGCATCCGCGGATCCTCGGCGGGCAGGAAGCCCAGCTGCGGCAGGATCGGCCACGCGGCGTCGACCTCGGTCGCGACGTAATACTGCACGAAGCTGTTGAGGTCGGGGTCGAATCCGCTGGTCTCGATCTCGGTGCGCACCTGATCGCTCAAAGCCCGCCACTGCTCGGCCGGGCCTTGCATGCCGCGCTGCTCGACCGCGCGGATCCCGCAGTCGAACGCGGCCCACATCATCGCGCGCGAGTGAGTGAAGCGGTGCAGTGGACCGCGGATCTCCCAGATGCCGTGGTCGTCGCGGTCCATCACCTGCTCGACATGATCGAGCAACGCGAGTTGCAGCGACCACGAGGTGCGGTCCTCGGCGACGCCGCGTTCGCGCGTCTGCTGCAGGGCCAGCATGACCTCGCCGAAGACATCGCCCTGGAACTGCAGCGCGGCCCCGTTGCCGACGCGGACCGGCGACGCGCCCCGGTAGCCGGGGAGCGACTCGACCTCCCACTCCACGAGTCGGCGCTCGCCGGCCAGGCCGTACATGATCTGCACATCCGCCGGGTCGCCGGCGATCGCGCGCAGCAGCCAGTTGCGCCAGTCGAGGGCTTCGGTGTCGAATCCGTGCTCGAGCAGCGCCTGCAGGGTGAGCGCCGCGTCGCGCAGCCAGACGTAGCGGTAGTCCCAGTTGCGATGGCCGCCGAATGCCTCGGGCAGGCTGGTGGTGGCCGCGGCGACGATGCCTCCGGTGTCCTCGTGCGTGAGCGCGCGCAGCAGCAGCAAGGATCGCCGGACCGCATGCGCGTAGGGGCCGGTGGCGTCGATGCGGGCCGCCCAGGTGCGCCACCATTTCTCGGTCTCGCGGATGCGGCGACTCGCCTTCAGCGGCGGGGGTGGCTCGCGATGCGATGGGTACCAGGTCAGCGCGATGTCCACGGTCTCGCCTGCCGAGACCTCGAAGTGCGCGCGGTGCACCATGCCGTCCGGCTCCAGCCGCGGGCCGCGCACGATCACCGAGTCCGGCCCGGCGACGGCGATCAGGGCGTGCTGGTCGCGGCCGGGTCCGTCGTGCTCGGGCGCCTGACGCATCCACGGGACAGCTGCGGCGTAGTCGAAGCGGATGCGCAGCGACTGCTCCATGGCCACCGTGCCCCGGATGCCGCGCACCTGCCTGATCAGGTCCGCTCGCCGATCGCCGTGCGGCATGACGTCGACCACCTCGACCTCGCCGTCGTCGGTCACCCAGTGGGTGACCAGCACGAAGCTGTCGTCGCGGTACTCGCGAGACGTGGCGAGAGCCGCCCCGGCCGGGGCCAGCCGCCAGTGCCCCTGTTCTGCGTCGCCGAGCAGAGCCCCGAAGGTGCTGGGGGAGTCGAAGCGCGGCAGGCACAGCCAGTCGATGTTGCCGTCGAGGCCGACCAGCGCGCCCGTGTGGCAGTCGCCGATCAGCGCATAGTTCTCGATGGCGAGTGGCACGAGCACATCCTCTCAGGCTAATCCTGGATCGGAGCAGCGCTCAGCGGGGATCCGTCAAGCGCTCCAGCGCGGGCAGCGCCGCGGCGATGGCCGCGGCATCCGCCTCACTGAGGGTCGAGAGCAGCTCGGCGATCACGCGCGCGCGGGCATTGCGGGCATCCAAGATCGCGGCCGTGCCCGCGTCGGCGGCGGCGATCAGCGCGGCACGACCGTCGACCGGGTCGGGGCTGCGCACGACGTAGCCCCGAGCCTCAAGATCGGCGACCGTGCGCGTCATGCTCGGTGCCGACACGCCCTCGAGCTGGGCGAGCTCCGAGAGTCGCAGCGGACCGCGTTTTGTGATGACCGCCAGGGCCGACAGCAATCCGTGGCTGAGTCCGCCCGTCGCGGCCTGCAGCCGCCGGTTGAGCCGGCCCGTCACCAGAGCGAGGCGCTCGGCGTCGGTGCTGGGCGTGCGGCCGACGTCAGACATCGCTCAGCGCGTCGGCCGTCTGCTCGTCGGCGGTGGACCCCGAGAGGGTCACGGCCGCCGTGTCGGCGTGGATGTACCTGCCGCCCATGACGACCGAGGCGATCGCCCCGATCACCGACATGATCGCCGCGGCGACGAACACGATCACCAGGCCCGAGTGGAACGGGTCCGAGATCAGCTGCGGGAAGAAGGTCTTGCCGGTCAGCACCGCCAGATCGTTCGGCGGCACCGCGCCGGTCACGTGCAACTGATGCAGCAGGGACGAGATCGGGTTGTAGCCCAGGAACGCCGCGAACAGATTGCCCACCGGCGGGATCTGCGAGGCCGCCTGCACGGCGGCCTGCGGCACGTGATGCGCGGCCAGCCCCGAACTGAGGGCTTTCGGCAGGGTCGCGGCGAGTCCGGTGATCATCAGCGAGAAGAAGATCCCGATCGACAGCGAGTTGCCCGCGTTCTGGAAGGTGCCGGTCATCCCGGATGCGGCCCCTCGCTGATTCGCCGGAACGCTGTTCATGATCGCGGTGCGGTTCGGTGCCGCGAACATGCCGGAGCCCACCCCGTTGAGGAAGGTGATCATCGCGAAGATCCAGTACTCGAAGTTCACCGGGATCAGCAGCAGCGCCACGAAGGTCGCGGCGACCAGCAGCAGGCCCGCCGTGGCGAAGGTGCGCGCCCCGAAGCGGTCGGACAGGATGCCCGACACCGGCCCCGACGCCAGGAACCCGACGGTGAGCGGCAACAGGTAGATGCCCGCCCAGAACGGGGTGGACTCGTAGCTGTAGCCGTGCAGCGGCAGCCAGATGCCCTGCAGCCAGATGATCAACATGAACTGCAGGCCGCCGCGCCCGACCGAGGCGAGCAAGCCGGCCAGGTTGCCCCACACGAACGCCCGGATGCGGAACAGCTTCAGGTTGAACATCGGGTACGCGACCCGCTGCTCGATGAACACGAACACGACGAGCAGGGCGACGCCTCCGATGATCCCGGCGAGCACCCACGGATTGCCCCAGCCGGTGCTCGAGTCGCCATAGGGCTGGATGCCGTAGGTGATACCCGCGAGCAGCGCGGTGAGCCCCACGGCGAAGACGATGTTGCCCGGCCAGTCGACCTTGCCCTCGCTGCGGCCGGAGACCTCGTGCAGCGACTTGTACGACCAGATCGTGCCGAGCACGCCGAACGGCACGCTCACGATGAAGATCGCGTGCCAGTCGATCGAGGCGAGCACGCCTCCGATGATCAGACCGAGAAAGGTTCCGGCGATCGCAGCGATCTGGTTGACCCCGATGGCGAAGCCGCGACGGTTGGGCGGGAAGGCGTCGGTCAGGATCGCGGTCGAGTTGGCGAACAGCATCGCGCCGCCGACCGCCTGGATCACGCGCCATCCGATCAGCCAGAGCGCGCCTCCGCCGCCGGTCAGCGGGTCGAAGACCAGGGCGATGGCGGCCACGGTGAAGACCGCGAATCCGAGGTTGTAGATGCGAACGCGACCGTAGATGTCACCGAGGCGTCCGAAGCTGACGACCAGAACGGCCGTGACCAGGATGTAGCCCATCAGCATCCAGAGCAGGTAGCTGACATTGCCGGGCTGCAGCGGGTCGAGCTTGATGCCGGTGAAGATCGCCGGCAGCGAGATCAACACGATCGAGCCGTTGATAGTGGCCATGAGCATGCCGAGCGTGGTGTTGCTGAGGGCGATCCACTTGTAGTTCGGATGATCCTTGTGGAACATGCCCGAGCGCTCGCGAGCGGGCTTCGATGTCGCTGACACAGGACTTCTCTCTGGGCTCGCGCCCGAGTGGTGGTCACTCGCCGTTGAGTCGACCCTATTCGTTACTTGTTG